>AMCI01000001.1_pt1 | contig 68169 bp, 48 predicted proteins | sample 419838 | NCBI WGS metagenome assembly AMCI01 (sample SAMN01090643, study PRJNA158313) | gut metagenome
AACACAAGAATGTTATGGAAAATAGCAAATTGACATCGGAGAGCAATCAGTCTGAATCGCTCTTCTTAAAAGACCCTCAACATCAGGATGAGACTCCAGTTCTACCAACCCATCTGCACATTGATACGCAAAACATTTATGGCATTTTCAACCAGGCTGCACCGGGTAGTCATTTCCAGGTGCAGTTTTATGGTATCCCCAAAGAGGATCTTGTACAGTTGGCCATAGAGATGAGGCGCGTAGATCTGGAGGCCCAGGCAAAGCAGGCCGCTCAGCAGGAAGCGGCTCAGCAGCAACAGCAGGGTGCGGCTCAGCAGCAGCCGGAAGCCCTGTGGGAACAGCGTCGGTCGGAAACGTCCTACGAGGACATCCTCCAGTGGATTCCGTCCGACTATACAGAAGAGCAGAAGGAGTTCTTTACATTGCCTCCCTTGAGTGATTTCGTCGCATATGTGGGGAACGCTTCCTTCATGTTTCCGTTTCTGGACAGGCTGCAGGCTGCCCGGACCACCCATTGTCTGAACAGTATTCTGGATGACATGTACCGGCGTTTCAAGGAGAAGGAACTGAACTACCAAACTCTCCTGACCAACCGGAATTTCCTGGAACTGGTGCTGCGTTGCACTTCGCTCCAACTGAAGAAGGAATTGTTGCTGTCGATTGAAAAAAAGAACGATGCCTTACGGGCCATGAGGCGTCATGTCCAGGAAACGCTGGTCAATCCTGAAGTGGCTCCCACCCAGGGCGGCCGAAATGCCAAGTCGAAATAGCGAGCCATTCTTTCGCTTTCCTAGGCTTTCGCTTTCTTGGGCTCCTGCCTTCCGTTCGTGCAGGCTGCTTTCGGGCTTCATTATTATATGCCATCAGCGCCTCTATCCTTGGAGTGGGATAGAGGCGCTGTGTGTGATAGGATAGGCCTGGGGAAAGGCCCTTCGTCGTCACAGGCTCATTCGTCGTCGTCACAGGGGCGTTCGTCGTCGGGCTGGAACTCGGCATATTCGTCGGCGGCATCGAAACAGGGACAGACCTTGTGGAGGCTGGTGGCCAGGTCGCGGTGGCCGCGGATGTAGGCTTGGGGGTAGTCCTTGTGCAATTCGCGCAGCAGGGCGATGAGGGCAATCTTCTGCGCCATCGTGCGGGTGTCGGCGGGACGGCCGTGGACGTCGAGTCCACCTTCATAGCACACCCCGATGCTGTGGTCGTTGAAGCCGCGGCAGTGCGCCCCGATGCGGTCGAGGGGCCGGCAGGCATGGGTGATGCCGTCGCGGGTGATGTAGAAATGGTAGCCGATGTTGGCAAAGCCGCGTTCTTCGATGTGGCAACGGCGGAGGGCTTCGACCGGAAAATCCCGGTCTTCGCGGGTAGCGCTGCAATGCACCACGATGAACGCGATGTTTCGGAGGTTCTGATAATACTTCATACGTTTCTGTTTGGAGGTTTTTTTGTGGGGAGATGGGGTCCGCAAACCGTTCAGAGCGACTTGATGCAGCTCTGGAGTCCGAAGGCGCTGACCAGGGCCGTAGCCAGGGCAGCGATGATCTTGAGAATCGTGCCCCACAGCGAGGTGCGGTCGGTTCGGGGAACCGGTTGGTAGGTTTCTGCAGTTGTGTTCATACGTCAAATGTTCATACGTCAAATCAGTTAAAGAATGGGTCCGCCCGAAGGGGAAAAGGGGCTTTCCGAGCCTTTGCCGGGGGCGGTCTGGCTGGGTTCGGATTCCGTCTAGTCTTCGGGAATAAGGATATCCACTACGTTCTTGCCGCCTTTTTCGGCACGCAGGGCAGCAGCCTGGGCCTTGCGGGTAGCGACGGGAGCGAATTCGAGTCCCTGGAACAGTGCCCTCAGGTCAGCTCCGGGCAGGAACTGGATGGTGACGCCCTCAATGTGGTCGGAGGTGAACTTTTCCAGGCTCTCCGCTCCCCTGCTGTTGATCTGCAGGCGGAACTTGCCCAGTTCGCCGAAGTCGACCTGCTTGCCTTCGCGCAGTCCGTCGATCAGGTTTTCCACTGTCGAGGTGAGGACGGCCACCACATCGGCGCGGCTTACCGTGGTCTGTTGGGACACGCGGTGGCTCAGCTGCTTCAGGGTGAGTTCGCCATTGGTTTGTGCACGGGCATACGCTTTGGGTTCTGCACTTTTGTTGGACGGATTCTTCCGCATGCATACACTGTAATTCAATGCCATAGTGATTTTGTTTTTAAAGGTGAAACAGGGTTTGAGTGGGGTGTGGAAGGTATTGCCTTTCCACACGACAAAGATACGACGGCCTGCCGGCGCCCAAAGGGACGACGGGCGATGCGGTGTGACAGGGATGGAATAACGGAAGATAAAAGCGGACTCGATGGCAGACGAAGGACCTGGTAGCAGGAAAGGAAGGAGGAGGAAAAGAAGAAAGGGAAAAGAGGAAAAGAAGAAAGGGAAAAGAGGAAAAGAAGAAAGGGTAAAATGGAAGGGAAAAAGTCGCGAAAAAGGTTGCTATTTCGGTTGATTTTCAGTATCTTTACTACCTGAAAACCCATGGTTCGGCTGCTGTCTTTTCCTGCCATCATCCCCGCAGAGAGACTTCGCAGAGAGACTTCGCAGAGGACCTTTAACCCTTTCATTGATGATGTACGAATGTAACCACTCTGGCCCCGTCGAAACCGACTGGGCTCCGCATCCCTACAGTAAGCGCGAACTGGCCATGGCCTATGCGCCCGAAATCTCGCCTACCTCGGCGGTCAACCGTCTGATGGTGTGGATTCACCACCACGGTGAGCTGTACGAGGAACTTCGGAAAGCCGGCTACCAGGACCGGCAACGTGTGTTCAGCTCTCGGCAGGTGCAGCTGATATTCCATTACCTGGGTACACCCTGAACCGGACGCCACGCTTCGTTCAAGGCTTCTCCACGCGTTGATCAAGGCTTCTCCACGCGTAGTGCAGGGCTTCTCCACGCGTGGTGCAAGGCTTCGTCACGCGTAGTGCAGGGCTTCGTCACGCGTGGTGCAAGGCTTCGTCACGCGTGGTGCAAGGCTTCGCCGTGAAGGCACTAGACTTCGTCGGGCCAGGGACAAGGTTGGCCGCTGTCCTTGAACGAAGGACGTTGGGCCTGGACCTTCCGCAGGTAGCTGCCCAGGTCTTTCGAGAGCTGCTGGACGAGCTTCGGGTGACGGGCGCTCAGGTCGCGGGTTTCGCCGATGTCCTGCGGGATGCAGAACAGCTCCTTCTTTCCGGTGCCATAGTAGTACACCAGTTTCCAGTCGCCCTGACGGATGGCGCAGCAGAAGTTGATGCCCGGCCCGTCGTTGCCCCAGTTGTTGGGCAGGTTCCAGTAGAGGCTGCGGCCTTTCGACGGGTCTCCGGTCTGCTGCAGCAGGGGGACAAAGCTCACCCCGTCGATGGGCTGTACCGTATCATACCGTTTCACCCCGGCCATTTCGAGCATCGTCGGGTAGAAATCTTCAATCATCACATATTCGTTGCAACGGCTGCCCGGTTGGGTCACGCCCGGCCAGCTCACGATCATCGGTTCGCGGATGCCACCTTCGTAGAGCGAGCCCTTGCCGCTGTTCAGCGGGGCGTTCTGCGTATGGAGGGTGCCGTCGCGCCAGCCCGGTTCGGAAGCCAGTCCGCCGTTGTCGCTCATGAACAGAATCACCGTGCGGTCGGCTTCCCCGTTCTTTTCCAGCCAATCCATCAGGTCGCCCAGACTCTGGTCCATCCCTTCGATCAGGGTAGCATAGGCCGCTTCGTGGTCGGTCATCCCTTTCCGTTTGTACTTCTCGAAGAAGCGGGGGTCGGGCTGCAGGGGGATGTGGATGGCATAGTGGGCCATGTACAGGAAGAACGGCTGATGGTATTTTTGGGCCTTGTCCAGGGCCTGGATGGCTTCGCGCGTCAGGGCTTCGGTGACGAAGGTGTCAGTGCCCCAATACTTTTCCAGGCCGGGAATGGCCATGGGCGACACCGGTCGGCCGTCGGCGGTATGTCCGTAGTTGTCCTCACCGTAGTAGCTGGCCAGTCCGCCGGCTGCATGTCCGGCAATGTTCACCTCGAAGCCCCAGTGGTGCGGGTCCTCGCCCGGGGTGTCGATGGATCCGAAGTGCGCCTTGCCGCAGTGGATGGTGTGGTAGCCGCTGCTCTTGAGCAGCTGGACGAACGAGGTGCCCACGAAGGTGTTGTTTGTGCCGGGCACCTGGCTCACGCCGTTGTAGTTCCAGTCGGGCACGTCGAGCTTCGGGTCGGGCCGGTCGGTCCGGGTATCCCGCTTCAGGGTCCAGTTGGTCACCCGGTGTCGGGCTGCGTTGGTGCCGGTGATGAGGCTGCAACGGGTGGGCGAACTGATGCTCGCGGCATAAGCTTGGGTGAACATCATGCCCTGCCGGGCCAGGCGTTCCATGTTCGGGGTTTCATACAGGCGGTTGTAGGGGGTCGGTTCGGTCCAAAAAGGAAGGGACGTATCCTGCCATCCCATGTCGTCGACCAGGAAGAGGATGATGTTGGGTCGCGGATCGCGGCTGCGGTCGTAGCTGTCGGTGGCCTCCCTTACTGTGGAAGGTTGGGCCTGTGCCGTTGAAAGGCAGAGGGCACTGCAGGCCAGTGGAAGTATCCAAGGTGTTTTCATAAAGCTTGTTTTGTCTTTGGGTTAGGGTTGTTGAATTACAAAGGTAGGAAAAAAGGATGAAAAAGGATTGCTTTTTCTCTCGTCTTTCTGTTCGGTGTCTCTGCCTCCGTCTCGTTATCTGTATAGGTGGAACGATGTCAATACCCCCTGACAATGGGGAATGGGTGTCCTGTTGAAAGTAAAGAATGAAGAATGCCCTCTTCGGCAGGCATGAAAGACTGGAAAGGGTAGGCGGGTTGACAATAAGTTATGTAATATGTTGTAGAATATAATCTATTGTCTTTTTTATGTAAAAATAGATGCTTACCTTTGCCTCGGATGAATTTCCTTTCGGGTTTTCATCCGGTTATCGTTATAGTAATAAATGAAATCTATCGTACAAATGAACAAGTTGACTTCACACTTTCATCGTTTTCCGGACAGGAGATAGCTTGGTCTCGTGACTGGAATCGAGGAATGTGGTATCTGCAGCATCGCAGTTGGGATTGTAATGCTGCGTGGAGGACTTGTTCTTTGACAGATTGTACACTGATCTGTAGCTGGCTTGCTGGAAGCCGGATACAGTATTTTTTTGTGCCCTTCCGGAGAGAAGGGCCGATTCGTTTTTATTCATTTAACACTTTATTACTATGACAAAGAAAAAGAAATCATCTGAACCTATTTTGGAAACAGAGTGGGAAGTCCTGCTGCGTGCTCACTTGGAGCAGCAGAATGCTGACGCTTCCCAACCGGAGAGGAAGCCACTCCCGGAACCGCTCTTCGATGAACCGTCGCTGCACGGTTTGTCTCTCCACGATCCGCTCCCGGACGGGCGGACGTTCACTTTTCAACAAAACACTTATCTTTTATCGATTGATCCCCCTCGGGATAGCTACAGTTTGCCTCCCTTCGAGCTAGCCTGCCCCTACGGACTGTTGCGGGGGAAACATCCCGCCCGCTACTACCTGCAGACCGAGCGTTGGGCGGGTACGCTCCAGGTGCGACTGTTCCTGGAAAACGGTTGTGACGGGGAGAAGGAGGTGCAGGTGCTGCTCTACCGCGAAGGTTGCCCTCACCCGCTGGCCAGTGGCGATTCCCGCTGCCCCGGTCTGCTGGCTGCTGACGATTCCCGATGTTCGGATTTCCTGGCTGATGGTGATTCCCGAAATGCCGATCCGCTGGCTGCTGATGACTTCCGCGAAGGTCGCCCTCGCCCGCTGGCCGATAGTGACACCCGCTTGGAGGGCAGGGTGTGCCGGGAACTGTTCCTGAAACTGGACAGTCCGCTGGAGCCGGGGCGCTACTTCCTGTGTTTCCCGTCGGCCCGGAAGGAGGGTCCGCGGGGAGGTGTCACCTCCCTGGAGTCGGGATGCGTCTATGTCTTTGATGTGCTGGAAGCCGGTCCCGTGACGGGTTGGCTGGATAACTTGCGCGAATCCGAGGTGGAGCTGATGTGGCAGCAAAAGGCATCGGCCCATGCCTGGCACTTGGAAACGCTCGAACTGATGCTGGCTGTGGAACTGGAACACTCCAGTGCGGTGGAAATCACGACCATCTGTTATGCTGCGGACTTTACCCGGATGGCCCAGGTGTCCACCTGCCGTCAGCATTTCCGGGTACCGGTGTTCCAGTTGGCTCCCAAGCTCCCCTGGGTGCCCGGCTCGTATGTCGTGGTGTTGGTGGTCAACGGCTATCCTGCACGGGCAGTACACTTCGACATCCACAGCGAGGGGCAATTTTCCGAGCCTCGCTTGGAACACTTGCATCCCACCGACCTGCTCTTCAAGTGGGTGCGCTGCCTGGAATATGCCTATCCGGAGTTGGGCAAACAGCTGTCGGCATGCCAGGGCCTGGGGGCGGCGAAGCGGAAACTGCTGCATCTGTACACCAGCCGGAAACGGGCCGAGCGGGCCAACCACCGGCGCGACTCAGAAGGGGTGGTTCTGATTTCGCCCGATGGGGAACAGGCCACCGAACTGGCGCAGGCTTTGGAACCGGTGTGGGCCTTGGGCCGGGAGGAGGTGCACTATATCGACTGTCGGGAGTTGGACCGCGACTGGAGGGGGATGGACCACGACTGGAGAGCCTGGGACCTGCTGATGGACGAGGAGGAACGGCAGAACCGCACCTTCGTCCTGTCCTGTCCGCAGGTAAGGCTGTACCGGCATGCCCCTTTGTACAACGTGCTGGACCGCCTCTTTTCGGCTCCCGACGAAGGGGTGACCGTGGTGCTCTGCCTGAGCGAGGGGGACTGGCAGAAACTGCAGAACGATTTTCCGGAAGTGATGTCGGAAATTGGCGCTTACAAGCAGATCCGTATCGGGATGCCTTCGGTGCAGGAAAAAGCGGCCCAGGTGCTGGAAGTCATCCGCGAGAGTACGTTGAAGATGACCCGGGTGGTGGCCAGCGAAGTCGTGCACTTCCTCTGGACTAACTGGGAACGCTATCCGCTGGATAGATGGACAGACATCCAGGACTGGTTGTACGGGACGGTGCGCCGGAACCTGAAAACACGCTTGGGATGCGAGGGCCGTTTCGACAGTCGGAAATACCGGGTGAAGGAGCAGGACCTGCAGCTCGAGGCCTATTGGAAGCGGAAGACCTTTGCGGTAGCCCGGTCGGAAGAGGAGGTGTTCGAGGACCGGCGGGCATTCGAGGAGGCCATGCAGGAGCTCAATGCATTGGTGGGGCTGTCGTCCCTGAAGCAGGGTTTGAACCACCTGTTCACGCATTTCCAGTTTTGCCGGAAACGGGCCTCCCTGGGGCTCCCGAACCTGAAGGGGACTCCCCGGCATCTGATCTTTACCGGCAATCCGGGCACCGGCAAGACGACGGTGGCGAAGCTGATCGGACGCATCTACAAGAGTTTGGGCATGCTGAGCGATGGGGGGACGGTGGTGACCGAGCGGGGGAAGCTGGTGGGCCGCTACATCGGTCAGACGGAAGAGATGATGCAGCAGTTGATCGGGGAAGCCAAGGGCAAGGTACTCTTCATCGACGAGGCTTATACCTTGTTTACCGACCAGGTGGACCGTCGGGATGTGGGCTACCGGGTCATCGAAAGTCTGCTGACTGTCCTGTCCGACCCCGATTCGGATATCGTGGTGATCCTAGCAGGTTATGCGAAGGAAATGCAGGATCTGCTGCAGGCCAACTCCGGGTTGTCCAGCCGTTTCCCGGTGCGTTATGAGTTCGAGGACTATTCGGCCGACGAACTGCAGCAGATGGTGGTCCGCCGGTTGGCTCAGGAGCAGTACTGCCTGACGGAGGCGGCCCAGACTGCATTGGCCGACCTGGTGAACGAGGCGGTTGCCGCCAAGGACGAGACTTTTGGCAATGGCCGGTGGGTCTCGCAGCTGGTAGAGGAGCAGATTCTGCCGGCGATGGCCCGGCGCGTGATGGACTGCGGACCGTCCGAAGACCCTCTGCTGTTCTGTCGGGTAGAGGAGGAGGACATCCTGGCTTCGCGCGGTGTGTTGACCTCTCGCAAGCCCCAGCGGAAACGGATGGGTTTCCGCTAGCCGGATTGGGTCGTTACAGCATCGGTAGACTGATTGCTAGCCGTATCGGAACATTAGAGGCTCGGCAGCCTGGTCGTTAGCCGGGTCGTTACAAGATTAGCAGACTGATGCCCATGAGGGCCATGCCCATCACTACCCCGAACACCCCGTAGTGGTGGTGTCCGTAGCGTTCGGTCTCGGGCAGCAGTTCGTCGAACGAGATGTAGACCATGATGCCCGAAACGAAGGCCAGCAGCAGGGCATGAAGACTGGACGACCAGAAAGGCAGCAGGACCAGGTAGCCGATGAGGGCTCCCAAGGGTTCGGCCATGCCCGACAGGAAAGACAGCCAGAAGGCTTTGCGCCGGTTGCCGGTGGCCTGGTAGATGGGAACCGACACGGCAATTCCTTCGGGGATGTTGTGCAGGGCGATGGCCAGGACGATGGGGATGGCGATGTCCAGGTGGGTCAGCGCGGCGGAAAAGGTGGCCAGTCCTTCCGGAAAGTTGTGGATGCCGATGGCCAGGGCCATGAGCAAGCCCGTGCGCTTCAGTCGTTTCGGGTCGGGCGTGGAGGTTGCTGTCGGCGGTGCGGAGGAAGGGGCCACTGAGACCGAGGCTGCTGTCGGTTCCGGGGCGGAGATGGCGAAAGGGGTTGAGGTTGCTGTCGGTTCCGGGGCGGAAGAATTTGGCCGGAGGCCGTCCATTCCGTGGAGTTCATGGGGATTTTCTTCTTCCGGCACCAGATAGTCGATGAGGGCAATGAGACCGATGCCTAAGAAGAAGGCCAGCAGCATAAAACTTTGGGCCTTTCGTTCGGAATAAAGTTCTTCGAGAAGGTGCACAGCTTCGGGCATCAGTTCCATGAAGGAAACGTAAAGCATGACCCCGGCCGACAATCCGAGGGAGGTGGACAGAAAGCGGGCGTTGGTCTTTCGGGCAATCAAGGCGATAAGGCTGCCGACACCGGTAGAGAGTCCCGCCAGGAGGGTTAGCCCCAAAGCTAGCAGTACGGGAGTATGGTCCATATTCTTCGTTTAAATAGTTCGTTGGTAAAATGCATCCTAATACGTGTAAGTATGAAAAATGACACGTAGGAGCAAAAAAAAGGCTATCTATCCCAGACAGCCAATCTTTTTGTTAACCTTAAATCTAATACTATGAAAAACACATTGCAAAGGTACGGCTTTTTTGGAAAAAGGCAAATTTGGAACTTTCATTTCCTTGTTTTATAACATCTTTTAGAGAGGTAAATCGCTTTGTTAACAGTTAAAGGGAGGGAATATTAATAGATGTTAGAGCCTTCGAGACATTGGGGAAAGGAGGCAGGAAATTGGGGAAGGGGGAGCGGAAAACCGAAGAACGTGGAGAAGGTGAAAGAAGAATGCTCTGAAAGTTGAATAAGGTTGGTCCGGAAATCGAAAAGCGGCGGTTTGAAAAGTCGGTCCGGAAACGTATGGGCATAAAAAAAGGAGCAACGCCTTGCTCCAACCTTTGTTAACCTTAAATCTAATACTATGAAAAACACATTGCAAAGGTACGGACTTTAGCCGAATTTGCAAATAAAACAAGAAAATAATGCTGCTTTATAACACGTTTTAAGGGTTTGTTGGGCATTTTAAGGGAAAAACGTGATTTAATCAGTGGTTCACGCACGTATTTGCTTCGAAAACTGTATCTTTGTCGCACTTTTGCAAAAGGAAGAAAAGACGAATGGTTTCAGTAGATAATTTAAAAGTAGAATTTGGAGTGACTCCTCTGTTCGAGGACGTATCGTATGTAATCAACAAACGCGACCGCATCGCCCTGGTGGGCAAGAACGGAGCGGGCAAGTCGACCATGCTGAAGATCCTGGCTGGTTTGCAGGCGCCTACGTCGGGCTGCGTGTCGGTGCCCCGCGAGGTTAGCATCGGCTATCTGCCGCAGGTGATGGTGTTGAGCGACAGCCGCACGGTGATGGAAGAAGCCGAGATGGCCTTCGACCACATTTTCGAGCTGCAGGCGAGCCTGGAACGCATGAACCAGGAATTGGCCGACCGCACGGATTATGACTCGGAAAGTTATCATCAGTTGATCGAACGCTTTACGCACGACAACGAGCGTTTCCTGATGATGGGAGGAACCAACTACAAGGCTGAAATCGAACGGACCCTGGTGGGGCTCGGTTTCAGTCGGGCCGATTTCGACCGTCCTACTTCGGAATTCAGCGGAGGCTGGCGCATGCGTATCGAATTGGCCAAGCTCTTGTTGCGCCGTCCCGATGTGCTGCTGCTGGATGAGCCGACCAATCACCTCGACATCGAGAGTATCCAGTGGTTGGAGAATTTCCTGAAGGTGAATGCCGGAGCGGTGGTACTGGTTTCGCACGACCGCGCCTTTATTAATAATGTAACGAACCGCACCATCGAGATCTCGTGCGGACACATCTACGACTACAAGGTGCCCTACGACGAGTTTGTGGTACTGCGCAAGGAACGCCGTGAACAGCAGTTGCGGGCTTACGAGAACCAGCAGAAGCAGATTCAGGACACCGAGGACTTCATCGAACGGTTCCGCTACAAGGCCACCAAGGCCGTGCAGGTGCAGAGCCGCATCAAACAGTTGGAGAAGATTGTACCCATCGAAATCGACGACGAGGACAACTCGGCCTTGCGCCTGAAGTTCCCGCCGGCCATGCGCTCGGGCAATTATCCCGTCATCTGTGAAGGGGTGAAGAAGGCCTATGGCGACCATGTGGTCTTCCACGATGTGGAGCTGACCATCAACCGTGGCGAGAAGGTGGCTTTTGTGGGCAAGAACGGCGAGGGTAAATCGACCTTGGTGAAATGTATCCTGAACGAAATCCCTTACGAAGGCAAGCTCACCATTGGTCACAATGTGCAGATTGGCTATTTTGCCCAAAACCAGGCGCAACTGCTTGACGAGAACCGGACGGTGTTCGAGACCATCGACTATGTGGCCAAGGGCGACATCCGTCTGAAAATCCGCGATATCCTGGGTGCTTTCATGTTTGGCGGTGAAGCGTCGGACAAGAAGGTGAAGGTGTTGTCGGGCGGGGAACGCAGCCGACTGGCCATGATCAAACTGTTGCTGGAACCGGTCAATTTCCTGATCCTGGACGAACCGACCAACCACCTCGACATGCGTTCGAAGGATGTGCTGAAGGAAGCCATCCGTGACTTCGACGGAACGGTAATCGTCGTTTCGCACGACCGTGAGTTCCTGGACGGACTGGTGACCAAGGTCTACGAGTTCGGCGGAGGCGTGGTGCGCGAACATATCGGCGGCATCTACGACTTCCTGCAAAAGAAAAAGAATTGAAAACTTGAATGAACTGCAACTTTCTACCTCGCCGACAGCGTCTGTGAAGAAAGACGAACCGGAAACGGTGAGCGAAAACAAACTGTCGTACGAGGCACAAAAGGAGCTGAACAAGAAATTGCGCAAACTGGAAAAACAGGTGGCCGAGTGCGAAAAGCGCATCGAGGACCTGGAATCCCAGATTGGAGAGGTGGAAGCCCAAATGGCTACTCCCGAGGGAGCGGCCGACATGAGCCTGTATGAAAAGCATCAGCAACTGAAGAAGACCCTCGACACTGTGGTCGAGGAATGGGAGGCTGTCTCGATGGAATTGGAAGAGGCACAAGGGTGACACCTGTAATGAATAAAAGCGAATAGAAACAGAGAGACTTTTTTGAAAACTATAAACAATGAAAACAAGACTTTATTTTCCGATGGTGGCGTTTGCCTTGGCTTCGATGCTGGGCGGATGCAACAGCAAGCAGGAAGCCGCTTTGACTTCGGGCATTGACTTAGCTAACTTGGATACCACCGCTGTGTGTGGTACGGATTTCTACCAGTTCGCCTGTGGCGGATGGAGAAAGAATCATCCCTTGACGGATGAATATCCTCAGTATGGTTCGTTCAACGCATTGGCTGAAAACAACAACCAGCAGTTGAAAGACCTGATTACCGGTTTGGCCGACAAACCGCACAGTGCGGGTAGTGTGGACCAGAAAATCGGGGATCTGTATGCCATTGCCATGGACAGCGTGAAGCTGAACCAGGACGGTGCACAGCCCATCCTGCCGTTGCTGAAGCGCATTGCCGGCATGAAGACACAGCAGGATGTGTTGCCTATGATGGCCGATCTGGTCAACGAAGGCGTGAGCAGTTATTTCGGCTTCGGAGTGGCTGCCGATGAAAAGAACAGTACGATGAACATCTTCCAGCTGGGCCAGGGCGGCTTGGGCTTGGGTGAACGCGAGTATTACCTGGCCGACGATGAGGCTACCCGCAAGATTCGGGAAGAATACCAGCAGCACCTGGTGAACCTGTTCCAGTTGGTGGGCGATGATGAGGCTACCGCTACCCGCAAGATGCAGGCCATCCTGGAGATTGAAACCGCTATTGCCAAGGCTTCGTACAGCAAGGAACAGTTGCGTGATCCGGAAGCCAATTACCATAAGATGTCGTTGGACGAATGGAAGAAGCTGACTCCCGATATGGATTGGGATACCTACCTGAGTGCCATCGGTGCCAAGGGCGTGAACGAACTGATTGTCGGTCAGATTGAACCGTTGCAGGAAGTGAACCGCCTGCTCAAGACGTTGCCGGTAGAAAAGCAGGTGGCTTACCTGCAGTCGCGTGTCATCCGCAATGCGGCCAGCTATCTGAGCGATGACTTCCGCGCTGAAATGTTCCGCTTCACCGGTCAGGTGATGTCGGGCGCCAAGGAAGACCGTCCCCGCTGGAAACGTGCCGTAGCCAATGTGAACGGGGTATTGGGCGAAGCGGTCGGTCAGATGTATGTACAGAAGTACTTCCCGGCCGAAGCCAAGGAACGCATGACGAAGCTGGTGAAGAACCTGCAGACGGCGTTGGGCGAACGCATCGCCAACCTCGAATGGATGGGCGACAGCACCAAGCAGAAGGCATTGGCCAAACTGAATGCCTTTACAGTGAAGGTGGGCTATCCCGACAAATGGAAAGATTATTCGACACTGGAAATCAAGGACGACTCTTATTGGAACAACATGGTTCGCGCCAGCCGTTGGCAGTTGGCCGACGAAATGAGCCGCATCGGTCAGCCGGTCGACCGCAGTGAATGGTTCATGACACCGCAGACCGTCAATGCTTACTATAACCCGACCACCAACGAAATCTGTTTCCCCGCCGGTATCCTGCAGCCGCCGTTCTTTGACATGAACGCCGACGATGCTTTCAACTACGGTGCCATCGGCGTGGTGATCGGTCATGAAATGACGCACGGATTCGACGACCAGGGCCGTCAGTACGACAAGGACGGTAACCTGAAAGACTGGTGGACAGCCGAAGATGCCGAAAACTTCAAGCAGCGTGCCCAGGTCATCATCGACTTCTTCAATGATATCGAGGTGTTGCCGGGCCTGCATGCCAACGGTGTCATTACACAGGGTGAAAACATTGCTGACCACGGAGGATTGAAGATTTCGTTCCAGGCCTTCCAGGCGGCTACGAAGGACCAACCGCTGCCGGTGAAGGACGGCTTTACTCCCGAACAGCGTTTCTTCTTGGCTTACTCGAATGTGTGGGCAGCCAATACGCGTGAAGAAATGATCCGTATGTTGACACGTGTCGACGTACACTCGCTGGCCGAATGGCGTGTGAACGGTGCCCTGCCGCACATTTCAGAATGGTACGAAGCCTTTCATATCCAGCCGACTGACTCGCTGTATCTGGCTCCGGAAAAGCGTCTGTCTATCTGGTAAACGGACCCACCTATAAATGTAGAAAACGACGTGATTGCACCCTTTCGGAAAGGAGGGGGTGGAATCACGTCTTTTTTACTCCTATATGTTTGGTAGTATGGGGGGAAACGTGTATTTTTGCGTCCGATGAAAGGCAGACGGTACATAGCATTCTTTTTGATGGTAGTCAGCATGCTCATGTTGATGGCCTCCGTTTTGCCGCACCATCATCATCGCGAGATCCTGTGTCTGCAGCACGATGTGACCGTGTGCGACTGCCCGTGTGGGGCACAGGCTGCCGAAGAGGGGACTGCTGCTCCGGACCATCGTTGTCCGAGTGGATGCGTCACCCAGTTTCACGGCATCCAGCCCGATCCCTCCCAGGAAACCGTCTCGCCCGATGATTCCTTTTGTTCGCTTCTGTATGCGGTGAGCGACGTATGGCTGCATGTGTGGCAGCATGCCGAACCGCCTACACCGCCTCTTCCACCTTATGTCGAACGGCTTCATGCCATTGGCCTGTCCCTGACCCAAGGGTTGCGGGCTCCTCCGGTAGCTTGATCCGGAACAGACGGATGGATTCCCGACGTTCCTTTGTACCTCCTTTTCTCGGTTGAAAAAGGGAGGTGACCTTGTATTCCCGGATGCCTTTTTGGCAATCGGGTTGCAAGATGAAAACCGTAATTTTGCCGTCGGTTACCGTAGAGGGCCGATACCGGCATCGTTCATCAAAGAAGTACGAACAAAAATACCCTATACAAATGAAGAAAACTTATTGGATAGGAGCCTTGGCACTTTTCCTGCTGGGCTCTTGCAACAGTCATTCGGGACACGACCACGAAGGTCATACACACGGTTCCGAAGAAGTCCACGACCACGATCACGAGGGTCATGACCATGCGAGTGAAAATCATAGCGGACACAACCACGAAGGGGAAGCTGCGCATGCCGCCGAAGCCGACCATGCGCATGCCGACCACATTACGCTTTGTCCTGAAAAGGCCCGGGAGGCCGGGGTGGTGGTGGAAACCATCCAGCCCCAGGCTTTCCGCCAGGTGATTCCGACCAGCGGTCAGGTGCTGGCTGCCCAAGGCGATGAAACGGTGGTTGTTGCCAATGTGGCGGGCGTGGTGTCGTTCCGTCGTCCGGTCACCGAAGGGATGGCCGTAGCCCGTGGAGCGGCGCTGCTCGACTTGTCGGCCGAACACCTGCCGCAGGGGGATCCGGTGGAACGGGCCCGCATCGCGTACGAAACTGCCAAGCAGGAATATGAACGTGCGGCCCGACTGGTCGAAAGTCAGATTGTGTCGCAGAAAGCTTTCAATGCCCTGAAGGAAACCTACGAGAATGCGCGTCTGGCTTACGAAGCCATCGCCAAGAACCGGACCCGCGGTGGGGTGTCGGTGACAGCTCCGCAGGGAGGGTACATCAAGACTTGCCTGGTGCAGGAAGGCGACTACGTCAATGTGGGTCAGCCGCTGGTGAGCATCACGCAGAACCGTCGACTCTTCCTCCGGGCCGATGTGTCGGAACGTCATTATCCGTCGTTGCGCCGCATCCACAGTGCGCATTTCAAGACGCCTTATGACAACCAGGTGTACGCGTTGGACGAGTTGAACGGTCGTCTGCTGTCGTATGGCAAGGCCTCGGGCACGGCTTCGTTCTATGTGCCGGTGACCTTTGAATTCGACAACCGGGGCGAGGTGATTCCGGGTTCCTTTGTCGAAGTGTTCCTGTTGGGTGACGAACAGCCCGATGCGTTGGTGTTGCCGGTATCGGCCTTGACCGAAGAACAGGGATTGCATTTCATCTACCTGCAGGTGGGACCGGATGCCTACAAGAAGCAGGAAGTGACCTTGGGGGCGAACAACGGCAGTGAGGTCCAGATTTTGAAGGGACTGCACGCCGGCGACCAGGTGGTGACCCGCGGCGCTTACCAGGTGAAACTGGCTTCGGCTACCAATGCCATCCCGGCACACAGTCATGAACATTAATCGGGAGGACGGACTATGCTGAACAAAATCATTCAATTTTCCTTGCACAACCGCCTGTTGGTGCTGGTGGCTGCGGTGCTGTTGCTCATCGGCGGTACCTATACAGCCTATCATACCGAGGTGGATGTGTTTCCCGACCTCACGGCGCCTACGGTGGTGGTGATGACCGAAGCCAACGGCATGGCGGCCGAAGAGGTGGAACAACTGGTGACTTTCCCGATTGAAACATCGGTGAACGGGGCTACGCATGTGCGTCGCGTACGTTCCTCCTCTACCAACGGTTTCTCGGTGGTGTGGGTGGAATTCGATTGGGATACGGATATTTACCTGGCCCGGCAGATTGTGAGCGAGAAGCTGCAGCTGGTGGGCGAAGAACTGCCCGACAATGTGGGCAAGCCGACCATGGGTCCGCAGTCGTCTATCTTGGGTGAATTGCTCATCGTGAGCCTCACGGCCGACTCGACCTCGATGCTCGACCTGCGTACGATGGCCGACTGGACCATCCGTCCGCGTCTGCTGTCGACCGGCGGGGTGGCACAGGTGGCGGTCCTGGGCGGTGACATCAAGGAATACCAGGTGTGGCTCGACCCGGCCCGGCTGAAGCATTATGGCATTACGCTGGGCGAAGTGATGGCGGCTACCCGCAACATGAACCTGAATGCCAACGGAGGGGTGATTTATGAATACGGCAACGAATACATCGTGCGCGGCATGCTGTCGAGCCACGATGTGGCCCAGCTGGCCCGCTCGGTGGTGAAGACGGTCGATGGGGTGCCGGTGATGCTGGAGGACATTGCCGACGTGCGCATCGGGGCGCAGGAACCCAAGTTGGGTACGGCTTCGGAACGAGGCAAACCGGCGGTACTGCTCACGGTGACGAAGCAGCCGAAGACGGGTACCATCGAACTGACCGAGAAGTTGGAAGTGGCGTTGAAGGACTTGCAGAAGAACCTGCCGCCCGACGTCCATGTATCGACCGATATTTTCCGTCAGAGCCGTTTCATCGAAAGCTCCATCGGCAACGTGAAGAGCTCGCTCTACGAAGGAGCGGTGTTTGTGGTCATCGTACTGTTCCTTTTCCTGGCCAATGTGCGGACCACACTGATCTCGTTGGTGACTTTGCCGCTGGCCTTGATTGTCTCTATCCTGACCCTGCATTACCTGGGACTGACCATCAATACGATGAGTTTGGGTGGTATGGCCATTGCCATCGGTTCGTTGGTGGATGACGCCATCGTCGATGTGGAAAATGTGTGGAAGCATCTGCGCGAGAACCGCCTGCTGCCCGAAGGACAGCGCAAGTCGGTCATCGACGTGGTGTTCCATGCATCGAAGGAGGTGCGTATGCCGATTTTGAACTCGACCCTCATCATTGTGGTGAGCTTCGTGCCCCTCTTCTTCCTGAGCGGCATGGAAGGCCGTATGTTGGTGCCGTTGGGCATTGCCTTCATTGTGGCCTTGTTTGCTTCGACCGTGGTGGCCCTGACCCTGACTCCGGTGTTGTGCAGTTACCTGTTGGGACACTCCCAGGGTGATGCCTTGCCCAAGGAAGCCGCTTTGGCGCTGTGGATGAAAAAGCATTACCGCCGTTCGTTGGAGTGGGCATTGGCTCATCAGCGGGTGGTGTTGGGTACGACGGGGGCACTCTTTGTGGTAGCGTTGGGCTTCTTCTTCTCGTTGGGCCGTTCGTTCCTGCCGTCGTTCAACGAAGGTTCGTTCACCATCAACGTCAGCTCGTTGCCGGGCATTTCGCTCGAGGAATCCGATCGCATCGGTCGCCGGGCCGAGGAACTGCTCCTGTCCATTCCCGAAATCCAAACGGTGGCCCGCAAGACGGGACGTGCCGAACTGGACGAGCATGCGCTGGGGGTGAATGTGAGTGAGATTGAAGCGCCTTTCGAACTGAAGGACCGTTCGCGCCGCGAGGTGGTGGACGAGGTGCGTGCCAAACTGTCGACCTTGACGGGGGCGAATATCGAAATCGGTCAGCCCATCAGCCACCGCATCGATGCGATGCTGTCGGGTACGAAGGCCAGCATCGCCATCAAGCTGTTCGGTACCGACCTGAATCACATGTTTGCTTTGGGTAACCAGATCAAGGAGGTCATCCAGCGCGACGTGGAAGGCATTGCCGACCTGAATGTGGAACAGCAGATTGAGCGTCCGCAGCTGAAGTTGGTGCCGAAACGTGAAATGTTGGCCAAGTATGGCATCTCACTGCCGGCGTTCTACGAGTTTGTCTCGGTGAACATGGCGGGTGAAGTGGTGTCGCAGGTGTACGAAGAAGGTAAGACTTTCAACCTGGTGGTGCGTAGCCGCGACGAGGTGCGCAACCAGCAGGAAAAGGTGGCCGACTTGATGATCGATACGGCCGACGGACAGAAGGTGCCGTTGAGCTATGTGGCCGACGTGGTGTCGTCGATGGGACCGAACACCATCAGCCGTGAGAACGTAAAGCGCAAGATTGTCATCTCGGCCAATACCAACGGACGCGACTTGCGCAGTGCCGTGAACGATATCCAGGCTTGCATCGACCGCGAAATCCAGTTGCCCGAAGGGTATCACGTGGAATATGGGGGCCAGTTTGAAAGCGAACAGGCGGCCAGCCGCACGCTGATGCTGACTTCGTTTATGAGTATCGTGGTGATTTTCCTGCTGCTCTATACCCAGTTCAAGAATGCAGCCCAGAGTGGGGTGATTCTGCTGAACCTGCCCTTGGCCTTGATTGGTGGGGTACTGGCACTGGTGCTTACCACCGGCGAAATCAGTATTCCGGCCGTCATCGGTTTCATTTCGCTGTTCGGTATCGCCACCCGTAACGGGATGCTGCTCATCAGTCATTACAACGACTTGCGCGAACAGGGACTGGCGCTGAAGGAAAGCATCCTGCACGGTTCGCTCGACCGTCTGAACCCGATTCTGATGACCGCCCTGTCGTCGGCCCTGGCCTTGATTCCGCTGGCCTTCCGGGGCGATTTGCCGGGCAATGAAATCCAGAGTCCGATGGCGAAAGTCATCCTGGGCGGTCTGCTGACTTCGACGTTCCTGAACGCATTTATCATTCCGATTGTTTATGAACGGATGAACCGCAAGTCGGCTGCAGCTTCGCAAGCCGTGGCAGACGGTTCATCGCAGCATGGGCAATCTACCCATCCATCCTCAACCAACAAGTAATTCTGGAGAAGGTATGAAACGAACAACAATCATTCTAGCGATGGTCCTGGGGGGCGCTGCGTCTTTGTGGGCGCAGGTGCCCCACACGATGGACCAAGTGTTGCAGAGCATTGATGCAAACAACAAGGCGTTGCAGGCGCAGCGCTATGCAGCGGATGCTGCTAAAATGGAAAACCGGGCCGCAAACAACTTGTCCGACCCGTCGGTGAGCTACAGCTCGTTCTATAGCAACGCGGCCGGTGGCGGTCACGGAACCGAATTTGTGGTTTCCCAGGAATTTGACTTTCCTACCCAGTATATCACGCGCAACCGTCAGGCGACGCTGCAGAACGAAGCGGTCGACAAGCAGTTCCAGGCGGCTCGCCGCGATGTGTTGCTGCAGGCCAAGAACCTGTGTCTGGACCTGATCCGACTGAACCAGGAACTGGAACTGGTGGAAATCCGCCGGAAGAATGCCGACGAACTGCAGGCGTTGTACGAACAGCGTCTGGCTTCGGGTGATGCCAACATCCTGGAAGTGAACAAGATCAAGATGGAACGCATGAACGTGCAGACGGAAGTGGCGCAGAACCATGCGGCTCACCGGGCGGCTTTGCAGAACCTGCTGGCCTTGAACGGCAACCTGCCGCTGGAGTTTGCCCAGAAGGAATACCCGGCGGTGACGGCGCCGGCCGATTACAACCAGTTGCGCGACCGTGTAGTGGCGGCCGACCTCGATTTGCAGGCGGCGGCCGTATCGACCTTGGCAGCCGAGAAGCAGGTGGCGGTGCAGAAGCAGGACTGGTTGCCGAAATTGCAGGCGGGTTACCGCCGTAACACCGACGACGTGGCAGCTTCGAACGGTTTTGTGGTAGGCGGCTCGCTGCCATTGTTCCAGAACCGCAAGAAGGTGAAGGCAGCCAAGGCACAGGCCCTCAGTGCCCGTCTGATGCAGGAAAGTGCCCGCGAACAGGTGGAAGCGGGACTGATGGCGCAGTTCAACGAACTGCAGCAGCTGCAGGAAACGCTTCGGGTGTATGACGTGGACCTGATGTACCGTTCGCTCGACTTGCTGAAGCAGGCACTCACCGAAGGTCAGATTTCGCTGGTGGATTATTTCGTGGAAACGGAAAGCATCTACCGCAATCTGCAGACGTATATGGAAGTGGAGAACCAGTACCAGAAGGTGATGGCTACCTTGTACAAGAACGAACTCTAAGGATAAGGATACGGAACGGACTGGGTTCCGTTCCTGTATCCACACAACAAGGGTGTGTCAACCCCCTGTTTATACAATGAACCCCTGCTACTGTGAGTGGTAGCAGGGGTTCATTGTATAAACAGGGGGATAAGGACATCCTCAGGTACAAGGGGCTCGATGTGCCCTCGTTGTGGATGCGGGTCCGTGGGACTCGCCCGGAGGGGCTGGGTCGGACCGGGCAGGAACCCTTAGTCTTCGTTCAGATGAATGAGCAGGTTCGAGATGATGGCTGTCACGCCGCCGGTGGTAATGCCCGACGAGAACACGTTGCGGAAGGCATCGGGGAACTGGCAGAGAATTTCGGGTACCATCTCGACGCTGAGGCCCAAGGCAAAGCTCAAGGCGATGACCAGGGTGGCTTTCCGGTTGATGGGCTGGGCGGCGATGATGCGGATGCCTGCCGAGGCAACCGTACCGAACATCAGCAGGGTGGCACCTCCCAATACCGGTTCGGGCATGAGCGAGAACACCAGTCCCACGCCGGGGAAGATGCCCAGCAGGATCAGAAAGCCGGCAATGTAGTAGCCTACGTAGCGGCTGGCCACACCGGTGAGCTGGATCATGCCGTTGTTCTGCGCAAAGACCGAGTTGGGGAACGAGTTGAGCACGCCGGCCAGCATCGAGTTGAATCCGTCGGCCAGAATACCGCCCGAGGCACGCTGGATGAAGGTCTCGCCCTCGATGGGTTCGCCCGAAATGAGCGAGTTGGCGGTGATGTCGCCGTAGGCTTCGATGGCGGTAATCAGAAACACCAGTCCCAGGGCAATGAAGGCGGAGAAGTCAAAATCCAGTCCGTACTTGAACGGGAGAGGCAGGTTGAAGCCGCCGAAGCTTTGTACAAGCGAGAAATCGACGCGTCCGATGGCCCAGGCCACGGTATAGCCGATGAGCAGGCCGATGACGATGGAGCTCATGCGCAGGTAGCGGTTGGAGCTGCGGTTGAAGAGCACGATCAGCACCAGCACGAGCAAGGCCAGTCCCAGGTTCTCGAAGCTGCCGAAGGTGCCGTCGGCCTGGGCGGCCGCTCCGCCGCCGCAGGCGGTGATGCCTACCTTGATCAGGCTCAGTCCGATGAGGGTCACCACAATGCCCGATACCAGCGGCGTGATGACCTTGCGGGTATATTTCAGCATGCGGCTGATGACCATTTCGATGGAGGATGCTGCCATGCAGGTACCGAAAATCAAGGGAAGTCCGCCCAGCAGTCCGGCCGAGATGATGGGGCCGATGAACGAGAAGCTGGTACCTTGGATGCAGAGCAGTCCCGTGCCGATTTTTCCGATGCGCTTGCATTGGATGAAGGTGGAGATGCCCGAGGCGAACAGCGACATGGACACCAGGTAACTGGTGGTTTCCAGGTCGAGTTTCAAGGCGCCGGCAATGATGAGCGGAGGTGTGATGATGGCTACAAAGATGGCCAGCAGGTGTTGCAAGGCTGCAAAGACCGCTTCGCGCACCGGCGGCCGGTCGTTCAGTCCGTAGATGAGGCCGTGCGCGGGGCGCGTGGGGGTGTGGGGATGCGTTGAATGGTCCTGCTTCATGCCGTTATCTGATTTTGATTTCGCAGTGGTCCAGGCTGTCGATGATGGCCAATGATTCCACGCGGATGCCGGCGTTGCGCAGGAAGTCGCCTCCGTGCTGGAAAGCCTTTTCGATGATGAATCCCATACCGGCCAGTTCGGCACCGGCCTGTTCCACCAGGTCGATGATGCCCTTGGCGGCGTTGCCGTTGGCCAGGAAGTCATCGATGAAGAGCACGCGGTCGCCTTCCTTCAGGAAGTCCTTGCTCACGCACACGTCGTACGAGCGGTCTTTGGTAAACGAATAGACGCTGGTGGTAAGCATGTTTTCCATGGTCACCGGTTTTTTCTTCTTGGCGAAGACCACGGGGAGTTCCAGCAGGTAGCCTACCATGATGGCGGGGGCGATGCCGCTGGCTTCGATGGTCATCACTTTGTTGATGTTGGTCGAGGCAAAGCGTCGTACAAATTCTACGGCAATGGATTTCATCAGGATGGGGTCCATCTGGTGGTTGATGAAATTGTCGACTTTCAGGATTCCTCCTTCGAAACATTTTCCGTCTCGTAAAATGCGTTCTTTCAGTGCTTTCATTTTATAATGGGGTTTAGTGATAATGGCTGCAAAATTACGGATTTAGCCTTTCGAAGCCAAATATCCGGGTTGTTTTAATAGGATCCGGTTTAAAATAAAGTTGCGGGGAGATCCTTTCCAAAGGTCTCCCCGCAACGGTTGTATCAAGCTGTTTCTTTATTTCTGTTTCAGTATATAGTGTTCGGCCAGTTCGCCTTCGTTGACCGTACCCAGACTGTCGGACAGCATATAACCGCTTTCCAGTCGTTTGTAGTAGGTCTTTTCGCCCGACGACGGCGTAATCAGTTCAATCACCGCGTTGTCCAGCAGGTTATACACACCGCTGGCTTCGAACAGGCCGTCCTTCACGCCCAGGTATTCGCTCTTCAGCGTATAGGTGCTGTCGGCGTTGACGGTCAGGGTGGTTTGGATGCCTTCGCAGTCGGCAGCCGGTAAGGTACCTTCGAAGGTGCCGAACAAGCTCGGTGTGGCAGGGGTAGCCGGTGTGATTTCCATGGCTGGAACTACTTCAGGGGTTGCAGCCTCCTTTTTGGGGGCATTGTTGCAGGCAGCCAGGCTCAGGAACAGCGCAGCAGCTGCGATCAGATGGTTCTTTTTCATTGCTTTTTTGGTTTTTAGTTTAGTATAGCCTTCCGTGTGTCGCGAAAGTGCGCAAATATAAGGATTCTATTTGGATTCTCGGAAGAAAGGGGCCTTTAATTTTGTCGGGAAAAGCGTGGAAGCAGGAATTTCCTCTCCGCTTCCTCCGTGGTTTGGGGGAGTTTTTATACTTTTGCAGTCACTAATCCTAAAAACAACTGAACATGCCACTGAATTTACCCGATAAACTACCGGCCATCGAACTGTTGAAGGAGGAGAACATCTTCGTCATCGACACGTCCAGGGCTTCTACACAGGACATCCGTCCCTTGCGCATCGTCATCTTGAACTTGATGCCGCTGAAAATCACTACCGAGACCGACCTGGTGCGATTGCTTTCGAACACGCCCTTGCAGTTGGAAATCTCGTTCATGAAACTCAAGAGCCATACGTCGAAGAACACACCGGTGGAACACATGAAGGCGTTCTACCGAGACTTCGACCGGATGCGCGACGAGAAATTCGACGGTATGATCATCACGGGAGCTCCGGTGGAACAGATGCCCTACGAGGAGGTGAACTACTGGGAGGAAATCACGACCATCTTCGATTGGGCCCGGACGCACGTCACTTCCACGCTCTACATCTGTTGGGCGGCCCAGGCGGGACTGTACCATTATTACGGGGTGCCCAAATATCCGCTCGACCAGAAGATGTTCGGTATCTTCCCGCACCATATCAACGTGCAGGGCTTGCCTATCTTCCGGGGCTTCGACGACGAGTTCTTCGTGCCGCACAGCCGTCACACCGAGGTGCGTCGCGAGGATATCCTGCGGGTGAAGGAACTGTCGCTGATTGCCGAGTCGGACGATTCGGGTGTGTACATGGTCATGGGCCGCGGCGGACGTGAGTTCTTCATCACCGGCCATTCGGAATATTCTCCCTTTACCCTCGACACCGAGTACAAGCGCGACCTGGCCAAGGGGCTGCCCATCGAGATGCCGAAGAACTATTACCGCCACGATCGTCCCGACGAAGGACCGATGGTGCGCTGGCGGGGCCATGCCAACCTGCTGTTCACCAACTGGCTGAACTATTATGTCTATCAAGAAACTCCTTATAATATCAACGAAATCAGCTGATGGGTACCTACGGAACCCGTCGCTGACCTGAATGAAATGAACTCATGAAACAACGACGTATCGAACTGTTGGCTCCGGCCCGCAACTTGGAGTGCGGCAAGGCAGCCATTGACCATGGAGCCGATGCCGTGTATATCGGCGCTCCCCGTTTCGGCGCCCGGGCGGCAGCCGGCAATTCCCTCGAGGACATTGCGGCACTGGTGGAGTATGCCCATGTCTTCCATGCCCGCATCTATGTCACGGTGAACACCATCCTCAAGGACGAGGAACTGAAGGAGACTGAGGCGATGATCTGGGACCTGTACCGTGCGGGGGTCGATGCCCTCATTGTGCAGGACATGGGTTTGCTGCAGCTGAACCTGCCGCCGATTCCCTTGCACGCCAGTACGCAGATGGACAACCGCTCGGCCCGCAAGGTGAAGTTCCTGTCGGAGGCAGGCTTCCGTCAGGTGGTGCTGGCCCGTGAACTGTCGTTGGAGGAAATCAGCGACATCCATCGGGCTTGTCCCGACGTACCCCTCGAGGTGTTCGTCCACGGGGCTTTGTGCGTGAGCTACAGCGGCCAGTGCTACGTGAGCCAGGCTTGCTTCGGCCGCAGTGCCAACCGGGGCGAATGTGCGCAGTTTTGCCGCCTGGCATTCGACCTGGTGGATGCGACGGGCCAGACGGTGGTCCGCCACAAGCACTTGTTGTCGCTGAAGGACCTGAACCAGAGCGACGAACTGGAGCGCTTGCTTGATGCGGGGGCTTCGTCGCTGAAGATTGAAGGACGCCTGAAGGATGTGGCCTATGTGAAGAACGTCACGGCCTACTACCGCCGCAAGCTGGACGCCCTCTTCAAGCGTCGTCCGGAATATGTACCGGCATCGTCGGGCCGGGTGAAGCTGGACTTCACGCCGCAGCTCGACAAGAGTTTCAGCCGGGGGTCTACGCATTACTTCCTGAACGGCCGCAATCCGGACATCTTCTCGTTCGATACACCCAAGTCGCTGGGTGAGGAGATGGGTACGGTGAAGGAATTGCGTGGCAATTACCTGACGGTGGCTGGCCTGAAGCCTTTTGCCAACGGTGACGGGGTGTGCTACCTGGACGAGAACGGCAAACTGCAGGGCTTCCGGGTGAACCGGGTCGAGAACAACAAGCTGTATCCGCAGGAGATGCCGCGGGTGCGTCCGCGGACGGTGCTGTACCGCAACTTTGACCAGGAGTTCGAACGCCTGATGGCGCGCAAGTCGTCGGAACGCAAGATACCTGTTTCGCTTACTCTGGGCGAAATGCCGACCGGCTTTGTCCTGACCTTGGCCGACGGAGAGGGCCATCGGGCGACGGTGACGCTGGCCCGCGAGAAGGAACTGGCCCGTACGCCTCAGGCCGATAACCTGCGTACGCAGTTGGCCAAGTTGGGCAATACGCCTTTCGAGGCCGAACGCATCGACATCGAGTGGACCGACAACTGGTTCATTCCGGCTTCGGTATTGGCCGACCTGCGTCGGGCCGGTGTCGAAAAACTGCTGCAGGTGCGCCGCATCGCTTATCCGCGCGAGACGGTGGCTTTGCCTGCCGAACAGCCGGCTTACTTTGCGACGGAACTGACCTACCTGGGCAATGTGATGAACCGCGAAGCCCTTTCGTTCTACCGCAACCACGGCGTACAACGCATTGCTCCGGCTTTCGAACATACGCCGGTGAAGGATGCCGTTCTGATGTTCTGCAAGCACTGCCTGCGCTACAGCTTGGGCTGGTGTCCGGTGCACCACAAGGTGCGTTCGCCCTACCAAGAACCTTACTACCTGGTCAGTGGTGACGGCAAGCGTTTTCGGTTGGAATTTGACTGCAAGGCTTGTCAGATGAAGGTGTATGCAGCTTCCGAAGAAGAGGGTAGCCGGATGAAAGGTTGATTCCTGTTCCCTATAGATAAAAAAAGGCGCGTGAGTCCGATGGAGGATTCTACGCGCCTTTCGTCATTTAGGTGGTTTTAAGTGATAGGTCTTTTGGGGGTTAAGAACCACTTCCTTCGCTTGGAATTGGCTTTTCCATCTTTCGTAAAGTGCTGAATTGCGCTTCGCTTTCTGGAAAAAATGCGGACGCATTCATCAGTTCACGTCGTGGTTTCGTCAGTTCACATCGTGGTTTCATCAGTTCACACTGTGGTTTCATCAGTTCGCGCCGTGGTTTGAAGAAGTAGTCTGTATGCTACCTGAAACCCCTTGGCAGGCGAAGCTGTTTGTTTCGTGCGGAAAGCAAGAAGTGTGCGTACCGTCCCTTTAGAAGTGGTACCGCAAATCCACACCGATCTGCAGGGGTTTGCCGGGTTGGGCAAATCCGTTGCCCATGGTCTCGAAGTAGAAGGTGTCATACTTCTTGTCGGTGAGGTTGCGACCCCAGATATCGATTTGCAGTTCCTTCAGTTGGAGGGATACGTTGCCGTTGAGCGTGCCGTAGAAATTCTGACAGACATCGTTGGCTTCGGTCCAGTAGATTTTGCCGGCTCCGGTGTAGGTCAGTCCCAGGGTGAGGTGCTGCAGCCATTCGTTGCCCGGGAAGAAGAAACGGTAGCTGGCTCCGGTGCTCAGGGTGTGACGGGGCACGAAGGGCACGTAGTGGCCGCTGTAGTCCTTGCCTTGTCCGGCATCGTAGTCCTGGAAGGTGGCGTGGGTATAGCCGTAGCTGGCGTTGAGGCTCAGGTGGCGGTCGACGACCGAGGTCAGGTTGAGTTCGGCTCCGTAGCTTTCGCTGCTGCCGGCGTTCACCATCATGCGGCCCAGTCCGCTGGCGGCGAAGCGGGCAATCTGCTGGTCGCGGGTATCCATATAGAAGGCGGCCACATCGGCTTTCAGCTTGCCGTCGAGCACGGTGAGGTGGGCGCCAACTTCGTAGTTCCAACTGTATTCCGGTTTATAGACGGTGGAGGAGATGTCGACCGGCGTCATCAGTTTGTCGAGGTCGACGAACTGACCCATCATACCTTTGCTGGCTTCGTTGATGGCTTCCATCATGCCGTTGCGCAAGCCGCCCTGCATCAGGTCGGAGAACATCTGCACGTTGTAACCGCCTGAACGGTAGCCGCGCGAAACGCTGGCGTAGACGTTGTGGGTGCGGTTGGGGAAGGTGTACTGCAAAGCTACCTTCGGCAACAGCTGCACGTAGTCGTGGTCGAGCTTGCCGCTCAGTTCGGGGGCGGCCTTCAGTCCTTTCAGGGGCAGGGGGCGTCCCATTTGGGGAATGGTCACCTGGAAGTCGAAGTCCATTTGGCTGGCCGACTGGTAGGTCATCGACATCTTTTCGTATTCCAGTCGCAGACCGGCGGTGAGCGAGAGGCCTTCGATGAAGAGGTCGTTCAAGGTGGACTGGTGGAAGAGGGCGCCGCTGAGGACGGGCGTGCCGAAGTCGCCGCCGACGGGAAGCACCTCGTTGCGGACGTCGAGACTCATCTCGGGGATGCGTGGATTGCTGGCATGCAGCTGTTCGAACATCCGGTTGAGGTTGCCTTCAATCATCTGGTCGATGCCGTCGGGCATGAAGTGGACGGGACCGGTGGTGTTCAGCCACTGGTGGAAACCGCTGATGCCGGTCACCCATTGCCAGCGACGGCCGGCTTTGCTCTTCAGGGTGATTTCCTGGCTCAGGGTACTCAGCTTCTGCTTCTGTTCCAGGGTGTAGATGTCGGCCGGCGAGAAATCCTGGTCCAGGAACATGCGGTCATTCAGGTTCTGGAATCCGGTAACGGCACTCAGGGTGAAGTGTTCGCCCTGGTAGGTCAGGTTCAGTCCGGTGTTGAACAGGCCCCGACGGTAGGTGCAGGCGCGGTTGTAGGCGATGCGGCCGATGAGGTCGGCCTGCGGGTCGGTGCTGCTGAATGGAACGGCTCGGCCCGATGGATGTCCGCCGGGATGTCCCGCAGGAAGGGCTGCGGGGTGTTGTCCGTGGGCGGTTGTGGCTCCGGTGCGTCCTTGGTAGACATACGGATAACCGCCTTCGTCGGTATAGTCATACCCCACGGTCAGGTCCAGTTTCCAGTTTTCGGAAGGCAGCCAGATGGCGCGGATACGTCCGCCTCCGGCTTCGCGTTCATCCATCTTCTGGCCGTTGTAGGAGTTGCGGAAGAAGCCGTCGGCTGCTTCGTAGTACCCTCCGGCCGAGAAGGCGAATCGGTCGCTCCAGCGGTGATAGTGGGTGAGCGAAGCGCTGCGGAGGTTGTTCTTGTTGGCATAACTCAGTTTCACGTCCGTTCCCTGGTACGAGAAGGGGGAGCGGGTGTAGACACGGATGAGGCCTCCCATGGTGTTGCGTCCATAGAGGGTACCTTGCGGTCCGCGCAGGATATCGAGGCGTTCGATGTCGTAGAAGTTGAAGTCGAAGGCCGACTTGTCGATGTAGGGGATGTTGTCGACATACATGCCGACAGCTGGGGTGTTGATGCGCGACCCGATGCCGCGGATGTAGATGGCCGAGGTGATGCGCGACCCGTAGTCGGGGATAAAGAAGTTCGGTACCAGGGCACTGGCATTCTTCAGTGAAGTGATTTGATGGGCCTGCATGTCTTTTTGGGAAAGCAGCGAGACCGCGGTAGGCAGTTCGCGCAACTTTCCGGTTTCCTTGGGGGTAGCAATGATGACCACTTCCTCGATGTCGAGGACTTTGGTGGTGTCTTCGGGCAGTGTGGCTTCTTTCAGCGACACGTTTTCCGGTGTAGCTTTTTCAGACAGGGGACACTCCGGCCGGTTGTAGGCAACCGTTGCGGGAGCGGTAGCGGCCCAGAGGCAGGCGCTCAGGGCAAGGACATTTTTCTTCATACGTTCAGTTTTATTTTCGCCTGCAAAGTAAGGACAAATGTCTGGGAGCTGCAATCCTCATTAATGAGGATTTCTAGGGAAAGCGCCCTGAAATCTGCTGCTCCTGGTAGCGGCTTTCCCGTTTCCTGGTTTTGGTTTAAATCTTGTCCGCTTCGATGTAGCCGTTCATCACTGCATAGACGGTCAGTCCGGATACCGACTTGATGCCCAGCTTCTCGGTGAGGTTCTTGCGGTGCGAGATGACGGTGGTGAGACTGATGTGGAGTCGTTCGGCTATTTCCTTGTTGATAAGGCCGCGGGTAATGAGGATGAGCACTTCGACTTCGCGGGGCGAGAGTTCCGTTTCGTTCCGTCCGGTCTCCCTGCGTCCGGCCGGATGGATGGGACCGGTCGGTGGAAGGGGGCCGGCTGCAGCTTGGGCGGAGACTTCGGGGGCCGCGCCGGGTTGGGCAGCATGGCCGGACCCGATGCCGTGGGTCGGGAAGCTGCCGGTGTTGTCACCGTCTGTCGGATGCTTGGGGGCCCGGTGCGGGTGTCCGTAGTCGTGCAGACCTCCGATGTCGCGTCGCAGTCCGTCTTCCGACTGGAAGATGTTCAGTTGGGGTACGCCCGAGAGGTGGGGCAGGTGGGCGCCGCCTGCCAGGACGATGGCCTTGGGGTGCCGTTCGCGGAAGAAGTTTGTATGTTCGAAGTAGACTTGGGCGGCCACGAAGTAGTGGGCGTACATGTCGGGGGTGTCGTCGGTCAGGGCGGCAAACGAAGGGAACACCCGTACGACGGCCTGGGGGAGCAGTTCCTGAATCAGGTGTTGCAGTCCCAGACAGGTCAGGGTATTGGGGTCGATAATCGCAATTTCGGGTGAATGCATAGGTGAGCTAGGGGTTTTGTTCCGAAGGTTCTCCTGTCCGGAATGGATAGGGGAACCTTCGGAGGTAAAGGGAATCAGCGGATGGCTTCCACATAAGCGGCTGCCGCTTCGGCACAGCGTTCGCCGTCAATGCCGGCCGAGACGATGCCTCCGGCATAGCCGGCTCCTTCGCCGCAGGGGAAGAGGCCCCGGATGCGGACGTGCTGCAGGGTCTCGTTGTCGCGTACGATGCGGACCGGTGACGAGGTACGGGTTTCCACGCCAATCATCACGGCCTCGTTGGTCAGGAAGCCCCGGCTGCTGCGGCCGAACTGACGGAAGCCTTGGCTCAGGCGTTCGGTCAGGAAGGGGGGCATCCAGAAATGCAGGGGCGAGGAGAGCAGGCCCGGACTGTACGAACTGTCGGGCAGGTCGTAGCTCAGTTTGCGGCGGGTGAAGTCCTCCATGCGTTGGGCAGGAGCCGTCTGCCGCATCTGTCCCTGTTGCCAGCAGGCCGCTTCCAGGGCTTCCTGGAAGCAGAGCATGTCGAGCACCGAGGGATGTTCGGCATCGAGCGGTGAGGCTCCTGCGGGATGCCAGCTGTCCCATTGCTGACGCAGTTCGGGCGTGAAGAGGGAGGTGTCGGTCAGGTCTTCGGGACGGATTTCGACCACCATGCCCGAGTTGCTCCAGCGTGAACCGCGGTTGCTGGGGCTCATGCCGTTCACCACCAGCTGGTGCGGGCCGCTGGCGGCCGGTACGACGAAGCCGCCGGGACACATGCAGAAGCTGTACACGCCGCGTCCTTCGACCTGGGTGACAAAGCTGTATTCGGCTGCCGGCAGGTACTTGCCGCGTCCGTGGCGGTTGTGGTACTGAATCTGGTCGATGAGTTGCGACGGATGTTCCAGGCGCACACCGACGGCCAGTCCCTTCGCTTCCAGCTCGATGCCTTCGCGGTGCAGCCAGCGGTACACGTCGCGGGCCGAGTGTCCGGTAGCCAGGATGACAGGACCGTGGAAGGTCTGTCCGGTATTTGTCTCGATGCCCACCACCTGTTCCTTTTCGATGAGGAGGGCATCCATGCGGGTTTCGAAGTGGACTTCTCCGCCGCATTCCAGGATGGTGTTGCGCATGTTCTCGATGACGCGCGGCAGTTTGTCGGTGCCGATGTGCGGATGGGCGTCCACCCGGATGGCCGTACTGGCGCCGTGTTGGCAGAACACGTTCAGGATTTTCTCCACGTTGCCCCGTTTCTTGCTGCGGGTATAGAGCTTCCCGTCCGAGTAGGCACCGGCTCCCCCTTCGCCGAAGCTGTAGTTGCTTTCGGCGTCCACGCGGTGTTCGCGACTGATGCGGGCGATGTCCACCTTGCGGTCGCGTACGTTTTTGCCCCGTTCCACGACGATGGGACGGAGGCCCAGTTCGATGAGGCGCAGGGCGGCAAAGAGTCCGCCGGGGCCGGCTCCCACCACGACGACGGCCGGTTTGCCGTCTACCTTATTATATACGGTATGCGGGAACTCGTCGTCTTGGGGCAGTTCGTTGATGTAGACGCGCACCTTCAGGTTCACGAAGATGGTGCGTTGGCGGGCATCGATGCTGCGTTTCAGGATGCGCAGGGCCTGGATGGTACGGATATCGAGCCCCTTGTCGCGGCTGATGTACTGTTTCAGGTGCTGTTCGTTGGCGGCCTGCTCGGGCAGGACTCTCAGTTGGTATTCTTGAATCATACGTTGGACGGTTCTAGGGGCATTATTTTTGATCCTCTTCGGGCATCAGTTTCTTGCGGTAGTACGAATGGGCAGTATAGAGGGCAGCCGCCGGGTTATGGCCGGTCACACGGTCCTTGGTCACCAAGGTGGTGACGTAGGCGTCGGAGTATTTGTAGAACAGGCTGTCGTGTCCCACGCACAGGCCGATGGCCACATTCAGTTGGGTACCCGCTTCGTTCAGCAGACGGGCTTGCAGGATGGGGTTGCACATGGCCGCCCCGATGCTTTCGCAGGCTTCGGGGATGCCAACCGACGTCTTGGGTACGCCGCCCACCTTGCAGATGACGGAATACACTTCGAAGCCGTTGGCCCGGAGGATGCGGGCAAAGAGGCGGGCTTCGTGGATGAGGCCGATGCAGTTGGCAATGCCGATGCGGGTATAACCCATCTTGCGGGCAAAGGTCATGATTTCCTCCACGCGGGTCAGTCGGCAGTAGCCTTCAAATTCCACTTCGGCGCTGGCCACCATCACGCGGTGGTTGTCGTCTTCGTCATAGCGTTGCAAGGCCCATTGCAGGTCTTCGTCCTTCAGTTGGGTCGTCAGGCAGAAATCGGGATAGGTGCGGGTTTTGAACTTGCAGTTCTGCGTACCGCAGTCCACGCAGGTGGGTTCGTATACTTTTTGGTTCATGATGGTTCGTTTTTGATCGCTTTATAGAGAGTATCCCTGTTCGTTGCTTATCCGAACAGTGCACGGAAGGCTTCTTCCACTTTCCGTACCGGAATGATTTCGATGTTCATCTTACGGGTATCCACGCCCTGCAGGTTGTGCTTGGGGACGAGGATGCGTTGGAAGCCCAGCTTCTCGGCCTCGGCAATGCGCTGTTCGATGCGGTTCACCGGTCGGATTTCGCCGCTCAGTCCCACTTCGCCCGCCATGCAGGTGTCGCGTTCGATTTCGGTATCCATGTTGCTCGACAGGATGGCACTGATGACCGCCAGGTCGATGGCCGGGTCGTTCACCTTCAGTCCGCCCGCGATGTTCAGGAAGACATCCTTTTGGGCCAGCTTGAAGCCGACGCGTTTTTCGAGGACCGCCAGGAGCATGTTCAGGCGGCGCAGGTCGAAGCCGGTGGCCGAGCGTTGCGGGTTGCCGTAGACGGCCGAGCTCACCAGGGCTTGCGTCTCGATGAGGAAAGGGCGGATGCCTTCGATGGCCGAGGCGATGGCCACGCCGCTCATGGCTTCCGTATCAGGGGTGAGCAGCAGTTCCGACGGATTGCTCACCGGTCGCAGTCCGTCCTGCCTCATCTCGTAGATGCCCAGTTCGGCTGTACTTCCGAAGCGGTTCTTGATGCTGCGCAGGATGCGGTACAGGTAATGCTGGTCGCCTTCGAACTGCAGCACCGTGTCGACGATGTGTTCCAGCACCTTGGGTCCGGCAATGCTGCCTTCCTTGTTGATGTGGCCGATGAGGATGACCGGCGTATGGGTTTCCTTGGCATATTTCAGGATAGCGGCTGCACATTCGCGCACCTGTACCAGGCTGCCCGGCGACGAGTCGATGCTTTCGGTCGACAGGGTCTGGATGGAGTCGATGATGACCAGTTCGGGTTGCGTGTTCTTGAGATGCACGAAGATCTGTTCCAGGGAAGTCTCGCACACGATGAGGCAATCCGAGTCGGGATGCGGGATGCGGTCGGCCCGGAGCTTCAGTTGGCGCGCACTTTCTTCGCCCGAGACATACAGCACGCGGCGGTGGGTGAGGCGCAGTACGGTCTGCATCACCAGGGTCGATTTGCCGATGCCCGGTTCGCCGCCCAGCAGCACCAGCGAGCCCGGCACCAGTCCCCCGCCCAGTACGCGGTTCAGTTCCTCGTCCAGCAGGTCGATGCGCGGTTCGTCGCCGCCCGTGATTTCGTTCAGGGTCAGCGGCTTGTTCTTCGTCGGTTCCAGTCCCGGAAAGGTTCGTCGGCCCACCGGTTCCTTGCGCACCACCTCTTCCACATACGTGTTCCAGGCTCCGCACGACGGACATTTGCCCACCCATTTCGGTGAGTCCTGTCCGCAGTTTGTACATACATATACCGTCTTTTCTTTTGCCATACTATTCGGAATGAGAGGTTAAGGTATGCTGGTCGGCACACCAGCCTGCAAAGTTACGGAATTCCTTTCGCTTCCCCTTTCATTCCAGGGAAAAAAGTGCGCTTCCGGATGATTCTTATCTTTTAATGCAAAAAAAAGTCTTTTTGTGATAGAATGTTTAAAATTGTTTTTATATTTGCATTGTTCTATCCAAAATCAAAGACGAACTACAATAAAATGACACAGCATACTATCCATATGATGATGACATCCGGGATGGGGCAAGTGGGGTACTTGTCACTGACATCCATGATGATGACCCCTCTGGGGTGAAGGTATAGTATAGGTGTTTCTACGTGATACACGCTTATGGACGTAAGCAAAACAATCTTTTATTTTTCTTATTCTTATCTTTTTATACAGTATAAAACGCAACGGTGCGTCGGTCTGTAGCAAGGAGGATGAGCGGGCTCTCGGGGTCGGCTGTTCCGTTGCTTGCCGCCGGAGCTACCGGAATTAAACCAGATAATCGCATGAAAGTAATGAAATTCGGCGGAACGTCCGTAGGTTCCGTAACCAGTATATTGAGCGTCAAACAGATTGTAGAGTCGGCTACCGAGCCGGTCATCGTGGTGGTATCGGCTTTGGGTGGCATCACCGACAAACTGATTCATGCTTCCGAGGTGGCTGCCTCGGGCGACGCCTCGTACGAGAAGGAGTATCGCGACATTGTCAACCGCCACATCGAGATGGTGTATACGGTGATTCCCGCCGGTGAAGCCCGTGCGGCTTTGCTCGACCAGGTGAACGAACTGCTCAGCGAACTGAAGGATATCTTCCAGGGTATCCACCTCATCAAGGACCTTTCACCCAAGACTTCGGCCACCATCGTGAGCTACGGCGAACGCCTGTCGTCCATCATCGTGGCTACCCTCATCCAGGATGCCGTGTGGTACGACTCGCGTCAGTTCATCAAGACCGAGAAGAAGCACGACAAACACATCCTCGATTCGGAACTCACCCACCGACTGGTGGTTGAAACGTTCGGCGAACTGCCGAAGGTGGCCCTGGTGCCGGGCTTCATCGCTACCGACAAGCATAGCGGCGAGGTGACCAACCTGGGACGCGGCGGTTCGGACTATACCGCTTCGGTGATTGCGGCAGCCCTGAATGCCGACAGTCTGGAAATCTGGACCGACGTGGACGGCTTCATGACGGCCGACCCGCGCGTAATCAGTACAGCCTACACCATCAACGAACTGAGCTATGTGGAAGCCATGGAATTGTGCAACTTCGGAGCCAAGGTGGTCTATCCGCCCACCATCTATCCGGTGTGCCACAAGAACATTCCCATCCGTATCCGCAACACCTTCAATCCCGAAGGAGCCGGCACGGTCATCCAGCAGGAAGTGGATTGCGGCTCGAAAGCCATCAAGGGCATCTCTTCCATCAACGATACCAGCCTGATTACCGTGACCGGTCTCGGCATGGTGGGCGTCATCGGGGTGAACTACCGCATCTTCCAGGCCTTGGCCCAGAACGGCATCAGCGTGTTCATGGTGTCGCAGGCTTCGTCGGAAAACAGTACGTCCATCGGCGTGCGCAACCAGGATGCAGCCCTCGCCTGTGAGGTGCTGAACGAAGAGTTCTCGAAGGAAATCCAGATGGGCGAAATCAGTCCCGTCTCGGCTGAGATGAACCTGGCTACCGTAGCCATCGTGGGCGAGAACATGAAGCATACCCCCGGCATTGCCGGCAAACTGTTCGGTACGCTGGGACGCAACGGCATCAGTGTGATTGCCTGTGCCCAGGGGGCTTCCGAAACGAATATCTCGTTTGTGGTTGAAGCCAAGTCGCTGCGCAAGTCGCTCAATGTCATCCACGACTCGTTCTTCCTGTCGGAATACCAGGTGCTCAACCTCTTCATCAGCGGTACAGGAACCGTGGGCGGCAGTCTCATCGAACAGATCCGCAACCAGCAGCAGAAGCTGATGAGCGAACGCGGACTGAAACTGAACGTCGTGGGCATTGCCAACGGCCACCGGGCCCTCTTCGACCGGGAAGGCATCGACCTGACGAACTACCGCGAACGCCTGGAAGAACAGGGTATCCCTTCGTCGCCGCAAGTGCTGCACGACGAGATTGTGGGCATGAACATCTTCAACTCGGTATTCGTGGACTGTACCGCCAGCGCCGAAGTGGCCGGTTTGTACAAGAGTCTGCTCGACCACAGCATTTCGGTGGTGGCTGCCAACAAGATTGCGGCTTCCTCGGCTTATGCGAATTACCTGGAACTGAAACAGACTGCCTTGAAGCGCAGCGTGAAGTTCCTGTTCGAGACCAACGTGGGAGCCGGCTTGCCCATCATCAATACCATCAACGACCTCATCAACAGTGGGGACAAGATCCTGAAGATTGAAGCCGTGCTGAGCGGTACGCTGAACTACATCTTCAACAAGATCAGTGCCGAGGTTCCCTTCAGCCAGACCATCCACCTGGCGCAGGAAGAACGCTACTCGGAACCCGATCCGCGTATCGACCTGAGTGGCAAGGACGTCATCCGCAAGCTGGTCATCCTGGCCCGTGAAGCTGGCTATTGCCTGGAACAGGAGGATGTGGAAAAGCACCTTTTCGTGCCCAACGACTTCTTCGACGGACCGCTGGATGCATTCTGGCAGAAGGTGCCGTCGCTGGATGCCGACTTTGAAGCCCGCCGGCAGAAGCTGGAAAGCGAAGGCAAACGCTGGCGCTTCGTGGCCAAGCTGGAAAACGGCCAAGGCAGCGTCGCCCTGCAGGAAGTCGACAGCAAACATCCGTTCTACGGACTGGAGGGAAGCAACAACATCATTCTGCTGACCACCGAACGCTACAAGGAATACCCCATGATGATTCAAGGCTACGGTGCCGGAGCCAGCGTGACCGCCGCCGGCGTGTTTGCCGACATCATGAGTATCGCCAACATTTAACAGGACAAGGCCGTCTGCCCCTGTGGGGCGGCGGACGGCCGTAAACCGCTAAGCTTATGAAACACCTGATTATTTTAGGAGACGGTATGGCCGACTGGCCGGCCGCTTCCCTGGGTAACCGTACCCTGTTGCAATATGCACACACCCCTCACATGGATCGCCTGGCCCGCCTGGGCCGTACGGGCCGTTTGATCACTGTAGCTCCCGGTTTCCATCCGGGCAGCGAAGTCGCCAATATGTCGGTCATGGGTTATGACCTTCCGAAAGTCTACGAGGGGCGCGGTTCGCTCGAAGCCGCCAGTATCGGGGTGGAACTGGAACCCGGTGACATGGCCATGCGCTGCAACCTGGTCTGCATCGAAGGGGAAATCCTGAAAAATCATTCGGCCGGTCACATCACGACCGAGGAAGCCGACGAACTGATTCGCTTTCTCGATGAACAGTTGGGCACCGACCGCATCCGTTTCTATACGGGGGTGCAGTACCGTCATTTGCTGGTCGTCAAGGGAGGCAACAAGCACCTCGCCTGTACGCCGCCGCACGACGTTCCGTTGCAACCTTTCCGCCCCTTGCTCATCCGGGCCGAAAGACCCGAGGCACAGTCCACCGCCGAACTCCTGAATGCCTTGATCCTGCGTTCGCAGACGCTGCTGGCCACGCATCCCGTCAACCTTCGCCGGCAAGCGGAAGGCAAGGACCCTGCCAACAGCATTTGGCCGTGGAGCCCCGGCTACCGTCCGCAGATGACCCCTTTGGCCGAGCAATACCCGTCCATCCGACGCGGAGCTGTCATCTCGGCAGTCGATCTGATCAACGGTATCGGCCGGTACGCCGGTCTGCGCCGCATCGCCGTGGAAGGAGCTACCGGTCTGTACACCACAAACTACGAGAATAAGGTGGCGGCTGCCCTGGAGGCCCTGCGCACCGACGACTTTGTGTATCTGCACATCGAGGCCAGCGACGAAGCCGGTCACGAAGGCGATTTCGCCTTGAAGCAGCGCACTATCGAAGACCTCGACCGTCGGGTAGTCGGTCCGCTCAGCGAAGCCGTGAAAGATTGGGAAGAACCGGTCTGCATCGCCGTGCTCCCCGACCATCCTACCCCTTGCGAACTGCGCACCCATACCGCCGAACCGGTGCCCTTCCTGATCTACTATCCCGGCATCGAACCCGATGCCGTGCAGACCTTCGACGAGGTGGCTTGTGGGGAAGGCGCTTACGGACTGCTGAAGGAAGACGAATTTATGCGCACTTTCATGGGCCTGTAACGGCCTTTCGGAGTGGGGGACTTCACCCGACTCCCTTTTGTATTACCTTTAAAAACATTACGTTATGAAATACTATAGCACGAATCATCAGGCTCCCGATGCCACTTTGCAGGAAGCCGTTGTCAAAGGCTTGGCTGCCGACCGCGGCCTGTACATGCCCGCCTCCATTCCGGTCCTGCCGGCCGACTTCTACGAAACCATCGACACCCTGTCGTTCCCCGAAATCGCTTTCCGCGTGGCGGAGGCTTTCTTTGGCCAGGATGTCCCGGCCGATACCCTGAAGCAGCTGGTGTACGATACCCTCAACTTCGATGTCCCGGCCGTACCGGTCCACGACGACCTCTATTCGTTGGAACTCTTCCATGGCCCCACCTTGGCTTTCAAGGATGTAGGCGGCCGCTTCATGGCCCGTCTGCTGGGCTATTTCATCCGTCGCGAAGGCCAGCAGCCGGTGAATGTCCTGGTGGCGACTTCGGGCGATACCGGCAGTGCCGTAGCCAACGGTTTCCTGGGCGTGGAAGGCATCCACGTCTATGTGCTCTATCCCCAAGGCAAGGTGAGCGAAATCCAGGAGAAACAGTTCACGACATTGGGACAGAACATCACGGCCCTGGAGGTGGACGGCACATTTGACGACTGCCAGGCCCTGGTGAAGCGTGCCTTCCTGGATGCCGATCTGAACGCCCACCTGAAGCTGACCTCGGCCAATTCCATCAACGTGGCCCGCTTCCTGCCCCAGGCTTTTTACTACTTCTATGCCTACGCCCAGCTGAAGCGCGCCGGCAAGGCCGACAACCTGGTGGTGTGTGTGCCCAGCGGCAACTTCGGTAACCTTACTGCCGGACTCTTTGCCAAGCGGATGGGATTGCCCATCCGTCGGTTCATCGCAGCCAACAACCGCAACGACATCTTCTACCAATACCTTCAGACCGGCGAGTACCGCCCCCGTCCGTCGGTGGCCACCATCGCCAATGCCATGGACGTAGGCGATCCCAGCAACTTTGCCCGTATCCTCGACCTCTACGGTCACAGCCATGCGGCCATTGCTGCCGACATCAGCGGGGCAACCTACACCGACGAACAGATCCGTGCGACGGTGAAGGCTGTGTACGACGAGACCGGTTACCTGCTCGACCCGCACGGAGCCTGTGGCTACCGCGCCTTGCGTGAAAGCCTGCAACCCGGCGAGACCGGCCTTTTCCTCGAGACTGCCCATCCTGCCAAGTTCCTGGCTACGGTGGAAGACATCATCGGTGCTCCGGTGGCCGTACCCGCCAAACTGCAAGCCTTTATGGCCGGCACCAAACAAAGCCTTCCGTTGCCGAAAGACTTCGAGAGCTTCAAGACATATCTGCTGAACCAGTGATTACCGGTTTTTGCAGCATCCATCCCATTTGTAGAACCTAAAAAACAATCATGATCATGGCCAAGAAAGCCTATATTCAAGCCAACCAGGATTGGCTCGCCGAAAAAGCCACCGAGGAAGGGGTTAAGCCCCTGCCTCGCGGCCTCTATTATAAAGTTCTTGCTTCGGGTGCAGCCGAAGGACCGCATCCCACGCCCCGCAGCATTGTCACCGTACACTATACCGGTCGTACCATCAACGGCAAGAAATTCGACAGCAGCCGGGGCGGTACGCCCGCAGCCTTCCGCCTGAGCGACCTCATCGAAGGGTGGATCATTGCCATCCAGCAGATGCGCGTAGGCGACCGTTGGGAACTCTACATCCCCGCCGAACTGGGCTACGGCAAGTTCTCGCAACCCGGCATCCCCGGCGGGTCTACACTGGTATTCGACATCGAACTGCTGGGCATTGCCTGAAGAAACTGCAGATAGGGTACCAATCGGCCGAAAGGTTGATAAAAAGATGATGAAATATTAAAAAAAACAATAAAATACAAGCTGCAAGAAAGACATTCTGTTTTTGTTGCAGCTTGTTTGCTATATTTTTCCTAATTTTGCCTTTTGGAACTCCTCTAACGGTGGCTTAAGAGGTTCAAGTCGCTCGTCGGTGGAAAGAATGATTGGTAGAACCTCAATTAATCTAACTTTTATGAAGGTAAAACACATCCTTTTAATGGCCTTGATGTCGTTGTTTGCTACAGGCATCCAGGCACAGTCTCTTTCACCCTCTACCAAGACTCATTGGGACAAGGGAACTTTGGTTATTGAAACTCCCGAACGTCCTGCCGGCCAGCAACATGTACTGGGTCTGACAGCTCCGAAGCTGGAAACAGTTCGTGTAGGATTCGTCGGATTGGGTATGCGCGGTCCTTGGGCTGTATGGCGTTTCTGCAACATCCCGGGTGTAGAAATCGTAGCTTTGTGCGACTATGAAGAAGAACGTGCAGAAGCTTCTCAGAAGTATCTGCGTGACGCTGGCTTGATTCCGGCTGACATCTATTCGGGTGAAAAGGGTTATGAAGAACTCTGCAAGCGTTCTGACATCGACCTGGTGTACATCGCTACCGACTGGAACCACCACTTCCCTGTAGCTAAGTTTGCGATGGAAAACGGTAAGCACGTGGCTATCGAAGTTCCGTCGGCTATGAACCTCGAACAGTGCTGGAGCTTGATCGACCTGTCTGAACAGACTCGTCTGCATTGCTTCATCCTGGAAAACTGCTGCTATGACTACTACGAAATGAACGCACTGGCAATGGCTAAGGACGGCTTGTTCGGAGAAATCATCCGTGCAGAAGGTGCTTACATCCACGAATTGTCTGCTTTCTGGAAGGCTTATTGGAAGGATCCGAACGACAACGACAAGGATAACCTGCACTGGCGTATGAAGTACAACATGGAAAACCGTGGTGACGTGTACGCTACTCACGGCCTCGGCCCTGTGGCTCAATGTATGGACATTCACCGTGGCGACCGTTTCACTACGCTGGTAGCTATGGATACAGAAAGCTTCGTAGGTAAGGATTACGTGAAGAATCTGACAGGCAAGGAACCGAAGGAATTCCGTAACGGTGACCACACGACTACATTGATGCGTACAGCCAACGGTAAGGTGGTTGAAATCCAGCACAACGTAATGACTCCGCAGCCCTACAACCGTCTGTTCAAGTTGACAGGTACCAAGGGTTATGCTACCAAGTATCCGACTCCCGAATACGCTTTGTCAGGCGACGCTATGAAGGATACCGGTGCTCCCAACATGGACGATATCAACGCTCACGGCTTCCTGAACGAAGAACAGAAGAAGGCGCTGGAAAAGAAGTACTATCACCCCATCCTGACTAAGTTCGGTGAAAAGGGTCGTGCTATGGGTCACGGTGGTATGGACTACATCATGGACGCTCGTCTGGTATACTGTCTGCAGAATGGTCTGCCTTTGGATATGGACGTATACGACTTGGCTGAATGGTGCTGTCTGTCTGAACTGGGTGCTATCTCAATGGACAACAACTGCGCTGCAGTGACTTTCCCCGACTTTACTCGTGGTCACTGGAACGAAGTGAAGGGTTACAAGCACGCTTATGCTCCGGCTGAAGAAGAAGCTGCTACGGAAGCTAAGGCTGAAGCTTACACAGCTGCCCAGAAGGAAGCTGCTGCAGCTTGCAACCTGTGGACGCTGTATGACAACGTAAAGAATGCTGCTGACGCTAAGGCAAAGGCCAAAGCTCAGAAGGCTTACGACCGTGCAGTAGCCAAGGCTCAGAAGCAGATTGCCAAGACTTTGAAGAAGTAAGGAATCTCCGACTTCCGGTCAACCATAGAAACAGAATAGGCGACCCTTTGCGGTCGCCTATTTTTTATGGCCGGCAGCGGGTTTCCGGATTGCTATCGATAAAATAAAACAACGAAGATGAAACACGAATTGAAAGAAAACGGTGGATTGCCTGCCAGTATGCTGGGAACGCTGGCGGTCGTGGCTGGCATCTCGGTGGCCAACCTGTATTACAATCAGCCTTTGCTGAACCTGATTCGACAGGATTTGCACATTTCCGAATTTCAGGCCAATCTGATTGCCATGATTACGCAGGTAGGCTATGCCTTGGGGCTTCTGTTCATTGTTCCTTTGGGAGATTTGTATCGCCGCAAGCGGATTGTATTGATGAATTTTGTGCTTCTGACGGTGGCTTTGCTGGTCATTGCTACGGCTCATCATATCTATTGGGTCTGGTTGGCTTCGTTGGTCACCGGTATCTGTTCGATGATTCCGCAGATTTTTGTTCCCATTGCATCGCAGTTTTCGCGTCCGGAGCACAAGGGACGCAATGTCGGGATTGTGATTTCCGGTTTGTTGACCGGTATCCTGGCTTCACGGGTCATCAGTGGATGGGTAGGTGAAGTATGGGGCTGGCGGGAGATGTACTATGTAGCCGCCGGTTTGATGTGTCTATGTGCCGTCGTCATCTTGCGGGTGTTGCCCGATATCCGTCCTACGTTTCAGGGGAAGTACAGCCAGTTGATGGGCTCGTTGCTGGCCCTGGTCCGCGACTATCCGGCTTTGCGTGTCTATGCTTTGCGTTCGGGTCTGGCTTTCGGTTCGTTCTTGGCCATGTGGTCTTGTTTGGCCTTCAAGATGAGTGAGGCACCGTTCTATGCGGGCAGTGATGTGGTCGGTTACCTGGGTCTTTGTGGCATGGCGGGAGCGCTTACTGCCTCCTTCGTGGGTCAGGCCGTGAAACGGGTGGGAGTGCGTCGGTTCAATTTCATCGGATGCTTCCTGCTGTTTTTGGCTTGGGCTTCCCTTTCGGGGTTGGGCGACACTTACGCCGGCATCATTGCGGGGGTGCTCTTGATAGACATTGGCATGCAGTGCATCCAATTGAGCAATCAGACCAGTATTTTCGAGTTGTGTCCTTCGGCTTCCAATCGGGTCAATACCATCTTCATGACTACCTATTTTGCCGGTGGGTCATTGGGTACCCTGTTGGCTGGCACTTGCTGGGAAGCGGGAGGATGGACCGGTGTTACCTGGGCGGGAGTCGGATTGACAGCGGTCTCTTTGCTGTTGACCTTGTTCAGTAAAAAATAGGGAGCAGCCGACTCCGGTATACAACGTACCCCCCTTTGGACCTGCATCCGTGAAGATAGGTCCGAAGGGGGGTATGTTGTTTTGCTGTATGCGGCCTTTACGCACCCGTCTTTCTGCGTTTGATTTCTTTAGGGAATCAGCAGGGAACTGTCTCCGTAGCTCAGGAAGCGGAAGTCGTGAGCCAAGGCATAGTCGTAGATGGTGTGCCAGTCGCCTTTCACAAAAGCCGATACCAGCAGGAGCAGGGTGCTTTGCGGCTGGTGAAAGTTGGTCACCATCTTCTTTACGATTTTATAGGTATAGCCCGGGGCGATGATGATCTGGGTGCTGGTGTGCAGGGCTTCCATGCCGTGGCGGTCCAGGTAGCCGGCAATCTGTTGCAGGGCTTCCACTGCCGTCAGCTGGGGATGGGATTCGTAGGGCATCCATTGCTGTACGTGCAGGTCATCCTGGTTGGCATCGGGATGCTGACTCAGCAGGACACCTATATAATATAGGCTTTCGAGGGTGCGTACCGAGGTGGTACCTACAGCGACGGCCTGTCCGCCGTGGGCCAGCAGTTTGCCGACGGTCTTCCGGCTCACCGAGATGTATTCCGTGTGCATCTCGTGTCCTTCAATCTCTTCGCTCTTCACCGGCTTGAACGTACCGGCTCCCACGTGCAGGGTCAGTTCTTCCCGGTCGATGCCCCGTTCGTCGAGGGCAGCCAGCACGCGTTCGGTAAAGTGCAGACCGGCGGTGGGGGCTGCTACCGACCCTTTGATTTTCGAGTACACCGTCTGGTAGGTTTCCTTGTCGCTCTCCTGCGTTTCGCGGTTCAGGTAGGGCGGGATGGGCAGTTCGCCCACAGCTTCCAGCAGGTCGGCAAAGGTCACTGAGTCATTATCCCAGGTGAAGTCCACCCAGTGGCTGGTGCCCCGGCATTCGCCGCGCGTGGCAGTCAGCGTTACCGTTTTCCCCTGTACGTCGACGGTGCGGTGCAAGCTGCCTTCCTTCCATTTCTTCAAGTTACCGATGAGGCACAGCCAACTGCAGCGTCCGGTCTGCTGGAAGCAGAGGGCATAGTCGTTAGGTTGGATGGGTTCCAGGCAGAACACCTCGATCAGAGCTCCGGTCTCCTTGCGGAAATGCAGGCGGGCCTGGATTACTTTGGTGTTGTTGAACACCATCAGTTCGCCGGGTTCCAGGTACTGGGGCAGGGAAGTAAAGGTGTCTTCGCTTACCTCGCCGTGGCGGTAGACCAACAGTTTGGACTGATCGCGTACGGGCAGGGGAAACTTGGCGATGCGTTCGTCGGGCAGGGGATAATTATACTCGCTGATTTTGATATGTTTCGTTTCTTCCATCGGATAGGTTCGTTTTATTTCTTCCGTTATTTCTTTCTTTTTCTGCGCAAAAGTACCGATATTTGCGCGAACTAAAAAAGAAAAAAGATGAAAATAGGCGATAAGGTCCGTTTCCTCAGCGAAGTGGGGGGCGGCATTGTATCCGGATTCCAAGGAAAGGATATCGTATTGGTGCAGGATGAAGATGGTTTCGACATCCCGATGCCCATGCGCGAGTGTGTAGTGATTGATACCGACGATTACAATATGAAACGCAAGCCGGTGGCTCCGAAGTCCGTACCCGAAGCCGCACAGGAGAAAGGGGCAAAGCTGCCCAAGCCGAAGGCGGAAGAGGAGGACGAGGAGGAGGACGACCGTCCCATTACTTACCGTCCGGCCGAACGTCGGGGAGGTGATGTGCTGAACGTGATGCTGGCCTTTGTACCGCAGGATGTCAAGGCTATCTCGACGTCGGCGTTCGATGCATACCTCATCAACGACAGCAACTATACGCTGTACTTCACTTACCTTTCGGCCGAAGGCAACAGCTGGCGCGTGCGGGCGCACGGCACGGTGGATGCCAACACGAAGTACTACATCGAAGAATTCGACCGCAGTGCGCTGAACGACCTGGAACGGGTGGCTATCCAGTTGCTGGCGTTCAAGGACAACAAGGGCTTCCTGCTGAAACCGGCTGTTTCGGTCGAACTGCGCATCGATACGGTGAAGTTCTATAAGTTGCATACTTTCCGCGAAAGTCCGTTCTTCCACGAACCTTCGCTCCTGTACGACATCGTAAAGGACGATGCCCCGGTGAAGGAAGTCTTCGTTTCGGCCCAGGACATCAAGGAGGCTTTGCTGCAGAAACCGTCGCAGTCTGAAACTCCGCGCCCGAAGGCGCCCAAGGTCAAGAAGCCGCAGAGCGAGATTGTGGAGGTGGACCTCCACGCCCATGAACTGCTCGACACGACTGCCGGCATGGGCAACGCGGAAATCCTGAACTACCAGCTCGATGTGTTCCGTCAGACCCTGGAGGAATACAAGGGCAAGAAGGGACAGAAGATTGTCTTCATCCACGGCAAGGGCGACGGCGTGTTGCGCAAGGCTTTGCTGCAGGAACTGAAATATAAGTATAAGTCGTACGAAAGCCAGGATGCTTCGTTCCGTGAATACGGCTTCGGAGCCACGATGGTGATCATTCATTGATGCCGGACACGCATCTGCCTGCGTGTACAGCATCGAAACCCTGCTAAGGATATGGCAACATTGAAGGAATTTCTGAAGACCGACCGTTTCGCCTCCTGTTCGGGAGTGGAACTGTTGGAAGTGAAGCCGGGCTATGCCAAGGCCCGGATGGAGGTCAAGGAACGTCACCTGAATGGGGGCGGGGTATGTCAGGGCGGGGCTCTGTTTACCTTGGCCGACCTCACCTTTGCGGCAGTAGCCAACAGTCACCAGAAGCTGACGTTGTCGGTGACGGCCACCATCACCTTCCTGCGGGCTGTCCGTCAGGGGTATGTGTATGCCGAAGCCATCGAACTGTTCAATCATCACCGCATTCCTTTCATCGAGGTGCGGCTCACCGACGAACAGGGCGAACTGGTGGCCATCTTCACCTCGTCGGGCTATCGCAAGGAGACCGATTTGCCGGTCGAGGGATTGGAATAAAAAAATGAGTGCCGGTACCCGGAGGTATCGGCACTCATTTTTTAGGGAGGGGAAAAGACCTTACTTGCGGTAGTGGTCCAGTTCTTCGGCCTGGAACTTGCGGATGAAGTTGAAATGCTTTTCGATTTCGGCTTCGGCATAGTTCACATAGACGTGAGCCGACTGGCTGAACAGTTCCGGTGCGCGGGTAGCATCCTGGATAATCAGGTGCGACATGATGCACAGGGCCGCCATTTCGTACAGACGACGGGCAACGAAGTCGAGCAGTTCCTGGTTCTGGGCTTCTTTCACGGCATTGGTGCAGGCGTCGAACTTGGTGGCCATTTCCTTCACGCGGTTCAGCAGGCCTTCCAGTTCGGGAGCGCACGGAATCGCTTCGTAGTTGCGCAGTGTGGCGATGTACGAACCGTTGGTCACGTAACGGATGGCGGCTACGGTCTGCAGCTGGGTCGTTCCTTCGTAGATGCTGGTGATGCGGGCGTCGCGGTAGATGCGCTGGCAAGCGTATTCCATCATGAAGCCCGAACCGCCGTGAATCTGGATACAGTCGTAGGCGTTCTGGTTGGCATATTCCGAGTTCATACCCTTGGCCAGCGGTGTAAAGGCATCGGCCAACTTGGCATATTTCTTCTGTTCCTGACGTTCTTCGGCCGTGAGCTTGCGTTCGCGGGCGATGTCGTCCAGGGCCTTGTAAATGTCCACGTAGCGGGAAGTCTGGTACAGCAGGGCACGGCCGGCATCCAGCTTGGCCTTCATGATGGCCAGCATGTCGTACACTGCCGGGAATTCGATGATGGCCTTACCGAACTGCTTGCGGTCCTTGGCATAAGCCAATCCTTCGTTGTAGGCAGCCTGTGACAGACCCACTGACTGGGCAGCGATACCCAGACGGGCCCCGTTCATCAGCGCCATGACGTACTTGATCAGCCCCAGCTTGCGGTCGCCGCACAGTTCACACTTGGCATTCTTGTACACCAGTTCACAAGTGGGCGATCCGTGGATACCCAACTTGTTTTCGATGCGGCGTACATCCACACCTCCGTCGTTCTTGTCGTAGATGAACATGGACAAGCCACGGCCGTCCTTGGTTCCTTCTTCCGAGCGGGCCAGTACCAGGTGGAGGTTGGCGTCACCGTTGGTGATGAAGCGCTTCACCCCGTTCAGGCGCCAGCAGTTGTTTTCTTCGTCGAAGGTAGCCTTCAGCATCACGCTCTGCAGGTCGGAACCGGCATCGGGTTCGGTCAGGTCCATTGACATGGTTTCACCGGCACAGATGCGCGGGATGAAACGGCTGTGCTGGTCTTCGTTGCCGAATTCATACAGCGTTTCGATACAGTCCTGCAGCGACCAGATGTTGCCGAATCCGGCATCGGCCGCAGCCACGATTTCGGCGCACATGGTGTACGGAGTGATGGGGAAGTTCAAGCCACCGAACCGGCGCGGCATAGTCATGCCGTTCAGGCCGGCCTTCACCATGGCGTCGAGGTTCTGCTTCGTGCCGCTGGCATATTCCACGCGGCCGCCGGCGCAGTGCGGACCTTCTTCGTCCACGCCTTCGGCGTTGGGGGCGATGATTTCGCCGGTGATTTCGCCGGTGATTTCCAAGATCTTGTCGTACGAATCCAGGGCATCGGCATAATCCTGCGGTGCATAGTCGAATTCGTCTTTGTCACGGTAGTCGCGCTCCTTCAGTTGACAGATGCGCTCCATCATCGGATGGGTCAAGTGATACTTGAGTTCCGGTATATCGGTATAAAAGTTTGCCATTACTTACTGTTCTTTTTATAGTACTTGATTAATTTCGGAATCACTTCTTCCACGGTGCCGTTGATGACATAGTCGGCAATCGTATTGATCGGAGCGTTCGGGTCGTTGTTCACCGAGATGATGATGCCTGCATCCTGCATGCCGGCGATGTGCTGGATCTGTCCCGAGATACCGCAGGCGATGTAGAGTTTCGGACGGACGGTCACGCCGGTCTGGCCAATCTGACGGTCGTGTTCGGCAAAGCCGGCATCCACGGCCGCACGGCTGGCACCTACTTCAGCGTGCAGTTCCTTGGCCAGTTCGTACAGCTTGTCGAAGCCTTCCTTCGAGCCCATGCCGTAACCGCCGGCAATCACGATGGGAGCGCCCTTCAGGTTGTGCTTGGCCTTTTCCACGTGGCGGTCGATGACCTTCACCACATAGTCGGTTTCGGGCACATACTTCGCTACGTCGTGGTTCACCACTTCGCCGGCATAGTTTTCATCGAGGATTTCCTTCTTCATCACCCCTTCGCGTACGGTAGCCATCTGCGGGCGGTGTTCGGGGTTGACGATGGTGGCGACGATGTTACCGCCGAAAGCGGGACGGATCTGATAGAGCAGGTTTTCGTAGGTCACGCCTTTCTTCTTGTCTTCGTGGCTGCCGATTTCCAGCTGGGTACAGTCGGCAGTCAGCCCGCTGGTCAGGGCCGATGACACGCGCGGACCCAGGTCGCGGCCGATGACGGTAGCGCCCATGAGGCAGATCTGCGGCTTTTCTTCGCGGAAGAGGTTCACCAGGATGGAAGTGTGCGGCAGGGAAGTGTAGGGGAAGAGTCCCGGTGCATCGAACACATGTACCTTGTCCACACCGTAGGGCAACACCTGTTTTTCGACGCCAGCCAGGCCGGCACCGGCGGTAATGGCTTCGAGCTGGCAGCCCAGCTGGTTCGCCAATTTACGTCCTTTTGTCAAGAGTTCGAGACTGACATCGGCCACGGTCGTGCCTTCCATCTCGCAATATACAAATACGTTGTTCATAATCTTATCCTATGGTGTGGTTCGCTAACAGTTCAACAATCAGGTTTTCTACGTCCTCGTCGCTACCGCTCAGGGTCTTGCTTTCCTTGGCCTGGAAGACGATGTTCTCGATCTTCTTCACCTTGGTGGGTGAGCCCGACAGACCGCATTGCTGTACGTCGCCGTTCACGTCGGCCACGCTCCATTCGGTGAGGTTCAGATACGGATACTTTTCATACAGTTCGGCATAGGGCAGGGCAGCACCGTCCTTGGTCAGGGCAGCCTTTTCCTGTCCGCCCAAGGCCCGTTTGTATTTCTGCAGCAGCTTGGCGTTGCGCGGACGGCAGGGAGCAGCACTTCCGTTCACGGTCAGCACGATGGGCAGCGGACCTTCTACGGTTTCCACGCCGCCGTCGATGTGGCGTTTCACGGTGATGCGGCGGCCGGCTTCGTCCACGTTCAGGATTTCTTCGGCGTAGGTAATCTGGCTCAGTCCCAGTTTTTCAGCCACCTGCGGACCTACCTGGGCGGTATCGCCGTCGATGGCCTGACGACCACCGATGATGAGGTCGTATTCGCCGATCTTGCGGATGGCAGTGGCCAGGGCATACGAAGTGGCCAGGGTGTCGGCACCGGCAAAGGCGCGGTCGGTGAGCAGGAAGCCCTGGTCGGCTCCTCTATATAAACCTTCTCGGATGATTTCGGCAGCGCGTCCGGGACCCATGGTCAGGATGGTGACCGTCGAACCCGGGTGTGTGTCTTTCAGTCTGAGTGCCTGTTCCAAGGCGTTCAGGTCTTCCGGATTGAAGATGGCCGGAAGGGCTGCACGGTTGATGGTTCCGTCAGCATTCATGGCGTCTTTCCCCACATTGCGGGTGTCGGGAACTTGTTTCGCCAATACTACAATTTTCAAACTCATAACTTGTTTATTTGGTATTAGTGATTTTTCTGGGGGCAAATTTAGTCAAACTATTCAAGCGGCAAAAGGATAACGCAGAAAATGTGCACATTTTTGAGTCGGGTGCGCAATGGAGACAAGCCGGTGAACAAGGAAACAGAGGGTTGGTGGCTGCCGAATGCCAAGGTACAAACAGACCGTCCAGAACACTTTTTCGGCCTTCTTCTGCCTTCTTCTGCAAAATAGCCGGGTATTTTCTACGTGTTGAACCGTCTTTTTTATAACTTTGTTAGGAAGAAGGACTTCGGGTCCTTTTTATCTTGTATCTTTAAAACTGGAAAAAGAATGAAAAAAGTAAGTTTGTTTTGCCTGCTGTTGCTCTGTACCATCGGAGTGATGGCTCAGCGGGTGGTCTACGACCAGACCAATGCCACCGGTGTACGCACCGTGGTGTGTGAAGGAATGAATTTGGGTGCTTACGACGGGGTAAGCGTGTATGTGGCCCTGGCAGGACTGCAGTACAAGAGTACCGTACGCTATTCGTTGGTCGTGACCATCGGGGCCGACCACGAAGTGAGTGTTCCGGCGGGAAGCCGTTGTGTGTTGACGCTCGATAACGGCAAGTTGCTGGAACTGCCGACTGTCGGTGGTGGTGCAGCCGTGCTGCAGCAAGTGGATGTGGTGATGGATGAGGCCTATGCCAACTATCGCCGTTTTGCCTACTACAACTTCCGTACGAAGGATTTGAAGAAATTGCTCAAGAACGGATTGGCACAGGTGGACTTTCCCTTGCAGCCCAATAGCTATGTGGTCTCTTTCCCACAGAATGAACTGGGTCAGCAGTTGGCGGCTTCCTATACATTCCTGAAGAGTTTCTTCGACAAATAATACCGGAAGGGCTTTCCTGGCCGGTATCTGGGGGAGACAGCGTTAATCCGCCGTCTCTTTGAAACAAAACGTAAGGCGTGCTGTTATCCCGATAGGAATTTATTTCGAATCGGGATTAAATTATGGCACACTTACGTTTTGTTTTTTTAAGTATCGTAGGCTTCCTGGCTATGACCTTCCTGTCGGCTCCGTCGTGGGGACAGGGAAGGAAACCGAAGGAAGCATGGTGGCAGCAGTTGGAGGATGCTACGCTCGACTCGCTCATGGAAGTGGCGCTGCGCCAGAACGGGTCTGTTCACTCGGCTTGGGACCGGGTGGAACAGGCACGCAGGCAATTGTGGGCACAGCGGGGAGCTTATGCGCCGGTCATCGGACTGGGAGGCGGTTGGACGCGGCAGCAGACTCCGGGCAACGGAGGGGGAGCAGCGGGAATGGTGGCTCATTCGGAAAGCGGACCTTCTGTCGGTTCCCGGACTTCAGCGGCCGATGCCCCGTTGCAGCCGTCCCGCCTGTCGGGGACTTGGGAGGCTCAGGCGCAGCTGAACTGGGAGGTCGATGTATTCGGCCGTATCCGTCGGCTGGTCAGTGTGCAGCAGGCCAACCTGCAGGCTCGTCGGGCGGATTACCGGGCGGCTCAAGTGGCCCTCTGTGCTGCAGTGGCCACCACGTATCTGCAGTTGCGCGAACAGCAACAGGAACTGCAGGTGCTGCGCCGCAATGCCCGTTCGCAGCAAGCGGTGGTCGAGATGACTGAAGTGCGGTTCCGCACGGGACTGGTGTCGAAGCTGGATGTAGCCCAGGCCCGTTCCGTCTATTTCAGTACACAGGCGGCCCTGCCGGCCATGGAAGCTTCGGTGCTTCGTTCCCAGCATGCTTTGGCGGTGTTGTTGGGCGTTTATCCCGATCAGGTGGCATCCGTGCTGAACCCTGTACAGCCGTTGCCGGTCTTTGTGGCTCCGGTGGAAGTTGAGGTTCCGATGGAGCGGCTGCTTCTGCGCCCCGATGTACAGGCAGCGCAGCGGCAAGTGGAGGTGCAGCGGGCGCAGCTCGGTGTGGCTCGGTCGGCTTGGTGGCCCAGGCTGTCGCTGCAGGCGGCCTGGGGGGGACAGTCATCGGCCTGGAAAGATTTGGGCCGTCGCTGCTACCGGACGTGGAGCCTCACTCCGACTTTGCAATGGACCTTGACCGATGGCGGACAGCGTTGGAACCGCATCCAAGAGCAGCGTTGGCAGTGGGAAGAGGTGCAGCATCAGTACCAGACTGTCGTGTTGACTGCGCTGCAGGAAGTGAAGGATGCCCAGGATACCTACCGGAACGCTTTGCGTCAGCAGCAGGCCTGCCAATCGCTCGAAGCGGAGGGAAAAGAGGTGTTGACTTTGTCGCTCGACTTGTATAAACAGGGGCTCACTCCGTTCCAGAATGTGCTCGATGCCCTGCGCTCCCTATTGGCTTATGAACAGGAGCGGGTGCGGGCACAAGGCTGGGCCTTGCAGTGCCTGGTGGAATGGTACAAAGCGTTGGGTGAAGGTCCGATGGAAACCGACCAACTGCAATGAATTCATCCATCCTTATAGCAAAGAAAACCAACCGAAATATGAAAAAATCAATGTATCTATGGATAGGGGCAGTCGGCTTGTGTACTGCCTGTGGGTCTCCGGCTACGGAAGGGTCGGAACCGAAAGCTTTGCCGGTTCAGGTGGCATGTCCGGTGGTCCGGGAAGTGACGCTGACCCGCGATTATCCGGGTTACCTGGAATCGGAAACGTTTGTCGACCTGGTGGGTCGGGTTAACGGTACCTTACAGCGGAAATGCTTCACGCCGGGAGGCCGGGTGCACCGTGGACAGCTGCTCTTTGTCATTGAACCGACACTCTACGAGGACGAGGTGCGTCAGGCCGAGGCGGCTTTGAAGACCGCTCGGGCACAGGCCGATTATGCGGCCAGCAGCTATGTCCGTATGCAGGAGGCGGTCAAGAGTGAGGCGGTAAGCCGTATCCAGTGCCTGGAGGCCGAAAGCCGGGTGGCCGAGACACAGGCGGCCGTCAGTCGGGCGGAGGCGGCCTTGGAAACCGCCCGTACCCGTTTGTCGTACTGCTACGTGAAGGCGCCTTGCGACGGACTGATTGACCGCTGCCCGTATGCAGTGGGCACCTATATCGGTGGGGGAGCGCAGCCGGTCCGTCTGGCTACGGTGTACCAGGACCGGCGCATGTATGCGTATTTCGAAGTATCCGACAACCAATACCTGACTTTCCTCCTTGATCAGGCGGCAGCCGAGAAGATTCCGGCAGCTGCCCATTACGTCACCCTGCAGGTGGGCAATGAGGGGCAGCGTACCTGGGAGGGGAAATTGGATTACCTGTCGCCCGAGGTGACGACGTCCACCGGAACCCTGTCGCTCCGGGCCGTGCTCGAGAATCCTGAGGGGGTCTTGCGGCCCGGTCAGTATGTGAAGGTGAACCTGCCGTATGCCCAGGTGTCCAAGGCCATTCTGGTGCCCGATGCTTCGGTGGGGACCGACCAACTGGGACGGTACCTGTATGTGGTGAACGACAGCAATGTGGTACAGTACCGTCCGGTGAAGGTGGGAGAACTTTTGCCCGACGGTTACCGCATCATTTCATCAGGGCTTTTACCTTCCGAACGCTATGTCACCCAAGCCTTGCTGAAGGTGCGGCAAGGCTTGCGGGTACAGCCGGAACCGTCCACACCGGCTGTTTCCTCAGGCGTAGCTTCCCCGCTTCCCGTTGCCGGCACTCCGCCGGTTGCTTCGACCGCTTCCGGCGCTCCAGCAGTTGTGGAAAAGAACTTACCCGTATCGATTTCTAAATAACCCTTAGCCTATGTTTTCGAAATTCTTCATCGACCGGCCCATCTTTGCCACCGTCCTGGCCCTGCTCTTTGTAGTGGCTGGTCTGGCCGTCCTGTTTACCCTTCCGGTGGCACAGTATCCCGACATTACGCCGCCCACCGTGCAGGTGTCGGCCGTCTATCCCGGTGCCAATGCCGAGACGGTGGCGCAGACCGTGGGGATGCCCATCGAACAGCAGGTGAACGGGGTGGAAGGGATGCTATACATGAGTTCGAATGCTTCGGCTTCGGGTGCCTATACGCTGACGGTGACCTTTGCCGTGGGAACCGATGTCGATATGGCCACAGTGATGGTGCAGAACCGCGTCAATGCGGCCTTGCCTTCCTTGCCCGAGGCGGTCAAGGTGCAGGGGGTGACGGTGCAGAAGCAGTCGTCGGACATTGTGATGATGCTGACCTTGACGGGCGATAGCTTGTACGACGGTCTGTATCTGACGAACTATGCCCAATTAAATATGGTGGACCCCTTGACCCGTGTGCCGGGGGTAGGGGCAGTGAATGTCCTGGGAGCGGGCGAGTATGCCATGCGGATTTGGCTGGATCCCGAAGCGCTGCGCATCCGCCGGCTGACACCCCAGCAGGTGGCGGTGGCCATCCAGAGCCAGAACCGCGAGGTGTCGGCGGGAGCCGTGGGACAGGCCATCGGTCCGTTGGACCAGACGGGGGCTTTCCAATATACTTTGAATGTGAAGGGACGTCTTACCTCGCCCGAAGCGTTCGGCAACATCATCCTGCGGGCCGACGGACCCGGAAAGCTGCTGCGACTGAAGGATGTGGCGACCATCGAACTGGGTAGTGCCGACTATGGCGTGGTGTCGAAACTGGAAGGCCGTCCCGCAGCGGGCATTGCCATTTATCAGTTGCCGGGCAGCAATTCGCTGCAGGTGTCGGAAGGGGTACGCCGGCAACTGGCTGAGTGGGCCGGTACGTTCCCGCCCGGGGTGCAGGTGCAGGTCACCTTGGATACGACCCGGGTAGTGCACGATTCCATCGACGAGGTGTGGAAGACCATCGTCGAGGCTCTGGTACTGGTTGTGCTGGTCATCTTTTTCTTCCTACAAAGCTGGAGGGCGGTACTGATTCCCTGCCTCACCATTCCCGTGTCGCTCATCGGAACGCTGGCGGTGATGGCCGCCCTCGGCTTTTCCATCAATACCTTGACTTTGTTCGGCTTGATTCTGGCCATCGCCATTGTAGTGGATGATGCCATTGTGGTGACCGAGAACGCGACGCGACTGCTCGACGAGGGGGCGCCCGATGCCAAGACGGCCACAGCCGAGGCCATGGCCGAAATCACCGGACCGGTCATCGGGGTAGTGCTCGTGTTGCTGGCGGTGTTCTTGCCTACGGCTTTCGTGGGAGGCATCTCCGGTAGGCTGTTCCAACAGTTTGCCCTGACCATTGCGGCTTCGACTGTCATCAGCGGTTTCCTGTCGCTGACCTTGACGCCGGCGGTGTGCGGATGGCTGCTGCGTCCTACGCCGGCCCGGAAGCCGAAGCTATTTCAGCAGTTCGACCGCATCAACGCTTCGCTGCAGCGGGGCTTCGAGCGGGTCGTCCGTTGGCTGCTGGCTCATCCGCTTTCGTCGCTGGCTTCCTATGCCTTGTTGTCCATCCTGGCCTTGGTGTGGTTCATCCAATGGCCCACCACCTTTCTGCCCGAGGAGGACGACGGCTATTTCCTGGTGGCTGTCCAGCTGCCACCGGCGGCTTCGTTGGAACGCACCTGTCGGGTGGGCGAGCAGCTGGATTCCTTGTTGGCTACCTATCCCGAGGTGGAGACTTACCTGGGGGTGAACGGCTTCAGCATCATGGGGGGCGGCAAACTGAGCAATGCGGCGACCTACTTCGTGGTCCTGAAGGATTGGAAGGACCGGCCGGGCCGGGCGCATCGCGTGCAGGCGGTGGTCGACCGCTTCAACCGGCAGACCTACGGGGCGGTGCCCGAGGCGCAGGTCTTCGGACTGATTCCGCCGACCATTCCGGGCATGGGCAATACCGGCGGTCTGCAGCTGGAACTCGAGGACCGTCGGTCGTTGGGGGCGATGGAACTGCAGAAGGCGGTCCGTGCCTTGCAGGCAGCTTCCCGTCAGGAACCGGCACTGGCTTCGGTGAGCTGCTTCTTCCAAGCCGACGTGCCGCAGTATTTCCTGCAGATTGACCGCGACCGGGTGGAAGGGATGGGACTGCAGCTGAGTGAGGTGTTCGCTACCTTGGGGGCTTACCTGGGCCAACAGTATGTGAATGATTTCGTGACCTTCGGCCGTACCTTCCAGGTGAAGCTGCAGGCGGGCGAACAGGCGCAGCGGGTGGTGAACGATGTGTGGAACCTGAGTGTGCGGAATGCCGGGGGCGAGATGGTGCCTTTCAGTAGTTTGGTGCGCATCGTGCCGCAGTTGGGTGTGGACCAGTGGAACCGTTACAACCTGTATCCGGCAGCGGCGGTGACCTGTATGCCGGCGGCCGGCTATAGTTCGGGTCAGGCCATTGATGCGGCGGCCCGGCTGGTGAAGGAACAGTTGGGCAGCGAGTTCGGTTACGAGTGGACTTCCGTGGCTCTGCAGGAACTGCAGTCGGGCGGTACGGTGGTGTGGCTGTTGTTGCTGGCCTTGCTGGTGACCTACCTGGTACTGGCGGCGCAGTACGAAAGCTGGACCAGTCCCGTGGCCGCTGTCATGGGGTTACCCATCGCCATTCTCGGTGCCATGGTCGGCTGTTGGGCTTTCGGCGTACCGGTGAGCATCTACACCCAAATCGGGCTGGTGCTACTGATAGCCTTGGCTGCCAAGAACGGCATCCTGATTGTCGAATTTGCCCGTGACTACCGGAAGCAGGGGAACGACATCCGTCAGGCGGCTTACGAGGCCGGTCGGGTGCGGCTGCGTCCCATTCTGATGACCTCGTTCACCTTTGTGCTGGGCGTGATGCCTTTGCTGTTTGCTACCGGAGCCGGTGCAGGTAGCCGCATCGCCCTGGGGGCAGCTGTGGTCTTCGGCATGGCGGTGAATACGGTGGTGGCCACCCTCTTCATCCCGAACGGCTACGAATGGATGCAGACCCTGCAGGAAAAAGGCGGTTTTGGCCGGCGGTCCCGTAAAGAGAAGGAGCCGTTGCTTGTAGACCCGTGCGGGAAAAGCTAGGCAACCGATTGATATTCTTTCTTCGTTTTGTGCGTTCTTTTGCTTCCTTTGTCTTATCTTTGGTGCAAAAATAATGAAAACGGACTATGAATACTGTCAATCCTGAAATGAATGAAGTCAACCAGAACCTGGTTCATCTGCTCGAACAGATGGGCGTGCATTCCGGTCAGTTGGACTGGACTCAGCGTTCCCTGCTGATTCTCGGCATCCTGGTCATCGCCTTCGTGGCCGACTATTTCTGCCGCCACGTAGTGATACCGGGGGTGAAGAAACTCACTTCGAAGACCCAGGTCACCTGGGACGATTACCTGTTCAGTGATGCGGTGCTCGACAATGTGTGCCACCTCATCCCGCCCATCGTGCTGTATGTCCTGTTGCCCTTTGCCTTTCCGGGAGAACCGAACATCCTGTCGTTCATCCTGAAACTGTGTTGGGTGTACATCACGGCCATCGGCGTGCGGCTCATCTGCTCGTTCCTCACGTCGCTCTACTCCCTGTCGAACGAGAACAAGCGTCTGCGCAACCATTCCCTGAAGGGGGTGTATCAGATGCTGAAGCTGATGGTCATCTCGGTAGGACTCATCATCATCATCAGTACGCTCATTGACAAGGACCCGATTCACATCCTCACGGGGTTGGGTGCCTCGGCCGCTATCCTGATGTTGGTGTTCAAGGATACCATCATGGGGCTGGTGGCAGGCGTGCAACTCTCGGCCAACGACATGCTGCGGCCGGGCGACTGGATTACGATGCCCAAGTACCAGGCCGACGGACCGGTGCTTGAGGTGACCCTGACCACCGTAAAAGTGCAGAATTTCGACAAGACCATCATCACCATTCCGCCGTATGCACTGGTGAGTGATTCGTTCCAGAACTGGCGCGGTATGTCCGACAGCGGTGGCCGTCGGGTAAAGCGCTCGCTGTCCATCGACATGCACAGCGTGGGATTCTGCACCGATGAGCAGTGGAGCGAATGGCAGGATGAGCCGTGGATGGAAGGTTTTGAGCGGACCGGTGAACGCGAGGTGAACCTTTGCGTGTTCCGTCATTACCTGGAACATTATCTTCGTCACCATCCGCGGATACATCCCTCGTTCACCCTCATGGTGCGTCAGTTGCAGCCTACGGCTCAGGGACTTCCTTTGGAACTGTATTTCTTTTCGGCCGGCAGTGAATGGATTCCTTACGAACGTCTGCAGGCCGAAGTGTTCGAACATGTGCTGGCTGTCTTGCCGATGTTTGGTTTGCGGGTCTTCCAGAGTCCGTCGGGACTCGACCTCCAGGCTTTAGTTCGCAGCTAGCCTGTAACGAATTCACCCCTGTACTTTTCAAGGTAGGTACAGGGGTGAATTCGTTAGGGGATATGTGGATTTTATCTGTGAAGTCAATGGGACATCCGGGACCCGTTTCTTCGGCAACCGTCGTGGTCTGCACGTCACACATGCAGTTCCAGTACGAAGCGTGTTCCCTTCTTGTATTCCGGATCGAGTGATAGTGTACCATTCAGCTTGTAGGCGATGAGGCTGCAGGTGGGCAGTCCCAGTCGGTTGCCCTGGCTCAGTTCGCGTACTTTGGCAAAAGGCTTGAACAGGGTGGCCCGTTCTTCGGCCGGGATGCCCGAACCGGTGTCAGTCACCAGGAACTGGAAGGTGTGCGCGCTACGCTTCTTCAGTTCCAGGGTAATCTTGCCGTTTTCCGTATGTTCGGCAGCGTTCTTCAGCAAGTGCAGCAGAACGCGTTCCAGTTGTTCGGCATTCGTATGGATGCTCACGCGCGGTGCATTCACCACCGCTTCCACGCCGCTGTGGAAGTCCGCTTTCGCCTTCTCCATGATGTTTTCGCACAGGGCACTTACGTTCAGTTCCTTCTGCGGATAATGTTCCTCGCGGGTTTCTTCCAAGGCAATGTAGGTCTGGATGTCGTCCATCAGTTGGCGCAGGTAGCCGATGTGGGTCGTCAGTTGGGCTGCCGAGGTACGGGCTGCCGTTTCAATGGCCTGGAGGCTCGGGTCAATCTGAGCGCTGATTTGACCGATGAACTGGGATTTCTGTTCGTTGTTCTCGTTGGCAATCTGCAGGCTCTGCTTTAGTTTCTTCACCTGACGGATGTGTTTCATCAGCAAGGCACCCAGGAAGAGTAAGCCTCCGGTCAGGGCCGCCGAGAGGATGCACAGGGCGATGATGAAATACAGGTCCTGGCTGATGCGGTCTTCCTTTTCCTGCAGGGTTTGTTGACTTTGGTCATACTGCAGTTGCAGCGCCTTCAGTTCTTGGGCCGCCTTGACTGCCTGGATGGAGTCCTGCCACTGCGTATAAAGCTTCTGCATGGCATTGGCCAATGCGGTATTCTTGCTTTCCTTGGCATGCGTCAGCATATCCTGGTAGCACCGGTCGGTGCCGGCTACGTCTTTGCCGGCTGCCCGCAGTTGGAAGAGCTGCTTGTAGCACTGCAGGCTCTTTGCCGACTGTCCGGTTGTTTGGTAGTAATCCGCTTCGATGAAGAGCAGTTTTTCGCGCAGGTCGGCCGATTTTGACTGTTCTGCAAAGTTCCTCAGGTACTCCAATTGTTTTTGGCACTGTTCGCTGTTTTTCAGTCGGGTGTACATGCGCAAGCGTTCCTGGGTTACCAGAAAGTGCAGGCCGTGCTGTGGTTTCTGGCTGGTCTGTTCCAGGTTGTAAATCAAGGCATCCAATTGGCGGCAGGTCGCGAAAGCTTCGCGGTACTGGCGGTTTTGGGTAAGGTTAAGGCTCACCTTCACGCCCTCTTCGATGGCCTGTTGGTGTTTTCCTTGTTGAAACTGTTGGGTGAAGGAGGTCCACTGGGCACTGACATCGGCCGTGGATTTATCGGTAGTGGGAGTTTGGCCCCATACGCTCAGCGTACAGAGCACTCCGATGAATAAGCTGAGAATTTTTTTCATTGTGATTTGGTTTTTTGCAAAAGTAATGTTTTTTATTGTAATAAGCCATAAAAATTAAGGGGATTCTAGGATTTCTTATCTTTTGATAAGGAGATGAGGTTCTTGGTGTGCACGAGGAAATTCTTATCTTTGCGCCCTCTTGCCCCGAAAGGGTGAAAAATTCTTCCTCCCGTGGTGGCTAAGAGGATGTTGGAAGACAGCAAACCATTATTAACCCATTAACAACCCTTACTCCTTATCCATGAATTCAATGAAACAAAAGAGTAAATTACTTTTATGGGGGCTCTGCCTGTTCTTTGCCTCCTGCAGTGAAGAGGTTCGCGATGAATATCACACGCATGAAACGGTGGTACCTTATGAAGGAACCTTTGTTACCGACAGCGTGGCTATGGCGCAACTGCCGTCGGTCGATCGCCGGGAAATCTTCCGTTTGGATGAACCGTCGGCCGTGATTACCGATCGTTCCCGCTACTCGTTCCGGATGAATGAACTGTTGCAGGTGCGTTCGTCGGATTCCGGTGATTCGATTCGCATTACCAGCTATTCGGCCCGAACGTTGCACCAGGTGACGTTGGAACTCTACCTGCCAGCGGTGGATACCTATTTGCCGGTGGCCCATTTCGATTCGATTCCCGCTTTTTCCCAGTTCCAGTTCAAACCCTCGTGGATAGGCAAGCGCGTGGTTTACCCGAAGGAGCCGGACCGGTTTATCAGCTTTGAATATGCTTTTCTCGATTTGGCCGTGATGAAGCCCCGCTGGAAGAGTGCAGATGTACATCTTCGCAAATTGCAGCAGATCCAGGCCCAATGGGAAATTTGTTTCTCGAATTTTGACTGGAAGGATGCCCAAACGCCCGGCAATTGGTTGGAGATGCGTCCTATCTTTGCGCGTGAATGGGTGGTCATCATGACCAACTATGCCTATATGCTGACGACCCCCGAATTTGCGCACGTGATGCAACATTTCCGTGAGGTGTTTGGGGGCGATTTGTACGATAACAACCGGGTTCCTTTCACAGCCGAGCAATATGCTCAGTTGGCTACGGTATTCCATCGGCCACGTGTGTTCCGTTTGGGGCGTACCGGTGACCAGGTTTCGGGTCTCGGAGGAGGGGAGACCTTGGGCATAGCCGGCTACAATTTCTATGGACATTATGCCTCGTACAGCGGGTGGGAAGCTGTCGGTCACGAAATCATGCACTGTATGGGTTACAGCCACTCCAGCAACATGACGTATGCGGTGAATGGTGTGGGGTGGACTGAACTTATCTGGCAGCTCCATGCTTGGCTGACTCGGGAAAAGGACCTTCCGTACCTGGACCGTCATCTGTTGGACTTCACCCGACCGGAGTATGCTCCGTATCGGGACTATATCGGCATTCGCGAGGAATTCCTCGACGATGTGTTGCTCGAAAAGAAGATGCAGCAGTTTTATGACCGGAGTCGGTTGGTGAAATATCTGAAAGAACATCCGTTGACTGTGAAGAAAACTGCTGAATGAGGATGGAAGTACAAAATAAAAGATTGAATTTGAAAAGTATGAAAGGATTATTTACCCTGCAAGAAGTCGTTGTCCTGCAAGCCGGGCAGCGCATACAGAAAGTAGCTGGTCGATCTGCCCGGATGAGGCGGTTCGCAGGATGGAAAGGGGCCCTGTTCGGGCTGATGGGTTTGCTCCTATCTGCCTGTCATCCGACCGAAGTCAAGGAAATTTGGGAAGACCGGTATGTGGAACAGCCTACCGACACCTTGGAAGTGATAGACAATTGGTTCCTGGATACCCCGCAAAGGGTAATGCCCGAAGCCTGGGGGGCTGACGCCTGGCAGCCGATGAATCTTTGCCTGGCCGACGGCGAACTGTTTGTGGCCGATAAACAGGGAAGACAGTTGGTAGTGCTGGATGCCCGCAACCTAACCTTTTTGCGAAGTTTTTCGCACGGCGGACGGACCGAGGCTCACGATGTCTATGTCCAGGGCGATTGGGTTTTCGTAGCTACCGGTACCCGGTGTGAAGTGCAGGTTTTTGAACGTAGCAGTGGGGCGTATCTCACCCGCCTGGGCACCGGCTCCTACCAGGGCAATGTCTCGAAGAATGCCTGTGTGGCAGCGAGTGACCGTTGGGTCTTTGTACGTGATTCGAAGGCTCAAAACATTCGGGTGTTCGATCGTCGTCTGCTTTCGCCCAATCTGGAAAATCATAACGAAGTCTTTGCGCGCCTCGATACGAAGGGTTTCTTCATCGACAGTGCGGAGGAACCGCTGGCACAATCCTACGATATGGAAATCGTGGGTGACTCGCTGTATGCCTTCCTGGATGCCAAGGGCGTGATCTGTGCTTATTCGCTGGATGAGGTGGAACACCGGAAAGACGAGACACGTTGTGTCAAGACGACATTGCCGAAGGGCTGCCGGGTGTATGCCGCTGCACCGGACCGGGCGAAGCAGACCGTATGGTTGTCCCTTGAACGAGACGGTAACCGACACTTAGCGGAGTTTACGTATGTCGATTTCTGGCACCGTCGTTTCACGGCTCCTTTGCGGACTTTCGCTTCCAACGATCGGCATCGTTTTCCGGCGCGTCCGATGGTGGCCTTCGCCGACGAACAGCTATATGTCCTGGGCAATAATCGACTGGATCGGTGGAACCTTGTCAATAAACCCACCTACATCATTGTACCGCGTTGAAAGAAAAAAAACTCCTCTTCCCTTTGGATGACCATGGGCAGCATCCGGGGGAAGAGGAGGAATGTTTCAGGGGATTCCTTCGTGTATTCTTGGAAAATCGAAGCCGATAGCTCTATCTAGAAGCGTCCGCCGCCTAACGAACGGTACAGCTGTGCATAGAGCTGGCAGTAGGCAATGTTCAGGTCGATGCGTTCCAACTCACACTCCAGGTAACGTTCGTCGGCCGAGAGCACGTCGAGGTAACCGGCATAACCGGTCTTGAACAGCTCGTTGGCACTGTAGATGGAGCGGTGATGGATGCGGCTCTCTTCCTGCTTCAGGGCCTTGCGGCGACCCATTTTCTCGGACGAGGTGATGAGGTTGAGTACTTCGACGTACGACTGCAGCACAGTTTCGTGGTAGTCGAGCAGGGCGATGCGCTGGCGACTGTTGGCTTCGTCCCACAGGGCCCGCAGCTGGTTGCGCTGGAAGATGGGAGCCGTGAGACCGGCAGCCAGGTTCCAAACTAGTGAACCGGGGGTGTTGAACCATTCCTTCGTGTTGAAGGCGTTGAAGCCGCCGCTGCCGCCCAACATCAGCGAGGGGAAGAAGGCCTTGCGGGCAGCGCGTACATCCGACTTGCAGGCCAGCAGCTCGAACTCGGCGGCCTGGACGTCGGGACGGTTGCGCAACAGTTGGGCGGGAATACCCGTTTCTACAGGGAAGTCGCTTTCACTTATTTCTTCGAAAGTGGAGCGTTGTACCTTGAAGGGCATTTTTCCCAGCAGCACGGCCAGGGCGCGTTCGGTCTCGTCAATCTGCTGGTCGGTATCGAGCAGCAGTTCTTCCAGTTTCAAGCGGTACGAGTGGAACTGGTCCACCGAAAGGCGCGATTCTTCGCCTTCGTTCATCAGTTCCTTGGCCAGCAGGTAGGCATTCGCAGCCTTCTCGATGGTCTCGGTCAGGACAAAGTGCTTTTTGTCGAGTCCGATGAGACGGTAGTACACCTCGGCCACCTCGCATACCAGCATCGTCTGGGCCAGCCGACGGGCTTCCACCGACTGCATCCAGCGGTGCACGGCGGCCCGTTTCTTGTCGGTAAGCTTGCCCCAGAGGTCGGCTTCCCACTGGAAACTCAGTCCCAGGTTGAAGTTACGGTAGGGGTCGGGAATGTGCAGATCCTTCGGCAGGTCGGGCGTGTTGGTGGTCGAGTTGCCCACCCCGTCCATGGTATGGTCGCCGAAGCGCTGCACGCCGGCTTCGAGGCCGAGCATCACTTCGGGCCAGAGGGCGCCCTTGCCCACCTTCACCTGGGCACGGGCCATCGACACCTGTTCCAGCGTCTGGAGGAACGAATGGTTCCGGGCCAGGGCGCTGTCGAGGTAGGCCGTCAGGATGGGGTCGGGAAAGAACGCCTTCCACGGCAGCGAAGCCATGGTGGTGGTATCGGCATCGCCCGTAAACGTATCGGGCAGGGTCACCGTCTCGGTGGGAGTCAATGTGGGGGCCTTGCAGCCGCCCAGCGACAGGGTCAGCGCGGCGACCGCGCAGCAGGCGGCCGTCTTCAGTCGCCCCATGCCTCCTGTTCTATAGTTATTGGTCGTCATCATCATCTTCAAGGTAGCTTACTTTATTGCGGTTGAGGTAAACCGACAGGGTTTCGAATACTAAATACAATCCCGGAATGAGGAAAATGCCCACCAGCGTACCGATGAACATACCGCCGGCAGCGGCCGTACCGATGGAGCGGTTACCCAGGGCACCGGCACCCGAGGCCATCATCAGCGGCATCAACCCGCAGATAAAGGCGAACGAGGTCATCAGGATGGGGCGCAGACGGCTCACGGCTCCCTGCAGGGCAGCCTGGAAAGGCGTGGCTCCGGCGGCCCGGAACTGGTTGGCCATCTCGACAATCAGGATGGCGTTCTTGCCCAACAGACCGATGAGCATCACCAGCGCCACCTGGGCGTAGATGTTGTTCTCCAGTCCCAGCAACTGCAGGAAGAGGTACGAGCCGAAGATACCGGCCGGCAGCGACAGCAGCACCGAGAAGGGCAACAGCAGACTCTCGTACTGGGCGGCCAGCAGCAGGTAGACGAACAGCAGACAGATGCCGAAGATCAGGAAGGTCTGTCTGCCCGAGTCCTTTTCTTCCCGGGTCACACCCGACCATTCCACGTCGTAGCCGCGCGGCAGCACTTCCTTGCAGATTTCCTCCACGGCGGCAATCACTTCGCCCGAGCTCACGCCGCCCTCGCCTTCGCCCGAAATCAGGGCCGAGGTGAACATGTTGTAGCGGGTAATCTGGCTCGGACCGTAGATGCGCTCCATGGTCAGGAAGTTCGAATAGGGCACCACGTTGCCGTCGTTGTTCTTGGCGTAGTACTTATACAGGTCTTCGGGGTTCATGCGGTACTCGGGCGAGGCTTGGATCATCACCTTGTACATCTGTCCGAAGCGGATGAAGTTCGACGAGTAGAAGCTGCCGATGTAGGCCTGCAGGGTCTCCATCGACTTGTCCAGGTCCACACCCAGCTTGGCGGCCTTGGCCAGGTCGACCTTCAGCAGGTACTGCGGGAAGTTGGGGTTGAAGCCCGAGGTGACCCCCTGGATGCGCGGGTCGGCATTCAGCTTCTCGACCAGGCGGTCGGCCACGGCCGCAAAGTCGTGGAAGTCGCCCGACGTCTTGTCCTGCAGACGGAGTTCAAAGCCGCTGGCATTTCCGAAGCCGGGTACCGAGGGCGGCAGGAAGAACTGGATGTCGGCATCCTTGATGTGCGACACGCGGTCGGCATAGACCTGCATCAGTTCGCCCACGCTCTGTTCGCGTTCGCTCCACGGCTTCAGGTTGATCATGCCCATGCCGTAGCTGGCCCCTTCGGTTTCGGTCATCAGACTGTAGCCCGCCAGGGTCGAGATGCTTTCGATTTCGGGGAAGGGCAGCAGGGCGGCCTGAATCTGGTTCAGTACCTTTTCGCTACGTTCCACGGTGGCACCCGGAGGCGCATCGACGTTGATGTAGATCATCCCCTGGTCTTCGTTGGGAATGAAGCCGGTGGGCAGAACCAGGTTGATGCCGTAGGTGGCCAGGAAGAAGACGAGGAGCGTCAGGTAGGTCAGCGAACGGCGGCCCAGGTAACGGGTCAGTCCCCCGCTGTAGCGACGCTCGAAGCGGCTGTAGCTGCGGTTGAAGCCCACGAAGAAGCGACGCAGGCCCTTCGCCTTCTTGCTGCCGTGACCGGCAGGACGCAACAGCATGGCACAGAGGGCAGGCGACAGCGTCAGGGCGTTCACCCCCGAGATGACGATGGCCACGGCCAGGGTGAGCGAGAACTGGCGGTAGAAGATACCCACGGTACCTTCCATGAAGCCCACGGGCACGAACACGGCCGACATGACCAGGGTGATGGCGATGATGGCACCGCCGATTTCCTGCATGGCCGCTACCGAGGCCTTGTAGGGCGAGAGCTTCTGCTCGTGCATCTTCACATGGACGGCCTCGACCACCACGATGGCGTTGTCGACCACAATCCCGATGGCCAGCACCAGGGCAAAGAGGGTCAGCATGTTGATGGAGAAGCCCAGCATCTGCATGAAGAAGAAGGTACCCACTAGCGAAACCGGTACGGCAATGGCGGGAATCAGCGTCGACCGGAAGTCCTGCAGGAAGATGTACACCACGACAAACACCAGCAGGAAGGCTTCGATGAGGGTCTGCAGCACCGAGGCGATGGAGGCATCGAGGAAGCGCGACACGTCGTAGGCGATGTTGTACTCCATGCCGGGCGCAAAGCTGGTCTCCTTGATTTCGGCCATGCGCTGCTTGATGTTGGCGATGACCTCGCTGGCGTTCGAACCGGGACGCTGTTTGATCATGATGGAGGCCGAGGGACGGCCGTCGGTCATCGAAATCATGTTGTAGTCCTCCGAGTCGAACTCGATGTCGGCCACGTCTTTCAGCTTCAGCAGCGAACCGTCGGGCATGGCCTTGAGGACGATTTCGCCGTATTCTTCGGGGGTGCTGAACTTACCGGTGTACTGCAGCACATACTGCAGCTGTTGGGGCAGCTTGTCCGATCCGATACCGGTCTTTCCCGGTGCCGCTTCGATGTTCTGCCGGCGGATGGCATCGGTCACGTCCTGCGGTACCATGTTGTACACGGCCAGACGGCTGGGTTTCAGCCACACGCGCATGGCGTAGTCGCGGCTACCCATGATTTCGACCAGCCCCACCCCGTCGATACGCTTCAGCTCGCGCAGGATGTTGATGTCGGCAAAGTTGTAGACGAACTTTTCGGTATGGGTGCTGTCGGTACTGAAGATGTTCAGGTACATCAGCATACTGTTGACTTCCTTTTCGGTGACCACCCCGGCACGGATCACTTCTTCGGGCAATTCGTCGAGGACGGTCGTCACGCGGTTCTGCACGTTCACGGCCGCCACATCGGGGTCGGTGCCCACCTTGAAGTAGACGGTGGTGAGCGACATACCGTCGTTGGTACATACGGTGGTCATGTAGGTCATGCCCGAGACCCCGTTGATGGCACGCTCCAGCGGCGTCGCCACAGTCTTGGTCATCACGTCGGCACTCGCCCCCGTATAGCGGGCCGTCACCGTCACCGAAGGCGGCACGATGTCGGGGTACTGCGTAATGGGCAGCGACACGATGGCCAGCACGCCCAGGCAGACGAAGATGACGGAAATTACCGCCGAAAGAATCGGACGGCGTATAAATAACTTGAACATAAGGTTGTTTTCTCTTTCTAAATGGTTTCAAAAACGGTTTTCTGTGTTCCCTTGGCTATCGGAGGAATCATTCCACTTTATCCAGGTGCAGTTCCTGCTTCACTTCCTCGAAGGGAACGTCCTGGGTTTCGATCTGCATGCCGTCGCTCACCAGCTGCACCCCTTCGTACACGATGCGCGTATCGGCACCCAGTTCGTCGGTGATGTAGTAGTTGTGGTAGCGTTCGATGGGGGTGAAACTGCGCACCTTGGCGATGCCGTCGTCGCCCACCAGATAGACATAGGTGAAGTCCTGGATTTCGAAAGTCGACTTCTGCGGCACCAGGCAGATGTTTTCCATCTTCGTCATGAGGCGGATCTTACCGGTCACCCCGTGTTTCAGCAGACCGTCGGGATTGGGGAAGCGCACACGGAAGGCGATGGAGCCCGTACCACGTTCGAAGTCACCTTCCACGGTTTCGATGACCCCCTTGTGGGCGTAGGTGGTTCCGTCGGCCAGGATCAGGGTCACGTTCTGGTTCTGCTGCACGTCGTCCCCCTTCAGCTGGGCGCGGCGGATGCGCAGGTATTCGCTTTCGTTTACCTTATAGTAAGCAAAGATTTCCGAGATGTCGCTCACGGTAGTCAGCAGGCTCTCGGGGCTCACCAGCGAACCCACCTTGTAAGGAATGCGGTCCACATACCCCGTAAAGGGCGAGGTGATGGTAGTGTAGCTCAGGTCCATCTGGGCACGTTGCCATTGGGCGCGGGCCTGTTCCACCTTCATGCGGGCCACTTCGCGTTCACGCTTCGACTGCTCCAGACGGATGGGCGAATAGATCTGTTTGCTCACCAGTCGGCTGATGCGTTCCATCTCGTAGTTGGCCATCTCCAGTTCCGCCTCGGTCTGCTTGTAGTTGGCCTCGGCTTCCTTCACCGCTTCGGTGTAGTTCTCGGCACTCAGGCGGAAGAGCGGCTGTCCCTTCTGGACGAACTCGCCTTCGTCCACCAACACTTCGCGGACATAGCCTTCCACTTTCGGCTTGATTTCGACAAATTGGATGGCCTGGATATCGGCCACATACGAACGGGGCAGCTCTACGGTGGTAGGCTGCAGGGTGGTCACGGGAATCGTTTCGTGACTTTCGGCCTGGTGCTCCCCTTTCGGGCCACAAGCCGACAGGAGGATCGCACTGATCAGCGCGCCTGCTCCTTTCAACATGGAAAATCTGTACATAATAATAGATCTATTGTTTTAGAAGATTGAAGAATCGAATAATAGCGTACCGTTCCAAGAAGGCACGTATAAGTGGCCCGACTGCCAGGAATGCGGACCAGTCGGGAACGTTAGTTCAGAGAAAAAGGGGAAAATCCCACGCGCGGGCTAAAGTCGGAGCACGCCGAACCGGAGATAGTGAGGGCTGTCCGCCTGTAGGGAAGAAACGGCGGATGGAAGGGGGTGGGAGACGGTCAAAGCGAGTCGGGAAAAGATGCAGGTAAGCAACTCTGGCAGGAATGTCAGCCAGTGGGAGCGTACCGAACGGTGTCGATACACGGGGTCCGCCCATTCCGACAATTGCGTTGGGTC
>AMCI01000002.1_pt1 | contig 64868 bp, 53 predicted proteins | sample 419838 | NCBI WGS metagenome assembly AMCI01 (sample SAMN01090643, study PRJNA158313) | gut metagenome
TTTTTGTGTTTCGATCGCCCGTTTTTTTATGCTTCGTTCGTCGGATAGTTCATGTGGGCGTCGGTCATCTGTTCCAGCACTTCGTGCAGGTACTTGGCGGCTTCCCAACGAGCCATGGGCAGGTCGTGCAGCAGGCAGTTGCCACAGTCCTTCGGCGCAGTGCCCGGTACTTCGCCTTCAAATTCGGCTACGAAGCGGAAAGTTTCCTGCATCAGTCCCAGGATATCGGCGGGTTTCAGGTCGCCCTTCATCAGCAGGTAGTTGCCGGTGAGGCAACCCATCGGTCCCCAATAGATAATCTTGTCGGCCCATACGGGGTGGTTGCGCAGGAAGGTGGCAGCCAGGTGTTCGATGGTGTGCAGGGCACCCTGTCCCAAAGCCGGTTCGCGGTTGGGTTCTTTCATGCGAATGTCGAAAGTGGTGACGGTTTCGCCGCCTACTTGATCTTGGCGCGATACGTAGATGCCGCGCAACAGGTGGATGTGGTCAATGGTAAAACTCGGTATGGTTTTCATTTTCTTTTTCTTTTACTTTGCTATTTGGGGTTAGTTTCTTTTTAGTAAGGGGAGGCCGAAAGTCGGCTTACAGCTGGGCAGGCAGGGCCGAGAGGAAAGTGTGGGTCACTTCGAACGAACGGTCGGCGATGGTTTCCCAGAAGTTGGTGTACTGTTCCCAGTGGTTGTCGGCTCCCGGGGTGTCGCTGATGATGCGGAAGCTGACGAAGGGGATGTGGTAGAGGTGGCACACCTGGGCGATGGCGCCCGATTCCATGTCTACCGCCAGGCCTTCGGGGAAGTTGCCTTTGATGGCATCCAGTTCGGCGCGGTCGGTCACAAACTTGTCGCCGCTGCAGATCAATCCGCCGTGGATGGCGGTCGGGGTGTCGAGCGACAGGGCGCAGTCGAACAGGGTGGGATGACCTTCAAAGCGGGCAGGGAGTCCCTGAATCTGTCCGTAGGCATTGCCTTCGCCGCACCATACGTCGTGATACACAATCTGCTGGCTCACCACCACGTCCATCACCTTCAGGCAACGGTCGATGCCGCCGGCCACGCCGGTGCTGATGATGCAGTCGGGTTGGAAGGTGCGGATCAGTTCCACCGTACCGGCGGCAGCATTCACCTTGCCGATGCCGCATTGCATCAGGATGAGGGTGTTGCGTCCGATGGTACCTTCGGTGTATCGGAAGGGACCTTCCGCATATTCTTTCTTGTCTGCGAGCAGTTGGGCCACTTGCTTCTGCTCGGAACTCATAGCCGTGATTATTCCTATTTTCATGATTACGTTTTGATTTATGGTTGCAAATGTACGCATTTTATCAGAGTATATCGTTATCTTTGCACCCTAATCAATTGTAAGACTTATGAATTTATTGAAAAGAATACTACCTGATATTGTAGTAGTTATCTTCTTTGCCATCCTTTCGTTCGCTTATTTCTTTCCGGCAGTGACCGAAGGACGCATCCTTTCGCAGCACGACTCGGTGGCGGGTATCGGTGCCGGCGAGGAGGCCAAGGAGTACCGGGAACGGACGGGCGAGCGTACCCGTTGGACCAATTCCATCTTCGGGGGTATGCCCACCTATCAGTTGTCGCCGAGCTACGATTCGACCGAGGTGCTGAAGGGCGTGGAGCGTTGTTATCACCTGTTCCTGCCCGAATATGTGTGGTATGTGTTTGTCATGCTGCTGGGCTTTTACCTGCTGCTGCGTGCGTTTGATTTCCGCGTGTGGCTGGCGGCGTTGGGGGCTATCCTGTGGGCTTTCTCGTCTTATTTCTTCATCATCATCGCAGCCGGACATATCTGGAAGTTCATTACCTTGGCATATATTCCGCCTACGATAGCGGGTATGGTGTGGGTGTATCGCGGCCGGCTGCTGTCGGGCGGACTGGTCACGGCGCTTTTCGTGGCGTTGCAGATTGTCTCGAACCATGTGCAGATGAGCTACTATTTCCTGTTCGTGATGCTGTTTCTGGCCATTGCCTATGGGGTGGATGCGTACCGCAAGCAGGCGTTGCCGCACTATTTCCGGGCTACCGGTGTACTGGTGGTGGCGGGCTTGCTGGGTGTGTGCATCAACCTGTCGAACCTGTATCATACCTATGAATACAGTCAGGAGACCATGCGCGGCAAGAGTGAACTGGTGAAGGAGAACAGCCGGAACCAGACCAAGAGCGGATTGGAACGCGACTATATTACCCAATGGAGCTACGGTATCGGCGAGACGTTCTCGTTGCTGGTGCCGAACGTCAAAGGGGGTGCTTCGGTACCTTTGGCCGCCAACGAAAAGGCGATGGAGAAGGCGAACCCGATGTATGGGGGTATCTACAGCCAACTGGGCCAGTACTGGGGCGAACAGCCGGGTACTTCGGGACCGGTGTATGTAGGCGCTTTCGTGATGTTCCTGTTTGTGCTGGGATTGTTTCTGGTGAAAGGTCCCTTGAAGGTTGCTTTGGTAGCGGCTACCGTCCTGTCGGTGCTGCTCTCGTGGGGCAAGAACTTCATGGGCTTTACCGACTTCTTCCTCGATTACGTGCCCATGTACGACAAGTTCCGCGCCGTATCGTCCATCCTGGTGATAGCTGAATTTACCATCCCCTTGCTGGCCATGCTGGCCTTGAAGGAAGTCATCGACCGTCCGCAGGTGCTGAAGGAGCAGGCGAAGGCTTTTTACATCAGTCTGGGACTGACCGGCGGTTTGTCGCTGCTGTTTGCCGTGGCACCCGATTTCTTCTTCCCTTCGTATGTATCGACGATGGAGATGCAGGCTTTGCAGGGTATCCCGGGCGACCAGTTGGCTCCGTTGCTGGCCAACCTGACGGAAGTGCGTCAGAGCATCTTCACTTCGGATGCTTGGCGGAGTTTCGGCATTATTCTGGTAGGTGCGGCCCTGCTGTGGGCGTATGTGCAGCAGAAGTTGAGTGTGAAGTTGACCCTTGCGGCGCTGACGGTGCTGTGTCTGGCCGATATGTGGAGTGTGAACAAACGCTACCTGTACGATGCCCAGTTTGTGGACAAAGCCCAACAGGAACGTACCTTCCTGCCCACCGAAACCGACAAACAGATTCTGGCCGACAAGACGTTGGATTTCCGCGTGCTGAACCTGGCCAGCAATACCTTCAATGAAAACAATACGGCTTACTGGCACAAGAGCATCGGCGGTTACCATGCGGCCAAGTTGCGCCGTTACCAGGAACTGATCGAGGAACACATCCACGCCGAAATGAACGAAGTGTTCAAGGCGGTTTCCGAAGCCGGCGGCGACATGCAGCAGGTGGATGGCTCGCGATTCCGGGTTCTGAACATGCTGAATACGCGCTATTTCATTTTGCCGCTGCAGGATGGCCAGACGGCTCCCTTGCAGAATCCCTATACGCTGGGCAATGCCTGGTTCGTGGACGAAGTGCGCTACGTGAAGAACGCCAACGAAGAAATCGAAGCCTTGCATGAGATTGACCCGGGCCAAGTGGCGGTGGTGGACCAGCGATTTGCCGAACAGGTGAAGCCGACGGCTACGGCCGACTCTACGGCGTCGGTTCGCCTGACAGCCTACGAGCCGAATGCCCTGACCTACGAGGTGACATCGGAAAAGGGAGGGGTCGTGGTCTTCTCGGAAATCTATTATCCGGGTTGGCGTGCCCAGATGGATGGAGTAGAAGTGCCCATTGGCCGGGCCGATTATGTGTTGCGTGCCTTGAACGTACCGGCCGGTGAGCATACGGTGACCTTTACTTTCGACCCGCAGTCGCTGCACACGACCGAAAGCATTGCCTTCGGTGCCTTGGCACTCCTGGGACTGGCCTTCCTCGGTTTCCTGTTTGTGCAGTTCCGCACGGCCCGCCGGAAGGAAGCGTAAGTGAACCTTTATTATAGAACGATTAAGCCCCGCTGTAGTATTGAGTGTCTGCAGCGGGGCTTAATCGTTCTGTATAAAATCGGTTGGAAATCTGGTTGAGGCTCGTTCGTCAAAGGGCGCCCTACTTCTTGTAAGCCAGTCGGAGGACGAAGCCCAGGTGGCGGACAACGGTACTGAACCAGCCGTAGTGCTTCACCATGATGTGGAAGCGTTCCTTCAGCGAGGCCTTGTGGTTGCGGGTGGTCATGCCCTCGTTCAGGTAGTCGATGAGGGTCAGGTGGGTGTTGTGGACCGTATGGGCCTTCTTCAGGATGCGGATGCACCAGTCGAAATCGGCCGAAAAACGGTAGTGCAGGTCGTAGGACTCGACCAAGGTACGTCGGGGAAAGAAGGCCTGGTGACACACCAGCATGCCTTGCTGGAAACTCTTCCAGGTCAGCACCTCGGGAGCCGACAGGCGGCGCATGCGCAGGAAGTGCCCTTCGCTGTCCACGATGGCCGTTTCTCCGTACAGCACGTCGGGCAGGTGAGTGCCGTTGATGGAATGCACCATCCGCAGCAGGGTGTCGTCCTCGTGCAGTTCATCCCCCGCATTCAGAAAGCACAGGTAGTCGCCGGTGGCCAGACGGATGCCTTTGTTCATGGCGTCGTACAGGCCGTGGTCGGGTTCGCTGACCACGGTGGTGATGTGTTCGCGGTACTTCTCGATCAAGGCCAGGGTACCGTCGGTCGAACCACCATCCACCACGATGTATTCCAGGTTCTTGTAACTCTGGGTCATGATGCTCTGAATGGTATCTTCCAGCACCCGTTCGGCATTGTAGGTCACGGTGATGATGGAGAACTTCGGATGGGGGTGAAAATTATGCATGGGTTCCGGTAATCTGATTATAAAGTTCGATGTACTTCTTGGCGATGGTGCTTTCCGAGTAGCTGGAGACAGCTTTCCGGTAGGCGGCTTCGCTCAAGCTGGTATATTCACTTTCGGTCAGGGCCCAGTGGATGCCGTTGGCCAGGTCGTCTACCGAACGGTATTCGGCCACATAGCCGTTGTGCAGGTGGTCAATCATCTGCGGGATGCCTCCGACGTTGAATCCTACGCAGGGAATGCCGCAAGCCATGGCTTCCACGATGGTGTTGGGCAGGTTCTCCTGCAGAGAAGGAGTGACATACAGGTCGACGGCATTGTAGATGTCCACCAGTTCCTTTTCGTTGCTGACGTAGTTCATCAGATAGATGGGGAACGGGAACAGGGAGGCATATTCGGCAGCCTGTTGTCCGAAGACCACCACCCCCAGTGTCTGGCTGAAGTCGGGATAGGTTTCGGCCAGCTTCTGGCAGGCCTGGATCAGGTAGTCGATGCCCTTTTTCTTGTCGCTGATCTTCATCGACCCGAAGAGCAGCAGCTTCTTGTCGAGGGGCAGCTGGCATTTCTGGCGGGCTTGCTGCTTGTTGCGCGGTTTGAACAGGTTGGTATTGATGGCATTGGGAATGCTGGTCACCGTATGTCCTTGGGTCAGTACGCTCTGTCGGGCGAGTCCTTCCAGCCACCGGCTGCAGGCCACGAACGTGAGGGGAGCGTGGGCATAGATGGCTTTCTTCCGTTCGAATACCTGGAAGGACAGGTCTTTCTTGTGTCCTTTCAGCAACAGCGGACAATGGTGGCATTGTTCCTGATAGCGGTCACATTCCCCGGCATGGTGGCAGATGCCGGTAAAGGGCCACATGTCGTGCATTGTCCACACGATAGGCTTGCCCGATTCGGCGATGCGTTGGATGTCGTTCAGCGAAAGCATTCCCTGGTTCACCCAATGCAGGTGGATGATGTCGGCCTGCTTGAACTCAGGCAGGGTGCTGATGTTGGTGCCGGTATTGGCAATGTCGACAGCAAAGAGGTTGTGTTTCTGGAAGTGGTTGGCGCGCCAGATGACCACGCGTTCCCAAAGGAACTGGACCAGTTTCCACCACGACCGCTTCAGTTGGACCACGCTGATCTGGTCGGTCTGTTTGTCCCGCACCAGCATTTTGGCCTTGATGCCGTTGTTTCGTAAAGCTTCCATGAGGCGGCTGGCTGCAATGGCCGCTCCGCCGATTCGCTCAGACGTATTGATCAATAGTACTCTCATGTGATAGAATATTTAGGCAAAAGTAGTGTTTTTACTGCGGTCTATCCCTATAAAACTGGTTGTTTTTTCGTCCGTACCGGTGAAACTCTGTATCTTTGCAGTGAATGTATGAAGATTTGTAGATGTAATCAAAACAAGAATTATGGGAGAAAAAGGATTAAGATGGCTGGAGCAGCTGTGGCAAACTTTCCTGAGTGTCGTAAAGATTTTATTGCAGTCGAAATGGAACCCGGTTTTGCCGTCTTCTTTACCTCATTCGGAGGAGTTGTTGATATTGGCCAATGGACCTTCGTTGAATCGTACGGTACAGGAATCTAGGGCTTTTCTTGAAAAGAAGACCCTGTTGGCAGTCAACTTCTGTGTTTCTTCTCCCATGTTCGAGGAATTGCGTCCGGAGCTGTATCTGATAGCCGATCCTTTGTTCTGGATTGTTCCCGAGAAACGGGTGCAGCTGTTCCAGGGCTTGGCTGACAAGACTACGTGGCCGATGACCTTGTTCGTGCCTGCCCGAGCTTTGAAGAACAAAGAATGGCAGCCGATGCTGGCAGGTCATCCTCACATCCGGCTCTGTATTTACAATACCACACCCATCGAAGGTTTCCAAGGCTTTTGCAACTGGGTGTTCCGGAAGGGGTGGGGCGTACCCCGTCCGCACAACGTGCTGATACCTTCCATTGCCATGGGATTGCGTTTGCCTTTCCGAAAGATTTATCTGGCTGGAGCCGACCATTCCTGGTTGCCAGAGATTTCGGTGACCGACGACAATGTGGTGCTGATGCATCAGAAGCATTTCTACGACCAGAAGACATCGCAAGCTGCAACGGTGAAACAGGAAAATTTGAACAGTGCACGACTGTATACCATTCTCTATCATATGTATGTGGCTTTCAAGTCCTATCATGTGTTGGAAGCTTATGCCCGGAGCTTGGGAAAAGAAGTAATCAATGTAACGCCGGGCAGTTATATTGATGCTTTTAAACGAATGAAAATATGAAAGATGGAATTATCATTCAGGCGCGGACAGGGTCTACGCGGTTACACAATAAAATCTTGCTTCCTTTTTATGGCAAGCAGCGCATCATTGATTTATTGATTGAGCAGATTGTGCAGCATTGTCCCGGGAAGACCGTTGTACTGGCTACAACTGACCGTCCTCAGGATGATGTGCTGGCTGAGGTTGCACACCAGGCGGGTATAGCATGCTACCGGGGAGATGAGGACAATGTGCTCGACCGTTTTATCCGGGCAGCCGAGGCTTTTCAGATAGACCGTTTTATCCGGGTATGCTCGGACAACCCGTTTTTGCGGGCAGACAGTTTCCAGTCTCTTTTTGACCAGCACGATGCTTCTCCGGCCGATTATGTAGCTTATGGATTTGCCGACGGACGCCCTACCATCAAATCGCACCTGGGCTTGTTTGCCGAACTGACCACTACGGAAGCCTTGCGTCGAGTGGCTTTACTTACGCAGGAAAAGTTGTACATAGAGCATGTCACAATCTATCTCTATACACATCCGGAGGCATTCAACGTTTTGTTGTTGCCCTTGCCGGAACTGTTGGAGGGGAGAACTGATCTGCGGTTTACGCTCGATACAATGGATGATTTTGTGTTGTTGCAGGAACTGTATGCCACGTATGCAGAGCAGACCGATGGCAGCATAGAGGCTTTACTGCAATCGGTAGCCTCCAAACCGGTTTATCGGGAGCGGATGTTGGCAAATATTTTACGGAATGAGAAATAGCTAAAACCTTAGAAAAAATCTCAGTATGAATAGTACGTATATTATTGGAGAAATCGGACAGAATCATAATGGCTCGGTAGATATTGCCAAGCTGATTGTCGATTTGGTGTCACGTCCGGTGCGTGAAGAAGTGTTCAATCTGGATCTTCGACCCATGGATGCTGTCAAGCTGACCAAACGCGACTTGAACGAGGAGTTGACAGATTCGCAGATGAACCGACCGTATGACTCGCCTCATTCTTTCGGAAAGACGTATGGCGAGCACCGCGCGTTTCTGGAGCTGACCGATGAGGAACATTTTGAGGTGTATCGGCATGCCAAGTCCAAGGGATTGGAATTTGTGGAGACATTATGCTCTCGCGGATGTCTTTCTCTCTTGAAACTTTTTACACCCGACCGTTTGAAAGTGGCTAGCCGTGACTTGACCAATCTGCCTTTGCTGGAGGCTATGGCAGAAACCCGTATCCCCATTATCTTGTCCACGGGGATGGCAGGCACCAAGGAATTGGACGATGCTTTGGAAGTCATTACACGCTACCATCAGCAGATTTCCATTTTGCACTGCGTATCGCAATATCCTACGCATCCCGATAATTTGAATCTGTTGACTATTCCCTATCTTCAAAAGCATTACGGACAATATACCATAGGCTTTTCTGACCATACCATTGGCATTGCAGCGCCGGTGGTGGCGGTGGGAATGGGTGCAAAAATCATCGAGAAGCATATTACCATAGACCGCCGCATGAAGGGTACCGACCAGCAGGGATCCTTGGGACCCGACGGGGTGAACCGTATGATTCGTGATATCCGTATTGCGGAACGGTGGATGGGGCGTGAGGAACTTTATCTGGATCCCGCTGTAGCAGCTGCCAAAATCAAATTGGAGCGCTCCATTGCTACCCGTCGGATGTTGCTACCTGGCGATGTCATTCAAGAGTCCGACCTTCACCTCTTGAGCCCGGGAGATGGTTATAAATGGGCAGACCGTAGTCAAGTGATAGGACGTACGGTAGGAAAGGAAATTCCGCGGAATGAAATTATTTATCCGGATGCTTTGTCTTGAGTAAACTGTAAACGAAAATACGATGTTACCTAAATTAGTAATTACCGATATTGACGGCGTTTGGACCGATGGCGGCATGTATTATACAGCCGAAGGCGACGTGATGAAACGTTTTTCTGTGAAAGATGGTTGGGGCGTGATTTTTCTCCGTCAATTGAATATCCCGGTGGCTATCCTGACGGGAGAGAATACTCCGATTGTTCAGAAGCGGGCCGATAAACTCAAAATCCAGTATTGTTTCCTCGGTGTAAAAGACAAGGTGGCTCAAGCAGAAGCCCTCTGCGCCGAGTTGGGCATTGCATGGGCCGACGTTGCCTTTATCGGCGACGACCTCAATGACCTGCCGTTGCTGCGTCGCGTGGGCTTCAGTGCCTCGCCAAGCAATACCCCCGAGTATGTGAAACGTCACGTGCACTACGTCACCACTGCCCACGGAGGCTATGGTGCCTTCCGTGAGTTCGTAGAAAAAATCCTGGCCGACCATGGCGTGCTCGACGACGTGCTGGCCCAGTTCCTCTAAAATCTGACTTGGGGCAACGGGAAGCATTTCGATACTTGCGCCCGTCCCCAACTCAGTACTTTCCGCAGGCCGTCGCGCAGGCGGCGCTTCGGACTGTGCTCCAATGCTTCTACCCGTGCGATGATGTCTGCTTCCGTCCATTCCGACCGATACGTCAGTAACTGCTTCCGCATCGCCGCCGCTTCCGTCTCTTGACCTGTGCGCCGGTAATGCCGCAACAGATTAAAGGCAATCAGCGTATAATTCTCCACCAATGCAGCATACACTTCCGGACGGTTGCGGTAATATGCCAGTACCTGTTCCCGAGCCTTCAGTGCCGCAAAGAAGCGCTTTTCTTCCGAGGCAATGCTCCATATTCCTTCACTGTGCTTCCGGTACACCCCCATCGGTTTTTTGAAATAATAAATTTTCCCGTGCCCTGCATTCAGCAGGTGCATGGCATAGTCGCACGAAGTAATCTCTGCAAACCATGCCGGCAGCTCCGGATAATATGCCCGGCGGAAGAGTGACGACGAATTGGTGATAAAATTAGCGCGACACAAATCCAGCAGTTCGTTAACCGCTGCCTGTCCCCCGTTCGAGAGACTCTTCGTGCCATCCTGTTCATAATAGTTGATTACCCGGTGAAAGCAGGTCGAAAAATCCGGGTGTGTATCCATAAAATTCGTCATCTTTTGCAACTTATACGCATCCGTCCAATAATCGTCGCCGTCGCAGATGGCAATGTATTCCCCCCGGCAATGTCGGTGTGCATCCATGAAATTGCGTTGCAGTCCGTAATTTTCGCGGTGCTCAATCAGTCGCACCACGGTAGGATAACGTTGCGCATACCGGCGGCAAATGGCTAGTGTGCCGTCGCTGCTGTGATCCTCTGCAATGATCAGTTCGAACGCATACGATGTCTGCTGACCTACCACTCCCCGGATGGCTGTCTCGATATACTTCTCGATATTATATGCCAGCATAATCACGCTGACCTTCACTTCCTGTTTCATATTTCTTTCTGTTTACGTTTGCCCCATAGTTCCCGAACCTCCTCCAGAATGACCGATCCTAGCAGACGGTTCAGACCATAATATACCGTTACACCCAGCGCCACTTTCAGCGGCAACAGAGCAGCCGGTGCAGCAATTACCAACGGAGGCACCTGCAGCATCACCCACATTCCGGCCGAGAGCGCAGCATACGGTGCCACATCCGCCAGTTGCCGGAACCAGGCATAGCCTACCGCATATCCGATGACTACGGTGCCTACGGCATATACTGCCAGTTGCACGCCCACCAGACCGGCTACCAGCGCCAAGGCCGACATCCGCCAGGTCAGCGCCAGACAACCCACAATCAATCCTGTGCGCAGCAGCTCCAACTTAAAGATCAAATCCGACCTTCCTTGCACTTTCGCAAAATTCTGATTTACGGTGTTCAGAATCGTAAAGATTCCCGCTAGCGCTGTCAGTTGGAAATACGGTACACAGCCCATCCATTCCGGTTTCAGCAGCAGCGCAATAACCTCTGGAGCCACCGCAACTGCCCCCACCAACACGGGAAATGTGATAAACGCCGTTACCCGGATGGTTTTCCGATAGGACCGCACACTCCGTTCCCGGTCGTGCTGGATACGCGCAAAGATGGGGTAAGTGGCCGACTGCAGACTGGAGTACATAGATGAAATCAGCATCAGGCTGAATTTGTTTCCCTGCGTATACAAACCTAACTGTACGGCAGGAAACAATTTCCCGATGACTACTGAATAAATGTTGGTAAAGATTGCATTTACCAGACTGGCCAGGAGCAAGTGCGATGAAAACGCAAAGAGCTCACGCAGACTCTGGATACTGAAGCTTCCCTGCGGTCGCCACGGATTCTGCCGCCATAGCAGTACACTGCGTAGCCCCGCCAGCACCACCGGTTGCACCGCCAGCGTCCATACTCCACAGCCGACGTATGCCATCACCAGCGAACTCAGTCCCGAGCCTGTCAGCGCTACCATATTGACTTTCGTCAGTTCCTTAAACCGGATCTGTTTGTTCAACAACGTTGTTTGAATCAGGCTCAGTGCATTGAGTGGTAACGCCAAGAACGTTACTCGTGTCAGGTCCGTGAGTTGAGGCTGTCCGAAGAACCCTGCGATGAGAGGCGCGCCTGCAAAGAGCAGCGCATACACAGCCAAGCTGACTGCCACATTAAAATAAAAAACCGTAGCATAATCCGCTTCCGAGGCTTCCTGCTTTCGGATCAGTGCCGCACCAAATCCACTGTCCAGTACAATGGATGCCAATGCCGTAAAGATAGCCAACATCCCCATCAGCGCATAATCCTCTACCGAGAGGATATTCGCCACCAGGATGCCCACTATAAACAACAGAACTTGCTGTCCCATACGGTCCAGCAAGTTCCAAAGCAATGCTCCTATTGTTTTTTGTTTCAAAGAAGATTCAGTCATGTAAACGGCTGTTTTTATTTCACTTCGCTACCGGGTTTCACTTCACGAAGCAGCGAGGTCACAGCCAGGGTACCGTCGTAGTTTTCGGCACTCAGAATCATGCCTTCGCTTACCAGGCCGTTCTTGAACTGGCGCGGGGCAAAGTTGGCGATGAACAGTACCTGCTTGCCTACCAGTTCTTCGGGCTTGTAGTGCTGGGCAATACCGCTCACGATGGTGCGGTTTTCCAGTCCGTCGGCAATCTTGAACTTCAGCAGTTTCTTCATCTTGGGCACGGCTTCGCATTCCAGTACGGTACCCACGCGGATATCCAGCTTTTCGAAGTCTTCGAACGAAACGATCGGTTTCACCGGGTTGGCCTTGTAGCTGGCAGCTTCGTTGGCTTTCTTCGTAGCCAGCAGCTTGTCTACCTGGGCCTGGATGGTAGCGTCTTCGATCTTTTCGAACAGCAGTTCGGCCTTGTTCAGGGCGTGGCCTTCTGCCAGCAGGTCGGTACGTCCCAACTGGTCCCATTCAAAGCTTTCCATGTTCAGCATCTGGCGCAGGCGTTCGCTGCTGAACGGCAGGAAGGGTTCGAAGGCGATGGCCAGGTTGGCTACCAGCTGCAGAGCGATGTTCAGGATGGTACCTACGCGTGCCATGTCGGTCTTGGCCAGCTTCCACGGTTCGGTGTCGGCCAGGTACTTGTTACCGATACGGGCCAGGTTCATGGCTTCCTTCTGGGCGTCGCGGAACTTGAACACGTCGAGCAGTTTTTCCACTTCGGCCTTCACGTCGGCAAATTCCTTCAGGGTTTCGTGGTCGTAGTCGGTCAGTTCGCCGCAAGCGGGTACTTTTCCGTCGAAATATTTCTGGGTCAGGACCAGGGCGCGGTTCACGAAGTTGCCGTATACGGCTACCAGTTCGTTGTTGTTGCGAGCCTGGAAGTCCTTCCAGGTAAAGTCATTGTCCTTGGTTTCCGGTGCATTGGCGGTCAGCACATAGCGCAGCACGTCTTGCTTGCCGGGGAATTCCTGCAGGTATTCGTGCAGCCATACGGCCCAGTTGCGTGAAGTCGAGATCTTGTCGCCTTCCAGGTTCAGGAATTCGTTGCTCGGTACGTTGTCGGGCAGGATGTAGCTGCCTTCCGCCTTCAGCATGGCAGGGAACACGATGCAGTGGAACACGATGTTGTCCTTGCCGATGAAGTGGATCAGACGGGTTTCGGGGTCTTTCCACCAGGTTTCCCAGTTGCCCTTTTCCGGATGGGCATCGCACAGTTCCTTGGTGTTTGAGATGTAACCGATGGGGGCATCGAACCACACGTACAGTACCTTGCCTTCTGCGCCTTCGACGGGAACGGGGATACCCCAGTCGAGGTCACGGCTCACGGCACGCGGTTGGAGTCCCATGTCGAGCCAGCTCTTGCACTGACCGTACACGTTCGGACGCCATTCCTTGTGGCCTTCCAGGATCCACTGACGCAGCCAGCCTTCGTGTTTGTCGAGGGGCAGGTACCAGTGCTTGGTTTCGCGCATCACGGGCTGACTGCCGCTGATGGCGCTCTTCGGGTTGATCAGGTCGGTCGGCGACAACGAAGTACCGCACTTTTCGCACTGGTCACCGTAGGCACCTTCGGCGTGGCAATGCGGACATTCACCGGTGATGTAACGGTCGGCCAGGAACTGATGGGCTTCTTCGTCGTAGTACTGCATTGAGCTCTTTTCGATGAATTCGCCCTTTTCGTACAGTTTCTTGAAGAAATCCGAAGCCAGGGCATGGTGCGTCTTCGAAGAAGTACGCGAGTACACGTCGAATGAGATACCGAATTCCTGGAAGGAGTCCTTAATCAAGGTATGGTAGCGGTTCACCACATCCTGCGGGGTGATACCTTCCTTCTTGGCCCGGATGGTGATGGGCACTCCGTGTTCGTCCGAACCGCCAATGAAGAGCACGTCTTCTTTCTTCAGGCGGAGGTAACGTACATAAATGTCAGCAGGAACGTATACGCCTGCCAGGTGACCAATGTGCACCGGTCCGTTGGCGTAGGGAAGCGCCGAGGTGACGGTGGTTCTTTTGAATTTCTTTTCCATGTATCTTGTTGTTTCTTGTTAGATGCTTGACTACAAGTTGCAAAGTTAGTGATTTTTGGAAAGTAATACGGTATTTGGCGACGATTTTCTTCCTATCCGCCCCATCCTTCGCGGTCAAGGCTCCGGTAGCCGATGGCTTCGGCCAGGTGGGTCGAGGTGATGCCTTCGCTGCCTTCGAGGTCGGCCAGTGTGCGGGCGACTTTCAGAATGCGGTCGTAGGCACGGGCCGAGAGGTTGAGGCGCGACATGGCAGTGCGCAGGAGTTCCAGACCGGCAGCATCGGGTTGGGCGTAACGATGCAATAACCGGGTTTCCATCTGGGCGTTGCAGTAAATGCCGGGATAAGCAGCAAACCGTTCGGCCTGTCGTTGGCGGGCTAGGATAACCCGTTCGCGGATGGTAGCACTGCTCTCGGCCCGTTGGCCTACAGAGAGTTTCTCGAAGGGAACGGGTACAATCTCAATTTGCAGGTCGATGCGGTCGAGCAAGGGGCCGGAGATGCGGTTGAGGTATCGTTGTACCTGACCGGGATTGCAGACGCACGGGCGGGTAGGGTGGTTGTAATAGCCGCACGGACAGGGATTCATGCTGGCTACAAGCATGAAGCTGGCGGGATAGTCCAGACTGTATTTGGCGCGGGAAATGGTGATGTGGCGGTCCTCCAAGGGTTGTCGGAGAACTTCCAGAACGGTGCGTGAAAACTCGGGCAGTTCGTCGAGAAAGAGCACTCCGTTATGGGCCAGGCTGATTTCACCGGGTTGGGGATTGGTGCCACCGCCTACCATGGCTACCTGGGAAATGGTGTGATGCGGACTGCGGAAGGGGCGTGTAGCAATGAGGGTGCTGTCTTTACCCAAGCGTCCGGCTACGGAATGAATTTTGGTGGTTTCCAGACTTTCACCCAAGGAAAGTGGAGGTAGAATACTGGGCAGGCATTTGGCCATCAGACTCTTGCCGCTCCCCGGAGGACCAATCATCAGCAGATTATGACCACCGGCAGCCGCTACTTCGAAGGCGCGCTTCACACTCTCCTGACCTTTCACATCGGCAAAGTCGTAGGGGTAATTTTCCTGGTTGGCAAAGAACTCCTCTCGGGTATGGACAACCGTCGGATTGAGGGTGCGTTCGCCATTGAAGAATTCGATGACTTCACGGATGTTTTCGACGCCATAGACATCGAGTTGGTTCACCACGGCGGCCTCGCGGGCATTCTGTTGGGGAAGGATAAAACCTTCAAAGCCTTGGGCTCGGGCACTGATGGCCATGGGCAATGCTCCTTTTACCGGTTGCAGGGTGCCGTCCAAACCCAGTTCACCGACCAGGAGGAAACGCGACAGACGGTCAGGGCACACGGTGCCTGTCGAAGCCAAGATACCGATAGCTAGAGGCAAGTCGTAGGCCGAACCCTCCTTACGGATATCGGCCGGGGCCATGTTGATAATCAGTTGACAGGTCGGAAATTTGTATCCGTTGACTTGCAGGGCAGAGAGGATGCGCTCGTGGCTTTCCTTGACGGCCGAATCGGGGAGTCCTACCAAGAAGAACTTAATGCCCCGTGAACTGTTTACTTCAATGGTAATAAGGGTGGCGTCGATACCTTGCAAGGCGGCGCTGTGAACTTTCGTCAGCATAGTGTTTTTGCATTAGAATCGGTAAAGGAGGCTTTCGTTTTTGCGCCCTATCTGCTAAAAGGGCTTTCTTTTGTTTTTTTCTTTGTCTTTTTGAATCAGTTCTTTGATCTGTTGAATCAAGTTTTTTTCCTGGAGATTACGTGCTATAATTTGTTTGTCGGGATTGATGAGTAGATTGGCAGGTAATTGCTCGATACCTTGTTGCTTGACCAAGGTGTTTTCCCAACCTTTGAAGTCGCAGATTTGTCTCCATTGGGCAGTGTCTCGTTTGCCACAAGCTTGTAGCCATGCCTGTCGGTCCAGGTCAAGAGAAAAGCTAACCTGCAAGAAATTCTCTTTCTTCATGGCTTTCTGGACGCTAGCCAAAGAATCTTGAAAAGCAGCACTGGCTGGGTGCCAACTGGCCCAAAAGTTAATCAAGACATATTTGTTACGCATAGAGCCGGAATTGAAAAAGCGTCCGTCTTTGTCAGGGTAGGAGATGTAAGACAGCCGTTTGGTACTGTTGGGAAGAGGCCAATCTTTGATTTGTCCGATGAGCTCACTTAGGTAATGGGTGTCTTTCAGTTGACCACTTACTCCTTTCAGTACCCCTTTCAAGCGTTCGATATCAGGTAGACTGTCCTGTACATAATAACGGTTGATGAGGTAGAAATTGGTTAGTGAGTAGGGTTGCGCCAAGATGCATGAGTCGACGGCCTTCATCAGACGATTTTTGGAAATTGGATGTCCGTTGGCCGATTTTTCCAAAGAGGTCAGGTGCTTTCGAAGTTGGGCTAAACGAGCATTTTCTCCAGTTCCTTCTACCTGCCAGTGCTGAGGATTGCCGCTGAGGGTGGCTTGCTGTCCTTTGTCTGCATAGATAGGCAGTTGTTCTCCACCCGGTAAAGTCAAGGTGAAGACGGTCAGTGTGTCGGGAGTGAAGGTATAAGTGAATGTGCCGTTGTCTGTAATCAGAGTATCCAAATGAAAGGAAGGGTGCTGGTAATAGACCCACAATGTATCGGATGGAAGACCTTGCAGTTGCCCTTTAAGGGTGAAATCATCTTTTGAACGGCATCCCGCCAGGAGTGTGAAACCAATAAGTATCAATAGGAAGGGTATCTTTTTCATGCTTTCTGAGTTTTTTGCGAAATTACGCATTTTGTCGGGAAAGGGAAGTAAAAAGGAGGATATTTTATCAAAAAAAGCCGGATGAACCTTCGGGTTCATCCGGCTTTTTGTATCGGACTCCTGGATTTCAGGAATTCCTAATCTAAGGATTGATAGAGTCTAATTACTTGATAGAGCTAGCAAACTTAGCAAATTCACGGTCGTTTGCAGCCTTTTCAGCCAGCGCAGGATCAGCAGCGATAGCCTTTTGGATGCTGCTGCTTACCAGTGAAGCATTGTTTGTGCGAGCACCTACGATAGCCATCAGGTAGTGAGTCATGGCATCCGGGTTTTGGATACCTGACAAGGTAGCCTTAGCCTTGTTGTAGTCTTTGGCCAGGATTTGAGCCTGTGCGGCACCGTTGGTCTTCGTATCACCATAAGCTGCGACAGCTCTTGCATATTGACCCTGCTTTACGTACAGGTGACCCAGGGCTTCGTTGGCAGCGTTGGCGCCTGTAGCCTTGCCCAAGTAAGTTTCAGCAGCAGCTACATTGCCCTTTACCAGTTCGCACAGTCCCAAGTTGGCGTTTACTTCCGGAGCGTTGGCATCCTTGGCAGCAGCCTGCTTGAAGTAACTTTCAGCCTTGGCCATATCGCCAGCAGCGAAGGCCAGTTCACCCAAGTTGTTATAAGCACGGAAGTCGTTCGGGTACAGCTGAGTAGTCTTGGTGAAGATAGCTTCCTTGCGAGCGTTGTCGTCGGTCAAGGTAGCTGCATACAGCAATTCTTCTACGCTCAGAACCTTAGCATCCTGGTCGAATGCTTCGTTGATTTCGTCGTCGCTACGGCCGATGATGTCGTAGTTGGCAGTCAGACGGGCACGACGCAGTTGCGGAAGGATTTCATCAGCCAAAGTCTTGTATACAGCCGAGATATTCTTGATTTCAGCTTCTCTCTGTTCGGGATCCTGGTACATAGACAGCACGCGCAGAATCAGGTCCTTGTCTTGCAGGTTAGACTTGGCTACCAATTCCTGGAAGCCGTCCCAGTCTTGAGCGGTGTATTTAGCGTCTACGTTGGTTTCAATCTTACCCTTCTTCAACTGACGGTTCAGGTACTTTTCTGTCGCTTTTTCACGATTTTCAGCCAGGCCTTCATTCAGTTTCAGCCCACCATCGGGTGAAGCGTAAGCCGAGATTTCGATGTTGTTCAGTTTGAAGTTCTTGGTATCAGCGTTTACGTCAGCCACTTTCTGGTGGAAGGCCTTCATGTCTTCTGAGTTCAGTTCGCTATTGCGCAGGTTAGCCTGTTGGATCAAGAACATGATGTTAGCTTCCTGAGCCTGCTTGATGATACGCTGGAAAGCATCATTTGCATAAGATGCATTGGCGCTTTCTGCGGTCGGCAGTTCAGCCGTAGCGATGACTCCATCGGCAATTTTAACCGAAGGAATGGTGTAAGTCTTCTTACCTTTAGTGATCTTGAAGTCCAGATACAATTCTGAGTTGGCCATTTCAGGAACATAGTCGAAAGAAGCCTTCATGGTATAGTTGCCACCCGCTTTGTAGGCGATAGTCTGGTTGTTTCCTTCTACTTTTTCACCTTGGAAATAAGCCGGCTGTCCTTTGGCTTCGCCGCCTTTCCATCTTAATACCGGAGTTACTTCAATGGTAGCGTTCTTCTTGAAATACTTTTCAGGGAATTTGCCGTTGATGGTTACAGGCACTTTACCACCGACAGCTTCCAGCACTTCAGGATTCGTTGTGAAATAGTCAGCAGACAATTCTCCCATCTTACCACAAGATGACAGAGCAACGACCAATAATGCCACGAGGGGCAAGTACAACTTTTTAATCATAGTCATTTATCAATTTAACGTTTGTAATGTAAATTCGTTTACTTCGTATGTTTTTGTGTGTATACTGTTGGCAAAGATAGGAAAAACTCAATTACCTGTTTCTTTTAGAGTCTGTTTTTTTATTGAATAAATCTTAAAATTAGGGTTTAAATCTCTTTTTTTTGTTGTTTAAGGTAATATTTGATGTTTCGAGGATGATGCTCAATGATTTCGCTGCGCAGCATTTGTCGGTCGATATGGGTATATATTTCTGTTGTTCCGATACTTTCGTGTCCCAGCATGGCTTGAATGGCGCGGAGGTTGGCTCCTCCTTCCAACAGATGAGTAGCGAAGGAATGACGGAAGGTATGGGGGCTGATGTTCTTTTTCAGCCCGATGTTGGTGGCCAGTTCTTTGATGATATGAAATACCATAATGCGCGACAGGTTTTTCCCACGTTGGCTGATGAATACAAAGTCTTCATAGCCTGGCTTGATATCTGTCAGGTTACGGTCGGGCAGATAGAGGCGGATTTCGCGGATAGCCCGAGGTGAGATGGGGACCAAGCGTTGCTTGCTGCCTTTCCCTTCCACTTTGATGAATTGTTCGTCGAAATACAGGTCGGAGAGTTTCAGGTGGCAGAGTTCGGATACGCGCAGTCCGCAGCTGTAGAGGGTTTCAAGGATGGCTCGGTTACGTTGCCCTTGGGGGGCGCTTCGGTCGATGGCCTCGATGAGCTGGTCGATTTCCTCGACCGTGAGGACTTCAGGCAGTTTGAACCCGATTTGAGGCGATTCCAGCAGTTCGGTCGGGTCAGCTTCCAGGTAGTCGTCCAAAATGAGGAAACGATAGAACGAGCGGATGCCTGACAGGATTCGGGCCTGCGAACGGGCATGGATTCCGATGTCGTGGAGGCCGGCCGAGAAGGCCTGCAAATCGGCTAAGGTGGCATCTAGCGGGTGAATTTGTTCCAGTGTCAGATACGCCAATAACTTATCTAAGTCGGTCAGATAGGCTTCTACCGTGTTGTCCGATAGGGACTTCTCCAATTTTAAATATTGTTTGTATTTTACCAATATCTTGGCGATTTTATCCGTACTTTTCATTTCTTTTTTCTACCTTTGTACCCAAATTTTTCTTGCAAAGGTAGAAAAAGTTTAGATATAGTTATAGATATGAAAATACAAATCATCAATGGTCCTAATATCAATTTGTTAGGAAAGCGCGAACCTTCCATTTATGGGGCTGTTTCCTTTGAAGATTATCTAGCCCAACTGCGTTCGGCTTATCCGGATGTCGAATTGCTTTATTTTCAGTCGAATGTAGAAGGTGAAATGATCAATCGGATACATGAGGTAGGTTTTGACTACGATGGCATTATTCTGAATGCCGGTGCCTATACGCATACTTCGATTGCTTTGCAAGATGCCATTCGGGCTGTCACGGCCCCGGTTGTGGAGGTGCATATTTCGAATGTGCATGCCCGCGAGGAATTCCGTCATCGATCGATGATTGCCTGCGCTTGCCGGGGGGTCATCTGTGGGTTTGGATTGGATTCCTATCGGTTGGCGTTGGAAGCCCTGTTAAAGTGAATAGATAAAATAGGTAACATATTAAAGGTGAAAAGACTATGATGTTGAAACAGACAAAAATTGTAGCGTCGATCTCGGATCAGCGTTGCGAGGTGGAATTTATCAGAGACCTTTTCAATGCGGGTATGAACGTCGTTCGTATGAATACAGCCCATGCTTCGCGTGAAGGTTTTGAAAAGTTGATCAAGAATGTGCGTGAGGTTTCCAATCGCATTGCTATACTGATGGACACCAAGGGGCCGGAGGTGCGTACGACTTCCCTGGCTAATGGTGAACCTATTCCTTTTAAAATCGGTGACCGTGTGAAGATTGTGGGCAATCCGGACCAGGAAACAACCCGTGAATGTATTGCCGTATCGTATCCGGGCTTTGTTCGCGATTTGCAGGTGGATGGCGACATCCTGATCGACGACGGTGATTTGGAATTGCGTGTCATCGAAAAGACAGACGACTATTTGCTGTGTGAAGTCCAGAATGAAGCGACATTGGGAAATCGCAAGAGCGTGAACGTACCTGGTGTACGCATCAACTTGCCTTCATTGACCGAGAAGGACCGTAATAACATCCTTTATGCAATCGAAAAGGATATCGACTACATTGCTCACTCGTTTGTGCGCAACCGTCAGGATGTTTTGGATATTCGTCAGATTCTTGATGCTTATGGCAGCGACATCAAGATCATTGCCAAGATTGAAAATCAGGAAGGCGTGGACAACATCGACGAAATCCTGGAAGTGGCCGATGGAGTGATGGTGGCTCGCGGCGACTTGGGTATCGAAGTGGCTCAGGAACGTATTCCGGGCATCCAACGCTTGTTGATCCGTAAATGTATCTTGGCTAAGAAGCCGGTGATTGTGGCTACCCAGATGTTGCATACCATGATCAACAACCCGCGTCCTACCCGTGCAGAGGTGACTGATATCGCGAATGCCATTTATTACCGTACCGATGCGTTGATGTTGAGTGGAGAGACGGCTTACGGTAAGTATCCGGTAGAAGCGGTGAAGACGATGGCCAAGGTAGCAGCTCAGGCTGAAAAGGACAAGCTGTCGGAAAACGACATTCGTATTCCGTTGGCTGACAATTCCAATGATGTGACAGCTTTCCTGGCAAAGCAGGCGGTGAAGGCTACGAACAAATTGAATATTAAGGCAATCATTACCGATAGCTTCAGTGGTGGAACAGCCCGTAATTTGGCAGCTTTCCGTGGAAAGTATCCGGTTCTGGCTATCTGTTACAAGGAAAAGACTATGCGTCATTTGGCTTTGTCGTATGGGGTAGAAGCCATCTATATGCCTGAAAAGGCCAATGGTCAGGCTTACTATTTTGCGGCTTTGCGCAAGCTGATGGACGATGGCGTTCTGTGTGAAACTGATATGGTAGCTTATTTGAGTAGCGGTAAGCAGGGTACTCGTACTTCGTTCCTGGAAATCAATACGGTAGGTGATGTATTGAAATATGCCATGGACTATGTGTTGCCCAATCGTAACCGTTATCTCTAAAGCAAGATAAAAGTAGAACCCTTGAACCATGGAGTGAATTGCGAATGAAAGAGACAGAAGCATTGGATGAATACATCCTTCAGCACATTGATTCCGAAGGCGATTACTTGAAGGCCCTCTATCGGGCTACTCATGTTCATCTGTTGCGTCCGCGAATGGCTTCCGGCCATCTGCAGGGACGTATGCTCAAGATGTTCGTTGAAATGATCCGCCCTCGACAGGTATTGGAAATTGGTACGTATAGCGGCTATTCGGCACTTTGTTTAGCTGAAGGTCTGCCGGAAGACGGTCTTTTGCATACCTTTGAGATCAATGATGAACAGGAAGATTTCACCCGCCCGTGGTTGGAGGGTTCTCCTTATGCCGATAAAATTCGTTTTTACATCGGCGACGCTTTGTTGTTGTTGCCCGACATGGATATTACGTTCGACTTGGCCTTTGTGGATGGCGACAAGCGGAAGTACCTTGAATACTACGAATTGGTGCTGTCGAAATTGGCTCCCGGAGGCTACATTATTGCCGACAATACCTTGTGGGACGGGCATGTGTTGGAAACGCCGCATCACACCGATTTACAGACTATTGGTATTCAACGCTTCAACGACTGGGTGGCAGCTGACGAGCGTGTCGAAAAGGTGATTCTTCCCTTGCGCGATGGATTAACGATTATCAGAAAAAAACAATAAATATCGAATTATGGAAACAACGAGACAAAACAAAATTTCGCGCTTGATTCAGAAGGAATTGAGTGAGATTTTCCTGCTCCAGACCAAATCGATGAGTGGGGTGCTGGTTTCGGTCAGCGCCGTTCGCATCAGTCCGGATATGAGCATTGCCCGTGTATACTTGAGTGTATTTCCCTCTGAAAAGAGTCAGGAAATTGTCAAAAACATCAATGACAACATGAAGTCTATCCGTTTTGAACTAGGCACTCGTGTTCGTCATCAATTGCGTATCATTCCTGAATTGAAGTTCTTCGTAGACGATTCATTGGATTATGTAGAACGTATCGACGAGCTTTTGAAAAAGTAAACATAGTCGGTGAATCTTCCTTTTTACATTGCCAAGCGCTATCTTTTTTCGAAGAAGTCGCACAATGCTATCAATGTCATATCGGCCATTTCGGTTTGCGGAGTGGCCTTGGCTACGTTGGCTTTGGTGTGTACCTTGTCGGTATTCAACGGCTTTCAGGATTTGGTGGCAACATTCTTCACTGCTTTCGACCCTGAATTGAAGGTGACGGCGGTCACGGGAAAAGTCTTCGACGGTCAAGACCAGCGTTTGAAGGAGTTGCGTGAGTGGCCTGAAATCGCGGTATTCTCGGAATCGTTGGAGGAGAATATCATGGTGCAGTACAAGGATCGCCAAGCCATGGCAGTAATGAAAGGGGTAGAAGATAATTTTGAACAGTTGACAGCCATCGACAGTATCCTGTTTGGACGCGGCGATTTTATGTTGCACGATGAGGTGGCCGACTATGTAGTGCCAGGTATAGAGTTGGTGTCTGTGTTGGGTACAGGCATCCGATTCCTGGATCCGCTGGAAGTGTATGTGCCTCGTCGGGGTGCTAAAGTCAATATGGCTAATCCGGCAACCAGTTTTGAGACGGGTGAACTTTTTTCCAGTGGCTTGGTTTTTGCTGTGAATCAGCAGAAATACGATGCTTCTTACTTACTGACCTCACTCGCTTTTGCTCGTCGTTTGTTGCATTATGATACGGAAGTCAGTTCAGTGGAACTGAAACTACAGCCGACAGCTGATACTAAGCAGGTGAAGGAGAAAATCCGCCAGCACTTGGGCATGGATTTTCGTGTGCAGGACCGATACGAACAGCAGGTTGATACTTTCCGTATTATGGAGGTGGAAAAACTCATTTCCTATTTGTTCCTTACCTTTATATTAATGATAGCTTGTTTCAATGTTATCGGGTCATTATCGATGTTGATTCTGGAAAAGAAAGAGGATGTGGTCACCTTGCGCAATTTGGGCGCTGACGACCGTCTGATTATCCGTATTTTTCTCTTCGAGGGGCGCTTGATTACCTTGTTGGGTGCTGTAATAGGAGTAATGTCGGGATTGTTGCTTTGTTGGTTGCAGCAAGAATACGGGTGGCTATCGTTGGGTGGTGCCAATTCGGCCGGTAGTTTTGTGGTTGATGCATATCCGGTTAGTGTTCATTGGGGCGATGTGTTTGGAGTCTTTGTGACTGTGCTGGTAATTGGATTCTTATCTGTGTGGTATCCGGTTCGCTATCTCAGTCGACGTTTGCTGAAGGCTACGCGTTAAGTCAGGGAGACTGAAGAGGTTGCCCCTATTCGTTAGGGGCATTTCGAAGCCCTTTATTCCAGTACAATATTTTCAATCTGAAGATTAGTTTGGTTCAAGAATACAGAAGCTGATTCTTCAAATTTTCGGGGATTCTCAGTGGTCAGTAGTTGGCAAGTTCCCCCTTTCGTACAGCGAGTTTTCATTTCCGGATGGCGGAGCAGATAATCTTGTAGACTTTGGGCTACATATTTACCTTGTGGTATTAAATGGACAGAGGCCGGTGTATATTGCCGAATTTTGTCGAGTAACAAAGGGTAATGTGTGCAGCCTAGGATAATGGTATCTATCTGTGGATCGCGTGCCAACAGACGGTCTATATGCTGCCGGACGAAGTAGTCGGCTCCCTGGGATTGGTACTCATTGTTTTCTACAAGGGGTACCCACATAGGACAAGCTTCGCCGGTGACCTTGATATCCGGACAGAGTTTATGGATTTCCAGGGGATACGATTCGGATTTGATGGTACCTGCTGTGGCTAGGATGCCCACGTGACGGCTTTTCGTGAGTTCTCCGACACATTCTGCCGTGGGACGAATGACACCCAGTACGCGTCTTGTGGCGTCGATATGGGGAAGATCTTTCTGTTGTATGGTACGCAGTGCCTTGGCAGATGCGGTGTTGCAGGCTAAAATGACCAACGGACACCCCAGTTCGAATAACTTGTGGACGGCTTGCAGGGTAAATTCATAGACCACTTCAAAGGAGCGGGGGCCGTACGGACAGCGTGCACTATCGCCCAGATACAGATAATCGTACTCAGGCATCAACTCTCGGATTTTGTTCAGGATGGTCAAACCGCCGTAGCCTGAATCAAATACACCGATGGGACCTTGGTAGGAGAGAGGTAATTTCATTTGAAGCATTTCCTTTGGATAGGTTGATCTGATGGATAGTCAGAACGTGAAAATAAGAAAGCACGGATTACACGCATTTCGACGGTGCTGAAACCTCGAGACAGGTGTAATCCGTGCCGGATTCTTTATGAGTTATCAATTACTTGATGCCCAATTTCGATTTAACTGTAGCAGTCACGTCAGTTGACTGAGATTCGTTAATGTACGGGATATCTGTACGGTTCAAGTCGAAGATGTAGATGTAACCACCTTCCTGACCTACAGCCTTGATGGCATCTTCCAACTTCTTGTAGATGGGTTCCATCATTTCAGCATAAGCTTTTTGAAGTTGCTGCTGAGCATCCTGTTGGAATTGCATACCCTTTTCCTGCAGTTCCTGCAGTTCTTTCTGGCGTCTTTCCTGGATATTCTTCGGCAGGTTAGCCTGTTCTTGTTGATATTCTGTGTATTTCTTGGTCAGTTCGTCACCTGCACGTTTCATTTCATCCTCATACTGCTTCTGCATGGCTTGGATATCCTGTTTGTGCCTTGGTGAATTCCGGCATCACTGTGATAATGTCCGCAGTCTTTACGTGACCGAATTTCTGAGCGAATACGCTCATAGGTAAGATAAGTAAAAGTAATAAAGCAATTTTTTTCAACATAGTTATCTTTCTGTTATTATTAGTAATTATATCCTTGTTTATATCGGTTGCAAATGTAGGAAATTAATTTGAATATCCTAGCTTAGCAAGCACTTCATTGCTGATATCAATGCTGGGTGACGCAAAAATAATGCTTTGAGCAGAACTTCGGTCGATGATAGCTGCATACCCCTTTTGCTGGGCAATCTGTTTGACGGTCTCGTAGATTTGGTCTTGAATGGGCGCAATCAAGGCTTCCTGTTTCTGGGCCATTTCACCTTCCGGGCCAAAATATCGTTTCCGCAGTTCAGCTGCTTCCCGTTCTTTTTGCACGATGGCTTCCTCTTTTTGGGTGCGTTGGGCAGCACTCATCGAGGCAGAAGCTTTCTGATAGGCTTTGTACAAGGCTTCTGCTTCCTGAGCTTTGGCTTCTACCGCTTGTTGGAATTGCTTGGAGGCTTGTTCCAACTGTTGGTTGGCCTGTTCGTAGGCTGGAATGTTGCTCAGAATGTACTCCATGTCAATCAAAGCAAACTTCTGTGCGCTGAGGGTGCAGGTACAGAGCATCAACAGCAGCGTTGCTAACATAACCTTTTTCATCTTCTTCTTGTTTGGTTTATCATTAGAATTCTTGTCCCAAGATAAAGTGGAATTGTCCACCGCTGTATTGGCTGGTACCATTGATCTTATCAAAACCATATGCCCAGTCAATACCCATCATTCCAATCATCGGCAGGAAGATACGCACACCCAAACCTGCAGAACGTTTCAGCTGGAAGGGGTTGAACTTGCTGACTTCATTCCAAGCGTTACCACCTTCTACAAATCCCAGTGCATAAATGCTAGTGGAATTTTCCAGCATCAGCGGGTATCTCAATTCTGCACCCAAACGGACGTAAGCGTAACCTTCGCTACCATACGGTGTCAGTGCACCATTTTCATAACCGCGCAATGCAATGGTCTCGGATGCATAGTTGCTGCTGTATCCTGTCATACCATCACCCCCCATGTAGAAGGTTTCAAACGGTGATTTGATGTGCTTGTTGTAGTGGCCCAGCAAACCAAATTCTGCACGGGTCATGATGACCGGACATTTGGCTCCGCCTGTCAATGCCGTGTAAGTCTTCGATTTGAATTTCCATTTGTGGTATTCAATCCAGTTGTACATGCTGGCAGCTTCTTCATAGTCTTTCTTGCCATACACCGAATAATCCTTGTCTCTGAACAGTGAGTAAGGCGGTGTGAGCTGTACCGATGCCGAGAATTCTGAACCACGGCGGGGGAAAATCGGGTTGTCGGTAGAGTTACGGGCCAACGTTAAGCCTAAACTGAGGTTGTTGCAACTACCGCTTGACATATACTGACCGTTGTTCAGTTTGATGTACAGGTAGTCCCAATCTTTCAGAATAAAGCGTTGGTAGGACAATTCAGCCGATAAGGTAAAGTAGTCATCCGGCCATCTCAGACGTTTACCCCAACCAATAGAACCTCCGAACATCTGGATGGATTTATCGGGGTCCATATAGGATTCGTAGTTGCCGTAACCCCCACCATAGTAACCTCCGTATCCATAAATGGAGTTCATGTATTGGTTCATATAAGCCTGGTTATAGAAATCGCTGTTGATGTCGGTCTGGATAGAATAGAAAGCTGAAACCGAGAATGAGTTCGGTCGCTTGCCGCCAAACCAAGGATCAAAGAACGATACACTATAAGACTGGTAGTAGCTACCGTTGGTTTGTCCACTGATTGTCAGTGTTTGTCCATCACCTTGAGGAAGGAAGCCGCGGTAGTTGTCACTCTTATGGAACAGGTTGGACATGGAGAAGTTGGTGAACTTCAAACTCAGTTTACCAATGACACCTGTTTGTCCCCAACCGGCTGAGAATTCTACCTGGTCATTGGCTTTTGACTCCAGGTTCCAGTTGATATCTACCGTACCGTTGGTGGGGTCGGGTTGCACGTCGGGCTGGATGTTTTCCGGGTTGAAGTGTCCCATCTGGGCAATTTCACGGTAAGAACGTTCCAAGGCCTCCTTACTGAACAGATCCCCCGGTTTGGTACGCAATTCACGGCGAACCACATTTTCATACAGACGGTCGTTACCGTTAATGCGAACCTTGCTGATAGACGCTTGCGGTCCTTCTTGGATACGCATTTCCAAGTCGATAGAGTCGCCGTCGATATTTACTTCCACGGGGTCCAGGTTATAGAACACATAACCGCGGTTGTAGTAGTTGTTACCAATGGCATCCTCATCACTGCTCAAACGTTCGTTCATCAGCTTTTGGTTATATACATCGCCTCTTTTCATGCGGAACTGTTCGTTCAGCAGGTCTGAAGGAAAGACGGTATTACCTACCCAAGTCACATTGCGCAAGTAATATTTATCTCCTTCTTCAATGCGCATATAGACATCTACCGTACGGTCGTCATACGGTGAAATACTGTCGAATACAATCTGTGCGTCGCGATATCCCAGCTCATTATACTTGTCGATAATCAGCTGTTTGTCTTCCTCGTACTTTTCTTCGATAAACTTCTTCGTACGGAACAAGTTCATCAGTTTGTTCTTTTCATTGGTCTTTTTCATGACACGCTTCAACTTCTTGTCACTCAAGACTGTATTTCCATCAATGGTAATCAAGTGAACCTTTACTTTTTCTTTTTTGTCAATCATGACATCTACATTCACTTGTTCCTTATTGTCGGCTAAATCGCGTTCCAGAATGTTGATTTCCGCGTTTTTGAAGCCTTTTTCATCAAAATGCTTCTTGATGATAATCTTGGCACGGTCAATCAAGTTCGGGGTAATCTGGCTACCTTTCATCAAACCGATTTTAGCCTCCAGGTCTTCTCTTTCGCTTTTCTTCACGCCATGATAACGTATGTCTGCAATACGGGGACGTTGGGCCAGGATAATCTTCAAGTAAATCTTGTTACCGACAATCTTTTCGGCCAAAATTTGTACATCCGAGAACAACCCGTGCTTCCAATAGCGCTTTACTGCTGTTGTAATATCGTCACCCGGTACGGTAATGGTTTGGCCTACTGACAAACCGGAAAGGCCAATCAGTACATAGTCTTCGTAATTTTTCACGCCTTCCACCTTGATGCCACCAATTTCATATTTTTTGGGTGTACCCGAATACAAGATGACTGGGCTGTTGTTTTCTTCTACATTCGCTTCCTGTGCGTAGCTGTCGGTTGCTAAACCAAACAGGCACGCCAGTGTTACGAGTATAAGTGAGATTCGTTCTAGCATTTTATCAGGTCTTTATAATTGTTCACTGGTTTTGCCGAATCGGCGTTCTCTTTGTTGATAGTCATAGATCGCTTTTTCAAATTCTTCTTCACGGAAATCGGGCCAAAATGTGTCGCAGAAGTAGAATTCAGAATAAGCGCATTGCCATAGGAGATAATTGCTGAGGCGCAGTTCTCCACCTGTACGAATCAATAAGTCAGGATCGGGCATGAAATGAGTCGTCAAATGGGTGTCAATGACGTGTTCATCAATCTGGTCGATGCTCAGTTCATGATTTTGTACGCTTGTAGCAATCTGCTTCACAGCTTCGGTTATTTCCCATTTTGAGGAATAGCTCAGTGCCAGGATCAGGCACATACCTGTGTTGGCAGCTGTGCGATCGATGCATTGTTGCAGTCGTTGCAATACTTCTGCCGGCAGCTTAGCTGTATCCCCGATAATACGGAAACTGATGTTGTTTTTCATGAAAGTTTCCTCTTCAATCGAGTCCATCAACAGACTCATCAAAGCGGCTACTTCATCCACCGGTCGGTTCCAATTCTCTGTGGAGAAGGTATATAGGGTTAAGTATTTGACTCCCATTCTGGCAGCTTCCTCGGCGATTACATGGACCGTTTCTGCGCCGGCTTGGTGTCCGAAACTGCGTGCCTGGCCGCGCTGTTTGGCCCAACGGCCATTTCCGTCCATGATAATAGCTACATGGGCGGGAATACGGTCCTTGTCTATTTGCTCTCTATATGACATGTCGCAATCTTTTTATAAGTCTCTCTTGATTATCTTTATTCTTTCGGGGCGAATCCCAGTTTGTTGATTCGTCCTCTCCATACTTCACCGCTTTGACTCCAGATGATCCACAGGAATTGGTTCTGGTCTACTACGTATGAGTAGTGGCCGTTAGCTTGGCGGTATAGACGTTCAAATTCTTCAGGGAATACTACTTTATCCGTTACTTGAGTCCAACTGATGCCTTGGTCTTCTGATTGAAAGAAATAGCCAAAGGCAGGAATCTTTTGATTCAAGCGTTTACCCGTTCCTCCGAATGTATAAAGAAGATTGTTGTAATGGATAACAGCCTGGTTTTCCAGCTTCGGACAATGGAACATATCGTTTTCCGACTTGGGATAATTGCCCCAAGTGGTTTCTTTGGTCAGTTGTGACCAGATGCAGGTCGTCGTATCTGTTGCTTCCGTGTTCTGGCCCAACACCAAGATGCGGTCGATTGCTGCATTTGTTGTCAAGGGTAGGGATGTATGCATTAAGTTCTTCTGCGGAAATTCAGCCGGAACCTGTTCGCGAACAGTCCAGTTCACACCATCTTCTGTATCAATGAAGCGATGGTCTGTATTGATGGCATACATCTTTTGGTTATTGGCATTGTGTACATTGGCAATCAAACGGTGGAAACGGGTCTCGGTTCCTACTTTTACCCACTCGGTTGCATTGCTGGAAGTGTACAAACATTGGTCAGCTATGGCGTAAATCTGGTTGCCCCACTTCATTACTGAGCTTAACTCAGCATTCGGCAGGCCTGATATGGTTTGTAAAGGAGTCCATGTCTTTCCATCCCGAATGGAGGTAGAAGTGACAGCCAATCCGTTGGATTGCTGTGCGAACACATAAAGCTTATTGTCTAAAGCAATGGCCTTTTGCTCTTGTACCGTCGGGTCGAAGTTACGGCTCAAGCATTGCCATTGCATCGAGTCGGGAACTTGTTGATGAACGTTGATTTTTGCAGTGTAGACAGGGCCAAAAGCTCCACTCATGGCAATTGCTTTGAATCGGATGGGTTGTGTAAAATTCAAGGAATCAGTTGCTTCCCAAATAGAATCTTGTTTTTCTGCATTTTGGGATACAATCATCAGTCCCATACCGTCCGAATTGACATTGATGACAACCTTGCGGATGTCAGTACCGACAGGCAATGAGTCCACATTATAAATCAGATGGCGGTTCTGGTCAATAGCAAATGGGTAATCTTCCCCCTTTACCGTAGTGGTGTAGGTGGTTTCGATTCCATCCGTTTTAATGGTGTGTTTTGTTTCGATATTATTAATCGAAAAGCCTGTAATACTAGATTCTGAACTAAATTCCAATTGTTCATAATCATCATCCATGCACGAGGGAAGCAGGAAAGCTGCCGAAAGCAAACAGGTGATGACTGTTAAAAAGTTTATTTTCATTTGCAAATGAGTCTTTTGTTACAAGTCGCAAAAGTAGGAAGATTTTTTGCTATACAGAAGCATTGCGGGCATTTTTATATTAATTTATAGATAAAATTCCCCTTTTCTTCGTTCCTTTTGGAGGAGTTTCTCTTGTTTTTAAGTATGAATGAAATGTTTGATTTCTCTGCCAAAGAACTTTTCAGTTTCATGAAAACAGGCCGTAGGATGGGGCGGGGCTGCCACTCCATCTCCCAATCGATGTGGGGTTTCTTCTATGTAGGCCTCATCCCAAAGTCCAGCATCCAGAAAGGATTGCAGCAGCGTACTTCCTCCTTCTACCAGGAGCGATTGCCATTTCTTCTGATAAAGGAAATCGAGCAATTGGGGAAGTAGGTGTTGCTGGAAATCCAAAGTGACAAAATTAACCCCTGGCAGTTTGGGGGCTTCTTTCTGCTGGGTAAAGACCCAGGTAGGGACCGAGCCGTCGAATAGATGCAACTCGGGCGATAAGGTTAGGTTTTTGTCGATAACCAGGCGCACGGGGTCTTTGCCATACCAGTGGCGGGTAGTGAGTGAGGGGTTATCGAGTTGGGCGGTACGGCGGCCGACCAGGATGGCGGCATGCTCGGCTCGTTTCTTATGGACCAACATGCCACTCAGTGGGCTCGACAATATGAAGGGCTTCCCATCGGTACGGCGAATGTCGATAAAACCATCGGCCGACTCGGCCCACTTGAGGGTGATATAGGGACGATGGTGCAGGTGGAAGGTGAGGAAGCGGCGTATCAGTTGCCGGCATTCGTATTCACGTACACCGACTTTCACGTCGATACCGGCTTCCCGGAGTTTGGCAATGCCGCGGCCGGCGACCAGCGCAAAGGGGTCCTGGCAACCAATGACAACCCGGGGAATTCCTTTTTCAATAATCAGATCGGCACACGGAGGGGTCTTGCCGTAATGCGAACAAGGTTCCAGACTGACATAAATCGTAGAATCTTTCAGCAGACTTTCATCTCGGACCGAACGGATGGCGTTCACTTCGGCGTGGGCTTCACCGCAGCGGGCATGATAGCCTTCGCCGATAATGCGGTCGTGGTAAACAATCACTGCTCCAACCATGGGGTTGGGGGCTGCTTGGCAAAGACCGTTGCTGGCCAGTTGCAGGCAGCGGTCCATATATTTTTCGTCGTTGTTCATCTGATTCCTGTTTTAAATGCTTATTTTTGCAGCTGACAAATTGAGGTTATGAATCCATTATATGTATATATTCGACAAGCCTTGCAGGGGTGTTATCCCGACTCTGAGGCGGCATCGTTGGCAAAAGGATTGCTGACAGAGGTGTTTGGCTTGTCTACCCTCGAATTGTATGGGGGCAAAGATAGGACTTTTTCAGCGAATGAGCAGAAGCAGTTGGACGATATTCTGGTGCGCCTACGGAATTTTGAGCCTTTCCAATATATAATAGGTGTAGAATCATTTGGCGGATTGACCTTCGAGGTGAATCCGCATGTACTGATTCCTCGTCCGGAGACACTGGAGTTGGTCGATTGGGTCGTGGCGGAAGCGAGTGATGCGCGTTCGTTGCGTGTCTTGGATGTCGGTACGGGAAGTGGTTGCATTGCCGTTTCGTTGGCGCATCGTCTGCCCGGGGCTTCGGTGCGTGCTTGGGATGTTTCGCCTGAGGCCTTGTCCGTAGCGGCTCGAAACGCTGTTCGTAATGGAGTCCAGGTACAATTCGAGTGGCAGGATGTCCTGCAGGTGGAACAGACGGACCTTCATTTGGATGTTTTAATCAGCAATCCTCCTTACATCGCTGAGCAGGAGAAGGGTCAGATGGAGCCTAACGTGCTGGAGTGGGAGCCGGGTCTGGCGCTCTTTGTGCCCGATGAAGACCCTTTGCGATTCTATCGGGCGATTGCTCGATTGGGACAACAGGTGCTGGAAACAGGGGGAAAGTTGTATTTCGAAATCAATCAGGCTTATGGTCCTCAGACGGTTGCTTTGTTAGAGGACTTGGGTTATCGGGACGTAGAGTTGCGTCAGGATCTGTCGCACAACGACCGTATGGTCCGGGCTGTAAAATAAAAGAATAAAGGAAGAGGTCTCCACCCGATGGTTGCAGTTTGGACCGTAGTCGTCGATGGAGATTCTTTGTAATATAGATAATCCATGAAACGTGAATTGACAGTATCGGAATTGAAATGCAAGGCGGAAGCGTATTGTTCAGCGGTGGAACGTTGTGAATCGGAAGTGGAAGCCAAGTTGGACCAGTGGGGGGCGTCCCCAGAGGACAAGGCCCGCATTATGGCTCATTTGTGCCAGGAACGTTACTTGGATGCCCGTCGTTTTTGCGAGGCTTTCGTACGCGACAAGTACCGTTTCAATCAGTGGGGAAGGGTGAAGATTGCGCAGGCTTTGCGCTTGAAGAGACTTCCGGCTGCAGCCATTGCCGAAGGTTTGGAGGCGATTGATGAAGCGGAATATCGCTCTTTGCTGGTAGACTTGCTGCGACAGAAACGCAAAGGAATCAAGGCTCGTTCTGATTATGAACGCGACGGCAAACTGATGCGCTTTGCCTTGGGGCGGGGATTTGAAATGGACATCGTTCGTTCGTGCTTGAAGCAAGCAGGGGGTAGTGATGAAATGGACGCTTGGGATTGATTTGTGGAACTTGTTTTTTCCGCGCACATGCCGTATCTGTGGAAGGATACTGACCCCTCAAGAGGAAGTGGTTTGTGCCACTTGTCTGTGTCGTCTGCCCCGGACCCGTTTCCATGAAAGGGCTGGCAATCCCGTGGAGCAGCATTTCTGGGGTAAATTCCCGCTTGTACGGGCTACTTCTTTCTTTTATTACACCAAAGGAGGCAGTGCCCGACAGTTGTTGTACGAACTGAAATATCACGGGCATCCTGAAGTGGGTGTTTTTTTGGGGAAACTCTTGGCGGTGGAACTGCGTATGTCCGGATTCTTTGATGGCGTGGACCTCTTGTTGCCGATACCGCTTCACCCTCGTCGCCAACGTGAAAGGGGGTATAATCAGAGTGAGCGGATTGCGGCTGGAATCTCGGCAGTGACGGGTATTCCTGTGGCTCTTGATGGAGTGATAAGAGGCAGATATACAGAGACTCAGACCCACAAAGGGGCTTATGAGCGTTGGCAGAATGTGCAACAGCTTTTTGTCTGCCCGGACACTTCCCGATTCGCAGGCAAACATGTATTGTTGTTGGATGATGTGCTGACTACGGGAGCCACATTGGTGTCGTGTGCGGATACCCTGCAGGATATTCCCGGAATCCGTCTCAGTGTTCTGACGGTAGCGGTAGCAGCAGAATCCTGATACTAAATGGTCTAGGCAACTGTTTTTTACAAAAAAAACTTTCTTCTTTCTTCTTTATATCGTTGCTTTTCCCTACTTTTGCAATATCAATTATCAGATATCGTTTAAGTTATGAAGACTTTAGAAAAATTATTCGCAGAGAAATTGCTGAAGATTAAGGCTATCAAGTTGCAACCGGCTAACCCCTTTACTTGGGCATCAGGCTGGAAATCTCCTTTTTATTGTGACAATCGCAAGACTCTTTCGTACCCCTCTCTCCGTAATTTTGTGAAACTGGAAATCAGCCGTGTCATTCTGGAAAGATTCGGTCAAGTAGATGCCATCGCTGGTGTGGCTACAGGTGCGATCGCTCAGGGAGCTTTGGTCGCTGAAGAACTGAACTTGCCTTTCGTATATGTTCGTTCTACTCCGAAAGACCATGGCTTGGAAAACCTGATCGAAGGTGAACTTCGTCCGGGCATGAAGGTGGTTGTGATTGAAGACCTGATTTCTACAGGCGGCAGCAGCTTGAAGGCAGTAGAAGCGATCCGTCGCGACGGTTGCGAAGTAATCGGTATGGTTGCTTCTTATACCTATGGTTTCCCGGTTGCTATTGAAGCCTTCAAGGAAGCTAAGGTGAATCTGGTGACACTGACAAACTATGAAGCAGTGCTCGACGTAGCTTTGAAGACTGGTTATATCAACGAAGAAGACGTTCCCGTATTGAACAGCTGGAGAAAAGACCCGGCTCATTGGGAAGCTGGTAAGTAATTATCAATCGAATCAATGATAGATGAAAAGGACTTTTCGGGGACTTGTACCGGGCTCCCGAAGAGTCTTTTCGTTTTTTATTCCGTAGAAAAATAGATTATGGCTCAATTTGAAAGTAATGTGAAGTTTGTTCCTTACAGCCAGGAACGTGTATACAATAAATTGTCTGACCTGAACAACCTGGAAGGGGTGCGCGAACGTTTGGGTGACAAGGTGCAGGGATTGGATTTCGATAGTGATACGTTGACCTTTACGGTGCAGGGTATTACCATCACACTTCGTATCATTGAACGTGAACCGTGCAAGTGCATCAAGTTTGAAAGCGATCAGTCACCGATTCCTTTGAACCTGTGGATCCAGATGCTGCCGGTGACCTCCGAACAAGCCAAGTTGAAGGTGACAATCCGAGCTGAAGTGAATATGTTCATGAAGGCGATGGTTACGAAGCCGCTGCAGGAAGGGGTCGAAAAACTGGCCGATATGTTGGCTATGATCGCTTATTAAAACTGTCTGTTGAAATATCAATACAACTTGTGAATTTATTACATAGCATACAATTATGGCGCAGAAACTTTGGGAAAAGAGTGTCCAGGTAAACGAGGAAATCGATCGGTTTACGGTAGGACGTGACCGGGAGATGGACCTGTACCTGGCCAAATATGATGTGTTGGGCTCTATGGCTCACATTACGATGCTCGAAAGTATCGGTCTACTGACAGCCGACGAACTGGATCAGCTGTTGGCCGAACTGAAGCAGATTTATGCCACGGCTGAACGGGGCGAATTTGTCATTGAAGATGGAATCGAGGATGTACACTCGCAGGTGGAACTGATGCTGACCCGGAAATTGGGGGATGTAGGCAAGAAAATCCATAGCGGACGTTCACGAAACGACCAGGTATTGGTCGATCTGAAACTATTCACTCGTGCCGAATTGAAAGAGGTGGCCGAAGCGGTGCAACATTTGTTTGAGGTGCTGATTGCCCAAAGCAACCGTTACAAGGAGGTGTTGATGCCCGGCTATACGCATTTGCAGATAGCCATGCCGTCATCGTTCGGATTGTGGTTCGGTGCCTATGCCGAAAGTCTGGTCGACGACATGATGTTTCTGCAGGCTGCTTTCAAGCAGTGCAACCGTAACCCCTTGGGCTCGGCAGCGGGTTATGGTTCTTCATTTCCTTTGAACCGCGAGATGACAACTCGTCTGTTGGGCTTCGACTCGATGAACTACAACGTGGTGTATGCCCAGATGGGACGTGGCAAGATGGAACGCAATGTGGCCTTTGCTTTGGCCTCTATTGCCGGAACGGTCTCCAAACTGGCGTTCGATGCTTGTATGTTCAGCAGCCAGAACTTCGGTTTCGTGAAATTGCCTGATGAATGCACTACCGGTTCGAGCATCATGCCGCACAAGAAGAATCCGGATGTTTTCGAATTGACCCGTGCGAAATGCAATAAGATTCAGGCCCTGCCGCAGCAGATTATGCTTATCATGAACAACCTGCCTTCGGGTTATTTCCGCGATTTGCAAATTATCAAGGAGGTTTTCCTGCCGGCCTTCGAAGAATTGAAGGATTGTCTGCAGATGGCTACCTATATCATGGATAAGATTCGTATCAATGATCATATTCTGGACGATGACCGTTACCTGTACATCTTCAGTGTGGAAGAGGTAAATCGCTTGGCCGCCGAAGGCATGCCGTTCCGGGATGCGTACAAGAAAGTGGGATTGGACATCGAAGCCGGACGCTTCACGCACAACAAGCAGGTGCACCATACCCACGAGGGAAGTATTGGCAATCTGTGCAACGACCGTATCCAGGCCTTGATGCAGCAGGTTGTCGATGGCTTCAACTTCCAGACGATGGAACAGGCCGAAAGCGAACTGTTGGGTAGAACCTCTCGCTGATGGATAACCTTTTAATGACAGAAGTATGATGACGTATCAACCTTCTACCGACCGCTACGACCGCATGCCTTACCGGCAGTGTGGCCGTAGCGGTGTTTTTTTGCCCCGCTTGGCGTTGGGCTTGTGGCATAATTTCGGAAGTGTAGACGATTATCAAGTAGCGACCGACATGATACGTTATGCTTTCGATCACGGAGTGAATCACTTCGATTTGGCCAATAATTACGGTCCCGAGCCGGGCAGTGCCGAAACCAACTTCGGACGTATCTTGCGTGAGAACCTGGCGTCGCATCGTGATGAACTGTTCATCTCGTCGAAAGCCGGTCATGATATGTGGCCGGGTCCGTTTGGAGGCAACAGCTCGCGCAAGAATCTGATGGCCAGTGTGGACCAGAGCCTGCGTCGTACGGGACTGGAGTATTTCGACATCTTCTACAGCCATCGCTACGACGGGGTGACTCCTGTGGAGGAAACCATGCAGGCACTGATTGACATCGTGCGTCAGGGCAAGGCCTTGTATGTAGGTCTTTCGAAGTATCCTCCTGAACAAGCCCGTCAGGCATATATGGTTTTGCGCGAAGCGGGTGTGCCCTGTTTGCTGAGCCAATACCGTTACAGTCTGTTTGAACGTACGGTCGAAGCCGAAACTTTGTCTTTGGCTGCTGCAAACGGTTCGGGCTTCATCGCTTTTTCTCCTTTGGCGCAAGGCTTGCTTACCGACAAGTATCTGCAGGGCATTCCGCCTCATTCGCGTGCTGCCCGTGCCACCGGCTTCCTGAAGGTGGAACAGGTGACGGACGAGAAGGTGGAGCAGGCTCGCAGACTGAATGAGTGTGCCATCCGACGGGGGCAGACGTTGGCTCAGATGGCGCTGGCTTGGGTCTTGAAGGATGAACGGGTTACCTCGTGCATTGTCGGGGCCAGTTCAGTCAAACAGTTGGCCGACAATCTGCAGGCATTGCAAAATATGTCCTTTACTACCGATGAATTGGGTGAAATTGAGGCTATTTTGCGATAGAAAGCAGAAAAAATGCAGTTGAAAGTAAAAAAACGGGTGTAAAGTTTGGTGTGTATCGTAAAAAGCACTATCTTTGCACCCGTTAAGAAAATACACGCGGAAATAGCTCAGTTGGTAGAGCATAACCTTGCCAAGGTTAGGGTCGCGAGTTCGAGTCTCGTTTTCCGCTCTCTCTCATACTGAGGATGCTCGAATGGTGGAATCGGTAGACACGAGGGACTTAAAATCCCTTGGCCATTGCGGCTGTGCGGGTTCAAGTCCCGCTTCGAGTACGAAGTTGCGCTAATTGCTATAAGCAGTTGGCGTTTTTTTATGTCCTTTTGTTTCCTTTCTCGTACGGGCGGCATCGAGTCCGTATGTTTTTGTTCTTTCGGTGTTTCTTGTTTTGGGGTAGATAAGGCCATCAACTCAGGTTGCTGCTCACTTCTTTGTCGGCGTGTCTATACAGGAAGTTCAGTTCGCGTCGTGGTTTCATCAGTTCACGCTGCGAACTGATGAAACCACGGTGTGAACCGATAAAACCACGCTGTGGATTGATGAATAGGCAAGGGGATTTTTCTTTTGTTTGCAGGTTTTTGGGGCATATTTATACTTACTTGAGGTATCTGCTGTTGCTTTTTTAAGTGTTAATTTGCTTCGGAAACAGGCCAAATCACGAATAATCGTTTATTTTTGCAACCGGGTTGCCTGTCAGTTTCTAGGAGGAATGGTCCGTAGATGGTGAAGGTGCCTGTTTGTAGAAAACTAAAAAGAAATACTTATGAAAAAGACTTTATTCTGGATGTTGTTCGCTAGCTTGCTGATGGGGACGACTTCATGTAGTGACGACAATACTGAGGCGGCTTCCAAGCCTCCTGTGACGAATCCCGATGACTCGGGAGGGCAGGTGCCTTTGAGTGAAAATGAAGAAGTCAACCAAAAGGTACACGACTACTTATCGAAGATGTATTTGTGGAATCATGAATACAAGCAGGTGATGCAGCAGCCCGATTTTACGAAGAATTACGAAGATTTCTTTTACGATGCATTGTCTGGCTTGAAGGAAAATACGTTGGATTATCGCTTGGTTGGGGTGGATGATCAAGGTCGTCCGCGGTATCGGTTGTTTTCATTCATTGAACAGTTGCCCAGCAATACAGCTCGGTCACGTGGGATTCCTCAGATCGAGAAAGAAGCCAATTATTCGTTTGGAGTGACGGGTCTGTTGCCGATTGCCATTGGGCAATCAGCTCAGGATGCCACAGTTTTTTTCTGCGTACAGGGGGTATATGCCGATTCTCCGGCCGCTCGGGCTGGACTGAAACGTGGAATGATGATCCATACCCTTAATGGCCGCCCTTTGACGCCGGAGAATGTCGATGATAGCTATTTCACATTGTTGGCTCCGGATGGGGTGCTGGATGTACAAGTGGCCGGGGAAGAGATTGGCGAGGGTCAGGTGGTGAACAAATTCGATGTGAACCTTACTTCCCAATGGATGTCGGTCAATCCGGTATTGAAAAGTGGGGTTAATGAAACTTATGCGGGTCATCGGATTGGTTATTTGAATTATGCATCCTTCGATGCCGGTTTCGATTTGGAACTTTTCGAGGTATTCAAGGAGTTTCGTAGCAAACAGGTGACGGATGTGATTTTGGATTTGCGTTACAACGGAGGCGGTCATACGGTGTCGGCCGACTTGATTTCTACTTGCATTGCGGGTGAGGCAGCCAAGGACAAAGTCTTCATGAAGCTTCGCTACAACAAGGAGCGTATGGCTAAATTCCGACTGGAATATGTGGAAGAGCCGTTTTCCGTAAAGGAATATAGCAACCTGAAGGCTTCCTTGGCCGATGGGTTCCTGAATCTGAAGCGGGTGTATTGCCTGGTGGGAGCTGCTACGGCTTCAGCCAGCGAGTTGGTCATCAATGCGCTGCGGGGTATTGATTTGGAAGTAATTCTGATTGGCGAACCGACGACGGGTAAGAATGTAGGTATGGAGTATACGGATTTTGAAGTGGGTGCCCATACGTATCGTGTAGTGCCCATTACATTCCAGAGTTATAATGCCAAGAATTTCGGGGCCTATGAGAATGGTTTCCAGCCGGAGTTTGTCGTGGATGAAACGAATCCGTTCAAGGAAGAGGGACGCTTTTATGTGTATCGTCCTTTTGGATCGAATGAGGAACCGTTGTATGCAAAGGCAATAGAACTGATTACCGGTACGAATCCTTTGGCAAAGGCGCGGAGTGCGCAACTTCGGGCTCTGCCGAAGGTATCTCGGGTGTTGCCTGTTCCGCTCCGTCCAGGATTCGGTGGCATGCTGAAGGTGGATTTACCCTAGACAAGAAGGGTATGACTCTATGATATGACAGATGGGCCGGAATGTGGGAAGCGTTCCGGCCTTCCTTTGGGGAAGCCGATGCGGATGCAAGGGGATAATAGGATAGGGAAAAGGTGAGACACAAAAAAAAAGGTTCGCGATGTGCGAACCTTTTTGCTCTTCGTCTTGGACTTGAACCAAGGACCCTCTGATTAACAGTCAGATGCTCTAACCGACTGAGCTAACGAAGAAAGTGACTTACTTTTTTGGAGACAGTGTAAGTGAACTGCTTTTGCTCTTCGTCTTGGACTTGAACCAAGGACCCTCTGATTAACAGTCAGATGCTCTAACCGACTGAGCTAACGAAGAATTTTGCAATTGAGTTTTTTGCTCTTCGTCTTGGACTTGAACCAAGGACCCTCTGATTAACAGTCAGATGCTCTAACCGACTGAGCTAACGAAGAAGGTTTGTTTCTCAATTGCGGTGCAAAGATAATAGGTTTTTCCGAAATAAACAATAACTTTGCAGAAAAAAAATCGAATAATGGATAAAATTATAGGAATGGGCAACGCCTTGGTGGATGTTCTAGCTACGTTGCAAGATGATGGATTGCTAGAGGAGATGAGTTTGCCCAAAGGTAGTATGCAGTTGATCGATGAGGGTAAGTTCTTGGAAATCAAGGAGCGATTTGCTGATATGAAAACCCGTCAAATTACGGGAGGCAGTGCAGGAAATACAATCCGGGCCTTGGCTAATTTGGGTTCGCAACCTGCTTTCATCGGAAAAATAGGAAAAGATGATTTTGGGGCGTTTTTTCAGAAAAATGCTGCCAAACAAGGCATCGAACTGAAATTGATGACGGGAGATCTGCCCACAGGGGTGGCTTCTACCTTTATTTCTCCGGATGGAGAGCGCACCTTCGGCACATTTCTAGGGGCAGCTGCTACCATGAAGGCTGAGGACTTGAGCCTTGAAATGTTCAAAGGATATGCCTATCTTTATATAGAAGGTTATTTGGTACAGGATCATGATTTGATTTTGCGTGCAATGCAGTTGGCTAAAGAGGCAAATCTGCAGATTTGTCTGGATTTGGCTAGCTATAACATCGTGGCTGATGACCAAGAGTTTTTCGATATGTTGGTGACCAAGTATGTGGACATTGTATTTGCCAATGAAGAAGAAGCAAAGGCTTATACGGGTATGGACAGTTGGGAAGCGATGAACGAGATTGCCAAGAAATGTAGCGTGGCTGTCGTGAAATTGGGTGCACAGGGCTCTTGCATCAAGAAGGGAACGGAGTGTATCAGGTTGGAAGTACCGCCGGTAAAGAAAGTGGTCGATACCACGGGAGCGGGAGATTATTTTGCAGCGGGTTTTCTGTATGGATTGACGTGCGGCTATTCTCTCGAAAAGTGTTCCATTATTGGCTCTATTTTGGCCTCCAGCGTTATTCTGGTAGTGGGTACGGCCTTGACGAAGCGTAAATGGGACGAAATAAAGTTAAATATCGAGCGGCTGCTGCAGGCATAAGGGGATTATTGCCTTATTTTGTGACCGATAAAAAAGGAATCTATGAAAGGAAAGAATAAAAAGGGGCTGTTCCTGGTAGGGGCTCTGTTGGCAGGAAGTGCCTTGTTTAGCTTCACGAAGGGGGATGACCGCAATTTCCAGATTGCGAAGAACCTGGATGTGTTCAATGCGGTATTCAAGGAACTCGATATGTTTTACGTGGATACCATTGATCCGGAAAAGGTCATCCAATATGGTATCGATGCCATGTTGGCACAGACCGACCCGTACACGGAATATTATCCCGAGGAAGACCATACCCTGAAAGAAATGCGGACCGGCAAGTTTGGGGGAATTGGTTCGGTGATTCGTTATTATACGCCGCGTAAGCGGGTGGCGATTGTGGAGCCTAGTGAGGGAAGTCCGGCCGCTGAAATCGGTTTGAAGGCTGGTGACATCATTATGGAAATTAACGGAAAGGACATGGCGCAGGGCGACCGCATCCCCAATGAGCTGACTTCGTATGTGAGTGATAACCTGCGGGGAGAACCGGGTACGGCGTGTGTGCTGAAAGTGGAACGTCCTACTTCGGACAGTACCTATGTCCCAATGGAATTCAAGATTACCCGTTCGACTATCCGTACGAATCCGGTGCCGTATTATGGTATGGTGACTGACAGCGTGGGTTATATTGTGATGACGACCTTTGCCATAGACAACTGTTCGAAAGATGTAAAGAAAGCCATCATTGAACTGAAGCAGCAGGGCGCTCGTTCGCTGGTATTGGACTTGCGGAGCAACGGCGGTGGCTTGTTGAGCGAGGCGGTGAATGTGGTGAACTTCTTCGTGCCGAAAGGAAAGGAAATTGTGGTGACCAAGGGTAAAATCAAACAGGCGGGCAGCGTGTACCGCACGATGAACGAGCCGCTCGACACGGTAATTCCGCTGGCGGTGCTGGTGGATGGGGCTACAGCTTCGGCTTCGGAAATCGTATCGGGCTCGTTGCAGGACCTCGACCGGGCGGTGGTCATCGGTAGCCGTACTTATGGAAAAGGCTTGGTGCAGGTGCCGCGCGAACTTCCTTACAACAGTAGCATGAAGGTGACGACAGCCAAGTATTATATCCCGAGTGGCCGATGTATCCAGGCCATCGACTATACCAAACGAAATGCGGATGGGTCAGTGGCGCGTACACCCGACAGCTTGACTAACGTGTTCCATACGGCTGCGGGTCGTGAGGTGCGTGATGGAGGAGGCATTCGTCCAGATGTGGAAGTAAAGGCTGAAAAGTTCCCGAATATTCTGTTCTACTTAATGAACGATGACCATATTTTTGATTATGCTACTTTGTATTGCCTGGCTCATCCGGAGTTGAAGGATCCCCGTTCGTTCCAGTTGACCGATACGGATTATGCCGATTTCAAGCGGTTGATGCATACACGGAAGTTTACTTACGACCGTCAGAGCGAGAAGATGTTGAAGAGTTTGAAAGAAATGGCGGAATTTGAAGGTTACCTGGAAGGAGCAAAGGAGGAATTTGCGGCCTTGGAGGCGAAACTGACGCATAACCTCGATCGCGAACTGGATCGTTTCTCGACGGAAATCAAGGATGCACTGGCTCAGGAAATTGTGAAGCGCTATCATTATCAGCGGGGTGGTATCCTGCAGCGCTTGAACGAGGACCCGGATTTGAAGCAGGCTATTCAGACTTTGGGCGATGAAGCGGGTTATCACCGGATTCTTTCGGTTGTCCAGCAGGAGGGACCGAAACAGGAATCAAAGAACGAATCAAAGAAAGATTTGAAGAAAGACTCGAAGAAATAGGAACTTGGGTCCGAATATACCGACGGCCCCCGTTACAGCAATCTGTAGCGGGGGCCGTTGGTGTGTATAGGGTATTGGATACCTCTTGTAAGTATGACATCGGGAGTTTCTTGCTCCCGATGCTTAGCGGTTGGTTTAGAAGTTCACAGAGCCGAGGTTACGGTCGACGAGGATGCCGTCGACAGCTTTCAGGTTGAACTTACCGGCACGCTTGGCCTTGAACTTGAGGGTGAACAGGTGGTGGTCACCGTCGTCGAGCAGGAAGTTGTTGCCCTTGTTCACGAAAGTTGGGTACAAGGCTTTCTGTCCGTTGCTGTGCAGACGGTCGTATGTCAGGTTCACCATGTCTTTCATGCCCACGAGTTCCACACCGGCATATTCAAAGTCGTCGGTGCTGTACGGCAGACCGAAGCTCAGTCCGTTGACAAACTTCAGTCCCTTGCCCGAAACTTTCACTTCGATGAGGTCGCCTGCCTGGAAGCTGGTACGGTTCGGGGTGAGTTCGAGTGTTCCTTCTACCTGCTGGTTGGATGCATAGACACCGCCATCCAGTTCGGTAGTGACTACCGAGATGTCGAAGGCATCGATAAGGCCGTTCTTGTTCACGTCGCCGATGCTGACATAACCGAAGTCGCTGTCCACGGTACGCAGACCGGTGTAGTTCATGTAGCTGGTCAGGTCGTTGTCGTCAATCTTCTGGTCGCGGTTGATGTCGCCCTGCAGTTCACTTTCCGTATCGGCTACCTTATATATATAGAGTTCCTGTCCTGAACCGAAGTTGCCTACGGCTTCAGAGATGGCCATCTTCACATAGCGTGCTTTCGGGTTGCCGGCGAAGGCCAGGGTCTTCATTTGGTTGTCTCTGTTCCAAGTGAAGGCTACCGGTTCGCTCCAATGCTTCTTGTCGATGCTGTAGGCGATGGTTCCTTTCAGCAAGGTTCCGTTGCCGGCATCTTGGCGTGGATAGTATTCCAGGCGGTCGAGTTGGTTCACGGTGCGCAGGTCCATCAGCATGTCAAACGGAACGGCTTCGCCCTTGCCCCACTTGGTGTGCCATTCGGTCTTCGGGTCGAAGTCGAACAGTTTGGCTACGCGTTGTCCGGGCTGGTCGGCACAAGTCACGGTCGCCTTGATGCCCTTCACGGCAAATTCGAGCGGGTCGGCCAGGGTTGTGGCGCTGGCAGTAGTCCATTCCGAAACTCCGTCGCGGTTCACGGCACGCACCTTGAAGGAATACGGCTTTTCGGCTTCCAATCCTTCGAAGTTGAGTCGCAGGTCGGTGATGGTCGAGTAAAGCATGCCGTCGAATTCGATTTCATAGAAGTCGGCATTTTCCACCTTCTTCCAGGATGGAGCCAAATCATACGGTTTCACATCGGCTTTGGCGAAGGTGACTTGCGGAGCGGTCAGGGTACCGGTGCTGTGACGCAGCGGGTCGGCCGGTTGGAAGGCAAAGCCGGTCACCTGACATTCCAGGGTGCTGGCTGTAATGTCGCACTTGTCCACTTTCACCCACAGTTGCGGGTTCTTCACGATTTCCACTTTTTCGAATTCGCTGCCCGGAGTGGCAAAGCGGTTCAGGTTGGGTTTTTCGTTGTAGAAGAAGCAGTTGGTGCCTTGCTGGAAAGCTTCCAGGGTAGTTACCGCCTGCAAGGCAACCTTCTTGCCACCCACCTTGGCGATGACCTTCTTCGGGGCTTGTGTCACGTTGATGCGCAGCTCGGTTTCCTTCATCGGTTCGAAGCCGGCATAGGTTCCGGTAGTCGGTTCCAGGGTGACGGTCAGCTTGTCGGCCTGCACGTCCGATGTGATGAGGGTATGGGTGCACTCGTTGCGCAGGTAAGCCTGTGTCTTGCCGTCGTCATCGTATTCGTCGAATGTAGTCCGGCCATCGGCATAGATTTCATAGGCGCGGTAGTCGGCCCGGATTTCCGACGGGTTGTTGTTGGGGTTCGTCATCGGGATGATGGAGCCACTCTTGACAAAAACGGGCAGTTTCCATAGCGGAGCATCGTAGTTGTTGAGGAGGCAGCCGCCTTCATACATGTTGCCGTTGTAGTAGTCCACCCACTTGCCTTCGGGCAGGTAGATGCCGTTGCGGATATCATTGCCATCTTTGTCCATGGCCGTTTCCTTGTAGATCGGAGCGACGAGGAACGACGGACCGAAGAGGAACTGGTACTGCGTGGCCGATCCCAGGGTATAGGGATTGGGGTAATCCAGGAACAAGGCACGGACCATCGGTTTGCCGTCGACCGCTTCACGGGCAATGGAGTAGGTGTAAGGCATCAGTTCCGATTTCAGCTTCAGGTACATGCGGTTGATGCTGGTGGCCGGTTCGCCCAAGGCCTGCGGATATTTCGGGTTCGAACCCCAGCCGTCCATGTTCAGTTCCATGGGGGTGAAGGTCTTCCATTGGAAGTCGCGCACGTTGACGGGGATGTTCTTGCCGCCAAAGATACCGTCCAGGTCGTTGGTGATGTTGGGCTGTCCCGACAGTCCCGAGCCGATGAAGGTCGGGATATGGAAACGGATGTATTCCCATTCGCCACCGGTCTGGTCGCCGCTCCAGATACCTGCGTAACGCTGGGTGCCTGCCCAACCGTCGAGCGAGATGATGAAGGGACGGGCATCCGAACCGTAGTAAGGCATGATTTCGCCTACGTCGGCCACCCCGTTCAAGCCGAAACTGTAGCCGGCACCGACCCAGGCTACGTCGGTTTTCAGGACACGCACGCCGGCATCGCGCACTTCCTTCACGATGTCGCGTTGCAGCAGCGCTTCAACGCCTTCCTTGGGATGCAGGTCACTTTGGGTCCACAGCCCGATTTCCACGCCTTTCGAACGGGCATAGTCACCGAATTCCTTCAGGTTCTGGATGTTTCCGTCCAGTGTGCTCGTCTGTCCGTAGCCGGCTCCGTAGCCGTCGTTCGGAAGGAACCAACCCAATGGCATGTCGTTGTTCAGGTAGCGGTCGATGGCAGCGCGGGCCGAGAACAGGTAGTTGCCCGGCAGTTCGCCGTTCAGGCTTTCCTTGATGCCGCCGTTGTCTTTCTGGCTTTCCTGGTAGAATTTACCATCTTCATAGGGCATGGTACCTTGGTCGGTTACCTTCCAAAAGTCGCGGTTGTAGGCATTCAGGTGTCCTTCGTAGAAACCGAACTTCGGCAGCAGAATCGGATTACCGGTCAGCTGGTAGAAGTCATTGAGCAGTCCCACCGGGGTATCGTTCAGCATCAGGAAGACATCCAGGTAGTTCTCGTCGTGCGACAGGTTCACTTCGCCGGCTTTCTTGTCGCCGAAGTCGTAGTAGCCCGGTTTGAAGGTGTGCCACAGGATACCATAGCCGCGTGTGGACCAGTAGAACGGGGTAGGAGAGGCCACGCCGCCATCCTGCCAATTGTTGGAGTTGATGATGGCAATGGTCTGGCCCTTGTGCGAGAACCGTCCGTTCTGTACGCCCCCGCCGTAGAAATATTCGTTATCGTGCGCCTTCAAGGTCAGGTTGACCTTGTTTTCGGCGAACGTGAACGGTGCCAGGGTTTCCATGATTTTCTGTTCGGGCTGGCTGTTCTTGACTACATTCATAAGTCCGCTGGTGCGGTCGATGGTCAGGGTGAGTCGGCTGGTGCGGATGGTTACGGAGGGTTCGGTCACCGATAAGTCGATGTGTCCGGCTTCACGACGCGGGTTCTTTACCAGGATTTCCGCTTCCGGTTTGGCTTCCGGGTTGCGGACAATTCCTCCTTGGTTGTCCTGAAACAGGCGGACGATGTTCGATCCGTAGAAGTCCAGGGTCAGTACTTGCTGGTTAGCATAAAGGATTTCCACCGTCGTGGGATTGATCATCCGGGCGCCGATGATGGTTGCAGTGTTTTGCTGCAGCATGCAGGGTATGGGCATTGGGCGTGCCATGGTTTCAGGGGCAATTCCCCAACTCAGCGGCAAGGCCAGTGCCAAGGCAGCATACGTTTTAGTGAATGTCTTCTTATTCTTCATAGGTTGATATGTTAGTTGTGATTTCTCAATGGAAAAGGCAGAAATGGAGCATTCATGGATATAAGCCTACTCCTTTCCGCCTTTTGTATTTTGTTTATACGTTTGGGGTATCTTTTTTTCCCTTGTAGCTTTCTTCCGAGACAGTATCTTCTTCTTTGAACCATGAGGCATACATCAGATAACCATTGGCTATCTTTTGGTTCAGCTCCCGGCTTTGTGCTTCGGGTATTTTCTTGATGAACTTAGCAGGTACACCGGCCCATAGGGTTCCAGGTTCGATGACCGTTCCGCTCAATACCAAAGCTCCGGCCGCTACGATGGCTCCTTCGCCTACCACAGCATGGTCGAGTAGGGTAGAGCCCATACCAATCAAGGCTCCGTCTTTGACGGTTGCCCCATGAAGGGTGACATTGTGACCCACGGAAACGTCGTTTCCGATGGTAACGACAGACTTTTCATACAAGGTATGCAATACGGTGCCATCTTGGATATTGACTCGGTGTCCGATGCGTATGGGGTTAACATCCCCTCGCAAGACGGCGTTGAACCAGATGCTGCAGTCGTCACCCAAGGTGACATCGCCCACGAGGGTGGCATTGTCGGCCAGATAGCAGTTTTTGCCGACTTTCGGGGTAAATCCTCGAACAGATTTGATGAGTGCCATAAAGGGGAAATTGAGGTTAGTTCAATGGAGCAGTTGCTTCTTTTAGCCAAGCGCATTCTTCAGTATTCAAGAAGGGGCTCAAACGGCTGTACACGTTCTGGTGATACTGGTTGAGCCAAGCCTTTTCCTCGTCGTTCAACAGATCCGTGCGAATCGGTTTCTTGTCGATCGGACAAAGTGTGAGGGCTTCGAAACGGTAGAAGGCACCAAATTCTGTTTCCCGTGCAGGGATAATGAGCATGGTGTTTTCGGTACGGATGCCGTGACGTCCCGCCTTGTATATGCCAGGTTCGTTGGTGACAGTCATGCCTGGAACCAGTAATGCCGGCATGTAGTTCATGCGGAATTGATGAGGCCCTTCGTGTACGTTCAAGAAAGCACCCACGCCGTGTCCGGTGCCATGACCGTAGTTGATGCCGCATTTCCACATTGGCAGACGAGCGAGAGCGTCGAGTTGAGTGCCGCATGTGCCGTGTGGAAATTCTGCCATCGAGAGTTGGATGAATCCTTTCAATACTAAAGTATAGTCGGTTTTTTCTTCTTCTGTCAAATCGCCTAAAGCCAGGGTACGGGTAATGTCGGTTGTGCCGTCCAGGTATTGGGCACCGCTGTCAAGCAACAGCAAGCCTTTCGATTGAAGGGGGACATCGGTTTCAGGGGTTGCTTCGTAGTGGACGATAGCACCATGGGCAGCATAGCCGGCAATGGTATCAAAGCTGATACCGCGGAAGTGTGCTTGTTCGGCGCGTAACTCATAGAGTTTACGGTCGATGCTCAGTTCCGTTTCGTTACCGGTAGGAACGGCAGCCTCCAACCAACGTAGGAATTTCACCATTGCTATGCCATCTCGTTCCATGGCACGACGGAACCCCTTGATTTCGGACTCATTTTTAATAGCTTTCAGCAACAGCGCTGGAGAAGTGGCCAAAGTTACTTGAGCCTGTGTATGGGCGGCTTCCTGTATGGATGCGTTGATGTTCGTAGGTAATTGTAGTTTGCCGGTATAGTTTTTTAAATCCGTTTCGATGGCGTTATAGGGACGTACGCAGACCTGATGGGCGTCTAGGTAAGCTTTGACATCATCCGACAGTTTGTCTTCCAATATATATAAGGTGTATTTTTCGTCAGTCAACAACAGATAACTTACGAAAACAGGGTTGCAGTGCACGTCGCTGCCACGCAGATTTAAGGTCCATGCCACTTCGTCCAAAGCAGATATCAGAATGCCTGAGCAGCCATTTTGATGAGCTGCCTCCAGTAATTGGCTCATCTTGTTGGTACAGCTTACACCGGCAAATTCCAAGGGTTGAAGGACCACAGGATTGTGAGGAAGGGTAGGACGATCGGTCCATAGGATGGTAAAGGGATCGGGAGCCAATGTCAAGCCGATTTGTTTTTTGCTGAGTTCTTTCTGTATATTTTGTGTTTCCTGGAATGTATTGACCCAGCCGTCAATGCCCACAGTATCACCTGGTTGAAGTACCTTGAGCAACCACTCTGTAATCGAGGGCGTTTCGGGCAGTCGGTCCTTGAACAGGGTAATCCCGGTGTTGGCTAATTGTTCATCTGCTTGAAGAAAGTAGCGGGAATCTGTCCATAATCCAGCCTGTTGCAAGGTAATGACAGCCGTTCCAGCTGAGCCGGTGAATCCGGATAACCACTTGCGCGTTTCCCAATGTTCAGGAACATATTCGCCGGAGTGTGGGTCTGTACTCGGGATAATAAAAGCCGAAAGGTGATGGTCGCGCATGAATTGGCGCAGTGCAGCAACTCTATCTCTGATTTCTGTTTTCATTTTTATGTTGGTTAATCGAGGTTTATAATGGAAAGCAAAGATACGATTTCTAGGCATAAATTAATAAATAATCGCGGAAAGTTTTGTAAATAAAGAAACTATGTGTAATTTTGCGCCGCAAATTGACTATTGGAAAATTTAATAACCACATAATTAATAATTAAAAACAATGATTGTAGTACCAGTAAAAGAAGGCGAAAACATTGAAAAAGCGCTGAAGAAGTTCAAAAGAAAATTCGAAAAGACAGGTGTTGTTAAGGAATTGAGAGCTAGACAACAGTTCGATAAACCGTCAGTATTGAACAGACTGAAAAGAGAACGCGCTGTCTATGTACAGAAGCTTCAGCAAGTAGAAGATTAATTGAAATAATTCTCGCACAATCTTTTGAATTATTGAATTCTTTTTCCTATATTCGTTGCTGAATTGATAAGCGACGTTTCTTATGAGGATAGAATCTTTTCTGGAGTATCTTCAATATGAGCGGAACTATTCTGATCGCACGATTGATAGCTATCGGACAGATTTGCTCCAATTTGAAGATTATTTTAAAGGGATTGACGAAACAGCCGACTTTACAACCGTAGATGCGGATTGGGTGCGAAATTGGGTGATGAACCTGATGGAGGCCAAATACACGGCTACTTCTGTAAACAGGAAACTGAGTTCGCTTCGTTCGTTCTATCGCTTTGGTCTGAAAAAAGGATGGATAAAGGTGGATCCTCTCCGAAAGGTAGTGGGGCCCAAGAATAAGAAGCCTTTGCCGGTCTTTTTGAAAGAAAGCGAGATGGACCGATTGCTGGATGAAACCTCTTTTTCGGGGGATTTCAAAGGCTGTCGCGATAAATTGGTTTTAGAGGTCTTTTATGCTACGGGCATAAGACTTTCGGAATTGATTGGGTTGAATGATGCGGATGTTGACTTTTCGGCGTCTTGGATAAAAGTGACCGGTAAAAGGAATAAGCAGCGCTTGATTCCCTTTGGGGAAGAATTAAGACAAGCGATGTTGGACTATCTGAAGTTGAGAGATGAAACGTTGGTCGAGCGGGAGGAAGCGTTTTTCGTGACTGAACATGGAAAGCGAATGACGACTGGTCGGATTTATCGATTAGTGAAACGGAACCTTTCGAAGGTGGTATCACTGAAGAAGAGAAGTCCGCATGTGCTTAGGCATACGTTTGCTACCTCGATGCTGAATCATCAGGCGGGGTTGAGTTCGGTAAAGGAGCTCTTGGGACATCGTAGTCTGGCTACAACGGAAATCTATACGCATACGACCTTCGAGGAACTTAAAAAAGTTTATGAACAAGCCCATCCAAGGGCGTAAAAAAGGAGGTATTTATGGAAGTAAGAATTCAAGCGATTCATTTCGACGCATCAGAAAAGCTTCAGGATTTTATCCAGAAGAAAGCTGCGAAATTGGAAAAGTTTTGTGACGATATAAACAAGGTGGAGGTGTCATTAAAAGTAGTAAAGCCTGAAACTGCTATGAATAAGGAGGTAGGCATGAAGGTGCTTGTTCCAAATGGAGAGTTCTATGCAGAGAAGGTAAGTGATACATTTGAAGAATCTGTGGACGTATGTGTAGATGCATTGTCCAAGCAATTGACCAAATACAAAGAAAAACTTCGCGGAAAATAAAAAAAACCGCTAAAAGTTTTTGAGAATTAAAATATTTATCTAACTTTGCAGCCGCTTAGCCGTTCAAGCTGAATGGCTGCAAAGTTTAAAAAGATAAAAAGCCTCTTTAGCTCAGTTGGCCAGAGCACGTGATTTGTAATCTCGGGGTCGTTGGTTCGAATCCGACAAGAGGCTCAAGAAAAGGAAGCTGAAAAAGCCGAACGTTCTTTGAAAAAGTGGAATGGGCAAATACCAGAGTGGCCAAATGGGGCAGACTGTAAATCTGCTGGCTTACGCCTTCGGTGGTTCGAATCCATCTTTGCCCACATTTCTCAAACAGTTTGCGGAAGTAGCTCAGTTGATAGAGCATTAGCCTTCCAAGCTGAGGGTCGCGGGTTTGAGCCCCGTCTTCCGCTCTCTTTTCTTGCTGTTATAGCTCAGTGGTAGAGCACTTCCTTGGTAAGGAAGAGGTCACGAGTTCAAGTCTCGTTAACAGCTCTTTTGATAACGTAATTGCTGATTATTAATCAAATAAATAACAAGTAAAGCTATGGCTAAAGAGAAATTTGAACGTTCGAAACCGCACGTTAACATTGGTACTATCGGTCACGTTGACCACGGTAAAACCACTTTGACTGCAGCTATCACTACAGTGCTGGCAAAGAAAGGTCTTTCAGAATTGCGTTCATTCGATTCAATCGACAACGCTCCTGAAGAAAAAGAAAGAGGTATTACTATCAACACTTCTCACGTAGAATATCAAACTGCAAATCGTCACTACGCTCACGTTGACTGTCCGGGTCACGCCGACTATGTAAAGAACATGGTTACTGGTGCTGCTCAGATGGACGGTGCTATCATCGTTTGTGCTGCAACTGATGGTCCGATGCCTCAGACTCGTGAACACATCCTGTTGGCTCGTCAGGTAAACGTACCTCGTCTGGTTGTATTCCTGAACAAGTGTGATATGGTTGACGACGAAGAAATGTTGGAACTGGTAGAAATGGAAATGCGTGAACTGCTGTCATTCTACGATTTCGACGGTGACAATACTCCTATCATCCGCGGTTCTGCACTGGGTGCATTGAATGGTGTTGCTGAATGGGAAGACAAGGTAATGGAACTGATGGAAGCTGTTGACAACTGGATTCCTCTGCCTCCGCGTGATGTAGATAAACCGTTCCTGATGCCGGTTGAAGACGTGTTCTCAATTACAGGTCGTGGTACAGTTGCTACAGGTCGTATCGAAGCTGGTGTGATCCATGTAGGTGACGAAGTTGAAATCCTGGGTCTGGGTGAAGACAAGAAGTCTGTTGTAACTGGTGTTGAAATGTTCCGTAAGTTGCTGGATCAGGGTGAAGCTGGTGATAACGTAGGTCTGCTGTTGCGTGGTATCGACAAGAACGAAATCAAGCGTGGTATGATTCTGTGTAAGCCGGGTCAGGTTAAGGCTCACTCTAAGTTCAAAGCTGAGGTTTATATCCTGAAGAAAGAAGAAGGTGGTCGTCACACTCCGTTCCACAACAAGTATCGTCCTCAGTTCTATCTGCGTACTATGGACTGTACAGGTGAAATCACTCTGCCGGAAGGAACTGAAATGGTAATGCCTGGTGATAACGTAACTATCCAGGTAGAACTGATTTATCCGGTTGCTCTGAACGTAGGTCTGCGTTTCGCTATCCGCGAAGGTGGTCGTACAGTAGGTGCTGGTCAGATTACAGATCTGCTCGACTAATACATCATTAGATAAAATTTTAATCAGTTCTCGGCCGTAAAACACCGGGAACTGATTTTTACGGGAGTAGCTCAGTTGGTAGAGCACCGGTCTCCAAAACCGGGTGTCGGGAGTTCGAGCCTCTCCTCCCGTGCCAAACTTGAAAGAATATGTTTCAAAAAGTAACAAATATTTGTAGAGAATCCTACGACGAATTAGTCCATAAGGTATCATGGCCTACTCGGAAAGAACTTTCTAACAGTGCAGTAGTTGTTTTATATGCTTCCCTACTCATTGCATTGGTTGTTTTTCTGATGGATTCAGTCTTCCAGTTTGTCATGGAGGATATTATCTACCCGCACTAAATAGATGAAGAAAATGTCTGAGATTGAAAAGAAATGGTACGTGCTGCGTGCTGTAAGTGGAAAAGAAAGCAAGGTTAAGGAATATCTTGATGCTGACATCAGAAACAGTGACCTTAGCGAGTATGTATCTCAGGTGTTGATTCCTACCGAAAAGGTGTATTCAGTTCGCAATGGAAAGAAAATTGTGAAAGAAAGAAGTTATCTTCCTGGATACGTTTTGATTGAAGCTGCTTTGGTAGGTGAAGTTGCTCATCACTTGAGAAACACACCGAACGTGATTGGCTTCTTGGGAGGATCGGAAAATCCGGTGCCTCTGAGACAATCGGAAGTGAATCGTATCCTTGGTACGGTAGATGAACTCCAGGAAAATGGAGAGGACTTGAGTGTTCCTTACACCGTTGGAGAAACAGTGAAAGTGACCGTCGGACCTTTCAGCGGCTTCAGTGGTCTCATTGAAGAAGTGAATGGTGAAAAACGGAAACTGAAGGTTATGGTTAAGATCTTCGGACGTAAAACTCCGCTGGAACTTGGCTTTATGGATGTCGAGAAAGAATAATGCATCTTGTTACGTGCATGATCTTTCGCTATAATTAATATATAAAATTTAGAAACAAAATGGCTAAAGAAGTTGCTGGACTAATCAAATTACAGATTAAAGGAGGCGCTGCAAATCCATCACCTCCCGTTGGACCTGCTCTGGGTTCTAAGGGTATTAACATTATGGAATTTTGCAAGCAATTCAATGCCAGAACCCAGGACAAGGCAGGTAAAGTATTGCCTGTAATCATTACCTACTACGCAGACAAGTCTTTTGATTTTGTAATCAAGACTCCTCCCGTAGCTATTCAATTGCTTGAAGTAGCTAAGGTTAAGAGTGGTTCTGCTGAGCCTAACCGTAAGAAAGTTGCTGAGATTACTTGGGAACAGGTTCGTGCGATTGCTCAGGACAAAATGGTTGACTTGAACTGCTTTACAATCGAGTCTGCTATGACTATGGTGGCAGGTACGGCTAGAAGCATGGGTATCGCTGTAAAGGGTGAATTCCCGGGTAATAACTAATAAACTTCAATTAATAATGGGTAAACTGACAAAAAATCAAAAGTTGGCTGCAGAAAAAATTGAAGCAGGGAAAGCATACTCACTGAAAGAAGCTGCACAGCTGGTAAAGGATATCACTTTTACTAAGTTTGATGCTTCATTAGATATCGACGTACGCTTGGGCGTAGACCCTCGTAAAGCTAACCAAATGGTTCGTGGTGTAGTTTCACTGCCCCACGGTACAGGTAAGCAAGTACGTGTCTTGGTTCTGTGTACACCCGATGCTGAAGCTGCTGCAAAGGAAGCTGGCGCTGACTACGTTGGTCTGGACGAATATATCGAAAAGATCAAAGGTGGATGGACTGATATTGATGTAATCATTACAATGCCGTCTATCATGGGTAAGATCGGTGCTCTGGGTCGCGTACTCGGTCCTCGTGGATTGATGCCGAATCCGAAGAGTGGTACTGTAACTATGGATGTAGCTAAGGCTGTTAAGGAAGTTAAGCAAGGTAAGATTGACTTTAAAGTTGACAAGAGCGGTATCGTTCATACTTCAATCGGTAAGGTTTCTTTCACTGCTGATCAGATTCGTGATAATGCGAAAGAATTTATCGCTACTATCATCAAATTGAAACCTACTGCAGCTAAAGGTACTTATATCAAGAGCATTTATCTTTCAAGTACTATGAGTAAGGGTATCAAGATTGATCCCAAAACTGTAGAAGAAAACTAATAATTAGGAGGAATCATGAGAAAGGAAGATAAAGGCGTTATTATCGGTCAGTTAGCTGAAACCGTAAAACAGTATGGACATTTCTACTTGGTTGATACAACTGCTATGGATGCAGCTGCAACTACTGAACTGAGAAAGAAATGCTTCAAGGCTGGCGTTAAGCAGGTTGTTGTGAAGAACTCTTTGCTTCACAAGGCGCTGATGAGTATCGAAGAAGTTGATTTTTCTCCGTTGTACGGTTCTTTGAAGGGTACAACTTCAGTAATGTTCTGCGAAACTGCAAACGTTCCTGCCAAGTTGCTGAAAGAATACAAAGAAGGAGTTCCTACACTGAAGGCTGCTTATGCAGAAGAAGGTTTCTACGTAGGTGCTGATCAACTGGATGCTCTTTGCAATATCAAGAGTAAGAATGAAGTTATTGCTGACATTGTGGCATTGCTGCAGTCTCCGGCGAAGAACGTTATCTCTGCTCTTCAATCAGGTGGCAACACCATTCATGGAGTTCTTAAGACTCTGGGCGAACGTGCCGAATAATCAATTTTATAATCAATTAGTAACAAACAATTAAAATCATACAAAAATGGCAGATTTGAAAGCTTTTGCAGAACAATTAGTTAACTTGACAGTAAAAGAAGTTAATGAACTTGCAACTATCCTTAAAGAAGAATACGGTATTGAACCTGCTGCTGCAGCTGTAGCTGTTGCTGCTGGTCCTGCTGCTGGTGCAGCTGCTGCTGAAGAAAAGACATCTTTCGATGTAGTTTTGAAGAGCGCTGGTTCAGCTAAGTTGCAGGTAGTTAAGGCCGTTAAAGAAGCATGTGGTCTTGGCTTGAAGGAAGCTAAGGACCTGGTAGACGGCGCTCCTAGCACAGTAAAAGAAGGCTTGGCTAAAGACGAAGCTGAATCACTGAAGAAAACTCTGGAAGAAGCTGGAGCTGAAGTTGAGCTTAAGTAATATTAACCTGAGTTTCAGGTAATACGGTTAGGAATCCTCTTTATGAGGATTCTTAACCTTTTTGCGTCTATATTATAATTAAGTCCTTCAAAATATTTACAGATGTCTTCAAATACTGAAAATCAAAGAGTTAATTTTGCTTCCATCAAGAATCCGATGAAGTATCCGGATTTCCTGGAAGTGCAATTGAAGTCATTCAAAGACTTTCTACAGTTGGATACCCCGCCTGAAATGCGTAAGAACGATGGCTTGTTCAAGGTATTCGCTGAAAATTTCCCCATTGCCGACACTCGTAACAATTTCGTCCTCGAATTTTTGGATTATTATATCGATCCGCCTGCCTATTCAATCGACGAGTGTATTGAACGTGGTCTGACTTACAGTGTGCCTTTGAAAGCAAAGCTGAAACTGTACTGTACGGACCCCGATCATGAAGACTTCGATACAGTGATTCAGGACGTGTATCTGGGTCCTATCCCTTACATGACCGAGAAAGGTACTTTCGTTATCAATGGTGCTGAACGCGTAGTCGTATCTCAGCTGCACCGTTCACCGGGCGTGTTCTTTGGCCAGAGCATTCATGCCAATGGAACGAAATTGTATTCTGCCCGTATCATTCCTTTCAAAGGTTCATGGATCGAATTTGCGACAGACATCAACAACGTGATGTACGCATACATCGATCGTAAGAAGAAATTGCCTGTGACCACGCTGTTGCGTGCCGTAGGTTTTGAAAACGACAAGGACATCCTCGAGATCTTTAATTTGGCTGAGGATGTAAAGGTCAACAAAACGAACCTGAAAAAGGTCGTTGGAAGAAAACTCGCTGCCCGTGTCCTGAAGACGTGGACAGAAGATTTCGTAGATGAAGACACTGGTGAAGTAGTTTCTATTGAACGTAACGAGGTGATTATCGATCGCGAAACTGTGATCGAAGACAGTCACATCGACGAAATCATTGAATCAGGTGTGGAAAACATCTTGGTTCATAAGGAAGAAGCCAATGCTTCTGACTATTCTATCATTTTCAATACCCTGCAGAAAGACCCGAGTAACTCGGAAAAGGAAGCGGTGTTGTATATCTATCGTCAGCTGCGTAACGCCGATCCTGCGGATGATGCGAGTGCGCGCGAAGTTATCAACAACCTGTTCTTCTCTGAAAAGCGTTATGACTTGGGAGAAGTAGGCCGTTACCGGATCAACAAGAAGTTGAATCTGACGACGGATATGGATGTGAAGGTATTGACCAAGCAAGATATTATCGAAATCATCAAGTACCTGATTGAGTTGATCAACTCGAAGGCTGACGTGGATGATATCGACCACTTGAGTAACCGTCGTGTACGTACTGTAGGCGAGCAGCTGTCTAATCAGTTTGCTATCGGTCTGGCTCGTATGTCACGTACAATCCGTGAACGCATGAATGTTCGTGACAACGAAGTGTTTACACCGATTGACTTGATCAATGCGAAGACGATTTCTTCAGTAATCAATTCATTCTTTGGTACTAACGCGCTGTCACAGTTCATGGACCAGACGAACCCGCTGGCGGAAATCACGCACAAGCGTCGTCTTTCGGCCCTGGGTCCTGGCGGTCTGTCTCGTGAACGTGCCGGTTTTGAGGTGCGAGACGTACACTATACGCACTACGGCCGTCTGTGTCCGATTGAAACTCCGGAAGGTCCGAACATCGGTTTGATTTCTTCTTTGTGTGTTTATGCGAAGATTAATGAATTGGGATTCATCTCTACTCCGTACCGTAAGGTAGCCAACAGCCAGGTTGACATTACACCTGAAGGTATTGAATATCTGACAGCCGAAGAAGAAGAAGACCGTATCATTGCGCAGGGTAATGCACCCCTGGATGATGAAGGTCACTTCATCCGTGAACGCGTCAAGGCTCGTCGCGATGCTGACTATCCGGTGGTGACTCCTGACCAGGTAGAATTGATGGATGTATCTCCTCAGCAGATTGCTTCTATTGCAGCTTCTTTGATCCCGTTCCTGGAACACGATGACGCGAACCGTGCATTGATGGGATCAAACATGATGCGCCAGGCAGTTCCTTTGTTGCGTACCGAAGCTCCGATTGTAGGTACCGGTATCGAAAAGCAATTGGTGGAAGACTCTCGTACGCAGATTGCTGCTGAAGGCGATGGTGTGATTGACTATGTAGACGCTACAACTATCCGCATCCTGTATGATCGTACAGAAGATGAAGAATTTGTCAGCTTCGAACCTGCTCTGAAGGAATATCGCATTCCGAAGTTCCGCAAAACAAACCAGAGCATGACCATTGACTTGCGTCCGATTTGTGACAAGGGTCAGCGCGTGACTAAGGGTCAGATCCTGACAGAAGGTTACTCTACACAAGGTGGTGAACTGGCTTTGGGTAAGAACCTGCTGGTGGCTTACATGCCTTGGAAGGGTTACAACTATGAGGATGCTATCGTATTGAATGAACGCGTGGTACGTGAAGACCTGTTGACTTCCGTACACGTCGACGAATATATTTTGGAAGTTCGCGAAACGAAGCGTGGTATGGAAGAATTGACTTCCGATATCCCCAACGTGAGCGAAGAAGCTACCAAGGACTTGGACGACAATGGTATCGTTCGTATCGGTGCTCGCATCGAACCGGGTGATATCTTGATCGGTAAAATTACACCGAAGGGTGAATCGGATCCTTCTCCGGAAGAAAAACTGTTGCGTGCCATCTTCGGTGATAAGGCGGGCGATGTGAAGGATGCTTCACTGAAGGCTTCTCCGTCACTGCGTGGTGTGGTAATCGACAAGCGTCTGTTCTCTCGTGTCATCAAGACTCGTAGCGAAAAGAATGCCGACAAGGCATTGCTGCCGAAGTTGAACGAAGAGTTCGAAGAAAAGGGAGCAAAACTGAAGGATATCCTGGTTGAAAAGTTGTTGGTTCTGACCGACGGTATGGTTTCACAGGGTGTGAAGGACTACTTGGGCACAGAAGTGATTGCCAAGGGTGCCAAGTTCCAGAAGCGCGACCTCGAATCGTTGGATTACACCATCATCCAGCTGAGCAAGTGGACAACCGATGCTCGTAAGAATGGTATGATTCGCGACCTCGTGATGAACTTCCTGAAGAAGTACAAAGAACTGGATGCAGAACTGAAGCGTAAGAAGTTTGCCATTACTATTGGTGACGAGCTGCCTGCAGGTATCATCCAGATGGCTAAGGTTTACATTGCCAAGAAGCGTAAGATTGGTGTCGGTGACAAGATGGCCGGTCGTCACGGTAACAAGGGTATCGTGTCGCGCGTGGTTCGTCAGGAAGACATGCCGTTCTTGGCCGATGGTACGCCGGTGGATATCGTACTGAACCCCCTGGGTGTGCCTTCGCGTATGAACATTGGTCAGATTTTTGAAGCCGTTTTGGGTCGTGCCGGAAAGCAGTTGGGTGTGAAGTTTGCGACACCTATCTTCGACGGTGCTACCATGGACGATTTGAACAAATGGACGGACAAGGCTGGCCTGCCGCGCTATTGCAAGACTTACTTGTATGACGGTGGTACCGGTGAACAGTTCGACCAACCCGCTACGGTAGGTGTGACTTACATGCTGAAGTTGGGTCACATGGTAGAAGACAAGATGCATGCCCGTTCAATCGGTCCGTACTCACTGATTACGCAGCAGCCTTTGGGTGGTAAGGCCCAGTTCGGTGGTCAGCGTTTCGGGGAAATGGAAGTGTGGGCGCTCGAAGCATTCGGCGCCGCCCATATCCTGCAAGAAATCTTGACAATCAAGTCCGACGACGTCGTGGGACGTTCAAAGGCTTACGAAGCGATTGTGAAAGGCGAACCGATGCCGACTCCGGGTATCCCCGAATCTCTGAATGTGTTGCTGCATGAACTGAGAGGTCTCGGCTTGAGTATCAACCTTGAATAATAAAATATAACTCTTTACATTATAAATAAGAAAGTATGGCTTTTAGAAAAGAAACGAAGATAAAGAGTAATTTCTCGAAAATCTCAATTGGTTTGGCTTCTCCGGAAGAAATCCTTGAGAATTCGAGTGGTGAGGTGTTGAAGCCTGAAACCATCAACTACCGTACCTATAAACCGGAACGCGACGGTTTGTTCTGCGAACGCATCTTCGGTCCGGTGAAGGACTACGAATGTCATTGTGGTAAGTACAAGCGTATCCGCTACAAAGGCATCGTCTGCGACCGATGTGGTGTGGAAGTGACCGAAAAGAAGGTTCGTCGTGAACGTATGGGTCACATCCAGTTGGTAGTGCCGGTGGCTCACATTTGGTACTTCCGTTCGCTCCCCAACAAGATCGGTTATCTGTTGGGCTTGCCGACCAAGAAGCTCGACGCTATTATTTATTATGAACGCTATGTAGTCATTCAGCCGGGTATCAAGGCTGAAGACGGCATCAACCGATATGACTTGCTGTCGGAAGAAGAATACCTCGATATCATGGAGGCTCTTCCGAGAGAAAACCAATACCTGGAAGATTCGGATCCCAACAAGTTTATCGCAAAGATGGGTGCCGAAGCTATCTACGACCTGTTGTCGCAGCTCGACCTCGACGCTTTGTCGTACGAACTGCGCCACAAGGCCAACAACGACTCTTCTCAGCAGCGTAAGAACGAAGCTTTGAAGCGTTTGCAGGTAGTGGAATCGTTCCGCGCTTCTCGCGGTCGCAACAAGCCCGAGTGGATGATCGTGCGTATTGTACCGGTTATTCCGCCTGAATTGCGTCCGTTGGTTCCGCTGGATGGTGGTCGTTTCGCCACTTCCGACTTGAACGACCTCTACCGTCGTGTGATTATCCGTAACAACCGTCTGAAACGACTGATTGAAATCAAGGCTCCGGAAGTTATCCTGCGTAACGAAAAGCGTATGCTGCAGGAAGCGGTCGACTCTTTGTTCGACAACTCTCGTAAGTCGAGTGCGGTGAAGACGGATGCCAACCGTCCGTTGAAGTCACTTTCCGACAGCTTGAAGGGTAAGCAAGGTCGCTTCCGTCAGAACCTGTTGGGTAAGCGTGTCGACTATTCAGCTCGTTCGGTAATTGTTGTAGGTCCCGAACTGAAGATGGGTGAGTGTGGTATTCCTAAGCTGATGGCTGCCGAACTCTACAAGCCGTTCATCATCCGTAAGCTGATTGAGCGTGGTATCGTGAAGACAGTGAAGTCGGCCAAGAAGATTGTGGACCGCAAGGAACCGGTCATCTGGGATATCCTGGAACACGTGATGAAGGGTCACCCCGTATTGCTGAACCGTGCGCCGACACTGCACCGTTTGGGTATCCAGGCATTCCAACCGCACATGATCGAAGGTAAGGCTATTCAGCTGCACCCGTTGGCATGTACCGCGTTCAATGCCGACTTCGACGGTGACCAGATGGCCGTACACTTGCCGCTGAGCAACGAAGCCATTCTGGAAGCTCAGATGCTGATGCTGCAGGCTCACAATATCCTGAACCCGGCCAATGGTGCACCTATCACCGTGCCTGCACAGGATATGGTATTGGGTCTGTACTACATCACCAAACTGAGAAAGGGTGCCAAGGGTGAAGGTTTGATTTTCTATGGTCCCGAAGAAGCCATGATTGCTTACAACGAAGGTAAGGTAGATATCCATGCCATCATCAGCGTGGTGGTGAAGGACCTCGACAAGGACGGCAACATTGTGGATGTCATGATGAAGGAAACTTCAGTAGGTCGTGTCATCGTCAACGAAATCGTTCCGGCCGAAGTGGGTTACCTGAACAAGATCATTTCGAAGAAGTCTCTGCGTGACATCATCAGCGACGTCATCAAGGCAGTCGGTGTAGCTCGTGCTTGCGAATTCTTGGATGGTATCAAGAACTTGGGTTACTACATGGCCTTCAAGGGCGGTCTGTCGTTCAACTTGGGCGATATCATCATCCCGAAGGAAAAGGAAGAACTGGTGAAACGTGGCCACGAAGAAGTGGAACAGATCATGATGAACTACAACATGGGTTTCATCACCGACAACGAACGTTACAACCAGGTCATCGATACATGGACACACGTCAACAGCGACTTGTCCGACATCTTGTATAAGACCATCAAGAACGACGACCAGGGTTTCAACTCTGTGTTCATGATGCTGGATTCAGGTGCCCGTGGTTCTAAGGAACAGATTCGTCAGCTGTCGGGTATGCGTGGTTTGATGGCGAAGCCGCAGAAGGCCGGTGCCGAAGGTGCGCAGATTATCGAAAACCCGATTCTTTCGAACTTTAAGGAAGGCCTGTCCGTGTTGGAGTACTTTATCTCTACCCACGGTGCCCGTAAGGGTTTGGCGGATACCGCTTTGAAGACTGCCGATGCCGGATACCTGACTCGTCGTCTGGTCGATGTATCGCATGACGTGATTATCAATGAAGAAGACTGTGGAACACTGCGTGGATTGGTTTGTACCGCGTTGAAAAACAACGACGAAGTAATCGCTACGTTGTATGAACGTATCCTGGGCCGTGTTTCTGTACACGATATCATTCACCCGACTACCGGTAAGCTCATCGTGGGTCAGGGTGAAGAAATCACCGAAGCCATTGCACAGGAAATCGAAGATTCTCCGATTGAAAGTGTAGAAATCCGTTCGGTATTGACCTGTGAATCGAAGAAGGGTGTTTGTGCCAAGTGTTACGGACGTAACCTGGCTACCAGCCGCATGGTTCAGAAGGGTGAAGCTGTCGGTGTCATCGCTGCCCAGTCAATCGGTGAACCGGGTACTCAGCTGACTCTGCGTACCTTCCATGCCGGTGGTATCGCGGGTAACATGGCTGCCAATGCAACCATCGTTGCCAAGAACCCCGCCCGTCTGGAATTCGAAGAACTCCGTACAGTGGATGTAGTAGAAGACAACGGTAACAAGGCGAAGGTAGTAGTAGGCCGTTTGGCTGAACTGCGCTTCATCGATGTGAACACAGGTATCGTATTGTCGGTACACAACGTACCTTACGGTTCGAAACTGTATGCATCGGATGGCGATGTCGTAGAAAAGGGCACTTTGATTGCGAAGTGGGACCCGTTCAACGCTGTCATCATCACCGAAGCTACTGGTAAGATCGAATTCGAAAGTATGATTGAAAACGTGACCTACAAGGTAGAATCGGATGATTCAACCGGTTTGCGCGAAATCATTATCATCGAATCGAAGGATAAGACAAAGGTGCCTTCAGCTCATATTACGACAGAGGATGGTAATCTGATCCGTACCTACAACTTCCCCGTGGGCGGTCACGTAGTGATTGAAAACAACCAGAAGGTGAAGGCAGGTGATATCCTGGTGAAGATTCCGCGTGCCGTAGGTAAGGCAGGCGATATCACCGGTGGTTTGCCTCGTGTTACCGAATTGTTTGAGGCTCGTAACCCGTCTAATCCGGCAGTGGTATCTGAAATCGACGGTGAAATCACCATGGGTAAGATCAAACGTGGTAACCGCGAAATCATTGTAACCTCGAAGACCGGTGAAGTGAAGAAGTATCTGGTGAACTTGTCGAAGCAGATCCTGGTACAGGAAAACGACTACGTACGTGCAGGTACACCGCTGTCGGATGGTGCCATTACACCGGCCGACATCCTGGCCATCAAGGGTCCCACAGCTGTTCAGGAATATATCGTGAACGAAGTTCAGGACGTATACCGTTTGCAGGGTGTAAAGATCAACGACAAGCACTTTGAAATCATCGTTCGTCAGATGATGCGTAAGGTGGAAATCGATGAACCGGGCGATACTCGCTTCCTGGAAATGCAGGTTGTCGACAAGCAGGAGTTCATGGAAGAAAACGACCGCATCTGGGGCAAGAAGGTGGTGGTAGACGCTGGCGACTCGCAGAACCTGCAGCCGGGCCAGATTGTTACTGCCCGCAAGCTGCGTGACGAAAACAGTACACTGAAGCGTCGTGACTTGAAGCCGGTGGAAGTACGTGATGCTATTCCGGCTACTTCAACACAGATTCTGCAGGGTATCACTCGTGCAGCGTTAGGTACATCTAGCTTCATGTCAGCTGCATCGTTCCAGGAAACCACCAAGGTGCTGAACGAAGCGGCTATCAACGGAAAGGTAGACCGTTTGGAAGGTATGAAGGAAAATGTGATCTGTGGTCACTTGATCCCTGCCGGTACCGGTCAGCGTGAGTTCGAAAAAATCATCGTAGGTTCGAAAGAAGAATACGATCGTATCTTGGCTAACCGTAAGAATGTGATTGATTATACAGAGGTAGAATAACACTAGCTCGATATAGCATATTAGGAAAGAGGTCGGCTCCCTATCAGGGGTGCCGACCTCTTTCCTTTGGTACGCTCGGCATGAGAATTGTCTAACGGATGGAAGTCCTAAGTACGTTCTAACATCGGGAATTCATAGTCTAAAGTAAGGGTGTACATCGCAAAGTGGAATCTACAGGAAGCCGGCAACAAGCATTTGGCCTGATGAACAGAAATTTCATATAAGGCATATAATCGTGGTCTAAATTACCGAACAATTCAAAATTTCATAGCTGTTTGGAATGATTGGTGTAAATGAAGCAGGTCTCAGATGGAAAGCAAATGCCCTTATCCAAAGAGGTTTCGTGGGCATGTTGAATAATCGTGTTGGCGTAAAGCTTATT
>AMCI01000003.1_pt1 | contig 62019 bp, 45 predicted proteins | sample 419838 | NCBI WGS metagenome assembly AMCI01 (sample SAMN01090643, study PRJNA158313) | gut metagenome
GTGTGAAAGCAGACTATGTGAAATCTTTTTTGTGGATTCTCTCCTCGTTTTTAAGCGATTCTTTCATCTATACATCTTTCACTTCACCGTTTCGCCGCTGATAATCAATCGATATTGGTGAACCTTTCACAGCGAATCTAGGAGAATGTCTTCAGCTGTTAGATGATTCTTTTTGGTTGAAATTCTTGATATATCGTTTTCTAATGGGGTTTAAAAAAGACGACCCGATACGTTATTTTGTATCGGGTCGTCTTATCAGGTTGATGAGGTGTAGAATCAGTTCTTGATGACTTCCAGTCTAGCATCTACTTTGTTGAAGAACCACTTAATGGTATAGGTTCCGTCTTCGGCTACGCTAAAGTTGCCGTCGCCTTTATCCAGAGCTCCGTCTATCTTCTTGATTTGGCCCGGACCGCGATCGTTTTCCCACTTGTTGTCGGGACGGATCTTCCAGCCTTTGCCGGCCTTTAGGTCGACGGTAGCTGTCAGGTAGTACTGCAGTTTACCGAACTTCGTTTCGCTGGCCAGGGTCATGGCGTTGTCAGGGGTGCTTCCCCAGTTGTTGTGATCACCTACGACACCCCACGAATCGTATCCTTGAGTCATTTCCAGGGCCATTGTAGTGGTATTGAATTTTACCAGATAGCTCTTGTGGCTATAGGCTGTGATGTCGTCGCCTTTTTCCTTCAGTACGACGTTGGTGGCTTCTGCGTTGATGGTTCCGTCGCCTCCCCAGTCCTTCTCCCAGTTGGCAGCCGGACAGAGTTTCCAACCCTTAGCGGCCTTGTCGTCGAAATAAATCATACCTTCGTAGTTATCGTCTTCGGCAGCTGAATAGAGCAGCTGGCTGTTGCCATGGTTCCATTCGCAGTATTTACCGATGACCCATATTTGTGGATATTCCTTTTCACCAGTAAACGGAGTGATGGTCGAACGGATGACATTCGAGAAGAACGGAAGGGTAGCGTTTGAAAGGATGGAACTGATGCGGAATTCCACGTCTACGGGACCCATCTCGAGTTCGTATTTCTCGATCATCTTCATCAGGGCTGAGTTCAGGTCGGCGGTGGTGACACTATAGGTTGCTTCGGTCTTGGTAGAGGTCAGTACGACGGCACCCGAGAAGTCCTTGCCTTGCATATCCATTTCCAACGAAGAAACGACAGGGGCTTCGACGTTGATAGAGGGGGCTTGCCAGGTAAAGGTAATGGCAGTTTCATCGCTCTGGTCTGCATTCAGGACATAGCTTTCGCTGATGGTCTGCAATTGGGCAGGCTGGGTGGCAGTTTCATCATAGGTCACCTTGTCCAAGTCACTGTCACAGGCAGCGAAGCAAGCCATCAGGCCACTGAGGGCCATATATTTGATTGCTTTCATACGTGTTGATTCTTTAGGGTTTCAAAAAAAAGTTTTTATCAATTATTATAACCTTCATTTTGGTGCAGATTACCGTTCACACTCAGGTCGGTAGCCGGGATGGGGAATACGTTGTAGCGTTGGTCTACACCGATGCCTGTCATGACACCTCCCTTGAAAGGCCATAAGTAGGAAGCCGAAGTGAAGAGGCCGAAACGAATCAGGTCGGTGCGGCGCAAGGCTTCCCAATAGAGTTCACGGCTGCGTTCGTCCAGGATGTTGCGGTAGTTGTCGGCACGCAGCCAAGCTTCGTTGATGCCATGGAGTTTGTCGCCATAGGCACGTTCGCGAAGGGCATTGATATAGCCGACTGCTGTGGCCATATCGCCACCTTGTCCGCCACGTGCCACGGCTTCGGCATACATCAGATAGACGTCGGCCAAACGGAACAGCGGGAAGTCGGTGTCAGGGAAAGTGGTGTTGCTGCCACCTTCGCCGTTGCTCTTCAGATTGGTGTATTTGTAGACTGCCCAACCTTCGGTCTTGAAGGTACCGTTGATGGCAGTGGTAATGTCGATGGTACGGTTCTTGTCAAAGAAGATACCTCGGTGGTCAACGATTTCGCTAGCCTTGGGTGCGTCGTTGTCGGCAAATTCGAACAGACGTACCAGGTTGGGAGTGCCTCGGTAACCGTCCCATCCGCCGCCGATACCGGCCGGAACTTCTCCGAACTCGTCGGCACTGCGGGAACCTAGGATAATGGCAGCCATACCATAGGATTGGGTCTTCATTCCATCAAAGCATACGGGGAAGATGATTTCCTGGCGCACATTGGCGTTTTCTCCGTTGTCGGCCATGAAGATTTCAGCATAATTGTCGGCCAGGGCGTAACCGCCGGCGATAACACGTTTGCAGGCTTCCACACAGTCGCTATAGCGTTCGGTGCCGGTATAGACCTGGGCATTCAGGTACATGCGGGCCAGGAGGGCATCGACTACTCCTTGGTCAGCGCGGCCATATTCACCTTGACGGGCAGCAGGCAGGTCGCTCTTGATGGTGTTGAGTTCGCTTTCAATCCAATTGAACAGGTCGGGACGACTCAGTTGGCTGGGGTTGATGGAGTAGTTTTCTTCGGTAATGAAGGGTGGAATGCCAAAGGCATCGAGCAGGGTATAGTAGGCCAGTGCCCGGCAGAAGCGAGCTTCAGCGGTGTATTGGGCCTGGTTGATTTCGGCCGGTGCATTGGGGATATTCTTCAAGAACTCGTTGGTCAAGCCCACGATGAACATGCAGCGCTGGTACAAGCCTTCGATGGGCTCGTTCTGGGTGGTTCCCCATTTCAGTCCGTTGATGTCGCTGCACCAGGGGTCGGGCCAAGCGTTCTTCATTTCGTCGGTGGTCTGTTCCTGCAGGGTGAACCAGCAGCGCATCAGGGCCGTATTACCGGCATCCAGTCCGCTGATGTCCGAACCACCGGCACCGTCTTGTCCCGAGAGGGCCCAGACGGAGTAGATTTTAAACAAGCCTTGCGTATAGCTTTCGGCCGTGCCGTAGGCCTTGTCGGAAGTTGATACCGAGGGGTCCAGCGGCTTTACATCGAGGTCGTTCACACAGCTGCTCATGCTCAGGAGGGCGGCAGCGGCAGCTGCAAACAGGTATTTTCTTGTCTTCATGGTTTCTGGTGTTTAAAAGTTAAGATTCAAACCGACGGTAAAGGTGCGCGGACGCGGCCAGATGTTTCCATCGATGGCTGCACATTCCGGATCCAGACCGCTGTAGTCGGTAATCGTAAATACATTCTGTACGCTGGCGCTGATTCGTCCCGAGATGCGGTCGGTGAAGAACTTGTCGAACGAATAGCCCAATGTGATGTTGTCCATTTTCAGGAAGGAAGCGTTTTCCAGGTACAGGTCGGTTGATTTCTGTGTGATATCTGAAATCTGAGTGAATCCGTACTTGCCGGCGTCCTTGTAATAATTGGTAATGAATCCCTGGTTGCTGAAGTTGTTCAAACTGGTGTTGTCGGCAGCAAAGTTGTTGAATACATAGTTGCCGAAGTTGGCGCGCAGGTTGAAGCCCAGGTCCCAATTCTTGTAGGTGAACTGTGAACTCAAGCCCATGAACACTTTCGGCATCGGGCTCTTGTCGGTGAGATACTTGTCCGATTCGGTGATTTCTCCGTTACCGTCACGGTCGACTACCGCATTCTGGATGGGGTTGCCGTTCTTGTCGTACACCTGTTGATATACGTAGAAAGTAGAGGGTGCATAGCCTACTTGGTGTTTCTGAACCACGTTACCAGTACCGAATGAGGTAGTTCCTGCATTGATACCCGGATAGTCGGGGTTGAAGTTGGCGGTCAGCTTGGTGATTTTGCTGTCGTTCCAGGTGATGTTGTAACCCAATTCCCACGTGAAATCTTTGGTTTGGATGGCCAGGGCATTGACATTGAATTCCACACCCTTGTTTTCCATCTCACCTACGTTGGCGGTGATGATGTTGGTAAAGTTGGTACCGGCCGGTGCACTGACGCTGTTCAGCAGGTCCTTGGTATCTTTCTTGTAGAATTCGATGCTACCGTTGATGCGGTTGTTCAGGAATCCATAGTCGATACCGAGGTTGTAAGTGGTAGTCTGTTCCCACTTCAGTTCGGGGCTGTAGCCATTAGGTTTCAGCAGGAAGGAGCCCAGGTATTGTCCGTTGGGATTGGTCCCCAATGAGTAAGACGGCAGGAACATGTAGTCGCCGATTTCCTGTTGTCCAGTGACACCGAAGCCGACACGCAGTTTCAGGTTAGACATGACCGACTGCACCGATTTCATCCAAGGTTCGTTCAGAATGGTCCAGGCAAAGGCTGCCGAGGGGAACATACCCCAGCGGTTGTTCTTGCTGAAGCGGGAAGAACCGTCACGACGCAAGGTCGCTGTCAACAGGTAGCGGTCCATGAAGCTATAGTTCAGACGTCCGAAGAAAGATACCAGGAAGTTTTCGTAGGGTACCCGACGGTGTCCGTCCTTGATGTATCGGCCCTCTTCTTCGTTGTAAGTCCAGCCTTCCTTCGTGCCCATTTCAATCGGGTTTGAGTAGGAAATGTCATGGTTCGCATAGTAGAAATGCTGCCAAGAATAACCGGCCATGATGTCGAAACGGCTCTGGATGGATTCGATTTCCTTGGCATAGTTCAGGTAGAAATCGAGCAGGTGGTTGCGGCGCAGGTTGTTCCAGGTGCTTCCCTGACCTACGTCCTTGAAGTCTGTGTCTTTGGCGGCCATCGGTGAACCGGGAGTCACAAAGTTGCTGCCTGTACCTTTGGCGATGTCGTAACCCAGGTTCAGGTTGGCGTGCAGGTCTTCCAATCCATGGACCTTGTAATCCAGCTGGATGTTACCCAAACTACGCTGCGTCTTTCCGTGGTTGTCACGGTCGTACAGCATGGCGAGCGGATTGACTCCTGCCAAAGTGTTGTGGAAGTATTCAGTTTTGTTGCCGGTGGTAACAGCTGTTTCCCAGCTCCAGTAACCGTTGTAACGGCCTGTCTCGTTATAGATAGGTTTGGTCGGGTCGAAGAAGGCGGCTGCACCTACGGCTCCGCCATCGGCATAACGGGTCTTGTTCAGAGTACCTTTTACGTTGATGTCGACCGACAGGTGGTCGTTGAAGAACTTCGGACTCAGGTTGACAGAGGCAGTGTAACGGTCATACTTGGAAGTCTTCAAGGTACCTTTTTCAGTATTGTAACCCAAAGAAACGCGGAAGGGGAGGAAGCCTGCCTTGCCCGAGATGCCGACATTCTGGTCGGTGCTCAGACCGGTTTGGAAAATGGCATCCTGCCAGTCGGTAGCCTGGTCGGGAAACTGTCCCAACAGGGCGGCAGCGGCATCACCAATGGTGGTTCCGGTCGGATATTGCTGGGCAATAGTCTGACGGAAGGTGGCTGCATCCATGGTTTCCATGCGCTTGTAGGGGTCTTTGGCTGTAAAGGTGCCCGAGTAGCTTACCTTGATCTTGTCTTGGGTACCCTTCTTCGTGGTGATAATGATGACACCATTGGATGCGCGCGAACCGTAGATGGCGGTAGCCGAGGCATCTTTCAGCACGGTGAAGGTTTCGATGTCGTTGGGGTTGATGGTGGCCAGTGCATTCGGGGTGCCCGGTGCGGCATCGTTCGAGGTCGGGATACCGTCGATAACAATCAAGGGGTCGTTGCTGGCGTTCAGTGAGGCTCCTCCACGGATGCGGATGGTACTGCCGGCACCCGGCTGACCGTCGCCCGGAGCAACGAACAGGCCCGGTACTTTACCTTGCATCAGTTCTTGAGGCGAGGTGACGGCACCTTTGTTCATGTCTTCAGCCTTGATGGCTACTACCGAACCACTCAAGTCTTCTTTTTTTACTGAACCGTAACCGATGACTACGACTTCATCCAGCAGTTCAGTATCGTCTTTCAGGGTGACATTCATCTGGGCAGCCGCAGGCAGTTCCTGGGTCTTGTAACCGATGAAGGAAAAAACGATGATATCGCCACTTTGGGCATTCAGCAGGAAGTTTCCGTCGAAATCAGTAATGGTCCCGTTGGTCGTTCCTTTCACCAGGACGTTGGCGCCGATGATTGGCTCACCGGTTGCGTCCTTTACGATTCCCTTGACGGTGATTGCTTGTGCAATAGCGTCGAGGGAGAGGAGTGTCAAAGCTACAAAGAGTAGCAGCACTCGAGCTAGAACAATTCTTTTCATGCTTTTAAATTTAAAGTTTTTTTATTTTGAGTTGTTGATTGACTTTATATAAAAAATACCTATTGAAAACGGATTATTCATGTTGACCTAACTATCAATCACAGTTACTTTTAGTTTTATCCTTGTTTTATTTTTTTTTGTCTTTTTCCCTCGATAACGTCCAGTATGACGGGAGGAGGCTTTATCGCAGGTTCAGCTTCTTCACACCCTTCAGTTCGGCTTTGTCTTTCACTTCACGGATGCTGATGGCATAACCACCGCCGCTGGCTGCACGCAGGTTCAGGCGAGTCTTGGCAGTGACGGTGCCTTTCTGTATGGTATAGGCTTGCGGATTGGTTTCCCAATGGGCGTCCTTGGCGTCGGCATACACCGTGGCGATGTAGGTTTTGCCGGGTTCCAGGAAATCGAGGTTTAGCTTCGAGGTGTGTCCGTCGGCACCGGCGGTACAGCCTACATACCAGTCGTGGGTGCCTTTAGCCTTGCGGGCGATGGTGATGTATTCACCGGGTTCGGCTTCCAGGTAGCGGCTTTCGTCCCAGTCGATGGCAACATCCTTGATGAACTGGAAGGCGTCCAGGAAGCGTTCGTAGTTTTCAGGAATGTCGGCTGCCATCTGCAGCGGGCTGTACATGGTGACGTACAGGGCGAGCTGGCGGGCCAGCGTAGAGCGTACACGCGAGTGGTTGGTGGGGCTCATCTGGCTGCAGTCGGTTTCGAAGATGCCGGGGGTGTAGTCCATCGGACCGCCAATCAGTCGGGTGAAGGGCAGGATGGTGGTATGGTAAACGGCGTTGCCACCGAACGATTCGTATTCGGTTCCACGGGCCGATTCGTTGCCGATGAGGTTGGGATAGGTACGGCACAGACCGGTGGGGCGTACGGCTTCGTGGGCGTTGACCATGATCTTATAGTCGGCGGCCTTCTTCACGGCATACAGGTAGTGGTTGTCCATCCACTGGCCGTAGTGGTGTTCGCCGCGCGGGATGATATCGCCTACATAGCCACTCTTCACCGAGTTGTAGCCATGGTCTACCATGAACTGGTAGGCTTGGTCCAGGTGACGTTCGTAGTTGCGTACCGACGAGGAGGTTTCGTGGTGCATCATCAGTCGGACGCCTTTGCTGGCGGCATATTGTTGCAGTTCCTTCACGTCGAAGTCGGGGTAGGGAGTGACGAAGTCGAACACATAGTCCTTGCTCTTGCCGAACCAGTCTTCCCATCCTTCGTTCCATCCTTCCACCAATACCTGGTCGAAGCCGTGCTGGGCGGCGAAGTCGATGTAGCGTTTCACGTTGGCCGTGTTGGCCGAGTGCTTGCCGTTGGGCTTCGTCTTCGTGTAGTCGGTTTCGCCCAGCTTCACACTGCTGAGTTCGTCGGTGTAGGCCCAGCTTCCCTTGCCGGTAATCATGTCCCACCACACGCCGATGTACTTCACGGGTTTGATCCACGAGGTGTCGGCAATCTTGCAGGGCTCGTTCAGGTTCAAGGTAAGGCGGGAAGCCAGGATTTCGCGGGCATCGTCGCTTACGATAACGGTACGCCAAGGCGAGGTGCAGGGGGTCTGCAGGTAGCCTTTGTCACCCTTGGCATCCGGAGTCAGCCAACTTTCGAATACGAAGTTGCGGTCGTCCAGGTTGAGGTGCATGCAGGCGTAGTCTACCAGGGCAGCTTCGTGCAGGTTGATGTAGAGTCCGTCATCGGTCTTCATCATCAGTGCGGTCTGTACGCCGGTAGGCGAGAAGGCGGTCTGTGAGGAGTTCTCGGTGTAAGCCTTCGGGAAGAGGGAACGGATTTCGCTCAAGCGGCTGATGGTGTAGTCGTATTCCTGGGTATCGTAGTCGCCGGGAATCCAGTAGGCGGTGTGGTCGCCGGTCATGGCAAACTGGGTGCGTTCTTCCTTGATGACGAAATAGTTCAGATTGGGCTGCTGGGGAAATTCATAGCGGAAGCCCAGTCCGTCGTCGAACAGGCGGAAACGGATGCGCAGGCTGCGTTCGTTGGCGGGTTGGTCCAGGGTGACGGTAAGTTCGTTGTAGTGGTTGCGGATTTCCTTTTCTTCGCCCCACACGGGTTGCCAGGTTTCGTCGAACGTGGCTTCTTGGGTATTTTTCACCCGAAAGCCGCTGTACAGGTTGGTCTTGCTGTCGAGCTTGTCGGCATCCTTGCGGTCGGTCCATTCGAAGTCGGTCTTGGCGTTGGCGTCTTCCTTCTTCAGTTCCAGACCGAGCTTGCTGGGTCGGATTACTTCTTTTTGTTTGTAATGCAAAGTGTAAGTAGGGGTGCCGGCAGCATCCAGGGCAAACGACATTTTCAGTTGACCGTTGGGCGAGGTCAATGTCTGCTGGGCCTGTAAGGCCAATGCGAAGCAGCAGAAGGCCACGAGGGAAATGCTTTTCTTAAGTGTCATGGTATTTGAGGTATTAAATTATTAGCTAACGGTGTTCCGTATCGGCGTTTCGATAACGGATATTGCAAAAGTAGTAGTCTTGTTTATCTGTCATCCGCACAAGAATAAAAATATAAATCATTGGGGGCGATTTATATTTTTATCTTGTTGGGAAACAGTATATTACTAATTTTGTAAAAACCGATAATTAGAAATCAAAATGAGGTTTTTCAGAAGGTAAGGAGCAGGGTTTCACGGCCCTTGAGGGTGAGTTCCTGGCCCAGTCCGATGGCCTTTCCGCTCAGGATGTCCGTGGCCGAAGCGGCGGGCAGGATTTCGCGGTAGGGGGTGAGGTCGAGGGTTTGTTCCTGGTCGGTACCGTTCATGAACACTACTACTGAGTGTGCTCCATGCTTGCGTTCGTAGGCATAGATACCCTTGCTGGGGGCGAAGTGTTTCAGGCTACCCTTGGCAATGACGTCGTTGCCTTTGCGCCAGTGCAGCAATTTCTGCAGGTAGTCGAAAGCTTCGTTCTGCCGGGCGGTACGCTGCTTGGCATCAAAAGCGTTGATGGCATCGCCTTCCCATCCGCCGGGGAAGTCGCAGCGCAGCAGTCCGTCGCCGTTGGCTTTGTCGGCAGCCATCAGGATTTCGGTACCATAGTAGAGCTGGGGAATACCGCGGGTGGTGAGCAGGAACACCATGGCCTGTTTGAAGCGGGTCAGGTTTTCGGTATCCTTTTCATGGCGATAGAAGCGCGAGGTGTCGTGGTTGTCGAGGAACACCAGCAGGTTCATGGGGTCGGCATACACCAGGTCTTGGGTGAGGTAGTCGTACAGGCGGAACAATCCTCCTCCCCAGTCGGTGGTTTCCTCGTCGAAGGCGTGGTTCATCTGATCCATCAGCGGGAAGTCCATGACGGTGCGCAGGTTCGAATTGCGGGGAGCCGCCAGTTTGCTGTCCTTCTGCCAGAAGGATACCAGGACGTTGCTGTTCAGCCAGGTTTCGCCTACGATGTTGAAGTCGGGGTATTCGTTGTTCACTTCTTGGCACCACTGGGCCATGAAGTCGAAGTCGGCGTAGGGGTGGGTATCCTGGCGGATGCCGTTGATGCCGGCGTATTCAATCCACCAGATGCTGCTCTGGATCAGGAAGCGGGCCACGTGGCGGTTGCGCTGGTTCAAGTCGGGCATGGATTCGGTGAACCATCCGTCGACGGCAATCTTGCGTTCATAGTCGCTGGCATGTACGTCCTGCACGCTGGCTGTCTTGTACGAGGTCTGCACATACTGGGCTTTGAAGTTGAACCAGTTGGTCGACGGCATATCCTTGAAGAGGTAATGCTCGCTGCCGCAGTGGTTGAAGATCATGTCCATCACGACCTTTAGCCCTTTCTGGTGAGCCTGGTCGACGAGGGTCTTGAACGCTTCGTTCGTGCCCAGGCGGCGGTCAATCTGGTAATGGTCGGTGATGGCGTAGCCGTGGTACGAACCTTCCTGCATGTCGTTTTCCTGGGTGGGGTTCAACCAGATGGCAGTCACGCCCAAATCGGTCAGGTAGTCCAGGTGGTTCTCGATGCCTTTCAGGTCACCGCCGTGACGGGCGAAAGGTTCGTTGCGGTCTACCTTTGCTTCGCGCATGCCCGGCACCACGTCGTTGGCGGGCTGTCCGTTCGAGAAACGGTCGGGCATGATGAGGTAGAGCACATCACCGGCATGGAAGCCTTCCACCTGGGAGGCCTGGGCCTGGCGTGCCTTCAGTTCGTAGGGGATACGGGTTTCCTTCTTTCCTTTCTTTAAGATGATGTCGAAGGTTTGTGGAGTGGCTTCCGACAGGTCGACATACAGAAGCAGGTAGTTGGGGTTGGTCTGTTTCACCACTTCCCGCAGTTCCACCTCTTTCGAGGAAAGGGTAACATCCGACGAGGCAATGTGGTCACCATACAGCAGAATCTGCAACTCGGGATTCTTCATCCCTGCCCACCAAAAGGTGGGAGCTACTTTGTGGACAACGGCAGCCGATGTGCGGATGCCCCATCCAAAGAGTGCAAGGAGTGTCATCAGTAAAAAGGTTTTTTTCATGATACAATAGATTGGGTAAATAATTAGATTGGTAATCGAATATAATAGGTTGTGTTTGTTGTTCGGCAAAGTTAGGGCAGAAAAAGAGATATCGGGTTATATGGAATATAAATATAAAGGGAATTAAGTGTTAGAGTGTTGATTATCAGTGGTTCGTTGCTTTGCTTATGCCTGGAAAATATAAGTGTTCAGGAAGATAAATTCTTCATTATTTTGTGGTTCAGGAGGAACTATCTATCTTTGTGTGTACTTAACCAAATACAAGATGCTATGATGAACAAGTTAGGAGGTTGGTTGCTTTGCCTGTGTCTGCTGCTGTGGGGAACTGTGCAGTCGGTTGGGGCAACTTCCAATGAAGACATTCTGGTACATCTGGATTGGATTCTGGAACAGAAATCGACATTCCATGTACAGAAGGAGCAGACAATCCGGGAACTCAAGCAGCGGCTATATCGTACGTCCGATAATCAGCGGAAGTATGATTTATGCGGTGACCTTTTTGATGAATACCTGCACTATCAAGCCGACTCGGCACTTTATTACATCAACCTGAAACTGCAATTGCAACCGCTGCTGAATCGTCCTGAACTGAAGCACGAAATTATTATCAACCGGGCCGAAGTAATGGGGGTGATGGGTATGTATAATGAAGCTTTGGATCAGTTGTTACAATTGGATCCGCAACAACTGAGTCAGGAGACGCGAGCCTATTTCTATCGTACTTGCCGCGCTTGTTATGGATGGATGGCAGACTATACGACCCATGCGCTTGAGAAAGTGAAATACCTGGATAAAACAGAGCAGTATCGCGATTCGATCCTTATGGCCATGTCTCCCTGCATCGACCGGAAGATTGTATGGGCCGAACAACTCATTGTGAAAGGAAAAATCGATGAGGCTTTGGAAAAACTGGAAGAAACCTTGCTGTTGGCCCCGGATGCCCGGCAGGAAAGTTATATCTATTATACGTTTTCAGAAGCTTTTGCAGCAAGAGGTGATACCGCGCAGGAAATCCGTTACCTGGCCTTGACGGCTATCCGTGATTTGCAGTCATCGGTGCGTGAGTATGCTTCCTTGCAGAAATTGGCTCAGTTGATGTATCGCACTGGCGAGTTGAATCGGGCCTATCGTTACCTGAACGGTTCGATGGAAGATGCGGTGGCTTGTAATGCCCGCTTGCGATTCATTGAGGTAACGCAGATTTTTCCGATTATAGATAAAGCTTATAAAGCCAAGGAGAAGAAGGAACGTCAGGTTTCACGCGCAATGCTTATCAGCGTCAGTATTCTTTCATTGTTCCTGTTAGCTGCCATCTTCTACTTGTATCGGTCAATGAAGAAATTGTCGATGATGCGTCATAATTTGAGTGTGGCCAACCGACAGTTGCAGGCAGTCAATGAAGAGTTGCAAGCGGTCAATCAGGCTTTGGAGCAGACGGGGCGTATTAAAGAGGTATATATTGCCCGCTACTTGGACCGTTGTGTCATTTATCTTGAAAAACTGGAACAGTATCGACGTTCATTAGCTAAACTGGCTATGGCTTCGCGCATCGATGATTTGTTCAAGGCCATCAAGTCCGAACAGTTTCTGCGTGACGAACGCAAGAACTTCTATCATGAATTTGACAAGTCGTTTTTGGAACTTTTTCCGTCTTTCATCGAGTCTTTCAATGCTTTGCTGATTGAGGAAGGGAAGATTACGCCGAAGTCAGGCGAACTTCTGACAACTGAACTGCGTATCTTTGCTTTGATCCGTTTGGGCGTTACCGATAGTCAGCGGATTGCTCATTTCTTGGGGTATTCGTTGGCTACCATTTACAATTATCGCAGTAAGTTACGCAACAAAGCTTTGGGCGACAAGGAGGATTTTGAGCAGGCTGTGATGAACTTGTAGGGGATTAGAGGCCTTGATTGAGATACCTTTCCCCCTGTTACGCATTGTTGGTAGCAGGGGGAAAGGTCTTTTATTTTTCGCGTATAAGGATTACGCAGGCAGCTCCGATGAACAGGAAGATTCCGGCCAAAGCCAGCATTTGGGCTTCGGGAGCTACTTGCCCAGGAACGGTGAAGAGTTTCAGAACAACTCCTCCCAAGGAAGCTGCGATAATCTGAGGTACGCAGATGGTTCCGTTAAACAGTCCTAGATAAGTTCCCATGTGCCCACCTGTCAAGGCATTGGTCAGGATGGTGAAGGGCAAGGCCAACATAGCCGCCCAGGCACAGCCTATCAAGACGAAGGATACAAAGAGACCGTAGGGATCGTGAATGAACCAGGTGGACATAAAACCAATTCCTCCCAATATCAGACTCAAGGCATAGGCGAATTTGCGGTTACGGAACAGGGGCAGGACTGTGGCCCAGATTACAGAACCGATGGCTTGGACGGCAAATAGAATGCCTACCCAGTCGCCAGCTGTTTGGTATTGAACGGATTGAGTATCCAGAACACAGCGGGTCACGCCGTTACTGACGGTGGTGAGGGTCGGGGTGTCAAATACGTGCAAGGCAATGGTGCCGTTGGTATAAGTCCACATGAACATGAAGGCAGCCCAACAGAAGAATTGCACCAATCCGACGGTCCAAAAGGCTTTTGGAGCTTGTATCAACAGTTTCAGCATGTTGGTTTTTTCCTGTTTCTCAGCAGGGGTGATGCCATGGTAAGCCGCATATTCCTCAGGTGGGTATTCCTTGACTTTTACGGAAGTATAAATGACGCACAGAATCAGGATGAAGGCGCCGATGTAGAACGAGTAAATGACTGAATCGGGTATTACTCCTTTGGGGGCAATGTTACTGATGCCCATGGCGGCAAAAAGGAAGGGGAAGAGATAGCCTGCCAGACTGCCGGCATTGCACAGGAAGCTTTGGATGGAATAGGCCAGACCTTTCTGTTTTTCATTCACCATGTCGCCGACCATCATCTTGAAGGGTTGCATGGCCATATTGATGGACGTATCAAGAAACATTAGCGACAACAGACCGAAAATCATGGCGGCACCAACCGACATGCCGAAGCTGCCTGCATTGGGCAGGAGGCACATGACGGCTACGGCAACCAAGGCTCCGACAAAGAGATAGGGGATACGTCGTCCGAAACGGGTCCAGGTGCGGTCGCTCATGGCGCCGATGATGGGTTGAATCAGGATGCCGGCCAACGGCGGAAGAATCCAAAAGTAGCTTAAATCGTGTGGGTCGGCTCCGAGGGTGGAGAAGATACGACTGATGTTGGCGCTTTGTAGTGCGTAGGCAATCTGTACGCCAAAGAAACCGAAACTGATGTTCCAGAGTTTCCAAAAACTTAAATCGGGGATTTTTTTCATGAGTATAGTGTTTGTTTGATTAGTGACATCCATTGAAGGCTTGTTAGGCTGGCTGGAAGTGAACAAGGGTATGATCCGGTATTTCTTCCAACGATGTGTAGGGTTTGAAAGTAAAGGACCGGTTTTGATAGTCTGGCTATAAAACCGGTCCTAGAGGGGGATACCGACAGCGTTTCAACCCGGGGTTATCCTCGGTGGGTACCGTCAATCAGGTCTTTCAACTTTTCGTTGAAGACACGCTGCTTCATCAGGTCCTCCAGCGTGAGGTGCATGCGGTATCGCCAGTAGTGACGCGGATTGGCCGGCACATTGATGCGTTCGGCATCGGCATCGGGATAGCGCAGGGCTTCATCCATCGACAGCCAGTCCTGGAAGGACAGGATGCACAGTACCGACGGACTTTCCAGGTGGCGGCGTACCACTTCTTCGCAGACCCAACCGGGTGCCTGGGCCGGTACGTCGCCCCAATGGCCCAATACCTGATGATAGTAGCGGGCAGTGAGGTGCGGGTCTTCCTCCCACCAGCCGCGCAGGGTAGACATGTCGTGGGTCGAGATGGTGCATACCGAGCGTTGCGGATAGTCGGCCACGGGACCGAACTCGAAGGCGGGGTCTTTCGGCATGCGCTGGATTTCGAGGCTCAGAATCTGCAGTTGTTCCATGACCCAAGGCACACAGTCGGGTACCATGCCCAGGTCCTCGCCGCATACCAGCATCGAGGTGCATTGGGTCAGGATGGGCAACTTCTTCATGGCTTCTTCGTACCAGAACTGGTTGTGGCGCTGGTAGTAATAATGGTTGTAGAGGCGGTTGAAGGCTTCTTTTTCGGCTCCGTTCAGGCGGGTGAAGATGTAATCGTTCTGCACGGCAATGCGCGGATGGTACATCGACGGATGCTGGTGGTCGGGCACGAACAGCACGTTGCTGATCAGGGTATAGAGGCCTTCGCGCAGGGCGATGCTGTTGGCGTCGGTGCGTCCTTCGGCCTGGAACCAGGCTTCCACCTTGCGCTGGGTGTCGAATTCGGGACGCATTTCGTAGATGTCATCGTGGCTGAGCTTCAGGAAGGTTCCTTTTACCCAGTCGGCCTGTTCGCCGAAGCGTTGCTGCAGCAGGTCCTCGTTGATGAAGGGCTTCGTCATGAAATCGGCCTGGAAAGGCAGTCCCCAACCTTGGATTTCTTCCACGCTCATGGGCAGGGCGGGCACAAACTGTCCCAGCAGACCGTGTACCGAGTGGGAAGGGATTTCCCAAATGCGGAAGAAGCCCAGGATGTGGTCGATGCGGTAGGCTGTGAAGTATTCGGCCATCTTGCGGAAACGGCGTTGCCACCACTGGTAGTTGTCTTTGGCCATCACTTCCCAGTCGTAGGTGGGGAAGCCCCAGTTCTGTCCGTTGGCCGAGAAGGCATCGGGCGGGGCACCGGCCTGTCCGTTCATGTGGAAGTAGAAGGGTTCAATCCAGGCTTCCACGCTGTTGCGGCTGATGCCGATGGGGATGTCGCCTTTGAACAGGATGCCGTGCTGGCGGGCATAGTTGCTGGCATCCAGCAGCTGGATGTGCAGGTGGTACTGGATGTAATAGTAGAAGGCGATGTCGTCGTAGCAGGGACTTTCGGGGGCGCAGAGGGCAGCGATTTCGGCAGCCTGGTACACCGAATGTGCGGGCCACTGGCTGAAATCGGGCGTGCCGTACTGGTCGCGCAGGTACGAGAAGGCGGCATAAGGCAACAGCCAGTGCTCGTTCTCGGTAAAGAAGGTGCGGAATTCATCCGAGGCCAGGTCTTTGGCTCCGGTCTGTCGGTACATCTCCTTCAGGTAGGCGCGTTTGGCTTCGTTCACGCCTTCATAGTCTACCTGAGGCAGGGCATTCAGTTCCAAACGTTTGGCTTCGAAGGCAGCCAGGGCTTCCTTGTCCTTCATCCGGCCCAGCTGGTTCACGTCGACATACATCGGGTGGAAAGCATAGATGGAGATGCTGTTGTAAGGATACGAGTCCATCCAGGTGTGGGTGATGGTGGTGTCGTTGATGGGCAGGATTTGGATGGCCTTCTGGTGGGTAGCGACGGCCCAATCGACCAACTTCTTCAGGTCACCGAAGTCGCCCACGCCGAAGCTGCTTTCGCTGCGGAGTGAGAAGACGGGAATGGCGGTGCCGGCGATTTTTTGCTGTGCCGACGGCAGGAAGACCTCCTGTTCGGGGGTGTAGTGTACTTCGCCTTGGTGGAAGGTTGGGCGTTCCAGGCTACGGTTGGTGCCCAGTTCCCATTCTTCTACTTGCAGGGTTTCGGCATGGCAGGCTACAAACTTGAATTCCAGGGGGAAGTTCAGGGTAGCGGCATTTAAAGTCACGGCCCATTCGTTGGGCTGTACCTCAGTCATGCGTACGGCCTTGTCAGGTTGCCAGTTGCCCAAAGCTTCGCAATTACCGGTCAGTCCCAGCACTTGCTGTTGGTGGTGCAGGCAGGGGCAGAGGGCACGGAAGGTGAGACTTTGGTCGGCTACGTTGGGAGCCAGTCCGTTTTGGGGTACCGGATAACTGCCGCTGAAAGCGGAGCTATATAAATAGGAGGCTTGCGGCAGGTCTTTCCAAGAGTCGTTGAGGCAATAGTGCAGGTTGTGTACTTTGGCCGGTACGAACACATGTGCCAGGGTACCGCTTTCGCGTCGGCAGCATTGGCCGTCACGATATACGCCATAACGGTAGGTAACCGGAATGCCGGCTGGAGCATCTATCAGTTCGAGGCTTCCTTCCCAGTGGACTCCGTCTGCAGTATGCAGGGGAATGAAATCGGTGGAGGTACCGCTCATCTGTACGCCCAGTTCCTCGCCCCAGGCAGTGCGGTATTCAATGTGAAATGTGAGTTTCATATAAAGTTGTGTTTTTGGTATTATCGATTCAATGTTTCAAAGGTAGGGGTTTCTGCTAGAATATCCGAAGTACGTGACTCATTTTATAAAGAAAAAACGCTTGTTTTTTCATCATTCTATCGTATCTATGGGCAATTATGGCCCATTTCATCGAAGAATTTGTGGGATGATACTCGTAGAATAGGTGATTGATTGGTTCGAAAAAATAGAAAGAAAATAAAAGTCCCGGTTCTGGAGTAGAACCGGGACTTCCCTCAAATTGTAAGATGTGAGGCTGGATTTTGATTAAAATAATGAATGAAAATTACGCGTCGATGTTGGCATACGTCGCGTTTCTTTCTATGAACTCGCGGCGTGGACCTACGTCGTCACCCATCAGCATGGAGAAGATGTAATCTACGTTCGCGGCATTTTCAATGGTTACCTGTTTCAGAATGCGGGTTTCCGGATTCATGGTGGTTTCCCACAGCTGTTCCGGGTTCATTTCACCCAAACCTTTGTAGCGTTGGGTGTGGATGCCGCTTTCCTGTCCGTCTCCGTACTTCTGGATAAAGGCCTGACGGGCTTCTTCGGTGTAGCAGTATTCGCTGATTTTGCCTTTCGAGCACTTGTAGAGCGGCGGATTGGCAATGTACAGGTGGCCGGCTTCAATTACCTGCGGCATGTAACGGTAGAACAGGGTCATGATCAGGGTGTCGATGTGCGAACCATCGACGTCGGCATCGGTCATGATGATCACCTTGTGGTAACGCAGTTTGTCGATGTTGGCCTTCTTGCTGTCCTCGTCGCCGTCTACGCCGAAGCGGATGCCCAGGGCTGTGATGATGTTGTTCACTTCATCGCTTTCGAACGCCTTGTGCCACATGGCCTTCTCTACGTTCAAGATCTTACCGCGCAGGGGCAGGATGGCTTGTGTGGCACGGCTGCGGCCTTGCTTGGCCGAACCGCCGGCCGAGTCCCCTTCGACCAGGAACAGTTCGCATTCTTCCGGGTTACGGCTTGAACAGTCGGCCAGTTTGCCGGGCAGACCGCCACCGCCCATCGGACTCTTGCGCTGTACCGATTCGCGGGCCTTGCGGGCAGCAATACGGGCAGTAGCTGCCAGGATCACCTTGTCCACAATCTGCTTGGCTTCCTTCGGATGTTCTTCCAGGTAGTACGTCAGGGCTTCACCCACCGCTTGGTTCACGGCACCGCTCACTTCGCTGTTGCCCAGCTTCGTTTTGGTCTGGCCTTCGAACTGCGGTTCAGCTACCTTGACCGAGATGACGGCAATAAGGCCTTCACGGAAGTCTTCGCCCGAGATTTCCACCTTTGCCTTTTCCAGCGCCTTGCTGTCTTCGGCATATTTCTTCAACACGCGGGTCAGGGCACTGCGGAATCCCGCTTCGTGCGTACCGCCTTCGATGGTGTTGATGTTGTTCACATACGAGTGCAGGTTTTCGCGGTAGCCCGTGTTGTACATGATGGCACATTCGATGGGCACACCGTTCTTTTCGGTATTCAGGTAGATGACATCGTCAATCAGGTTGATGTTGTTCCGGTTCAGGAAGCGCACGAATTCCTTCACGCCTTCTTCCGAGTGGAACACCTCGCTGCGTACGTTGCCTTCTTCGTCCTTGTCGCGCAGGTCGGTCAGGGTGATGGTGATTCCCTTGTTCAGGTAAGCCAGTTCGCGCATGCGGGCTTGAAGGATGTCATATTTGTATTCGGTAACGGTAAAGATAGTCGGGTCGGGCCAGAAGGTCTGTTTTGTACCGGTAACATCGGCGGTACCGGCTTCCTTCACGGCATACAGCGGCTTTCCACAACTGTATTCCTGCTGGTAGATCTTTCCGCCGCGGAATACTTGGGTCTTCATGTGGGTAGAGAGGGCGTTAACGCACGATACACCTACCCCGTGCAGACCGCCGGACACCTTGTACGAACCCTTGTCGAACTTACCGCCGGCATGGAGGACTGTCATTACGACTTCCAGGGCCGATTTTTTTTCCTTGGCATGGAAATCTACGGGGATACCACGTCCGTTGTCCTGGACGGTAATCGAGTTGTCTTCATTGATGGTCACTTCGATGCGGTCGCAATAGCCGGCCAGTGCCTCGTCGATGGAGTTGTCCACCACTTCATAAACCAAGTGGTGCAGACCCTTCTCGCTGATGTCTCCGATATACATGGCGGGACGCTTACGCACGGCCTCCAAGCCTTCCAAGACCTGGATGTTACTGGCCGAGTAATTGTTTTCGCCGTTTATCTTTTCTTCTTCAGTCATTGTTTGATTCGATTTCTTAATTTGCTTTCAAAGGTACGAAAAAATGCTGAGATAGAGAGGGATTCGTTGATAAAAAAAGTTATTTGTCGGCAGTAGGATAGACTGTTAGAGGCAGAAGACAGAGGAAGGGGAATTTCCCCCATGAGGAGAAAAATCGGACTTTCTTCCCGTGGTAGGGTTTTCTGTCCAAGAGTGGTTGTGCAGAAAGTTAGGGTAGGGGAATGGAAAGGAATTGGTCAATGCCAATGAGCAGTGAACTGCCCGGAAGAAAGAAAGGAAGGGGAATGGACGGTCAAGGCAACTGATTTCCCCATGAATCAGTTGGAGAAAAAGACAAAAGGCCGGATTAATTAATCCAGCCTATTTTATCTTTTTGTTCAAGACAATGCTTAAGCAAGCTTGCTAATGTGTGCAGCCAATTTTGACTTCAAGTTAGCGGCCTTGTTCTTGTGGATGATGTTAACCTTAGCCAACTTATCCAACATCTTCTGGACGCCCGGATACATTGCAACAGCTTCTGCCTTGTCAGTAGTTGCACGAAGTTTTTTAACAGCGTTACGCATAGTCTTAGCGTAGTATCTGTTGTGAAGTCTTCTCTTCTCTTCCTGTCTGATTCTCTTTACTGATGATTTATGATTTGCCATCTCGACTAATCTTTAAATTTGTTCTTTATTGTTTTTATTTGTAGCCCGTGGGGGAATCGAACCCCCCTTTCAAGAATGAAAATCTTGCGTCCTAACCGATAGACGAACGGGCCAAGCCTTTCGATGTCTGGCCTTAGCCAGGCTTGCTTTCGGAGAGTGTTTTTCTCGTTTGCGGTTGCAAAGGTAGGGCAATTTTTCGAACTACCAAAACATTCTCCAAATTTTTTGCTAAAAAAGTGCATTTTCAATGAAAAATCGTACTTTTGTAGCGAAGGGTGGATGCGAAACCTTTGAAAAATAGGGGAATGAGTGGTTGGAAGGACCACCCTTCGGAGACTTAATTTATCCCCAAGGAGGACAAGAAATGCAACAGAAAATGACGGGGCTGGTGCTCCATAGTCTGCGTTATAATGATACGTCGAATATTGTAACTTTGTATGCCCGTGAGCAGGGAAGGGTGTCGCTGCTGGTGGCCGTTCCGCGTTCGCGCAAGGCATCGGTCAAAGCAGTTTTGTTTCAGCCGTTGTCGCTGGTCGATTTGGAAGTGGAGGCACGTTCCCAGTCGGGTTTGTATAAGGTGAAGGAGGTGAAAGCGCATTATACTTTTCGTACGGTGCCCTATAATCCGTTCAAGTCGGCTATCGCTCTTTTCCTGGCGGAGTTCTTGTACCGTGCCTTGCGTGAAGAGGCGGAAAATCCGACGCTGTTTGCTTACTTGGAACACTCGCTTTACTGGTTGGATACCTGCGAACGGGGTTATGCCAATTTTCATCTGGTATTTCTGATGCGTTTGTCGCGTTTTCTGGGTTTGTTCCCCAATACGGAGGCCTATGCTCCAGGCGATTATTTCGACTTGCAGAATGCTTGCTTTACGTCGCACCAGCCTTTGCATCCGGCTTTTCTGGGACCTGAAGAAGCTTCACATATCCGCCTGCTGATGCGTATGAACTACGATACCATGCATGTTTTTGCTTTTAACCGGAGGGAGCGTAATCGTTGTCTGACCATTATCAATGATTACTATCGTCTGCATTTACCCGACTTTCCGGTCTTGAAATCGTTGGAGGTATTGCAGGAGTTGTTTGCGGGGTGATGCGGTGTCTGCCGAAACCCTTGAACCAGGCTTTCCGAAACGTTTTGTCCGAGAGGATGGGGGCAAGTAAAAACGGAGCGATGAAGGTGTAAAATAACAAAGAGGACCGATGAACCATCGGCCCTCTTTGTCGAATAGGGAGGGAAGCATTAAGCCAACAGTTCCTTGACTTTGGCCGAGATGGCGCGGCCTTCGGCTTTGCCTGCCAATTGCTTGGTGGCTACGCCCATTACCTTGCCCATGTCTTTCGGCCCTTCGGCACCTACCTGGGCGATAATGGCCTTCAAGGCAGCCTCCAGTTCCTCAGCGCTCATCTGCTTGGGCAGGTAGGCTTCGATGGCAGCTACCTGGGCCAATTCAGCTTCGGCCAGGTCGGTACGACCCTGTTCTTGATAGAGTGCAGCAGAGTCCTTGCCTTGCTTCACCAGTTTCTGCATGATTTTCAGGGCAGCGTCATCGGTCAGCGTGTCGTTGGCACCCGGAGCTGTCTTGGCTTCCAGAAAACATTTCTTCACGTTGCGCAGGGCTTCCAGTTTCACTTTGTCTTTCGCCTTCATGGCTTCCTTGATATCATTGCTGATTACGTCGAACAATTCCATGGTTTGTTTCTCCTTTCTTAAAGTTACGTGTTAAAAATACGTGGGTTATCAGGTTAGAATGTAATCGTAGCCGGTCCGTTTTCTGTATCCTGCGGATTTTCGAAGGTTTCCTCTTCTTCGGCTACAGCTTTCGACTGGATGCTTTCCAAAATGGTCTTCGAGCGTTGGTAGGTCGGCGTGGTTTCCACCATGCTGATGATGTCGTCGTTGTCCAGGTCTTCCAGTGAGAAGATATACACGTTGTGGCGTTTCTTCTTGTTGCTGTTCTTGAAGATATCTTTGCCGTAGTAGTCGCCGCGGCGGATGTCCTTCTGGTTTTCGATTTCTTCCAGTTCTTCCAGTTTCTTCTGTTCCTCGATGGTGCGTTTGCTGAGTACGTTCTCCATGCCCGGTACATCCTTGATGCCGAAGCCGGTGGCCAGTACGGTAAACTTGACCTGTTCGCCCAGGTTCTCGTCGATATAGAGTCCCCATTTGGTTTCCACGTCGCGGCCGAACTTGTTCATGAAGTCGTGCACTTCGTTCATTTCTTCCATCATCAGTTCGCTTTGGGTGCTGAACGAGATGTTGAAGAGGATTTTCTTCGAGTTGTAGATATCGTTGTTGTTGAGCAACGGTGAGTGCAGGGCATCGTTGATGGCTTGGCTCACGCGGTTTTCGCCCTTGCCATAGCCGGTACTCATGATGGCCACGCCACCGTCCTTCAATACGGTTTTCACGTCGTTGAAGTCGAGGTTGATGGTACCGCGGATGGTAATGATTTCAGCGATGCTTTTGGCGGCTACCGACAGGGTGTCGTCGGCCTTGCCGAAGGCATTCATCACGCTGAAGTCGGAATAGATGTCGCGCAGGCGTTCGTTGTTGATGACAAGCAGAGCATCGACGTGCTGGCTCATCTGTTCCACGCCGTCCAGGGCTTGGTCAATCTTTCGGTTGCCTTCGAAGAGGAAAGGGATGGTCACGATGCCTACGGTCAGGATATCCATATCCTTGGCAGTCTTGGCAATGATGGGGGCTGCACCGGTACCGGTACCTCCGCCCATACCGGCGGTGATGAAGACCATCTTGCAACCGTCGTTCAACATATTTTTTACGTCTTCCAGGCTTTCTTCGGCCGCCTCACGGGCACGTTCGGGGCGGTTGCCGGCACCCAGGCCTTCCTTGCCCAGTTGCAGTTTTACGGGCACGGGCGACTCGGCCAGTGCCTGGTTGTCGGTGTTGCACACCACAAAGGTTACATCATGGATGCCTTCGCGGTACATGTGGTTTACGGCATTGCCGCCACCACCGCCCACACCGATTACTTTGATAATCGTCGGGTTTTCCTGGGGGAAATCGAAGGGCATTGTCATTTCATCAGACATAAGCTTTCTATATTAAAAGGTGATGTAATTCGGTTGGTTCATTATTTGTCGTCGTTCAGGATTTTGCCGAAAAGGCCACCAAGGCGATTCATCCAGCTGTTTTCGTCCTGCAGACGTTTGCATTCGTGTTCCAGCATGCGAATCTGGTCGTATTTCTCGGCAATACCCAGTTCCATGGCTTCGTTCAGGCGCTCGATGGCTTGCTTGTATTTGCGGGCTCCCTTCAGTTCCAAAGCCGAGTTGATGAGCATCTCGCAGGTGGCCATTTTTTGGCGGGCTTTCTCTTCGGCTTCTGCTGCCGCTCTCCGGGCCGCTTCTGCTGCCGCTTCTGCAGCTGCCTTCTGAGCGGCTTCAGCTGCTTTGCGAGCCGCTTCTGCTGCCGCTTCCTGCTCATGGCTCAAGGGTACACTGCCCGGTTCCAGGTAGCAGTTTTCGGTGCCCGAAGCCAGCAGTGAAAGAATCAGGTTCTGACTGCCGTCCTTTTTCAGTTCCACGTTGCCTTTCAGGGTCAGTTCGGTTTCGCGAGCCAGGCGTACTTTTTCAATCTTGGTGCGACGGATAAAGGCATCCTCCATGTTCTGCAGGTTGATGCCGCCACCAGTCAGAATAGCGCCGGCCAGCAGTTTGTCACCATAGCTCGACAGGGCAATCTGGTTGAGGACGTTGTCCAGAATTTCGTTGGTACGGGCTTCCACAATGTCTTCCAGCAGTCGGGCTTCAATGGCGCATTTGCCTTCCAGTTTGTAGATCGGGTTGTCTTCCGTTTCTGCCGGTTCCGAGTAGGCGCAGCCGAAGCGGCGTTTCAGCAGTTCGGCATCTTCCTCTTCAATCTGCTGGCTGCAGATGTCCTTGGTGATGTTGCTGCCGCCCAAGGGGATGACTGCCAAATGGCGCAGAATGTTGTTCTTGTATACCGATACGGTGGTGGTGTCGGCGCCGAAGTCGATGAAGACACAGCCCGAACGCTTTTCGCTGTTGGTCAGTACGGTGTTGGCCAGAATCAGCGGCGAAATCAGGTAGTCGGCAATTTCGATGCCAGCCTGCTGGAAGCACTTATCGATGTTTTGCTTCACGCTGCTGCGGGCGATGATATTCAGGAAGCGTCCTTCGATGCTTTCACAAGGAACGCCTACCGGGTCGGCCAGCAGGTTGATGCCTACCTTGTATTCTTGGGGAGCCACTTCCAGGATGGTTTGGTCGGTGATGGAGATTTCGCGGTTGCTGTCGAGCAGCGAGTCAATGAGCCCCTGTGAAATTTTGGTCTCTTCTTCGAGGTGACGTACCTCGGTGTGGCGGATGGTGCGCAACGACTGACCGCCGATGCCTACATACACCTTTCCAATGTTGGCCTTCAGCGTCGATTCCAGTTTCTTGATGATCGACGTCAAGCTCTGTGCGGTCTTGTCCAGGTTGTAGATCACTCCTTTGCGGATAAAATCCGACGAGTTCTCGCTGGCCAGGGCCAGCACCTGTATGCTGCCGTCCGCATGTTTCTTTCCTGCGATACCGGTAATCTTGGATGATCCCAGTTCTATCGCTACAATAAAGTCGGTTACTGCCATATCTTATTTTCCTTTTTTTGTACAAATAATTTGGTTGCTGAATTCCAGGCTGATGCGGCTGTACTTGTTCCAGCCCACCTGGTTCAGTCCTTTTTTATAAAACGTTTGGAGTCGGTCGAACTTTTCTTCGTATCCGCCCGGTTTGCCTAGGAAGATGATGTGTTCACCTACGCGTGGCACCAATTCCAGTTCCAGCGTTGGGGTGACGTGAATCTGTTCGATTTGGGCATTCCACAGCGGGTGGCTTTGTAGGAAGGCTCCCAGTTTGTAGAGTTCCTTCGAGGCAAAATCACGGTCCACATGCCCGGTGACGACGGCTACGTGGGCCGAACTGTGGGGCAGGGGCATGATTTTTCCTTTGTTGTCGATGTAGTAGTTGTCGCCATTGCCGGCCATCACGCGCAGGATGGGCAGGCGTTGGGTGATTTCGATGCCAATCTTGCCACCCGGGGTGCGATAACATTCCACATTTTCAATCAAGGGATGTTCGGTCAGCTCGTCTTCCAGTTGACGGGTGTTGATGTCGCCCATCTTTTTGCCTACCGGTGAGAGTTTCTTGCGTTTCAGAACGCGAAGCACCTCTTCCTGGGGGATGAATCCGTGGTCGATGCTGTCCTGGATAATCAACTCCACGCCCTGGCAGACCTGGTCGGCAGGCCGGGTGTTGAAAACCGTTACGGCTACCACCAGGTAGACCGCGACGAGTAGCAGGAACAGGAGTATGAGTATCTTTCGTATCATTGTTTCTTCAGTATTTCACAGATTTGGGGAGCATAGTTCTCAATGTCGCCCGCACCCAGGGTCATCAACACTTCCAGCGATTTTTGGCTCAGCACGTCCAGCAGGTCTTCTTTGCGGCACAGGGTCTTTTCGATGCCGGGACGCAGGTGGTCGTAGATGAGCCGACTGGTCACACCTTCAATCGGTTCTTCGCGGGCCGGATAGATATCGGTCAGGATGACTTCGTCGAGCAGCGAGAGGCTGTCGGCAAACTCCTGATAAAAGTCGCGGGTCCGCGTATAGAGGTGCGGCTGGAACACACCGGTGAGCTTCTTCGTGGGGTACAGGGCCCGCATCGAGAGGATGCTCTGGCGGATTTCTGCCGGGTGGTGGGCATAGTCGCTCAGGTAGACTATCCGGTCGGTTTTGAGCTTGAAGTCGAACCGGCGGTCTACGCCGCGGAAGCTGGCCATGGCGGCCTTGATCTCTTCGGCGGTAGCTCCGCTCAGCTGGGCCAGTGCCATGGCGGCAATGCCGTTTTCGATGTTGATGCGCACGGGTACACCCAGCAGGATGTCGGTGATGTTGCCCAACGGTGATACATAGTCGAACACGATTTCGCCGTTGCCGATGCGGATGTTTTCGGCATGGAAATCGCCTTCATCCTGCGAGTAAGTGTACAGCTGCACGCCTTCCTGCAGGTCGGGTTGCAGTTCGATGCCTTGCCGCATAATCAGGGCGCCTCCCGGTTGGATGAGGCTTGTATAGTGGCGGAAACTTTCCAGATAGGCTTCCTTCGTACCATAGATGTCGAGATGGTCGGCATCGGTGGCGGTCACCACACTGATGTAGGGGGTGAGGTGATGGAAGGAGCGGTCGAACTCGTCGGCTTCGATGACCATGAAGTCGCTGGTGTCGGACAGCAGCAGATTGGTACCGTAGTTCTTCGAGATACCGCCCAGGAAGGCATTGCAACCCACGTGCGACTGGTGCAGCAGGTGGGCTGTCAGGGTCGAAGTGGTAGTCTTGCCGTGTGTGCCGGCCACGCAGAGGCCGCGTCCGGCGCGGGTCAGCATTCCCAACACCTGCGAGCGCTTGTGGATTTCGAAGCCGTGGGTACGGAAGTAGTTCAGCTCCTGATGGTTGCCGGGAATGGCAGGTGTGTACACAACGAGCGTGTTTTCCGGATGACGGAACGCTTCGGAGATGGCATCTACCCGGTCTTCGTAGTGGATCTCTGCTCCTTCGGCTATCAGTTTGTCGGTCAGTTCGCTGCGGGTGCGGTCGTAGCCGCCCACCTTCTTGCCTTTCGACAGGAAGTAGCGTACCAACGCACTCATGCCGATGCCACCGGCACCGACAAAGTAGACCGAGGTCAATGTATTAACGTTCATGTTTTTTTCGATAGTTGTCTGCCAGCTGATATACTTCCCGGGCGATGACGTTGGCTGAGTCGGTAAAGGCTAGCTGGGCAATGTTCATACTTAAATTCTTCAGTGTCTCGGGTTGGCCAACGGTTTCGATGGCTTTGGCGAGCAGTTGGTCGCGGGCTTCTGCGTCCTTGATATAGAGGGCTGCCTCCTTGCGGACAAGAGCCAGGGCATTCTGGGTCTGGTGGTCTTCGGCCACGTTGGGCGAGGGCACCAGGATGACGGGTTTGCCCAACAGACAGAATTCCGAGATGGAACCGGCTCCGGCACGGCTGATGACGAGGTCGGCAGCTTGATAGGCGGCCGACATGTCGCCGATGAAGTCGGTCACGTGCAGGTTGGGCAGCGGTCCGGCCTGCTGCACGGCTTGGCGGGCTTCGTCAATGTAGAACTTGCCGGTCTGCCAGATGAACTGTACGTCGGGTGTCTGTTGCAGTTGCTTCAGTCCTTCCATGACACATTGGTTCAAGGTACGGGCACCGAGGCTTCCGCCCACCAGCAGGATGGTCTTCTTGTCCGGGTCGAGGCCGAACGAACGGATGGCCTCTTCGCGGTTCATTGTCGGATAGAGCAGGGCTTGACGTACCGGGTTGCCGGTCAGGATAATCTTGTCCTTGTCAAAGAATCGTTCCATGCCTTCGTACGCCACACAAATCTTCTGGGCCTGTTTGGCCAACAGTTTGTTGGTGACACCGGCATACGAGTTCTGCTCTTGGATGAGGGTGGGGATGCCCATCAGACCGGCCATCTTCAGAGTCGGTCCGCTGGCATAGCCGCCTACGCCTACTGCCGCGTGCGGTTGGAAATCGCGGATGATTTTCCGGGCCAGCCATTGGCTCTTCAGCAGTTTGAAGAGTACCACTACATTTTTCAGTAAATTCTTGCGGTCGAATCCGGCCACAGGCAATCCTTTTATCGGGTATCCAGCAGCGGGAACACGGTGCATTTCCATGCGTCCTTCTGCTCCTACAAACAGTATCTCGGCTTCGGGATGCTGTTCCTTGAGGGCGTTGGCAATGGAAATGGCCGGGAAGATGTGTCCTCCGGTTCCTCCTCCGCTGATAATGATTCTCAAATTCTCTTTCATAAATCCCTTTCTCTTAATTGCTTGACAAAAGTATAAAGAATACTTTTAAGGTGCATGATTTATCTGGTTTTTTCTTCGTTTCTCTCTTTCTTCCCGACAGTATCCGATGGGGGAGACGTTGCATCGGGTAAGGTGCCTATGCCTGAAGGCTATCTTTCTTCCCTTGAGGGGAAGTCTCTTCCAGGGATGCACCTTCCTTCGGCGTTTCTTCTTCCTTGGGCAGGGTTGTCAGAGCTTCCTGGATGGCAGCTACCATTTCCTGGTGCCGTTCGTCCTTCTCGGCTTGTGTCGCTGCTTCCAGCAATTGTTGCTCGGCAGCGCGCTTCTCTTCTTTCTCGATGACATACCGGCTTACACTGAGAATCATCCCGATGTAGGCACAGTTGATGAGGGTTGAAGTACCCCCCTTACTGATGAGCGGCAGGGGTTGTCCGGTGACCGGGAAAAGTCCCACAGCTACCATCATGTTGAGCATGGCTTGCGAAACGAGCAGCAAGGCGATACCCATGACCAGGAAGGCCGGGAAACTTTTCTCACTCCGTTGGGCTATCTTTCCCGCTCGCATCAGCAGCCAGAGGTAGAGGGCGACGACGAAGGCACCGCCAATCAGTCCCAGTTCTTCGATGACAATGGCGAAGATGAAGTCGGAGAAAGCTTGCGAAAGGAAGTCGCGCTGTACGCTGTTGCCCGGCATCTTCCCAATCAAGTGGCTGGAGGCAATGGCAATGTTGGCATGGGCAATCTGGGCATCCTTGTCGATATCGTATTTAGCTGCGGGCACCGCTTCTTTGTCTTCAAAGAAGCCTTTGACACGGTTTTGCCAAGTTTCTACGCGGTGCATCATGGGTACTTTGTTTAGGTCTTTGGCGGGTACAATCATCATGATGCTGACGGCTAGCGCCAGAAATACGCCGATGATGCCGACGGTCTTGGCCAACAGGGGCCAGGGTACGCGTCCGATGAACATCATCAGGAAGACGACACCAAACAGCAGGGCCGCAGTAGAACCGTTTTCAGGGGCAATCAAGGCAAATACGAGTCCGGTGATCCACATGATGTATTTGAAGGCTTTCGGGTTGGCCCGGTCCTCTTCCTGAAACTGGGAAAGGATGTAAGCCGTTACGATGATGACTGCCATCTTGGCCAGTTCGGAGGGTTGGAACTGGATGCCGGCAATGGTCATCCAGCGGGCCGCTCCGTTCACACGGTCGCCCGTGATGAATCCCATTCCCATGACAAACAGCAACAGCAGCATGGATATCGGCAACAGGAAGAAGGGCAATACGCGGAAGAAACGGTAGGGAATGTTGTGTACGGCCACGACAATGCAGGCGCCCACCATCAGGATGACGCTGTGCTGCGTAATCGGTCCCCAGTGGTCGCCGCTCTTGTAGGTAAGGGTGCTCGCGGCACTGAATACCTCGACAATCGAGATGAGACAAAGAAAGAGGAAGATAATCCAGATGACTTTGTCGCCTTTGAATAAGTCTTTAATCAAATCCATGGCTATACCTTATATATTATATGGATGAGGGTTGAATCGGTTACAGGTTTCGTACACACTCCTTGAATTGTTCGCCGCGGTCTTCGTAGCTTTTGAAGAGGTCGAAGCTGGCACAGCAGGGACTCAGCAGGACGGTTTCGCCCTTCTTGGCCATGCGGTAAGCGGCATCAACGGCATCTTTCATGCTTTGGACGTCGGCTACGGGCAGCCCAAACGAGTCGAAAAAGGCATGGAGCTTTTCGTTGTGGAGTCCCATGTAGATGAGTCCGGTACATTTTTCCTTCACCAGGTCGGCAATTTCGGTGTAGTCGTTGCCTTTGTCCTTACCACCCAGGATGAGGATGGTTTTGGTCTTCATGCTTTGCAGGGCATACCAGCACGAGTTGACGTTGGTGGCTTTCGAGTCGTTGATGTAGTCTACGCCTTTCACGCGGCAGACTTTCTCCAGTCGGTGTTCCACGCCCTTGAAGTCGCTCAGTGCTTCGCGGATACAGTCTTTCTGGATACCGGCCAGGTTGGCCGAGATGCCGGCTGCCATCGAGTTGAACAGGTTGTGCGTACCGGTCAGGGCCAGTTCTTCCTGTTCCATGTTGAAGGCGATGGGTTTGGTGAAGCACACTTTGTTTTGGTCTACGTAGGCAGCGGCTCCGTCTTCCTTGCGTTCGGCAAAGGGGTAGTAGCTGCCGTGGATGCCGTACTTGTGCAGTTCACGCTGGATGATGGGGTCGTCGTTCCAGAAGATGAAGGCATCGTCGGGAGTTTGGTTCTGCAGGATGCGGAACTTGGCGTCGACGTAATTCTGCATCTGGTGGTCGTAGCGGTCCAGGTGGTCCGGGGTGATGTTCATCAATACGGCGATGTTGGCATGGAATTGGTACATATTGTCCAACTGGAAACTGCTGAGTTCGATGACGTAGTAGTCATAGTCGCAGTCGGCTACCTGCAGGGCCAGGCTTTGTCCGATGTTTCCGGCCAAGCCCACGTTCAATCCGGCTTTCTGGAAAATGTGGTAAATCAGGGAAGTGGTCGTCGTCTTGCCGTTGCTTCCCGTGATGCAGATCATCTTGGCATGGGTATAGCGTCCCGCAAACTCGATTTCCGAGATGATGGGGGTGCCTTGTGCTTTCAGTTTCTGAATGAGCGGTGCATCGTTGGGGATGCCCGGGCTCTTGATGACTTCGTCGGCATTCAGAATGAGTTCTTCGGTATGATGACCTTCTTCCCATTCGATACCGCGTTCATTCAGCAGGTTCTTGTAGTTGTCCTTGATCAAGGACTGATCGGAAACAAAGGTGTCGAACCCTTGCTTCTTAGCCAGAACGGCAGCTCCCGCGCCGCTTTCTCCAGCTCCTAATATGACAATTCTCTTAGCCATAATCTTCGTTTATCGAATGTTTTTATCTAATCTTTAAGGTAATGATGGTGATGGCCGCGAGGACGATGGTCACAATCCAGAAACGGACGGTGATTTTCGACTCGTGGAACACACTGTCGGGTTTCGTAAACAGGTACGAGCATTGCGGATCCAACTGGGCCAGGGTGGTCCGGAAGTGGTCGTGGATAGGGGCTCGCTTGAATACGCGTTGTTTCTTGCCGTGGCGTTTGCCGCGCTGGAAGTACTTCACCTGCAGGATAACCGACAGGTTTTCGACCAGGAAGATACCACAGAGAATGGGGATGAGCAGTTCCTTGTGGATGATGATGGCAAACACGGCAATGATGCCTCCGATGGTCAGACTGCCGGTATCGCCCATGAAAACCTGGGCGGGGAAGGCATTGTACCACAGGAAACCGATGAGGGCTCCGATGAAGGCGCAGATGAAGATAACCAGTTCTTCACTGCCGGGGATGTACATAATGTTCAGGTAGCCGGCGTATTCGATGTGACTCGATACGTAGGCCAAAATGCCGAGAGTGAGCCCGATGATGGCCGAGTTGCCGGCGGCCATGCCGTCCATCCCGTCGTTCAGGTTGGCACCGTTCGATACGGCAGTCACCACGAAGATGGTCACCAGAACAAAGAGTATCCAACCGGCGGTTTGGGCATGTTCGCCCAGAAAGCTTACAAAATCGGCATAGTCCAAGTTGTTGTTCTTGAAGAACGGAATGGTGGTCTTGGTCGACTTCTCGTCCTGCGACTTGTGAACCACTTCGACAATCTCGTTGCCTTTCTGCACTTCTACGTTCTCGCGGATCACGACACTGGGGCTGAGGTAGAGGGTGAGACCCACGATGAGGCCGAGACCCACCTGACCGATAATCTTGAACTTGCCGTGCAGGCCTTCCTTGTCGTGGCGGAACACCTTGATATAGTCGTCCAGGAAGCCCAGGGTGCCCAGCCACAGGGTAGTGATGAGCATCAGAATCATGTAGACATTGTGCAGCTTGCCCAACAGCAGGCAGGGGATGACAGTGGCCACAATGATGATGATGCCTCCCATGGTGGGTACGCCCACCTTGTTCACGTTGAACGGGTCGATGGAGGCATCGCGTTGGGTTTCGGTGATTTGCTTGCGCTTCAGCAGGTTGATGAAGTATTCACCGAAGATGGTGGAAATCAGCAGGGCCAGAATGATGGCCATGAGCGAGCGGAACGACACGTAGCCGAACATACCCGCACCGGGGAAATCATACTGTTCCAGATAATTGAATAAGTAATATAACATGTTTCTTTCGCTTTCTCGTTAGTAGTAGTTGTTCTTTATTCGTGGACAAAAATGTCGCGCAGCACTTCCTTGTCGTCAAAGTGATGCTTTACGCCCTGGACATCCTGGTAGTTCTCGTGTCCTTTGCCGGCTACGAGGATGACGTCGCCCGGCTGGGCCAGCAGGCAGGCGGTACGGATAGCTTCGCGGCGGTCGACGATGCTGACTACCTTGCGCAGCTGCTCCTTGTCGAGTCCGGCCAGCATGTCGTCGATGATGGCCTGCGGTTCCTCGAAACGGGGGTTGTCCGAGGTGATGAGCACGCGGTCGCTCTGTTTCACGGCTTCCTGGGCCATGAGAGGACGCTTGCCCTTGTCGCGGTTACCGCCTGCACCGACTACGGTGAGCACCTGACCGCGTCCGTTGAGCACTTCGTGGATGGCGCGCAGTACGTTCTCGAGGGCGTCGGGGGTATGGGCATAGTCCACGATGGCTGTATAGCCGCGCGGCGAGCGCAGCGAGTCGAAGCGTCCGGCAACGGGGCGCAGGGTGCTCAGTCCCACCAGCACGTCTTCGGGCTTCTTGCCCAACAGGCAGGCGGCGCCGTACACGGCCAGCAGGTTCGAGGCGTTGAAGCGACCGATGAACTGTACGTTCACTTCCACGTGGTTGATATCGAGCAGCATGCCTTCGAATCCGTCTTCCAGCACCTTGCCTTTGAAGTCGCACAGGCTGCGCAGCGAGTAGGTGGCTACGCGGGCGCGCGTGTTCTGGGTCATTACCAGTCCGTTGCGGTCGTCCAGGTTGGTCAGGGCGAAGGCTTCCTTCGGCAGGTGGTCGAAGAAGGCTTTCTTGGCCTTCAGGTAGTTTTCCACCGTCTTGTGGTAATCCAGGTGGTCGCGGGTGAGGTTGGTAAAGATACCGCCGGCGAAGGTCAGTCCACCGATGCGGTGCTGGGCCACCGAGTGCGAGCTGACTTCCATGAACACGTACTTGCAGCCTTCGTCGGCCATACGGCCCAGCAAGCGGTTCAGCGTGATGGGGTCGGGGGTGGTATGGTCGGTCGGGATGGCTTCGTCGTCGATGTAGTTGCATACGGTCGACAGCAGTCCGACTTTATAGCCGAAGTGGCGGAACAGCTTATATAATAAGGTGGCGATGGTGGTTTTTCCGTTGGTGCCGGTCACTCCCACCAGTTCCAGTTTCGAGGTCGGGTCGCCGTAGAAGGTCGTGGCCAGCGGGCCCACGGTCTCTTCCGAGTTCTTCACCTGCACGTAGGTCACTCCTTCGTGCAGTGTTTCCGGCCAGGTTTCGCACACTACGGTGCAGGCTCCTTTTTCCACGGCCTTTTCGATGTAAGCATGTCCGTCGGTCTGCGTACCGCGTACGGCCACGAACAGCTGTCCCGTCTGGATGAGACGCGAGTCTATTTGGATACCCGAAATCTCGACAGCCGTCTCGCCGACGAGCTTCAGGACATTCATCTTTTTCAGTAAATCTTCCAGTTTCATTTTTCTCTCTTATTAATTTAATCGTAATGCGATGGTTTGTCCCTTGCGCAACTTGTTGCCGGCAGGGATACTTTGTGCGCGCACCTTTCCCATACCGGAAATACGCGCTTTCAGTCCCAGGCTTTCCAGCAGGAAGACAGCATCTTTGGCTCCCATGCCGATGACGCTGGGCACTACCTTCTCGTTGATGTCCCGATGGGTCAGCCGTACGTCGTTGGCTTGGCGGTCGGCATTGCCCCAGACCGGTTTGCCGTCGGCCGAGGTGGGCGATGTACCGGCGGTCGGCACCTGGATGTGGTCGAGCACATAGCGGGCCTCCTGTACGTCGCCGTCCTTTACGTCGGGAATGAGGATGGAAGTCGAATCCTTCGCTTCCTTCAGGTCCTGGGCCAAATGTTTGGCGAATACCCGTTCGGCAATCTTGCTGAATACACTACCGGCCATCAGTCCCCCCGAGGCTGGAAGTCCCGGTTTCTGGATGGCCACGATGCAGCTGTACTTCGGGTTTTCGGAAGGGAAGTAGCCGCAGAAGCTCACCAGGTAGCGGCGCATGCCGCTGGTATAGCCGGCTTTTCCTTGAGAAACCTGGGCCGTACCTGTCTTGCCCGATACGTGGAACTGTTTCGAACCGGCCCGTTTACCCAAACCTTCGCTGACCACCTTTTCCAGAATCATCTGGATATCGCTGATGGCTTTCGGCGAGGCGATGGCCGGATTCAGCACGATGGGTTCGATGTCCTCTACCACCTGCCCGTCCTTCACAATCTGTTTCACGAAGCGCGGCTTCACCATTACGCCGTTGTTGGCGATGGCATTGTAGAAGGTCAGCGTATTGATGGGCGGTATCTGCGTTTCATAGCCGATGGACATCCAGGCCAAAGCCGTGCGCGACCAGTTGCTGCCGTCGGGTTTCGGCATACGGATGTTCGGTTTGCCGGCACCCGGAATGTCCAGGTCGAGCGGGGTGGCGATGCCGATGCGGTGCAAGCCCTGCACGAATTTCTCGGGCTGGTTGTGGTAGTTGTCGTCGATGAGGCGCGATACACCCACGTTCGACGATACCATCAGCGACTTGGTTGTATTCAGCGTACCGTATCCCCCGCGGTGCCAGTTGTGGTCTTTCATGAACCGGCCGTGCATCATGTACACGCCGTTACCGGTTTCCACCACCGTTTCGGGCGTGATGAGTCCGTCGTCGAGGGCCACCAGAATGGAGGCTGTCTTGAAGGTTGACCCCGGTTCCATCATGTCCGAGATGGCATTGTTGCGGATTTCGCGGTACACTCCGTCGTTGCATTTGGTCATGTTGACGATGGCTTTGATGTCGCCGGTCTTCACTTCCATCAGGATGGCCACGCCTACCGTGGCGTTGATTTCCTTCAGCTCATCCACCAGCGCCTTTTCGGCAATGTCCTGCATGCCCACATCCAGGGTGGTGATGATGTCGCAGCCGTCAACGGGCGGGATGTCGACGATATTCAGCCATTTGTCCATGACTTTTTGGCGGTGCGTGATGCCCGGCGTACCCTTCAGGATAGAGTCGTACGACAGTTCCAGTCCGTTCTTGGCTCCCTGTTCCACGTCGGCATACATGTCGCCCAACGTACGCATGGCCAACGAGCCGAACGGTTTCTTGCGTTGGTTGAAGGCCAGTTCGTGGAAGCCCCCTTTGTATTTGCTCAACCGGAATACCGGCAGTTCCTTGGCTTCCTTGTATTGGATGTACGAGATGCGTCGGGGGTAGAGCAGCCAGCTGCGGCTTTCCTTCTTGCGCCCCTTCTTGATGTGCTGCTTGAACCAGGCGGCACTCTTGTCGGGCAGGATTTCATGCAGTCCCTGGCAGATGCTGTCCATCTTGACATTGAGCAGCGAGTCTTTCTGGTGCTGCATCTTCAGTCGGCGTTCCTTCTGGCGGGGCGTTTCGTTTTTCGACTTGTTGATCATGAAGTCCATGTAAATCTTGTACTCCGGCAGACTGCTGGCCATCAGCTGTCCGTCGGACGAGAGGATGTTGCCTCGGGTGGGGCGCACCGACACATTCTCCTTCACGAAGCGGTCGGCCACATCCTTCCAGTACTGTCGTTCGGCAAACATGATGATGCCGGCCTTGCAGATAATGGCAATGCCGACGAGCACCATCACCAGGATGATGAACGAGAACCGGGTCATTATGTTTTTTTGGTTAGGCATCATGGTTTCAGTCTTTCTGAATGAGGTAAGGGCGGTTGGTAGCCGTCTGCAGATGGCTTTCTTCCGTCGAGATGTATTCTTCGATACGCGATTGGCGGCTCTTTTCCATCAGTTCGGAGGAACGGGCCAGGGCCTTGTACTTGATGTCGGTGAGTTCCTTTTTCAAGCGGTCGATTTCAATCAGTTCCTGTTGGCTGATGTAACGGTTGTCGATGTAGAACACCGTCAGTACCATGATGAGGCAAATCAAGCGGGTTTGACGCTTGAAGAAGTCGTTGGCCAGGATGTCACCTCCCAGGATGCTGCGTAGCGACAGGTGGGGGGTGGTAGGGCTGGATGCCTCCTGGCCCGATGGGTTTTGCTGTTTGGGTTCCTCTTCCATATTCACTTTCCTCTTGGATGGTTTTTTATTTCTTTTCTGCAATTCTCAGTTTGGCGCTGCGCGAGCGGGGGTTGCGGTTCACTTCCTCGTCGCTGGCCAGGATGACCTTGTTGTTCACCAGTCGGAACGGCGTTTGCCGGTTGCCGAAGAAGTCCTGTTCGGTCTTGCCTTCCACATTGCCGGTCTTCATCAGGTTCTTCACCAGTCGGTCTTCCAGCGAGTGGTAGGTGATGACCACCAGTCGTCCGCCGGGTTTCAAGGCTTCGGTAGCGGCCTGCAGCATTTCCTTCAGGGCTTCCATTTCATGGTTCACCTCGATGCGCAGGGCCTGGAATACCTTGGCCAGTTCCTTTTTCTCGCGTTCCCGTCCGAAGAGGGGTTTCACCAGGTTCAGGAAGTCGCCGATGGTCACGATGGGTTGTACGGTGCGTGCCTTGACCAGAACCGAAGCCAGTTTGCGGCTGTTCTTCAGTTCCCCGTACAGGTAGAACAGGTCGGCCAGACGTTCCTCGTCGTAGGTGTTCACGATGTCGGCAGCGGTCATGCCGGCCCGCTTGTTCATGCGCATGTCCAGTTTACCGTCGAAGCGGAACGAGAAGCCGCGTTCGGAGTCGTCGAAATGGTGAGAGGATACTCCCAAGTCGGCTAGGATGCCGTCCACCTCCTCCACACCGTAGTAGCGCAGGAAGTTGGACAGGTAACGGAAGTTGCTGCGCACAAAGGTGAATCGGGGGTCGTTGACAATATTTTTTTCGGCATCCTCGTCCTGGTCAAAACTGTAGAGTCGGGCCGTATCGTCCATGCGTCGCAGGATTTCTTTCGAGTGTCCGCCCCCGCCAAAGGTGACGTCCACATAGATGCCTCCGGGGCGGAGGTTCATTCCGTCCACACTCTCGTCTAGTAACACCGGTACGTGATAAGTCTGTTCTGCTTCGTTCATGCTGTCTTATTTACCTTATTATAATAGAGTCGGTAAAATTACATATTTCTGTACAAACGGGGACATTATTTTTGAAAAATGTTTCAAGAAGTTATCAACAGGTTGTTCAAGTGTTGCACAATCGTTGCCGGATTGCGCAAAAAACGACGGCTTCGTTTCTCTTGACTCTCAAAAACTCTTAATTTTGACTGCAATGGCCGCTTTTTTTTGTCATAAATTGCCAATATAAAAAAAGATAAGTTACTTTTGCAGCTTAAATTGATTGGGTATCATGACAGACGATTCTATATTCTTAATCGACATTGAAAAGATTCTACGCAGCAAAGCGGGAGCCAAATACAAGTATATTCCCCGTTTTGTGGTGTCGTATTTGAAGCGCATTGTGCATCAGGACGAACTGAATGTCTTTCTGCGTGAATCGAAAGACAAGGTGGGGGTCGACTTCCTCGAGGCTTGTATGGGCTTTTTGGATGCAAAGGTCGACATCAAGGGGTTGGAAAACTTGCCCGAGGGCGGGAAGTACACCTTTGTGAGCAACCACCCGTTGGGCGGTCAGGATGGCGTCGCACTGGGATACATTTTGGGTAAACACTACAACGGCAATGTGCGTTACCTGGTGAACGATTTGCTGATGAACCTGCATGGCTTGGCTCCGTTGTGCATTCCCATCAATAAAACCGGATCGCAGTCGCGCGACTTTCCCCGCATGGTCGAGGCAGGTTTTGCGTCGGACAATCACATCATCATGTTCCCGGCCGGACTTTGTTCGCGTCGTCAGCAGGGAGTGATTCGCGACCTGGAATGGAAAAAGACCTTTATCACCAAGAGTGTGGAGACACACCGTGATGTGGTCCCTCTACATTTTGAAGGACGGAACTCTGATTTCTTCTACAACCTGGCCAATATTTGCAAAACTTTGGGTATCAAGTTTAATATAGCGATGTTGTACCTGGCCGACGAAATGCTGAAGAACCGTCACAAGACCTTTACGCTGACCATTGGCAAGCCGATACCTTGGCAAACCTTCGACAAGAGCCGCACACCGGCCGAATGGGCGCAGTTTGTAAAGGAGCTAGTCTATAAGCTGTAACAAGAAAGAGAAGTTGAGATATGGAAGAGATTATTGCACCTATCAGTAAGGAAGTGCTGAAGGCGGAACTGACCGAAGACAAGCGTCTGCGGTTCACGAACAAAAGTCATAATGAAATATATGTCATCACGTGGCAGGATTCGCCGAATGTGATGAAAGAGATAGGCCGTTTGCGTGAAATAGCTTTCCGGGCAGCGGGCGGTGGTACCGGCAAGTCCATGGATATTGATGAATATGATATCATGGAAAATCCGTACAAGCAGTTGGTGGTGTGGAATCCTGAAGCCGAAGAGATCCTGGGTGGGTACCGCTATCTGCTGGGCGATGAGGTGCAATTCGATGAGCACGGAAAACCCATGTTGGCTACGGCTCACATGTTTAATTTCTCAGACACTTTCTTGAAGGATTACTTGCCGTATACGGTGGAATTGGGCCGTTCGTTTGTCACCTTGGAATACCAGTCCACTCGGGCCGGTTCAAAGGGCCTTTTTGCACTGGACAACCTGTGGGACGGCTTGGGCGCACTGACTGTCATCAAGCCGAATGTGAAGTACTTCTTCGGCAAGATGACCATGTATCCCAGCTATCATCGTCAAGGGCGCGATATGATTCTTTATTTCTTGAACAAGCACTTCGGTGACAAGGACAAACTGATTACGCCGATGAAGCCGTTGGAATTGGAAACCGACCCTGAATTGCTGGCGAAACTCTTCTGTCACGACTCTTTCAAGGAAGATTACAAGATACTGAATACGGAAGTCCGTAAGTTGGGCTATAATATCCCGCCGTTGGTCAATGCCTATATGGGGCTGTCGCCCACCATGCGGATGTTTGGTACGGCTATCAACTATGGTTTTGGTGATGTGGAGGAAACGGGTATCCTGATTGCGGTAAACGAGATTCTCGAGGAGAAGCGGGTCCGTCACATCGAGTCGTTTGCCAACCAGCATCCCGAAGCCCTGAAGATTACTTCAGGAGCGAATCCGGTGTTGGGTAAGTAACCAACATCGGTCTTCTATTCTTTTGAAGATGTCGGGTTCTGAAGGACTGTCACATCTTCGTTCGCGCCCTGTTTGGATGATGCATCCAGGCAGGGCGCGAATGCGTTGAAGGGTGAACCGGAAAGAACTGAAGGAATGAAGAGGGCTCGGTGGATGGAACGATTAGCCCAATCGACGGGAAAAGAACGGCTGTGCAAAGGCGGATAAAAGGCGTATCACCTAAGTGATGAAACTTTCGCACCTTAGTGATACAACTTCCTCACCCTAGTGATACGGTTTCCTCACTTTGGTGATACAGCTTTCTCACCTAGGTGATACACCTTGTTCGTCGATACTTGAAGACTTTTGTATCGGTACGAAAAGGTAGACTTTTCCGGTTTAAAAGCCTTCTGTTAAGTAATTTGTGTTTTCGTAGAAATATAAAAAAACTTCCGCATGGGGTGCCATGCGGAAGTGGAAGCGGTGTGGGCAGTGTTTACACCGCCGGTAGACTGTTGCCTTTGATTTTACGGTACAGGTCAAGGGCATAAACGTCGGTCATTCCCGAGATGTAGTCGAGTACCGCCTGAATCTGGCCGTAAAGCGTGGGGGCGTTGATTTCGTACTGGCTCGACACATGGTTGATGAGCAGTTGCGAGTAGGCCTTTTCGGGCGAACGTACCGCTTTGATCATCAAGTCAATCAGGGTGTCGATGACCCGGAAGCCCGCCAGTTCGACATCGAGTACATCGCTCGAGTAGTAAATCTTGCGGAAGGCGGTGTCGGAGCATTGTTGGTACGCATAGCGGTAGTGGGGGGCGATGTGCTGGATCAAGGGCCCCTGGAAGCTGCCGTCGAGCAAAGCGTTCTCGTTTTCGATAAATACACGTGTACATTCCTGGATCAGGAGGCCGATGACCGTCGAGCGCAGGTAGGCAATCTGTTCGTTCACATCCGTGACCACCTGGCATACTTCTTCGAGCCGCTGGCGTTTGCGGTCGTCGAAGAAAAGGGTAAAGAGACGCTTGGTTTCCTCGTGCGTCAGCAGTTTCAGTTTGTGGGCATCCTCGATGTCCATCATCTGGTAGCAGATGTCGTCGGCGGCTTCGACCAGGTAGACCAGCGGATGGCGCACGTAGCGCAGGGGTTCGCCGGGTGCGCTGAGGCGGAGGAGGCCGAGTTCCCGGGCTATGCGCTCGTAGTCGGCTGCTTCGCTCAGGAAAAAGCCGAACTTCGACTTGGTGCCGGCCAGTTGCGATGAGAACGGATACTTCACGATGGAAGCCAGGGTGGCATAAGTCATTACGAATCCCCCCTTGCGCCGGCCGGCAAACTGATGGGTAAGGAGACGGAAGGCGTTGGCATTCCCTTCGAAGTGAATCAGGTCGTCCCACTCCTCGGGGGTCAGTTCGGCTCGCAGAGCTTGTCCGTTGCCTTCCGAGAAATAGGTCGAGATGGCGGTCTCGCCCGAGTGTCCGAAGGGAGGATTGCCCAGGTCGTGGGCCAAGCAGGCCGCTGCGACGATGGCTCCGATTTCCGATACATGCGAGTCGGCCAGTTCGGGATGACGTTCCAGCAGAAGGTGAGCGATGTTGTTGCCCAGCGATCGGCCCACGCACGATACTTCCAGACTGTGTGTCAGTCGGTTGTGTACAAACACACTACCCGGTAGGGGAAATACCTGGGTCTTGTTCTGCAGGCGGCGGAAAGGAGCCGAGAAGATGAGACGGTCGTAGTCGCGCTGAAATTCCGAGCGGTCGTCTTTGCGGGCTTCGTGCAGTTCTTCCAAGCCGAAGCGCTTGTTCGAAAGAAGTTGTTTCCAGTTCATGAGGTTCGTTTTCATAGGGTACAAAAGTAGCAAACTTCCGTTTAAAAATCTGTAAACGCTTAGATAAATCCGTCGAATTGTGTAAATTCGCACCTTAAACATTGAAAATGTATTATTTACTGGAACGTATTGACACTCATGAACGTACAAATTATCAATAAATCCAAGCATGCCTTGCCGCAGTATGCGACACCGCAGTCGGCGGGCATGGACCTTCGGGCCAATCTGGAAACTCCCCTTGTGTTGAAACCTCTGCAGCGCTGCCTGGTGCCTACGGGCTTGTATATTGCGCTGCCTCCGGGCTTCGAGGCACAAATCCGTCCCCGTAGCGGACTGGCCCTGAAGAAGGGCATCGGTGTGCTGAACGCGCCGGGTACCATCGACGCCGATTACCGCGGCGAAATTGGCATTATCCTGGTGAACCTCTCCGACCAGGAGTTTGTGGTAGAGGACGGCGAACGCATTGCCCAGATGGTCATTGCCCGTCACGAACAGGCCGAATGGCTGGAAGTGGACGTCCTTGACGAAACCGAACGCGGAGCCGGAGGATTTGGACATACCGGCAAAAAGTAACCGGGTATCCTTTCTTCCGAAACGAATCCTCCGTCATCCAATAAATTGTAACAGAACGACATGAAACAACGAATCATTCTAGGGTTGTTGGGAAGCATTTGCTTGCTGTCTCTGATGACCGCCTGCGGCACGGCGAACACTTCGCCGCGCAAGTTGCCCGTAGCGGTACAGGAGGCGGCAGACCCGCTGACCCCCGAACAACGCCGCAAATACGACTATTTCTTCCTGGAAGCCTTGCGCTTGAAGGAGAAGGGTGAACTGGATGCGGCTTTTGAACTTTATTCCCATTGCCTCGATTTGTATCCCAAAGGTGCGGCCACGCTGTATGAAATCTCGCGCTTCCAGCTCTTTCTGGACCAGCCCGAAAAGAGTGAGCAGGCCTTGAAGGAAGCGGTGGAGGCCGACCCGAAGAACTTCTGGTACAAGCAGACTCTGGCGGCCTACTATCAGAACAAGCGCGAGTTCCCCAAAGCCATTTATGTGTATGAAGACATGGCCGACCAGTTCCCGAAGCGGTTGGAACCGCTGTTGGCTCTCATCGACCTGTATGCCCGTACCAAAGACTATGCACAGGAAATCCATACCCTCGACCGCTTGGAAGCGCTCGACGGCAAGTCGGAGGAAATCAGTATGGAGAAGTTCCGGGCCTATCTGGCCATGGAGAACGATGAGAAGGCTTTCCAGGAAATCGAAGCCTTGGCCAAGGAGTATGCCTATGATATGCGTTACCAAACCATCCTGGGCGATGTGTATCTGAACAACGACCGGAACGAAGAGGCTTTGGCCACTTACCGACGTATCTTGCAGGAAGAACCGGGCTATGCACCGGCTCGCCTCTCGCTGGCTTCGTATTACGAAAAGATGGGGCAGGACAGCCTGTACCAGGCTCAGTTGGATACGTTGCTGCTGAACGAAACGGTGGACAGTAACACGAAGCTGAACATCCTGCGTCAGCTTATCCTGCGTTCGGAACGGGGCGACCGCGACAGTACGAAGATGCAGTCCATCTTTGCGTCGGTGCTGCGCGAAAAGCAGGAAAATGCCGATGTGGCCATGCTGGCAGCGCAGTATTTCCTGACCAAGAAGATGGATCAGGAGGCGAAGCCGGTATTGCATCAGGTGCTGGAACTCGACCCCGAGAATACACCTGCCCGTCTGCAGCTGTTGAGTTTCGCCATCCGTAAAGACGACATGGAAGAGGTGATCCGCATCTGTGGACCGGCCTTGGAATATACACCCGATGTGTTGGAATTCTATTACTACAAGGGCTTGGCCCATCATCAGCTGGAACAGACCGACGAGGCTTTGCAGGTGTTCTCGAAAGGGGTGCGCCGCATCGATGGGGAGACCGACAAGACGTTGGCTTCGGATTTCTATGCCATCCTGGGCGACCTGTATCACCTCAAGAAAATGAATGTCGAGGCCTATGCCGCTTACGATTCGGCTTTGGTGTACAAGGAAGACAACATCGGTGCCTTGAACAATTATGCTTATTACCTGTCGCTCGAACGGCAGCACCTGGACAAGGCGGAAGAGATGAGTTACCGTACGGTGCAGGCCGAACCGAACAATGGAACGTACTTGGATACCTATGCTTGGATTCTGTTCGAGAAGGGAAAGTACGTAGAGGCGAAACTCTACATTGACCAGGCTTTGCAGTCGGAAGACGGCAGTCAAAGTTCGGTGGTGGTGGAACATGCCGGCGACATCCATTTCATGAACGGTGACCAACAGCGGGCAGTGGAGTTGTGGAAACAAGCCGAGGAACTGGCCAAGCAGGAGCCTAAAGAGGGAAGCGAACCGCGTAGCGACAAGGAACTGAAGTTGCTGCGCAAGAAAATTGAACAACAGAAATACTTTGCAGAATAATGAGAAGACGAGGCTATGTGTATGGTCTGATGGTGTTGGCCATCGGATTTCTGGCTGCTTGTTCGTCGAGCAAACAGGCCCCCAAGGAAACGACCGTGGGCAAACTGCCTGAAGCGGTGTATGTGGAACAGTGCCTCAGCCGTTCGGTGACCTGGGAGACGGTCACAGCCAAGATGAGTGTGGAGGTGAACCCGGGCCGGGGTAAGTCGCCGGTGTCGGTCAGCGGTACGCTGCGTATGAAACGGGGAGAGGTCATCCAACTGTCGATTGCGCCCTTCCTGGGTATTGAGGTGGGTCGGGCCGAGATTACGCCCGATGGCCTGTTGGTACTCGACCGGATTCACAAGCGTTATGTCCAGGTACCTTTTGCCGAACTGAAGGAGATAGCCAAGGCCGACCTGGATTTCCATGCCTTGCAGGCTTTGTTCTTCAACGAGGTATTCCTGCCGGGCAAGGGCAGCCTGACGGCCGATGATGTGCCGGCTTTTCGGGTGCAACCGGCTGACCAGGAGGCTTGGCTGGAGGTGCGTCATCCGAAGCGCTTCACCTACCGTTTTCTGACTGCTGTCGACGGAGGTTGGCTGAAAGAAACTTACCTGGGTTTGACAGGGACGCCTTATGGCATACAGTGGCGTTATGACGATTTCCGTCCGCTAGACAACGGACGGTTTCCGCATGCCATGACGGTGACGTTCGAGGGAGGCAGCCAACCGGCTGGAGCGTCGTTCGGCTTTTCGCGCTTGTCTACCCGCAGCGATTGGGAAGTGCATACAGAAATACCGGCTAAATACGAACCGGTGGACTGGCGGGTTTTGCTGGAGAAACTTTTTTAATTGATTGAAACTGCGCATGAAACGTATCCTTTTGATTCTCTTTGCTTGCCTGTTGTTCGGCACGCTGACCGCTCAAAGTACCCGGAAGATCCGGGAACTGGAGGCTCGGCGCAAGGAACTGCAGCAACAGATTGCCGATTCCGAAACTTTGTTGCAGTCCACCAAGAAAGACGTGAAGAGCCAGTTGGACAACCTGGCATTGCTGACAGGACTCATCGAGGAACGGAAACGCTATATCCAAAGCATCGAGGGGGATGTGGTGACGCTCGATACGGAAGTCAAGGCCTTGCAGGAACAGCTGGCACTGCTGCAGCGCGACCTGAAGGACAAGAAACAACGCTACGAGAGTTCGGTGCAGTATATGTACCGTAACAAGTCGATACAGGAAAAATTGATGTTTATCTTTTCGGCCGAGAACTTGTCGCAGACATATCGCCGTTTGCGCTATGTGCAGGAATATGCCAATTACCAGCGGATTCAAGGGTTGGAAATCGAGCGCAAACAGAAACAGGTGACGACCAAGAAGCGTGAGGTGGAACTGACCCGAACAGCCAAGCAGAAGTTGCTGGAACAGGGGGAGGCTGAAAAGGTAAAGCTGGAAAGCCAGGAGAAGGAACGACAGGCTATGTTGAGTACCTTGCAGAAGAAACAGAAGGGTATCCAAAAGGAAATCAAGCAGCAGAAACGTTCGGCCGAACGGTTGAATGCGCAAATCGACCGACTCATCGAAATCGAAATCGAGAAGGCACGCAAACGGGCCGAGGAGGAGGAACGCCGACGCAAGGCGGCGGCCGAAGCGGCAGCCCGTCGGGAGGCGGCCCGGAAGGAGGCGAAGAAGGTGGAACAGGAACGGCTGGCGGCTTCGCGCAAGCAGCAGGAACGGGAAACCCGGTCCGAAAAGAAGGCGGCCCAACCGGTCGAGGAGTTCCAACTGAACAACGACGACCGTCGCCTGAACAGTAGCTTTGAACGCAACCGGGGCATCCTGCCCATGCCGATTACCGGACCGTATGTCATCATCAGCCATTACGGGCAGTATGCCGTGAGCGGACTGCGCAACGTGAAACTGGACAACAAGGGTATCGATATCAAGGGAAAGGCGGGTGCACAGGCACGGGCTATCTTCGACGGGGAGGTTTCGGCTATCTTCCAATACAACGGTCTGAACAATATCCTGGTGCGGCACGGCAAGTACATCTCGGTGTATTGCAACCTGTCGTCAGTCTTGGTCAAGACGGGTAGCAAGGTGTCCACCCGCACTCCCTTGGGTACCATCCATACGGATGCTTCGGGTAATGCGGTCCTGCATTTCCAGCTTCGCAAGGAAACCGTGAAGCTGAACCCGGAACTGTGGTTGGGCCGCTGACCGAAATTCCATTCCCCTTGTACCGCTACAGGTAGCAGGGGGCGGCCCAGGAAGGCCTTCCTTCCCTATTTTCTCATATAGCAACGGCCCTCCTTGCCACACTGGCAGGGAGGGCCGTTGTCGTTTGTATGAAGCTTCGGGCTATCGTTCCTGGTAGTCGCCGTTGGCTTTGATCAGTTCGATGAGTTTTTCTACAGCTTGGTCCTCGGGAATGTTCTTCTCGATGCAGACCTTCTGCTTGTAGAGGCTGATCTTGCCTCGGCCGGCACCTACATAACCGTAGTCGGCATCGGCCATTTCGCCGGGGCCGTTCACGATGCAGCCCATGATACCGATTTTCAGTCCCTTCAGGTGCGAAGTGGCCGCCTTGATGCGGGCAATGGTCGCCTCCAGGTCGTAGAGCGTACGGCCGCAGCCCGGACACGAGATGTATTCGGTCTTGCTGGTGCGGACACGTCCCGCCTGCAGGATACCGAAAGCCGTGGCATCGATGGTGAGGTGTGACAACGAGCCTTCGTTGTACAGGAAGATACCGTCGCACAGGCCGTCGAAAATCAGGGCACCCATATCGGCGGCTGCCTTGATCTGCAGGTCTTCGGCTTCCTCTTCCTGGTAGAACTGGAAGAAGACCAGCGGGTTCTTCAGTCCCTCGCGCATCAGCTCGTGGGCCAGGGCACGGAACTCACCCAACCGGTTGGGATGGTTGCTCTGGGCAATGATCACCACCTCGGGATGCAGTTTCAGGGTAGCAATCGCTTCCTCGTTCAGCATCAGGTAGGGCAGGAAGAGGAACTTCCGCTCGCATGTGTTGTGGTGCAGCTGCACCAGCTGCTGGTAGTTGAAGGCGGGCCACACATGCTTCATGTCGGGCGTCCACGCATCGGCATCCAGGATGTAGTCCTGTGCTTCGTCGCGGTCCTCGGGCAAGGTATGGCCGCAGTACAGGTAGTCGGGGCGGAACTGCGGGTCGACTTCCAGTGTGCCTTCCAGGCGTTCGGCAATGACTACGGGCAGGTGGTTGCCTCCCACATTTCCTACGGCCGTGGTTTCGCGGCGCTTCGGATGAAGGTAGTCGAAGCCTTCGGCCACCTGGCCGGGGATGTAGGGATGTCCTTCGCGCTGCAGCACATAGTCCACCAGCTTGCGGGCTACGGGGATTTCGGCTTCGGGCGCTTCGGACAACGAAACGCGGATGGTATCACCCAGTCCGTCGGCCAGCAGGGCACCGATGCCCAAGGCCGACTTGATGCGGCCGTCTTCGCCGTCGCCGGCTTCGGTCACGCCCAGATGGAGCGGGAAAGCCATGCCTTCCTGTTCCATGGCAGCCACCAGCAAGCGCACGGTCTGTACCATGACCACCGTATTCGAGGCCTTGATGGAGATCACCACATCGGTAAACTGTTCGCTGACACAGATGCGCAGGAACTCCATACACGATTCCACCATGCCTTCGGGGGTGTCGCCATAACGCGACATGATGCGGTCGGACAGCGAACCATGGTTCACGCCGATGCGGATGGCCGTGTGGTTCTCCTTGCAGATGTTCAGGAAGGGGATGAAGCGCGCCTTGATCTTCTCGATTTCCTGGGCATATTCCTCGTCGGTATATTCCAGCTTCTTGAACGTACGTCCCGGGTCGACGTAATTGCCCGGGTTGATGCGTACCTTTTCGGCATACAAGGCAGCAACATCAGCCACTTTCGGGTTGAAGTGGACATCGGCCACCAGCGGGGTATCGATTCCCTGCGAGCGCAGGCCGATGTTGATGTGCATCAGGTTTTCGGCTTCGCGTACACCCTGTGTGGTAAGGCGGACGTATTCACCGCCCGCTTGGATGATGCGCTTGGCCTGTTCCACACACGCTTCCGTATCGAGCGTCACCGTATTGGTCATGCTCTGGATGCGGATAGGATGGCTGCCTCCGAGGGGCGTGCCACCTACCTGGACTTCCGAGGAAGCGCGGCGGGAGTAATTGAATAAATCCATGTTCAGGGGAGATTAGTTGGTTTTGTAGGCAAACTTCACTTCCTTCAGTTCTTCGTTGGCCTTGACAATCTTGTTTTTCAGACCGGTCTTGTAGTCTGCAAAGCGGGCAGCCAGTTCAGCATCGCCCAGCGCGAGCATCTGTACCGCCAGGATGGCCGCATTCATTGCACCGTTGATGGCTACGGTAGCCACGGGGATTCCGGGAGGCATCTGGATGATGGAATAGAGGGCATCGACGCCGTCGAGCACCGAACCCTTGATGGGCACACCGATGACGGGCAGGGTGGTATTGGCTGCGATGACACCCGGCAGGGCAGCCGCCATGCCGGCAGCCGCGATGATGACCTTCAGGCCGCGGTCGGCTGCGTTCTTGGCAAACTCTTCCACAGCTTCCGGAGTGCGGTGAGCCGAGAGGGCGTTCATTTCGAAAGGTACCTGCATCTCGTCCAGTAATTTGGCAGCTTTCTCCATGACGGGAAGGTCGGATGTGCTACCCATGATAATGCTTACGATAGGTTTCATTGTCTTCTTTTGTTTTTTGTTTGTATGGTTTATATATTCAGTTAGGCACGGATTACGGGGGTATCGTGGTCCGTGTACTCTCCATGAAGGGGTATCCGGGCTTTCCCGCGTAGTCCGCGCCTAAACTGTATGTCTCGTATATAAGGAGTCAATCCTTATGCGTTGATGACTGCTTTGTAGCCTTCTGCATCCAGCAGACCGTTGATGTCGTCCAGGTTGTTCGGCTTGATCTTGATGAGCCATCCTTCGCCATAGGGATCGGTATTCACCAGTTCAGGATTGTCGGCCAGGGCTTCGTTCTGTGCCAGTACTTCGCCAGCTACCGGGAGGAAGAGGTCCGAAATGGTCTTCACTACTTCGATGGTACCGAACACTTCGCCTTGTTCCAAGGTTTCGCCTTCGGTGGGGATGTCTACAAAGACGATGTCGCCCAACTGTTCCTGTGCATAATCCGTGATACCTACATAGGCTTCGTCGCCTTCTACGCGGATCCATTCGTGTTCACTAGTATACTTCACGTTGCTTGGAAATTCCATAATGATTCAATTTATAAGGTTAATACTAAATTTGCTTCAAATAAACAAAATTCCTATGACACCGCAAAACAATCCGACAACAAATCCGGTGAAAACTTCTCCCAAGGTGTGTTGCTTGACAATAATTCGCGCACTGCCCAGCATTCCGGCTAGCAAAATGAAGAAACTGAGCCAACCGACGGGGTTGAACTGGAACAGGAAACTGTAGGAAAGCAGTCCGCCAATGAGCAGTCCGCTGCTGGCGGTGTGGGTGCTTACCTTCCACCGGAAATTGAGCAGGGTACAGCCTATCATGCACAGCAGAGCTGCCACGAGGATGCCCGACAGGTAGCGGGGCAGATGGAGCCGGTAGAGGGTGAACAGACAGGCCAGGTAGCTGGTCAACGTCAGTACGTAAGGGACGAACCGCTTCTTGCGTTCGCCGAGGGCTCGGAGTCCTTCTCCACTGAGCTTTTGGTACAGGTAGATGAAGAGCATGGGCATCAGGATGGTGAAGCAGTAGACGATGCCCAGCATGATGAGCTTGTACTGCAGCGGCATGATGCGCAGGTAGGTGAAGAAGAAGAGCAGGAAGAAGCCGACAAACGGAACCATAAAGGGGGTAAAGATGGCCGACAACACACGGGCCGCCAGCATCAGTCCTCCTTTTTCCGGTGAAGAAGAGGTTGCTGAGGTTGCCGCTTCTGCAGAGGGCACATCGGCTGTGGCGGGTTCGGAGACAACCGGTCCGGCCTCGTCCTCCTTGGACGGGGCAAAGGGTACTTTCGAGGTTGCCGGCGTGTCGGTCGTCGGCTCAGATAACTCGTCGGCAGGCTGAGGCTTTTGTTCCGGCAATGGGGTATCGTTTCTTTCCATAAGCTTTTTTCGGTAAGGGTTAGCGACGCAGGCGGGCCACCGGGATGTTCAGTTGTTGGCGGTATTTGGCCACGGTGCGTCGGGCGATGGGATAGCCTTTGGCCTTCAGCAGGTCGGCCAACTCATCGTCGGTGTAGGGCTTGTTCTTGTCTTCCTGGTCTACGCATTCCTTCAGGATGCGTTTGATTTCGCGTACCGAGAGTTCTTCGCCATCTTCGGTCGTATAGCCGTCGCTGAAGAAATATTTCAGTGAGTAAATGCCGTAGTTGGTCTGTACGTATTTGCTGTTGCTCACGCGCGAGATGGTCGAGATGTCCAGTCCGGTGCGTTCGGCTACATCCTTCAGGATCATCGGTTTCAGCAGCGATTCGTCGCCTTCCAGGAAGAAAGGGCGTTGCAGGTCGATGATGGCCTGCATGGTGGTCATCAGGGTCTGCTGGCGTTGCTTTACGGCATTGATGAAGCCTTGGGCGGCATCGACTTTCTGCTTCAGGAACAGTAGGGCATCTTTCGAAGCCTTGCTTTGGTTGGTCTTGTTGCGCGTATGCTCGTCGAGCAGTTCGGTAAACTGGCGGCTGAGGCGCAGTTCGGGCACATTCCGGTTGTTCAGGTTGAGGGTGATGGTGCCGTCGTCGTAGGTTTCCACCAGGAAGTCGGGGATAATCTGTTGCAGATTCTTGCCCATGGCTTCGCCCAGCGAACTGCCCGGTCGTGGATTCAGCTTGGTGAGTTCGGCTACAGCTTCGTTGTATTGTTCCTCGGTGATGTCGAGTTTCTGCAGGATGCGTTCCTTGTTTTTGCGGGTAAACTCGTCGCAGCATTTACCGATAATGTCGAGTTCGACTTGTCGCAGCGGCGAGGGAGCCTTGCGCTGGATTTGCAGCAGCAGACACTCTTGCAGGTCACGGGCACCGATACCGGCCGGGTCGAACTGCTGGATGACCTTCAGGGCCTTGTTCAACTCTTCTTCGGTGGTGTAGATGCCTTGGTAGATGGCGAGTTCGTCGAGGATGGAGTCCATGCTCTTGCGCAGCAGCCCGTCATCGTCGAGCGAGCCGATGAGGTATTCGGCAATCTGCCGTTCGTTGTCGCTGAGGTTTTGCATCTGCAACTGATCCTTCAGGATTTCGTAGAAGGATACGTTGTCCGAGAAGGGGATTTCTTCGGCTACTTCGTCGCGGGAATGGTTATGCTCCTGCAGTTTGTAGTCGGGGATATCGTCTTCGGTGCGGTAGTCGCCCAGTGAGAGGTCTTCATTCGACGAGGCATTGTTTTCTTCGCTGCCGTCTTCGCTGTTTTCGTAGTCGGTTGATTCGTCTTCGTTTTCAGCCTTTTCGCGTCCTTCTTCCAGGGCTGGGTTGTCCAGGATTTCGGAATGGATCCGTTCCTCCAGTTCCACGGTTGGCAGTTCCAGGAGCTTGACCACCAGAATCTGTTGGGGGGAAAGGGTCTGTATCTGTTGCTGGGCTTGCGTCTGTACTTGATGTGAGCCTTGTGCCATAGCTATCTTGTTTCTATATGTATCGGGTTTGTAAGTTATAGTTAGTAGGACAAAAGTAACGAATTGTCTCGGATTAATCTGCTTTTTCTTGGGTTTATTTTGAAAGGTTGGCTATCTTTGTCTGTAACCTTAAAATGAATCGACATGATGTTTGCAAAAGAAACGTATCAGTCCCGGCGCGACCAATTGAAACAGAGCGTGGGCAAGGGCTTGTTGCTGTTCCTGGGCAATGAGGAGTGTGGAATGAACTATGAAGACAACACGTATGACTTCCGACAGGATTCCACTTTTTTATATTTCTTCGGACTGCCGTATGCCGGTCTGGCGGCAGTAATTGATGTGGATGAAGACCGGGAAATCATTTTTGGAGATGAATTGACCATCGACCACATCGTGTGGATGGGTACGCAACCCACCTTGCGCGAAAAGGCGCAGCGGGTGGGTGTAGAGGAAACGCGTCCGTCGGCCGACCTGAAAAAGTACCTGCAGCGGGCTTTGGTGCAGGGACAGCCGGTGCATTACTTGCCGACCTACCGCGCGGAACATCGTTTGAAACTGTGGGATGGATTGGGGATACTGCCGGGTACGGAAAGCCCTTCGGTGGATTTCATCCGGGGTGTAGTGAACCTGCGCAACCACAAGACAGCCGAGGAAATTGCCGAGATTGAACGGGCCTGCAGCGTGACGGCCGACATGCACCTGAAGGCGATGGAGGTGTTGCGCCCGGGTATGAAGGAATGTGAGGTGTCGGCGGCGCTGGAGGCGGTGGCACAGGCCCATGGATGCCGCTTGTCGTTCCCCACCATTGCGACGGTGTGCGGACAGACATTGCATAACCATTATCACGGTCATACGGTCCAGGAGGGCCAGATGTTGCTGGTGGATGCCGGTGCCGAGACTGAAATGGGCTATGCGGGCGATATGTCGTCGACCATCTGCGTGGGCAAGCACTTCTCGGCCCGTCAGCGCGAGATCCTGGCCATCCAGGTGGCTTCGCATCAGGCGGCCGTGGCGGCCTTGAAGCCGGGCGTGCCTTTCCGTGAGGTGTACGACCTGTCGTGCCGGGTCATCTGCGATGGACTGAAGGACTTGGGCATCATGAAGGGCGATTCGGCCGAGGCAGTGGCTGCGGGAGCGCATGCCATGTTCTTCCCCTGCGGACTGGGTCACATGATGGGCTTGGATGTTCACGACATGGAGAACCTGGGGGAAGTGTGGGTAGGCTACGATGGACAGCCGAAGAGTACGCAGTTCGGCCGCAAGTCGCTGCGTCTGGCGCGTCCGCTCGAACCGGGCTTTGTGCTGACCATCGAACCGGGTATTTACTTCATCCCCGAACTCATTGACTACTGGAAGGCCGAGAAACGCTTTGCCGACTTCATCAACTACGACAAGCTGGAGGAATACCGCGACTTCACCGGTCTGCGTAATGAAGAAGATTATCTGATTACCGAGGACGGTGCCCGCTTGTTGGGTAAGCGTATCCCGATGACGGCCGACGAAGTGGAAGCCTTGCGTTGAGGCGCTCCCTAATGCCGATTTTTATGAATGAACCCCTGTTGCAGCTTGTTGCAACAGGGGTTCATTCGTGGATAGGAGGGCTGTGATTTTACCCTTTTATTCATGGCTGTCCGGGCGCTGTCGGTTTTATCCGCCGATGGTGGCTTTCAGTCCGTAGGCTTCGAAGAGACGGAGGCACTGCTGCTGTACAGCTTCCGAAGGGGGAGCCATCGGATAGCCTTTCGGGTTGTAGACCGTACCCAGTTTCTCGTGTTTGCCCTTGCCGATGTCGTGGTAGGGTAGGAGGTTCACCTGTTCGGGATGTCGGGGCAGGCTGGCCAGGAAGGCAGCCGAGCGTTCGATATTGGTGGCATCGGCATTCACGCCTTCTATCAGCGGAATGCGGATGTAGTAGGGGAAGTCGGCTTCGGCTACCCGTCGGATATTGGCCAGGATGAGTTCGTTGGGTACGTCGCAGTAGAGGCGGTGCACGTCGCTGTCCATGCTCTTCAGATCGATGAGCAGCAGGTCGCAGTGGCGCATCACTTCCTCGACGACCTCGGGGCGGGCCAGCAGGGTGGTATCGACTGCCCGGTGGATGCCTTGTTCGCCGCAGCGCTTCAGCAGTTCGAGCAGGAAGTCGGCATGGAGCAGGGGCTCGCCGCCACAGAAGGTGACGCCACCGCCCGACTGGTCCATGAAGGGGATTTCCTTTTCAATCTCGTGCATCAGGTAGTCCAGGCTGTACTCTGTGCCCGAGATTTCCATTGCCTGGGTGGGACATGCATCGGCACAGCGGCCGCACAGTGTGCAGCGTTCGCGGTCGGTGACGATACCCTCGGGCGTCAGGGTCAGGGCCTGCTGTGGACAGGCTTGTACGCAACTGCCACAGCCCAGGCATTTCTGTCGGGTGTAGAGCTTGTCCCGTCCGTTGCGGATGCCTTCGGGGTTGTGGCACCATACGCACGACAGCGGGCATCCCTTCAGAAACAAGGTGATGCGGATGCCCGGTCCGTCGTTGATGGCGTATCGTTTGATATCGAATAGCAGACTCATGGTTCGTCAAAAGCTTTCTTGGGCCGTGCGGGCAATCACGTCGTATTGCAGGTCGGCATTCATGTCGTTGAAATAGTCGCTGTAGCCGGCTACGCGCACCAGCAGGTCGCGGTATTCTTCGGGATGCTGCTGGGCATCGTGTAGGGTGGCCGTATCGACAATGTTGAATTGGATGTGGTGACCGCCCAAGGCAAAGTAACTGCGGATGAGGCCGGCCAGTTTGGCGATGTCCTCGTCGCGCTTCAGCAGTGAAGGCAGGAAGCGCTGGTTGAGCAGCGTACCGCCACTCTTCACCTGGTCGAGCTTGCCCAGCGACTTCACCACGGCCGAGGGTCCGTGGGTGTCGGCACCGTGGGAAGGCGAGGTTCCGTCGCTGATGGCCCGTCCGGCAAGACGGCCGTTGGGGGTGGCGTTCATCACCTTGCCGAAATACACGTGGCAGGTGGTCGACAGCATGTTTAGGTGGAAGCATTCGCCCTTGGTGTTGGGCTTGCCTTCGATAGCATCGTAGAGGTCGTTGAACACCTGCACGGCAATGCGGTCGGCATAGTCGTCGTCGTTGCCGAAGAAGGGCGTGCGGTTCAGGATGAACTGGCGCATGGCTTCCCTGCCTTCGAAGTTGGTGTTGATGGCTTGCAGGATGTCGTCCAGGGTGAACTTGTGGTCTTCGTAGACATGCTTCTTCAGGACCGAGAGGCTGTCGGTGATGGTACCCAGTCCAGTGCATTGGATATAGGTGGTGTTGTAGCGCGGTCCGGCATTGTAGTAGTCCTTGCCCTTGGCGATGCAGTCGTCGATGAAGAGCGACAGGAAGGTGGCAGGGGCATACTTGGCAAACATGCGGTCGATGTAGTTGCTGACGCGCATCTTCAGGTCGACGAAGTAATCAATCTGACGGCGGAAGGCGGCATATAGTTCGTCGTAGCTTTGGAACAAGCGTGGGTCGCCGGTTTCCAGGCCGACTTTCTTGCCCGAAACCGGGTCGATGCCGTTGTGCAAGGTTACCTCCAGAATCTTGGGCACGTTCAGGTAGCCTGTGAGCACATAGGCTTCCTTGCCGAAGGCGCCGACTTCGATACAGCCGCTGCAACCGCCTTCGCGGGCATCTTCGGGCGTCTTGCCTTGTCGCATCAGTTCCATGACGTAGGTGTCGGGATTAAATACGGAGGGATAGCCATAGCCTTTGCGAATCACCTTGCAGCCTTCGCGCAGGAAGCGTTCGGGGGTGCGGACACTGATGTGCAGGGCACTGCCCGGTTGCAGCAGGTGCAGGTCGTCGATGGTCTCGAGCATGATGTACGACACTTCGGTTACCCCGTCGCTGCCGTCACGACGGATACCGCCGATGTTCAGGTTGGTGAAGTCGTTGTATGTACCGCTTTCCTTGGCGGTGATGCCCACCTTGGGAGGGGCCGTCTGGTTGTTCACCTTGATGAAGAAGCACGACATGAGTTCCTTGGCGCGTTCGCGGGTCAGGATGCCGTCGGCGATGTCTTTTTCGTAGAAGGGAGCCAAGTGCTGGTCGAAGTGGCCGGGGTTCATGGCATCCCAGCCGTTCAGTTCGGTGATGGTGCCCAGGTGGACGAACCAGTACATTTGGATGGCTTCCCAGTAAGTGCGGGGTGCATGGGCCGGTACCCAGCGGCAGTTGGCCGCAATCTGCAGCAGTTCTTCCCGGCGTTGCGGGTCGGCTTCTTCGGCAGCCATCTGTTCGGCCAGGTCGGCATGGCGTTCGGCAAAGACGATGGCGGCATCGCACGAGATGGACATGGCTGTCAGTTCCTCTTGTTTGTCGGTTGCCTCGGGGTCATTCAGGAAATCGAGTTTCTCCAGTTCGGCTGCAATGCGGGCCTTCAGGTCAAGCATGCCGTATTGATACACTTTGCCGTCCAGCGACGTGTGTCCCGGTGCGCGTTGTTCCATAAACTCGGTGAACATGCCGGTTTCGTAGGCGTCGCGCCAAGCTTGCGGCACATGGTTGAAGATGCGTTCGCGCTGGGTCCGTCCTTGCCAGTAGGGGATGACTTCCCGTTCGTAGGTGTCGATGTCCTCTTGGCTGATGGTGTAGCGCTGCAGTTCGCGGGTGTTGAGCACATGCAGGTCTTCCACGCTGTGGCAGGTCAGTTCGGGGAAGGTGGAAACGGCTTTCGGTTTCGGGCCCCGTTCGCCGACGATGAGTTCGTCGCGACCGATATAGAGAGTTTTGCGTCGGCAGATTTCGAGGAAGTTCAAGGCCCGGAGGATGGGAATGGGATATTTCCCTTCGTTGGCTTTGTAGAATTCGGTTTCAATCAGGGCGCGTTCAATGGACAGGGAGGGCTGTGCGTCGAAGGATTCCTGACGCAGCCGTTGGATGCGGTCTGTCATACCGCTGTTTGCTGTTTTCATGGTATCAATGATTTTGTGATAAGCAATAAGGGGATGGCCATAAGGGCATAAAAGTTACTTCTGGCTATCCGAGGGGGCGGCTAACCGATGAGTCAGCAGCATGGAAAAGAAGGGGGCAGACTCCGGGTGGAGCTGCCCCTATGAAAAGGTGTTCTTAGCAATAGAACATCAGACAGTTGAACAATTTGCGATAGTTCTTGGCGTTCATAGGGCTGTAAGTCGTCTTACTGGCAGACGAAGTTACAGCTTGTTACGCAGATAAGCAAGCCTTTATAGGCTGTTCTACAGCAGGTTAATGTTGTAGAACAGCTGCTTTTTCATGGAAGTTATCCGGTTAATAGCGGAAACTGCTTCCTCCTAGGAACTCTCTTAACAAAGAGGTGGGCGGGAGTTGCTTGTCCTGTACCGATGCGAAGTATTCCAGGAACTTTCGTAGACGGTAGGCTTCGGAATATTCTGGTCGGTTGTTGGGTACATTGCGCAGGATGGGAATAGCGTAGTCTTTCATCACCGCCAGTTCGAACAGCAGGGCCGAATTGAACATGACGTCGGCATTTTCCTGGTAGGGGAAAATCCACTTGTCCTCGCCAGCCCGTACGCTGGGCCATCGGCTGATGGTTTCTTCGGCCGAGTAACCACGGTACTTGTAGTCGCGGATGATGCGGCGCAGCAGTCGGTTGTCGGTCGTGGGAATGTAGTTGTGATTATCGAGCAGGATGGTAGTCAGGGCCGATACATATACTTTATACTTGTTTTCAGCTGGGATATGAGGTGTCAGTTCGGGATTCAACGCATGGATACCTTCGAGTATCAGAATCATGTGGTCATCGATTTGCAGCTTCTCGCCGTGGAATTCCCGTTTACCGGTGGTAAAGTTAAAATAGGGCAGTTCTACCTCTTCACCGCGCAGCAAGGCTTGTAGCTGTTGGTTGAAGAAGGGGAGGTCGAGGGCATAGAGTGATTCGTAGTCGTAGTTCCCGTTTTCATCCAATGGAGTGTCTTCGCGGTTTACAAAATAGTTGTCCAGCGAGATGGGGTAAGGACGTAGTCCGTTGGCCATGAGTTGGATGCTGAGTCGTTTGCTGAAGGTGGTTTTGCCTGACGAGGACGGACCGGAAATCAGCACCAGTTTTACCCGTTTGCCGTCGACGTTGCGGTGGTAGATTTCATCGGCAATCTGCGAGATACGTTTCTCTTGCAACGCTTCTGACACATTGATGAGGTCGGTGGCATGCCCTTCGTTGCATACGGTGTTGAAGTCGCCCACCGTGCCTACACCCAGAATCTGGTTCCAACGTCGGTGTTCCTTGAATACTTCCAGCATTTTTTCCTGCTTTACCACTTCTTCCAGTTTGTCGGGCTGGAGGCGGTTGGGTACTCGAAGCAGCAAGCCATCGTAGTATTTTACCACATCGAACAGGTGGAGGTAGCTGGTACGCGGCAGCAGACTGCCGTAATAGTAATCTACGGTATCCCCTAAGGTATAATAAAAGGAGTAGAGTTCGCCAGAAGTCTCCAGCAGTTTGACTTTGTCCGGCATGTTGCGTTCGCGGAAGAGTTCTACCACTTCGGCGGTGTGGCGTTCGTGCCGGTGGAAGGGGATGTCTTCGGCAATGATTTCCTTCATGCGCTGTTTGATGCGTTGTACATCGTCCAAACCGATTTCACGTCCTATCTGTAGCGTACAGTAATAGCCTTTCGATACGGGATGTTCCAACAGGATGCGTCCGTTGGGATAGAGGTCCTCTACCGCTTTGCACAGCACAAAGCAGAGCGAGCGGACGTAGGTGCGCATGCCCGAAGGATTAGTGATGTCAAGGAACTCCACATCCTTGTTGTTGTAAGCACGGAAAGTGAGCCCTTCGACCTTGTTGTTGACTTTGGCACTGACAGGCCCATAAGGCATTTCTAATTTAAATCCATTATAAATCTCCAAAAGTGTGCTTCCAATCGGAAAATTCTTTGAACAATTGTTATTTTTGCAATATATTTGTAACATAATCGTAATATGTATTATTAACGTAGTGAAAACGGCTGTAATATACCGAATAAAAGGGACATTCGCCAATTCCTACCAAATTTATTCAAGATGGAATATTCTTTTTATGATTTGTTAAAGTTGCTAGGTTCACTGGCACTGTTCCTCTACGGAATGAAAATCATGAGTGAAGGTCTGCAAAAGTTTGCGGGCGACCGACTGCGTAAAATCCTCACAGCGATGACTACCAACCGGGTGACTGGTGTGTTGACAGGGGTCCTCATCACTGCGTTGATTCAATCCTCTTCTGCGACTACCGTTATGGTAGTAAGTTTTGTGAATGCTGGACTGCTGACCTTATCCCAATCCATCGGAGTGATTATGGGAGCGAATATCGGTACGACTGTGACAGCCTGGATTATTTCGGCCTTGGGATTCAAGGTGGACATTGCAGCGATGTCGCTTCCGATGCTGGCCTTGGGTGTACCGTTGCTGTTCTCGGGCAAGAGCAATCGTAAGTCCATCGGTGAATTTATCTTTGGTTTCTCGTTCCTTTTCATGGGGCTTTCCTTGCTGAAGACCAATGCACCCGACTTGGGACAGAACCCGGAAATGCTTTCCTTTGTACAGAACTATACCGACATGGGTTATCTTTCAGTGCTGCTGTTTGTGCTGATCGGTACCATCTTGACTATGATTGTGCAGGCTTCGGCTGCTACCATGGCGATTACCTTGATTATGTGTGCCAATGGCTGGATCAGTTTCGAACTGGGCGCTGCATTGGTATTGGGTGAAAACATCGGTACCACCATTACAGCCAATCTGGCGGCTTTGACCGGTAATACACAGTCCAAGCGGGCGGCTTTGGCTCACTTGGTTTTCAATATTTTCGGTGTTATTTGGGTGTTGTGCTTGTTCCGCCCGTTTACGGCCGGTGTATCCTGGTTTGTAGAGGATGTGATGAAGACAGTCGATCCGGCTGTAGCCGTTTCTTTCAAACTTTCGGCTTTCCACACTGCTTTTAACATCTGTAACGTATTAATTCTGATTTGGTTCGTCCGTCTTATCGAGAATACGGTACGCCGGATTATTCCGCAGCGCGAACAGGACGAAGAATATCGTCTGCGTTTCATTGCCGGTGGTATGCTGTCGACCGCTGAATTGTCGATTGTACAGGCTCGTAAGGAGATCAATCTCTTTGCCGAACGTACGCACCGCATGTTTGGTATGGTACGCGAACTGTTGCACACGGACAACGACAACGACTTCAACAAGTTGTTCAGTCGGGTAGAAAAGTACGAGAATATCAGTGATAACATGGAATTGGAAATTGCCAATTACCTGAATCAGGTGTCGGAAGGCCGTCTGAGTTCGGAAAGTAAGTTGCAGATTCGGGCGATGCTGCGCGAGGTGACCGAAATTGAAAGTATAGGTGACAGCTGCTACAACCTGGCCCGTACCATTAACCGCAAGCACCGCAACGAACTCGACTTTACGCCGAAGCAGTATGAACATATTCACCAGATGTTCCAGCTTACTGACGATGCCTTGACGCAGATGATAGCGTTGGTGGAAGACGAACATCACACGGTGGATGTGAACAAGTCGTTCAATCTGGAAAATGAAATCAACAACTACCGCAGCCAGTTGAAGAACCAGAACGTGGTGGATGTGAACAACAAGGAATACACGTATCAAATGGGCGTTCACTATATGGATATCATCGGTGAATGTGAAAAGCTGGGTGACTACGTGGTAAACGTGGTGGAAGCCAGCAGCAACGTGAAGGAAAAGAAAGCGTAAAAACGGTTTTTTATCTTATAGAATGGTTAGGCGGGAAAAGGGAGTGCGACTCCTTCTTTCCGCCTTTCTTTCGTTTGTATGGCAGGATACGATGGCTCCTGTTCCATCCGAGTAGGCTGGTGGAAATTTGTTCGCCTTCCGGTCTCATAATAAAAGAGGAGCTCCGCTACAACCCGGTTGTAGCGGAGCTCCTTTCAAAAGGCCAATGACCTTATTTCATTCGTTTTCCAGGAGGGAATCTCTGATTATTTTTTCTTTTCGATGCTAATCAGCTCTACTTCGAATACCAACGTAGAGAACGGCTTGATGTCTCCACCCATTTCACGGCTACCGTAAGCCAGTTCCTGCGGGATGTACAGTTCCCATTTAGAACCTACCGGCATCATAGTCAGCGCTTCGGTCCAACCCTTGATGACCTGGTTGGCCTGGAATGTAGTCGGTTCTTTGCGGTCGTAAGAGCTGTCGAACTGAGTGCCGTCAATCAACGTACCCTTATAGTGTACCTTTACGGTAGAAGAATCGGTCGGGATTTCACCCTTACCTTCCTTGATGACCTTGTACTGCAAGCCGCTCGGAGTGGTCTTCACACCTTCCTTTTTAGCATTTTCAGCCAGGAACTTTTCACCGGCTTCCTTGTTGGTAGCATATTTCTTTTCGAGAGCCTTAGCCTGGATAGCTTCTGCATGTGTTCTTACGAAATCGTTGGCTTCCATCATGCTTACCTTGTTCTGCTTCTTCAGGGCAGCGATGAATCCGGCCAGGAAGTTTTCTTTGTTCAGGCTCTGGGTAGAGTCACCGGCAAAGATGCGTTCGCTCATCATTTCGAACATGCGGCCGCTTACCTGCTGACCAATCTGCTGACCGGCCATATAAGCTACGTCCTTGGGGCTTGTCTTGCCGGCACCGTCCTGTACACCACGAATGAAATCAGCCATATAAGCTGTGTCTACACCCAGCTGCTGAGTCATGTACATATCCAGACCCTGTGTGTTGGTGATGCCCATCATGTACGAAAGTGAATCTACGTCACTTTTCAAGTTGGCTTTCGGAGCTCCGCTCGAGCAAGAAGCCAAGCCTGCTGCAGCGATTACTGCAGCGAAAAGAGTTGTCTTTTTCATTTGCTTGATTTGATTTTATGATTTTTGAATGAATTTATTTCGGTTGTTTCGGGTTGAATTACAGCACTTCAATCAGTTCCACTTCGAAAATCAGTGTGCTGTGAGGCGGAATCATTTCGCCGGCCTGCTGGGCACCGTAAGCCAGTTCTGAAGGAATGAACAGTTTCCACTTCGAACCTTCGGTCATCAGCTGCAGCGCTTCTACCCAACCTTTGATAACCTGGTTTACACCGAAAACGGCCGGTTCGCCGCGCTTGATAGAACTGTCGAACAATGTACCGTCGATCAGTGTACCTTCGTAGTGGCACTTCACGCGGTCGGTAGCGCTCGGCTTCTTGCCGTTACCTTCAGTAATCACTTCATACTGCAGACCGCTAGGCAGGGTTACTACGCCCGGACGCTTGGCATTTTCTTCCAGGAAAGACTTTCCCTGTTCGATGGTAGCCGCATTCATCTTGGCTTCCAGTTCTTCGAAATACTTGTTCACGATTTCACGGGCTTCTGTGTGACTGATAGCGGTTTCCTTTCTGTCTAATACGTCCTTTATAGCTTGAGCAAAGTCGTCGACATTGATACCTTGGGCACCCATGCCCAACAAATTCTGGCCGATACCGAGGCCGATGGCATAACTGAATTTATCCATAACTATTTATTTTATAAGTTGTTTTTATACAAAACGCACAAAGGTAGGGGTTTTCTTTGAATGAAAGGCCCCAATCTTCCTAATTTTTCTTATTTTTGTCTGTTTAGTTAAAAGAGGAGGACTCTATCATGAAGAAATTAGTTGTATTGACCGGTGCGGGAATGAGTGCCGAAAGCGGTATCCGGACGTTCCGCGATGCCGATGGATTGTGGGAGGAATATCCTGTGGAACAGGTAGCGACGCCCGAAGGCTATGCTGCCAACCCGCAGCTGGTCCTTGATTTCTACAACCAGCGCCGCCGGCAATTGCTGGAGGTGAAGCCCAATCGGGGGCACGAGATTTTGGCCGAACTGGAACAGTATTTCCAGGTGACCATCCTGACACAGAATGTGGATAACCTGCACGAACGGGCAGGCAGTTCGCAGGTCATTCATTTGCATGGCGAACTCACCAAGGTGACCTCGAGCCGAGACCCGAACGATCCGGCCTGTATCCGTGAGCTGAAGCCCGAGGAGTATGAGGTGAAAATTGGCGACCTGGCGGCCGATGGTTCGCAGCTGCGCCCCTATATCGTGTGGTTTGGCGAACCGGTGCCGATGATTTCTATGGCAGCCCGCTATGCACAGGAGGCCGATATTTTTCTGATTATCGGAACATCGATGAATGTCTATCCGGCTGCCGGACTGCTACGTTATGTACCTTTCCAGGTGCCGGTCTATCTGATTGATCCCAAGGAGGTACCCATCGGTTCGGGACGGCCTGTACAGTTCCTCCGCAAGGGGGCGTCGGCCGGTATGGAAGAATTGAAAAAAATGTGGGTGGGTTCATTGTAAGTTCGATAAATTATCCTATATTTGCCGCGAATAATTACCAAATTATTGAATCATTAAAACAGAATTGATTATGAAA
>AMCI01000004.1_pt1 | contig 57867 bp, 43 predicted proteins | sample 419838 | NCBI WGS metagenome assembly AMCI01 (sample SAMN01090643, study PRJNA158313) | gut metagenome
AGTCATAATCAGAAGAGTTCAGAGACTTCTAATTTACTAAAAATCAACGAATTATGCAATACTTTTCTCCTTTATTATCAGCAGGTTAGCACTTTTTTCTCAGCACATTTCTTCATGCTTAACCATTCGTTTTTGACAACATTTCAATGACCTCTTTAGTGTTTTCGAACCGACTTTTTCCGGTTCTATTGTTTAACTTTTAATTTTTCGGTAAAAAATTACCGAAGTATTGTTTTAATAAAAAGTAGCAAAAATTACTCGAAATTTTTCGCTAAATCTTCTATTTTATAGCCTTAGCCGTTTATTTGGACTATTTAGTACAGAACCGTTAAAATCTTTCCGCTAATCTAAATGTCAGTTTTTATGGCATTTATAGATAGAAACGGTTCCGTTTGTGGTCTATTGGGGTGAAAATTGTCTTCTGGCGGTTTACCCCAACCAGGCTCCCATGCGCTTCTTCACCAGCGAGGTTTCGCACAGGATGCGGATGAATTCCTTCGAGGCTTCTTTCTTGTAGACGCCTTTCAGCATCTGTACGCAGCCTACCATGCGGCACGATTCGTGGTGGATGGGCACGGTGCACAGGTCGTCTACATCGTCGGTCGACGAACCGGAGAGGATGGTGCAGAGACCGGTGTTGCGCACCAGGCGCAGCAGAGGGGTGACTTCGTCCATCTCGACACGGACGTTCAGGGCCACGTTGCTGCCCGAAAGGATATCCTCGAGTACATTGCGGGCTTGCAGTCCTTTGGCGGGCAGGGCCACCGGATAGGCGGACAGGTCGGAGAGGGTGACCCGTTCTTTCTTGGCCAGGGGATGGTCGCGCCGCACCACGACCGACAGGTGGTCTTCGAAGAGGATGTGCGACTCGATTTCGGGGTAGGAGCCTTGCGGACGGAAGGAGAGGACAAAGTCGAGCTCGCGGCGCGACAGCCGGTCCAGCAGTTCGGTCATGGGCTTGTACACTACCGAGAGGCTGATACCGGGGTAGCGGTGGATGAACTCCTTCAGCGTTTCGTGCATCACCATGTTGAACGAGTGGGTCACGCCGATGTTCAGCGTGCCGCAGCGCAGTCCGCGCAGGTCCTCCATGCGGTGGGCGCAGTCTTCGGCCGACTGTACGGTCTTCTCGGCAAAGGGCAGCAGCTCGAGGCCGGCTTCGGTGAGCGACACTTCGTGCGAGTTGCGGAAGAAGAGGGCGCTGCCCAGTTCGTTTTCCAGTTGCTTGATGGTCTGCGAAAAGGTGCTTTGGGTGATACACATCTGGCGGGCTGCTTCCGAAAAGTTGAGCAGCTTGGCGGCCAGGAGGAAGGATTTCAGATATCTTAATTCCATACGTAAAGGGATGTCCATGGTTTTTGTGAGAGACAAATGTACTTGTTTTTGGGATAGGTTCCCGTGATTGTAGCTTCGATTGCAGATTTTTTAACGACCGGCCGGGAAATTGCGTGCCTGGCTTGGGGGAAAAGGGGTTCCGGTCCGGGGAACGGTCTGTCCGGCCGGTCGTGGCTGCATAGACAAGAGAGGGTGTTGTAGGGGGGGAGTTATCGGGTGGCCGAGAAGGAAATCTTCTTGAAGCAGAAGATGGGTACGGTGACACCGACAAACATGAGCAGCACGATGAGGCTGCACACAAAGCCGTTGTAGTTCAGCAGATAGAGCTGGTGCATGAACTCGCCTTCCGAGGTGTGCTGCACGCAGGCCAGGAAGGCTTGGATGGTGCGGTAGGCATACATCCCGGGAATCATGGGCAGCAGGGCGGGGAACGACATGCTCTCGGCAGGGGCTTTCCACCGTGTCGAGACAGGGATGGAGAGCAGGCCGATGACCAGGCCGCCGATGAAACTGGCCCACACGATGGAGATGCCGAGTTCGCCCATCAGCAGGGTGCGGGTGACGTGACCGGCTGCGGCCAGGATGGCACAGCCCGAGAAGGCCTTGACGGGTACGTTGCTGATGCTGCCGAAGCCGATGGCGGCCACGGCAGCGAAGAAACAGTCTTGTAGAATCGGTAACATAGAAATAATCAGAGGGTTTTTTAATACAATTAGTAATGGATAGGTCTTCGTATGTTTCTGACTACAAGGTGACATGCATCAGCAACAGCCCGAGGTAGAGTCCTACCGACAGGCAGACCGTCAGGGTGGCGGCATGGATGAACCGGCTGGTGGCGCAGATGTAGTGCCCGTTGATGAGGTCGCTCACGGCATTCAGGTAGGGAATGCCGGGTACCAGGTAGAGCACGCTGGTGGCCAGGGCTACGTCGGGGGTCTCGCCCCAACCGAACACGTAGCCGGCACACGACAGTACGGCCGATACGCAGCCGGCAATGATGATGGAGGCCCGCAGGTCGAGGTGGAACTTGCTGCACAGGGCGCCTTTCAGGTAGAAGCCGCACAGGGTGGCCACGAAGACAATGGCCATCGAGGGCAGGTCGCCTTCGAACAGGCGGCAGAACGAGGCATTGGCCAGTGAGGCGAGCAGGGTGACTCCGGCCGAGGGCAGACGCTTCACGCCGCAGATGTCGGTGTACTGGCGGCGGACTTCCGGCAAGGGGAGGCCGTCGTCGATGCAGTTCCAGCTGAGCTTGCTCAGGGCGCTGATGGTGGCGTAGTTGATGCCGCCGTGGCCGATGGTCTTGCTGAAGATGTTCAGTTCCTGGGCCTCGTTGGTCCGTTCCACCACTTCCACGTGTTGGGGGTAGATGTTCACTTCCGCCCGACAGCCGTAGGCTTCGGCGATGCGTCCTACGTTCTTCTCGATGCGTACGGTGGTGGCGCCACATTCCAGCAGGGTGGTGGCATAGTCGCACAGGAAAGCGCCTACGGGTTGGTCCGGCTTATTCATAGTCGTCGTCATCATCCCATACATAGATTGAATCGTTGTCCCACTCGATGACATGGTGCTTCTTGTTTAGGGTACATAACTTGTGATAGGCGGTCGAACCGAAGGCCATGAGGATGACCAGCAGGATGCAGCCCCAGATGAGAAGGGCTCCTTGCGGATTGGGTTGGGCGGCTACTTGGGCGGCAGCCGGAGAGGTGGCTGCGGCATGTACAGCGGCTACGGGAGCGGCTGACTGCAGGAGGGTGACGAATGATAATAACATAATGATCTCGTTTTTTTGATTGCGGCCGCAAAGGTAGGGTTTGCCGCGGGGTACGGGAAGGGTTGGCATACGTTTGTACAACTAGTCACTAGTGGAAATTCCGATAAAAACGAAAATTCCGTCCCGACTCGTGCCGAAGCGGCGAGACGGGACGGAAGGTCAGGAGGGGAGAGACAGGGGCTTTCTGTCTCATTCAAAAGGTTTTCGGTAGGTGCATCCGTTCTTCCATTCGGAGCATCCGTAGGCAGTCTTTCCCTTGATGAGGACCCCTTTGCCGCACAGGGGGCAAGGGGTGCCGATCAGGACATCGCCGTTCAATGTTTTCTTTTTAGCTGTGGTTTTTCCACTAGCCGCTTTCTGTGATGCCATCGGTTTGGCCGATTTTTCGGTCGGGCGAGAGGCGGTTTTTCCGTTGTTTCCTTTTTGGGAGGTGCTTTTTTTCGGGCTGCCTTTCGCCGGTGCGTCTTCCAGGACCGTGACGCGGCGGTTGGTGTTGTCGCTTAACACGCTGTAGACAATTTCGCTCACCATCTGTTTCAGTTCGTTCAGGAAGGTGGCGGCATCGTAGCTTTTCTTCTCGATTTCGCGCAGTTTCTTTTCCCAGATGCCAGTCAGTTCGGCCGATTTCAGCAGTTCTTCGTGGATGAGGCCGATGAGTTCCATGCCGGTCGGGGTGGCAATTAGGTTCTTGCGTTCCTTGCGGATGTAGTGACGTTTGAACAGGGTCTCGATGATGGCGGCGCGGGTAGAGGGACGGCCGATGCCGTTTTCCTTCAGGGCGTCGCGCAGTTCGTCGTTCTCCACCAGCTTGCCGGCGGTTTCCATGGCGCGCAGCAGGGTGGCTTCGGTATAGGGACGGGGCGGTTGGGTCCACTTCTCGTCCAGGCGGGGCAGGTGGGGACCGCTTTCGCCTTTCACGAAGGCGGGCAGGGTGCGTTCTTCGTCGCCTTCCTTCGGGTCGGCATCGGGGTCGGTCATGCCTTCGGGCAGGTTGGTCTGCGGTTTGGTGAAGAGGACGCGCCATCCCAGGTCGAGTATCTGCTTGCCGGTGGTCTTGAACTCGATGCTGTCGGCTTCACCGATGACGGTGGTGGTGGCAAAGCGGCAGTCGGGATAGAACACGGCAATGAAGCGGCGGGCCACCAGGTCGAACACGCGCTTCTCCATGTCGGTCAGGTTCAGCGGGGGCTGTCCGGTGGGGATGATGGCGTGGTGGTCGGTCACCTTGGCATTGTCGAATACCTTCTTCGACTTCACCAGGGTACGGCCGGCCAGGGGGGCGGTCCACTGTTCATACGGCTTCAGTCCGGCCAGGATGGACGGACACTTGGGGTAGATGTCGTCGCTCAGGAAGGTGGTGTCGACACGCGGGTAGGTGGTCACCTTCTTTTCGTAGAGCGACTGGATGAGTTTCAGGGTCTCGTCGGCCGAATAGCCGAACTTCTTGTTGCATTCCACCTGCAGCGAGGTCAGGTCGAACAGGCGGGGCGGGGCTTCCGTGCCTTGCTTCTTGCTCACTTCGGTCACGGTGAAAGGCACCTGGCGGATGCGTTCCAGCAGGGCTTCGCCGGTGGCCCGGTCGGTGATGGGCGGGATGCCCCGGTTCTCTTCGGGCTTCTTGGCTTTCTTGGGGTTTTCCTGGGCGTCGCTCGCCTCCTGGGCCAGCTCCTCGTCGCTTTTGCGTACCAGGGCGGTAAAGTTCGTGTCGCGGTAGGTGGTGGCCAGCACCCAGTACTGCTGGGGGGTGAAGTGTTCGATTTCCTCCTGGCGCTTCACGATGAGGGCCAGGGTGGGGGTCTGTACGCGGCCGATGGACAGCACCTGGCGGTTCTGTCCATATTTCAAGGTATAGAGTCGGGTGGCGTTCATGCCCAGTACCCAGTCGCCGATGGCACGGCTCAGTCCCGCCTCGTACAGGGGCTGGAATTCCCGCTGGTCTTTCAGTTTGCTGAATCCTTCGCGGATGGCCTCTTCGGTCAGCGAAGAAATCCACAGCCGTTTCACCGGACAGCGGGCGCCGGCTTTCTGCATCACCCAGCGCTGGATGAGTTCCCCTTCCTGGCCGGCATCCCCGCAGTTGATGATTTCGTCGGCTTTCTGCATCAGTCCCTCGATGATATGGAACTGCTTCTCGATGCCCGGGTCGGGGATGAGTTTGATGCCGAAGCGGGGCGGAATCATGGGCAGGCTGGACAGGCTCCAGGCTTTCCACGACGGAGTGTATTCGTGCGGTTCCTTCAGGGTACACAAGTGACCGAAGGTCCAGGTCACCTGGTAACCGTTTCCCTCGATGTATCCGGGGTGGGAGTGGGTGGCTCCCAGTACGGCCGCGATGTCGCGGGCCACGGACGGCTTTTCGGCAATGCAGACTATCATGATGTGGTTTTTGATTTCTTTTTTTGAGTTGTATGGACCGGCAAAGGTACGAAAATAGAAGAAATTTGAAAAAGAATCGGGCGGGGATGTGCCTTGGTGCGTAGTTTTTTGTATGTTTGTGGGAAAGTATGCAAAACGACTCAAGGAAAACGACTAAAAGAGGATAAGTATGAAAAGATGGATGAGTACCTTCGTGGTAGCCTGCGCTTGCGTGGCCGCTCAAGCGCAGTACTTCAGTACCCGGCAAGGCACGGAACTGGATTATGTGACGTATGATGAAGCGGGCCAGAGTGTGCTCAACTCGACCGTGACGGTGACCAAGTGCATCGTCAGCCGGGAAAGACGGAAGTGATGTATTTCACCAAACGGGTGGAAAACCGCCAGAGCAACAACACCAGCTATACCTTATATTATTGGATTCACGAAAAAGGACGTTCGGTCTGCATCGAGGATTTGATGTATGGTCCCTACATTGCTTCGGACAGCGATCCGGCTGTGTACAACAACGAAATCCGGGAAGCGCTGCGCAAGGACCTGAAATGGAAAGGGGACAATTCGTTTGCTTTGCCCGACCAATCCCATGCAGGTGAATCGATGCCCGACCGCTCGTGGTCGTACCAGGACGGAGGTGTTCTGCGCCGTCAGGTGACCATCACCGGGGCTGCTTTCTTGGGCAATGATTCGGTAAATACGACAGCCGGCAATTTCAACTGCCTGAAGATCATGTATCTGAAGCGAACCAAGGAAATGCTGAAGAACAAGACCCTGCGTGTGGCCGAATGGTATGCACCGGGTGTCGGACTGGTGAAATCGGAATCGTTCGATATGAAGGGTCGTCCCGCAGGTAAGGTCCTGTTGGTGGCCATTCGCGAAAAGTAAACCGGACAATGGGTTGCCGGTCGGCTCATTCCAGGGAGCAGAAACCTCTGGAATGATGGGATAAAAGAAAGGTGCACCGCGGTGCACCTTTCTTGGTTCATGGGGGATGGCTTCAGCCGACCGTTCAGGCTTCTTCGTCTTCCAGCAGGATGTCCATAATCTGGACAGCTGCCTTGGCTACCGAAGTACCCGGGCCGAAGATAGCCACGACACCGGCCTGGTACAGGAAGTCATAATCCTGCATCGGGATGACGCCGCCGGCAAAGACCAGGATGTCCTCGCGGCCCAGCTTCTTCAACTCTTCCATCAGCTGCGGAATCAAGGTCTTGTGACCGGCTGCCAGTGACGATACGCCCACGGCATGCACGTCGTTTTCCACGGCATCGCGGGCCGCTTCGGCCGGTGTCTGGAACAACGGACCCATGTCCACGTCGAAGCCACAGTCGGCATAGCCCGTAGCTACCACTTTTGCACCACGGTCGTGTCCGTCCTGGCCCATCTTGGCAATCATGATGCGCGGGCGGCGACCTTCTCTCTTCGCAAATTCTTCGGTCAGTTCGCAAGCTTTTACGAAATCTGCATCCTTTTTACTTTCTGATGAATACACGCCTGATATGGTTCTGATTACTGCTTTATAACGTCCTACAATCTTTTCGCATGCGTCGGAGATTTCGCCCAGGGTAGCGCGTACGCGGGCCGCTTCCACAGCCAGTTCGAGCAGGTTGCCCTTTCCGGTCTTCACGCATTCGGTGATGGCTTCCAGTGCCTGCTGCACTTCCGCTTCGTTGCGGCCTTCCTTCAGTCGCTTCAGGTTTTCGATCTGTTCCAGGCGCACGGCGGTGTTGTCCACTTCGAGGATATCGATGGGGTCTTCCTTTTCCAGGCGGTACTTGTTGGTACCGACGATGGTCTGGGCGCCCGAGTCGATGCGGGCCTGTGTGCGGGCAGCCGCTTCTTCGATACGCATCTTGGGCACGCCGGTTTCGATGGCCTTGGCCATACCGCCCAGGCTTTCGATTTCCTGGATGTGTTCCCAAGCCTTGTGGGCCAGTTCGTGGGTCAGGGCTTCCACATAGTAGGAACCGCCCCACGGGTCGACGTTCTTGCAGACGTTGGTTTCTTCCTGGATATAGATCTGGGTGTTACGCGCGATACGGGCCGAGAAGTCGGTAGGCAGGGCGATGGCTTCGTCCAGGGCGTTGGTGTGCAGCGACTGGGTGTGGCCCAGGGCAGCCGCCATGGCTTCGATACAGGTACGGCCGACGTTGTTGAAGGGGTCCTGTTCGGTGAGCGACCAGCCGGAAGTCTGCGAGTGGGTACGCAGCGCCAGTGATTTGGGGTTCTTCGGGTTGAACTGCTTCACAATCTTGGCCCACAGCATACGGGCGGCACGCATCTTGGCGATTTCCATGAAGTGGTTCATGCCGATGGCCCAGAAGAACGACAGGCGCGGCGCGAAGGCGTCGATGTCGATACCGGCAGCCACACCGGCACGCAGGTATTCCAATCCGTCGGCCAGGGTATAGGCCAGTTCGATGTCGGCTGTCGCGCCGGCTTCCTGCATGTGGTAGCCCGAGATGGAGATGGAGTTGAACTTCGGCATCTTCTGGGAAGTATATTCAAAGATGTCCGAGATGATCTTCATCGAGAAGGCAGGCGGATAGATATAGGTGTTGCGCACCATGAATTCCTTCAGGATGTCGTTCTGGATGGTACCGGCCATTTCTTCCAGCTTGGCTCCCTGTTCCAGTCCGGCGTTGATGTAGAACGCCATGATGGGCAGTACGGCTCCGTTCATGGTCATGGATACCGACATCTTGTTCAAGGGGATACCGTCGAACAGCACCTTCATGTTTTCGAGCGAGCAGATGGATACACCCGCCTTGCCCACGTCGCCCACTACGCGCGGATGGTCGGGGTCGTAACCGCGGTGGGTCGGCAGGTCGAAGGCTACCGACAGCCCTTTCTGGCCGGAAGCCAGGTTGCGGCGGTAGAAGGCGTTACTTTCTTCGGCGGTCGAGAAGCCGGCATACTGGCGGATGGTCCAGGGGCGGAAGGTGTACATCATGGAGTACGGGCCACGCAGGTAAGGCGGGATACCGGCCGTGTAGTTCAGGTGTTCCATGCCTTCCAGGTCTTCTTTCGTATAGACCGGTTTCACTTGGATGTGTTCCGGAGTTTTCCAATCGGCCGTGATGCCGTTGGCTTTCTGCCATTCCATGCCGTCTTGGGGCTGGAATCCGGCATAAATATCGATGTGCTTAAAATTCAGTCTCATAGTGTGTCTTCCTTACTTAATTCCTAACTTAGCATTGTATTCTTTCAAGGTATCCAGTACGTTGACGCGTACATGGATGAAGTGCTCGATGCCGGCGGCTTTCAGTTCGTCCATGCAGGCCGGGGCACCCGCTACGATGAACAGGGCGCGTCCGTCCAGTGCCTGGAAGGCCGGGATGGCATATTCAGCGTATTCGTCGTCGCTCGAGCAGAGCACCACGATGTCGGCTCCGGCTTCGACAGCGGCCTGCACGCCTGCTTCGACGGTGGGGAAGCCCAGGTTGTCGATGACCTGATAGCCGGCGCAAGCCAGGAAGTTGCACGAGAACTGGGCACGAGCCTGACGCATGGCCAGGTTGCCGATGGTCAGCATGAAGGCCTTGGGACGCTTGCCCGAAGCTTCGGTCTGCAGGCGCAGGGCTTCGAATTCGCTGGCGGCACGGTCGAAGCGCAGCGTAGCGATGGGGCGTTCCTCGGCAGCCGACGGTTGGCCGGAACAGCCGCAGCAGCCGGTAGCGGGACGCTTGTCGCCGGCCTGTTCGCTGAAGTTAGGATATTGGTTGGTACCGAGCAGGACTTCCTTGCGTTTCGAAACGGCCGCATGACGGGCTTCGTTGCTGGCGTTCACGGCAGCCTGTACGCTTCCGCTCTGGATGGCTTGCAGCATGCCGCCTTCGTCTTCTACCTGCAGGAAGAGGTTCCAGGCCTGTTGGGCGATGGATACGGTCAGGTTTTCGATGAAGTAGGAGCCGGCAGCGGGGTCGACTACCTTATTGAAGTGGCATTCTTCCTTCAACAGCAGCTGCTGGTTGCGGGCGATGCGTTCCGAGAAGTCGTCGGGTGTTTCGTAAGCCTGGTCGAACGGTGTCACGGTGATGGAGTGTACGCCGGCCAGGGCCGCACTCATCGCTTCGGTCTGGGTGCGCAGCAAGTTGACATGCGCATCGAACAGGGTCAGGTTGAACGAAGAGGTTTCGGCATGGGCCACCATCTTGCAGGCACAGCGGCAGGTGCCGTCTTCGCCCTTGTTGGGACATTCCGGCTGGCGGGTGCATTGCGGATGGTATTCGTTCACGATGTTGGCCCACAGCATGCGGGCGGCACGGAACTTGGCGATTTCGAGGAAGTAGTTCGAGCTGATGCCGAAGTTGAATTTGATTTTCTTGGCAGCCAGGGCAGCCGGAACACCGGCTTCCACCAGTTGGCCCAGGTATTCATTTCCCCAAGCCAGGGCGTAACCCAGTTCCTGGGCGATGTACGAACCGGCATTGTTCAGCAGGCGGGCATTCACATTCAGGCAGCGGAAGTGGGGCAGAGGAGCCAGTACTTCCACCAGTTCCCGGGCGGTGGCGGCAAAGGCGCTCAGGTCCTTGCCCTTGGCCAGCATCTTGCCCATCGGGTCGTAGTTGACCGAGCCCACCAGTTTCGTCCGGTCGTAGCCTTTCTGCTGGAAGTAGTCCACCAGCAGGCGGGCCAGTTTCACGGTCTGGCTTTGGCAAGTCGAGAAGTTCAGTTCGATGCAGTCGGCACAGATGCCGTCGAGCAGGGTAGCGATGAATGCGGGGCTCAGGTCCTGCTTGTTCACCTGGAATCCCAGGGAGTCGACACCGCGGTTCAGGATGTCGAGAGCCTTGGCGTTGGCTTCTTTGGCATCCGTTACCCGGATGTCCTGGCGAACGTACCAGGTATTGTCATCCTTTCGGGTGCCGCGCACATAGGGGAACTGGCCGGGCAGTCCTTCGGTAGTCTTCAGCCCTTCCAGGTCTTCCTGGCGGTAGAAGGGTTTCACTTTAAAGCCTTCGTTGGTTCTCCATACCAGCTTCTTTTCAAAGTCAGCCCCTTTCAGGTCGGCTGTAATCTTTTCCATCCATGCTTCCGTAGAGACGCCTGGAAAGTCTGAAAAGAGTTTTTCTTTACTATCTGCCATAGTTTATTCGGTATTATATTAAAGTTAATGATGGTTTGTCTCCTTGTAGTGAGGACTCATAGGGCAAATATACTAAATCCTTTTAAATAGCCTTGCGTTTTAGCAGTTTTTTACCTGTCCCCTTGCATGTTTTCTTTCATTCTGTTAGAGGCTTTGCACCGGAAAGGCCTCTCTTGCCGGTCGGCTTCAACACTTTTATAGTGTCTGGGGAAATATTTGTCTCAAATTTATTGGGTTGAGTGAAGGGAAATGACTAATTTTGCACCGGTTTTTAATAAAATAATTAGTTTTTTATGGATTGGTTACAAAATCTATTTACAGATGTAAACTCCATTGCACATATTGTTCTGCTGTATTCGTTTGTGATTGCAGTCGGTGTGTTGCTGGGTAAGATTAAGTTCTTCGGAGTCTCGCTGGGTGTAACCTTTGTTTTGTTTACCGGTATTGTCTGCGGACACTTCGGCTTTACAGGCAACACTCAGATTTTGACCTTCCTGCAGGACTTCGGATTGATTCTGTTCGTGTTCTGCATCGGTCTTCAGGTAGGACCGTCGTTCTTCTCTTCGTTCAAGAAGGGAGGGGTTGCCATGAACCTGGTGGCAATTGGCGTGGTCGTTTTGAACGTGGCAGTGGCGCTGGGACTGTATTACAGCCTCGATGGCCGTATTGAATTGCCGATGATGGTCGGTATCCTGTGTGGTGCCGTGACCAATACACCCGGTCTGGGTGCGGCCAACGAAGCCTTGACCCAGTTGGGTTACAGCGGTCCGCAGATTGCCATGGGTTATGCCTGTGCCTACCCGTTGGGTGTGCTGGGTATCATTGGTTCCATCATTGCCATCCGTTTCCTGTGTGGCATCAACCTGAAGCAGGAAGAAGCGGAAATCGCCAAGCAGGAAGAAGCAAATCCGCATCTTACTCCGAGCCCGATGCACCTGGAAGTACACAACGAAGCCTTGGAAGGCAAGACGTTGCGTCAGGTAAAGGAATTCATGGGCCGCGATTTCGTGGTTTCGCGTATCCTGCAGAACGGACATGTGAGCATTCCGAACCGTGACACGGTGTTCCACATCGGCGACCAGCTTTACCTGGTGTGTGCTGCCGACGATGCCGAAGCGGTGATTGCCTTCATCGGTCGCAAGATTGACGAAGTGGATTGGGAAAAGCAGGATACACCGATGGTTTCCCGCCGTATCCTGGTGACACAGCCGAACATGAACGGCAAGCAGCTGGGTCAGTTGCACTTCAGCAGCATGTATGGCGTGAACGTGACCCGTGTGAACCGTGCCGGTATGGATATCTTCGCTTCGCGCGACCTGACCCTGCAGGTGGGCGACCGTGTCATGGTGGTAGGCCAGCAGGATGCCATCGACCGCGTAGCCAATCTCTTGGGTAACTCGTTGAAGCGTCTGGACCACCCGAATATCGTGACCATCTTCGTGGGTATCTTCCTGGGTATCCTGTTCGGTAGTCTGCCGATTGCCTTCCCGGGCATCCCGACTCCGGTGAAACTGGGTCTGGCCGGCGGTCCGCTCATCATCTCGATTCTGATTGGCCGTTTCGGCTACAAGCTCAAGCTGGTGACCTATACGACGATGAGTGCCAACCTGATGTTGCGTGAAATCGGTATTGCCTTGTTCCTGGCCAGTGTCGGCATCAAGGCCGGTGCCAACTTCGTGCAGACGGTGGTCGAAGGCGACGGTCTGCTGTACGTAGGCTGCGGTTTCCTGATTACCGTGATTCCCTTGCTCATCATGGGTTGTGTAGCCCGCTTCTACTATAAGATGAACTATTTTATGCTGATGGGTTTGATTGCCGGTAGCAATACCGACCCCCCCGCTTTGGCATACGCTAACCAGACTGCAGGCAACAATGCGCCGGCCGTAGGTTATTCGACCGTTTATCCGGTATCGATGTTCCTCCGTATCCTGACCGCTCAGTTGCTGATTCTGATCCTGGCCAGCTGTTGATGAAGTATTTCAATCTGTCCGATACTTTTGTAGGGGCGAATTCCTAAGCTGTTGGGGCACCGGTGCATGCCGGGACCGTGACAGGCTGGGGGTCCGCCCTTGCTTTTTCCGATACAAACGTTTTCTACCCACTTTTAAAAGCACTTCCAATTATGATTTCAGTAGATGGATTGACCGTCGAGTTCGGCGGTACCACACTCTTCAGTGATATCTCTTTCCAAATCAATGAGAAAGACCGCATCGCCCTGATGGGAAAGAACGGGGCGGGCAAATCTACCTTGTTGAAAATCCTGGCCGGCGTGCGCCAGCCTACCCGAGGCAAGGTGACGGCACCCAAGGACTGTGTGGTGGCTTACCTGCCGCAGCACCTCATGACCGAGGACGGACGCACCGTGTTCGAGGAAGCTTCGCAGGCTTTTGCTCACCTGCACGAGATGGAGGCCGAAATCGAGGCCCTGAACAAGGAACTTGAGACCCGTACCGACTACGAAAGCGACTCGTACATGGAACTCATCGAAAAGGTGTCGTCGATGAGCGAGAAGTTCTATTCCATCGATATGACCCACTTCGAGGAAGACGTGGAAAAGGCCTTGCTGGGGCTCGGTTTCCTGCGCGAGGATTTCAACAAGCAGACCAGCGAGTTCAGCGGTGGCTGGCGCATGCGTATCGAACTGGCCAAGCTCCTGCTGCAGAACCCTGACGTGCTGCTGCTGGACGAACCTACCAACCACCTCGACATCGAATCCATCCAGTGGCTGGAAGATTTCCTCATCAACAGTGCCAAGGCGGTAATCGTCATCAGCCACGACCGCAAGTTTGTCGACAACATCACGACCCGTACCATCGAAGTGACCATGGGCCGCATCTACGACTACAAGGTGAACTATTCGCAATACCTGGTGCTGCGCAAGGAACGTCGCGAACAGCAGATGAAGCAGTACGAGGAACAGCAGAAGATGATTCAGGAGACGAAGGACTTCATCGAACGCTTCAAGGGGACCTACAGCAAGACGCTGCAGGTGCAGAGCCGCGTGAAGATGCTCGAGAAACTGGAGCTGATCGAGGTGGACGAGGAGGATACCTCGGCGTTGCGCCTGAAGTTCCCGCCCTCGCCGCGCAGCGGCAACTATCCGGTCATCATGGACCGCGTGGGCAAGAGCTACGGCGACCATGTGGTGTTCCGCGAGGCGTCGCTCACCATCGAACGTGGCGACAAGGTGGCCTTCGTGGGCAAGAACGGTGAGGGTAAGTCGACCCTGGTGAAGTGTATCATGAACGAAATCAGCCACGACGGTGAACTGACCCTGGGACACAATGTGCAGATCGGTTACTTTGCCCAGAACCAGGCTTCGCTGCTCGACGAGAACCTGACCGTGTTCCAGACCATCGACGACGTGGCCAAGGGGGAAATCCGCAACAAGATCCGCGACCTGCTGGGTGCCTTCATGTTCGGCAGTCCCGAGGCTTCGATGAAGAAAGTCAAGGTGTTGAGTGGGGGAGAACGTACCCGTCTGGCCATGATCAAGCTGCTGCTGGAACCGGTGAACCTGCTCATTCTGGACGAACCGACGAACCACCTCGACATGAAGACCAAGGATATCCTGAAGCAGGCGCTGATGGATTTCGACGGTACGCTGATTGTCGTATCGCACGACCGTGACTTCCTGGACGGCTTGGTGACCAAGGTGTACGAATTTGGCAACAAGCGGGTGAAGGAACACCTGTGCGGCATCTACGAGTTCCTGGAAACCAAGAAGATGGAAAGTCTGCAGGAACTGGAAAAGAAATAAGTCGTTGCATCGGAACGAAGCCGATGTGGAATTCCACGGCTGGTGAAGAAATGAACGACGGATTGACTATAGCTGATGTCTCCAACGTCGGGATGTATCAGCTTTATCACCTAGGTGAAACAACTTCCTCACCCGGGTGATACAACTTCCTCACTTGGGTGAAACAACTTCCTCACCCAGGTGAGGAAGTTTTCTTATGCCGATGTTTGGACGATAATGTATTTTGATTCAATGGAATGAGTGGAGAGAAGAGTGCTTTTAGGCGGGCTTGTCCGCCAGCTCAATCACCTCCAGGTCGCTGAACTGACCCTGGTCGATGGTGAAGCGCACCAACGTGCGTACGGCATGGAAGCCATACTTGCCGGCTGCTCCCGGATTGATGTGGAGCAGGTTCAAGGTTTTGTCGAACAGCACCTTCAGGATGTGCGAGTGTCCGCTGATGAACAGTTGGGGCGGACGGACCAGGAGGCTGCCCCGGATGGAAGGGTCGTACTTGCCCGGGTAGCCGCCGATGTGTTTCATCACGACTTCCGCCCCATCGACGGTGAAACGCAAGGTCTGCGGATACCGCTTGCGAAGGTCCTGTCCGTCAATGTTGCCGTACACCGCCCGCAGCGGACGGACCGCCGCCAGTCGGTCGGCCACCTCCAGCGAACCGATGTCGCCGGCATGCCAGATTTCGTCACATTCGCGGAAATATTCCTCGTAGCGCGGATCCCAATAACCGTGGGTATCCGAGATTAATCCAATTCTTGTCATGGCTTTGTTTGTTTATCTCGGACAAAGATAGTACATTTGGACTAAATCTAGTGCATGACATGGAAAGCAAGTATCACTATTTCAAACGCGATATCAGTTGGCTGTCGTTCAACTATCGCGTGTTGCTGGAAGCCGATGACGACTCCCTGCCACTCTACGAGCGCATTAACTTCATCAGCATCTATTCGTCCAATCTCGAGGAATTCTATAAAATCCGGGTAGCCGAGCACAAAGCCATTGCTTCGGGCGGACAGAGCGACGACGTGACGCCCGACGAGGCGCAACAGCTGATCCATCAGATTACGCAGGTGGTGAACAACCAGATGGAGGACCGTATCCGCATCTATGAGCAGAAGATTCTGCCTGCCCTGCGCGCTCATCATATCATCTTCTACCAAAGCAAGCAGGAGGTGGAGCCTTTCCACCGCGAGTTTGTGCGCAACTTCTTCAAGGAAGAACTGTTCCCTTACCTGCAGCCGGTACCGGTATGCAAGGACCGCATCAAGTACTTCCTGCGCGACAACCGGCTGTACCTGTCGGTGCGGGTCCTCCGCAAGGATACGGGGGAGAAGGAGTACTTCATCCTGAAGCTGCCCTACAGCAAGGTGCCCCGCTTCATCGAATTGCCTCCGCAGGACGGAAACTATTACCTGATGTTCATGGAGGACATCATCAAGGCGAACATCGACCGCATCTTCCCGGGCTATGAGGTGGACTGCAGCTACTGCTGCAAGATATCGCGCGATGCCGATATCTTTGTCGACGACCTGGCCAGCACGGACGTGATGGTGGAACAGCTGAAGAAGAAGGTGAAGAAGCGCAAGATCGGGGCGGTGTGCCGTTTCGTGTACGACCGCAAGATGCCGGACGACTACCTGAACTTCCTGGTCGATGCGTTCGACATCCAGCGCGACGAACTGGTGCCCGGCGACAAGCACCTCAACCTGGAGGACCTGTCGCATCTGCCCAACCCCAACAAGGAACTCGACCGCCCGTTCAAGCCGGTGCCCATGAAGCTGAACTGCCTGGACGAGAAGGCTTCCATCTTCCGCTATGTGAAGAAGCGCGACCTGCTGCTGCACTTCCCGTACCATTCGTTCGACCATTTCATCCACTTCCTGTACGAGGCGGTGCACGATCCGGCTTGCCGCGAAATCATGATTACGCAGTACCGCGTGGCGGACAACTCGGAAGTGATCAATACGTTGATTGCCGCTGCACAGAACGGCAAGAAGGTGACGGTGTTCGTGGAACTGAAGGCGCGTTTCGATGAAGAGAACAACCTGGCCACCGCCGAGATGATGAAGCGGGCCGGCATCCATATCATCTTCAGCATTCCGGGCCTGAAGGTACACGCCAAGGTGGCGCTGGTCTTGCGTTATAATAAGGAGGGACAGCAGACGAAGAGCTATGCCTACATCAGTACGGGCAATTTCAACGAGAAGACGGCGAAGCTGTATGCCGACTCGGGACTCTTCACCTCGAACGAGACAATCGTGAACGACCTGCACACCTTGTTCCGGGTGCTGCAGCGCGAAGTCACCGAACCGCAGTTCAAGCGGCTGCTGGTGGCCCGTTTCAACCTGCTGCCCGAGCTGCGCCGGCACATCGCCCGCGAAATCGAACTGGCGAAGGCGGGCAAACGGGGACGGATTGTGCTGAAGATGAATGCCCTGCAGGATCCGGCCATGATCGACGAACTCTACCGGGCCAGTGAAGCCGGGGTGGAAATCGATTTGATTGTGCGTGGCATCTGTTGCCTGATACCGAATCAGCCCTACAGCCGGAACATCCGCATCACCCGCATCGTCGACAGTTTCCTGGAGCATGCCCGCATCTGGTATTTCCACAACGACGGCAAGCCGCGGCTGTTCATGGGTTCGCCCGACTGGATGCGACGCAACCTCTACCGCCGTATCGAGGCGGTGACGCCGGTACTCGACCCCCGGTTGAAGCAGGAACTCATCGAGATGCTCGAGATTCAGTTGGCCGACAACCGCAAGGCCGGCTGGGTGGACGAACACCTGAACAACGTGCTGAAACGAAGGATGGACGAAGCCCCCGTGCGGGCGCAATACGCTTTCTATGAATATTTGAAGCAGAAGAACGAGGCAGATGTCCGGCCTGTTCCGCCTGCCTCCAGATGAGGCTCAGCTGGATATCCGTTTCGAAGGGGACACCGTTCCCCTACGGCCTTTAACAGCCATGCCCCCTACCTTGATTCATTTTGGGCAGGGGGCATGGCTGTATTTATTCGGTCAGCTGCAGTTTCAGTTTGACAAATTCCTGGATGAACTGTACCGTACCGTCGATGCCCAGCACCGACGAGTCGATGCACAGGTGATAGGTGCTGGCAGCTCCCCAAGTCTTGTAGCTGTAGTAATTGTAGTAGGAGGCCCGTTTGCGGTCGGCCTTTTCCATCAGTTCTTCGGCCGCTTCCGCCGAAATCTGGTGAATACGCATCAAGCGTTCGATGCGGGCTTCGGGCGATGCCGAGACGAAGACATTCACGCAGCGTGGATGGTCGCGCAGGATGTAGTCGGCACAACGTCCCACGAAGAGGCACGACTGACGATCGGCCAGTTCGCGGATGACATCACTTTGGATCTTGAACAGCGAGTCATTGCTCAGGCAACTGCCATAAGGGATGGCTCCATCGCTGATGAAAGGAAAACGCGTGCCGAACAATCCGCCGATGAGGGTTTGGGAAGCCTTTTCGTCGGCTTTCTCGAAAAATTCCTTGCACAGGCCACTCTCTTCCGAAGCCAGCTTGATCAGTTCCTTATCGTAGAAGGCGATGCCGAATTTCTTCGCCAACTTTTCGCCGATTTCCTTGCCGCCGCTACCCAACTGGCGGCCCAGGTTGATGACATAATGCTCGTTCATAGTCGTTGCTTGTTTTTCAGTGATTGAACAAAGGTAGGAAAAAAAAGTGAGAAGCGTCTTTTCGGAAGGTGTTTTTGGAAGGGAAATGGAGAACGGAACCTTTTTTTGTGTAACTTTGCCATGTTTTTGAGGTAGATAGCTGGATCCCCTGTTGGGTAGAGGGGCTGTGGAAGCCTTCTTGCTCCGGTCATTCCAGGCGATCAGTAAAGGTAAAAAAGAGAAAAGGAAAGAGAATATGGCAACACAAGGAACTCCCGTCGAACTGGGTACGCAACCCATCGGCAAGCTGTTGATGCAATACGCCATTCCGGCCATCATTGCCATGACAGCTTCTTCATTGTATAACATGGTCGACAGTATTTTCATCGGACACGGGGTAGGACCCTTGGCCATTTCGGGCTTGGCCGTCACCTTTCCGCTGATGAACCTGGCGGCCGCTTTCGGTTCGCTGGTAGGGGTGGGAGCCTCTACCTTGGTATCGGTCCGCTTGGGACAGAAGGATTATGAAACGGCTCAGCACGTCCTGGGCAATGTGGTGTCCCTGAACCTGCTGATCGGTATCAGTTTTACGATTGTGACCTTGCTCTTCCTGGACCCGATTCTGTATTTCTTCGGTGCCAGTGACGAGACCTTGCCGTATGCGCGCGATTACATGTGGATTATTCTGCTGGGTAATGTGGTGACGCATATGTATTTGGGACTGAATGCCCTGTTGCGGGCGTCGGGCCATCCGCAGAAGGCCATGATAGCCACAATCACAACGGTGATTATCAATACCCTGCTCGACCCGTTGTTCATCTACGGATTCCAATGGGGCATCCAGGGGGCAGCCATTGCTACGATTGTGGCCCAACTCATCTCGTTGGCGTGGCAATTCAAGACTTTTACCAACCGGCAGGAACTGTTGCACTTGCGTCGGGGTATCTATCGGTTGCGGGCCAACATTGTCCGACCGACTTTGGCCATCGGTCTCTCGCCTTTCCTGATGAACTTGGCGGCGTGTCTGATTGTTATCTTCGTCAACAAAGGGCTGAAGGAATACGACGGCGACCTGGCCATCGGTGCCTTTGGCATCGTGAACCGTATCGTGTTCTTCTTTGTGATGATTGTGATGGGCTTGAACCAGGGTATGCAGCCCATTGCGGGTTACAATTTCGGCGCGAAGCAGTACCATCGGGTGGATCAGGTATTGAAGATTACCATCCTGGCAGCGACGGCTGTGACCACTACAGGCTTTCTGGTGGGCGAGTGCATTCCGGAATGGACGGTATCGGCCTTTACGACCGACGAAACCTTGATCCGTCTGTCGGCCATGGGCTTGCGCATCACGGTGCTGTTCTTCCCGATTATCGGTTTCCAGATGGTCACCTCGAACTTCTTCCAGAGCATCGGCATGGCGGGCAAAGCCATCTTCATGTCGCTGACCCGTCAGTTGCTGTTCCTGTTGCCGGGTATTTTGGTCTTCCCGTTGTGGTGGGGAGCATCGGGCATCTGGTGGAGCATGCCGATTTCCGACTTGGCTGCCAGCCTGGTGGCCAGCGTGATGCTGTATCGGCAACTCCGTGAGTTCCGTACCCACAAGGAAGCTTTGGAACGTGTGGAGAACCTCTAAACCGATGGCTACCGGACCGAAGGAACCGGTCCTCGGTCTTCGGATAACTTTTGAATGAGAATAAGACGAATCAGATGGATAGAATGAAATTGATGAACAAGATTCAACGGAAAGAAATGAGTGTAAAGCTGTGGATGTTGGGAACCTGTCTGTGGGCATTGACCGGATCGGTACAGGCTCAGCATGCTTACCGCTATCGTGTGAAATTGCAGGACAAGGCGGCTACTGCCTTCACGTTGGAGGCGCCGCAGGCTTATTTGTCGGAACGGGCGTTGGAACGCCGGAGCCGGCAGGGATTGGCGGTCGACTCGACCGACTTGCCCATCTGTACTGCTTATGTGGACCAATTGTGCCGGGAAGGTGCCCGGGTGGTGCTTCGCAGCAAGTGGAACAATACCGTGGTGCTGCAGGTTACGGATACGTTGGTGATGAACCGGGTGGCTGCGCTGCCTTTTGTGTCGTCGGTGCAATGGGTATGGACGGCTCCCGACAGTATTCCGCCCCGCAATGCCCGGCGCAAGGAGGAGGCGACCAACAAGATGAAGAAGATGGACCAATACTATGGGGATGCCTACTGCCAGGTAGCGATTCACCACGGAGACAGTCTGCATGCCGCCGGTTTCCGGGGACAAGGCATGCACATTGCCGTGATTGATGCCGGCTTCTACAATGTGGATGTCATCAAGCTTTTCCGCAAGCTGAACCTGTTGGGCACCCGTGATTTTGTGAATCCGCAATCGGATATCTATGCCGAACATTTCCATGGCATGAAAGTGCTTTCGTGCCTGGCGGCCAACCAACCGAAAGTGATGGTAGGTACGGCTCCCGAAGCCTCCTACTGGCTGCTGCGCAGCGAGGACGATGATACCGAACAGCCTATCGAGGAAGATTATTGGGCTGCTGCCATGGAATTTGCCGACAGCGTGGGCGTGGATGTAGTCAACACCTCATTGGGCTATTATGAATTTGACAATCCAGCCTACAACTATAGCTACCGTGACCTGGACGGTCATCGTTCGTTGATGTCGCACACGGCCTCGCTGGCAGCCGGTAAGGGCATCGTAGTGGTGTGCAGTGCCGGCAACGAAGGAGGCAAGAGCTGGAAGAAGATCACGCCTCCGGGAGATGCCGAAGGCGTGCTGACTGTAGGCTCTATCCAGCGGTCCCTGCTGAACTCGGATTTCTCCTCTATCGGGAATACAGCCGACGGACGGTTGAAGCCGGATGTGATGGCGGTGGGCGAAATGTCGCTCGTTGCGGGCAACAACGGCGGAACATCCTATGCCAACGGAACGTCGTTCGCTTCGCCCACCCTGTGCGGCTTGGTGGCGTGTTTCTGGCAGGCTTGTCCTTGGCTGACTGCCCACGAGGTGGTGAAAGCGGTACAGCAGGCGGGTAACCGTACCGATTGTCCCGACAATATCTTTGGCTATGGAGTGCCCAATCTGTGGAAGGCTTATCGCCAAGCCCAAGCGGACCGGTCGTCCTCTGCCGCTCAGCCGTCGGTGGCTGTCCAGCCCTGACCGCCGGTTCCGACTGCATCCCGATTCCCCTGAGTCCGCTACGTGACCTGTACCTGGAGGGCTGGAAGGGATAGGGATGGTGGCCTTCTATATGCATTGTTTCTTTATTCCGTGAGATTCCCTATGAATGAACCGCGTACCCTTTCCTTGTATGAACTGAACGCCCTGGTGCGACAGAGCCTGTCGGCCTGCTTGCCCGATACCTATTGGGTGCAGGCTGAACTGAGCGACGTGCGCAGCCATTATTCAGGTCACTGTTACCTGGAGTTTGTGCAGAAGGAACCTCGGGGCAACCAACTCATTGCCAAGGCCCGGGGAACCATCTGGAGCAATGTCTATCGGGTGCTGAAACCTTATTTCGAGGAAGCCACCGGTCAGGCTTTCGTAGCCGGCATCAAGGTCCTGGTGCAGGTGTCGGTCAGTTTCCACGAATTATACGGTTATTCCTTGACTGTCCACGACATTGACCCGACGTATACCTTGGGTGATATGGCCCGCCGTCGGCGCGAAATCCTGCAGCAACTGGAAGAGGAAGGAGTGCTCACCTTGAACAAGGAACTGGCGTTGCCCGTCCTGGCACAGCGCATTGCCGTCATCTCTTCGGCTACGGCTGCCGGTTACGGTGATTTCTGTCATCAGTTGGAGCAGAATCCCTATGGTCTGGTCTTTTATCCCAAGCTGTTTCCGGCCGTTATGCAAGGCGAACGGGTGGAGGCTTCGCTCATCGCTGCCCTCGATACCATCTATGTCCAGCGCGACCGGTGGGATGTGGTGGTGATTATCCGCGGTGGGGGTGCCACGTCCGACCTGTCCGGCTTCGATACCTACGCTTTGGCCGCCAATTGTGCGCAGTTTCCGTTGCCCATCCTCACGGGCATCGGTCATGAACGCGATGACACCGTGATTGATTGTGTGGCGCATACCCGGGTCAAGACACCGACCGCTGCGGCCGAGTTCCTGGTCAATCACCTGCATACGGCTGCTGAAGCCTTGGAAACTTGTGCAACGACGTTGCTGCAGTCCGTAACCCTGCGGATGGAACGCGAAAAAGCCCGTTTGTCGACGTGGGTCGAACAGATTCCGTTGCGGGTGCGGATGAGGCTGAAGGAAGAACATTACCGGCGCGAACGCCTGGTCCGGCAGTTGGATGCGGTCCTGCAAGCCCGGCAGACGCGCGAACGATACCGCCTGCAGCGGTGTACCGACCGCTTGCGCACCCAACCCTCGCAGCGTCTCCTGCACGAACAGCATCGGCTGCAGACCCTGTTCGACAGTCTGCAACGCAAGGTCCAGGTGGGTCAGCAGCGGGAGGATTACCGGCTTCGTCTGTTGGAACAGCAGGTAAAGGCCGCCTCTCCGGAACACCTGCTGCAACGGGGCTATAGCATCACGTTGAAGAACGGACGGGCGGTGACCGATGCATCGCTCCTGCAGCCGGGCGACGAACTGATAACCCGTTTGGCGCAGGGAGAAATCCGGAGTGTGGTCACCGAACGGAAAGTCCCCGACCCGTTGTCTTCGGACGACCCGGCGGCTGCCCCTTCGGCAGATACGGCTTCAGCCTCGCATTAATCATGCATTAGCTTATATATCCTATCATCTTATCATCTATCATTATGGCAGCGAAGAAATTGACTTATGAACAGGCCATGAAACGCCTGGAAGAAATAGTGGCCCGCATCGACAGCAACGAACTCGACATCGACCACCTGGGCGAAAACCTGAAAGAAGCGCAGGAACTCATCCGCTTCTGCCGTGAGAAACTCTACAAGGCTGACGAGGAAATTCAGAAGATGCTGGAGGACGAAAAGGCCTAAGGCTCGAAACATCCTTCAAAATTTATGGCCGTTTCATTGGATTTTGCAAATATAAAATGTACTTTTGCTCTCCATCGGAATATAATAATCTTAAAAAAGGAGATACAATGAAAGAGATTGACTGGGCGAATCTGTCATTCGGATACATGAAGACAGATTACAATGTACGTTGCTATTACCGCGACGGTGCATGGGGAGAACTGGAACTGTGTTCGGAAGAAACACTGAACATTCACATGGCTGCTACTTGTCTGCACTACGGACAGGAAGCTTTTGAAGGCCTGAAGGCTTACCGTGGCAAGGATGGCAAAATCCGTATCTTCCGTCCGGAAGCGAATGCCGAACGTCTGCAGAGCACTTGCAACGGCATCCTGATGCCGGAATTGCCGACCGAACTGTTTGTGGAAGCCGTGAAGAAGGTGGTGAAGGCCAACGAACGCTTTATTCCGCCGTACGAAAGCGGTGCAGCGCTCTACATCCGTCCGTTGCTCATCGGTACCGGTGCGCAGGTGGGCGTACGTCCGGCCAACGAATACCTGTTCGTGATTTTCGTTACCCCCGTGGGCCCGTACTTCAAGGGTGGTTTCTCGACCAATCCGTATGTGATTATCCGCGAATTCGACCGTGCAGCACCTTACGGTACCGGCCGTTTCAAGGTGGGTGGTAACTATGCAGCCAGCCTGCGGGCCAACAAGATGGCACACGACCTGGGTTATTCCTGCGAATTCTACCTGGATGCCAAGGAAAAGAAATACATCGACGAATGCGGTGCAGCCAACTTCTTCGGTATCAAGGACAATACGTACATCACACCGAAATCATCATCCATCCTGCCGTCCATCACCAACCGCAGTCTGATGCAGTTGGCGGAAGACTTGGGTATCAAGGTGGAATGCCGTCCGGTGCCCGAAGAAGAACTGGCTACATTCGAAGAAGCCGGTGCTTGCGGTACGGCAGCCGTCATCAGCCCGATCCAGCGCATCGACGACCTGGAAAACCAGAAATCGTATGTCATCTCGAAGGATGGCAAGCCGGGTCCCATCTCGACGATGCTGTACAACAAGCTGCGTGCCATCCAGTATGGCGACGAACCCGATACGCACAACTGGGTGACCGTCATGGACTAAAAGAATTTCCTTCTTTATAGAACCTTCACAGTTAGTATAGACAGAGAAAACGGACCTGCCGATGAATTGCAGGTCCGTTTTTTTTTCTCTTTGTCAGATATTCCCTACCTTTGCCGCTATTAAATGAAATTTTATGGGAAAAGGTAAACTGGAGAAATTTGCGGATATGCGGGACTACCCGCACGTGTTTGAATATCCTTATTCGGTAGCGGACAACGTACCGTTCGAGATGAAGGGAAACTGGGGAAGGGACTTCTTCAAGAACGACAACCCCATCGTCCTGGAACTGGGCTGCGGCCGCGGGGAATATACGGTGGGACTGGGCAAGATGTATCCCGACAAGAACTTTATCGGGGTCGACATCAAGGGAGCCCGCATGTGGACCGGCGCTACCGAAGCGCTGAAGGAAGGCATGAAGAATGTGGCGTTCCTGCGTACCAACATCGAAATCATCGAGCGCTTCTTTGCACCCGGCGAGGTGAGCGAAATCTGGCTGACCTTCTCGGACCCGCAGATGAAGAAGGCAACCAAACGGTTGACTTCCACGTATTTCATGGAACGATACCGGAAGTTCCTGGTGCCCGACGGACTGGTACACCTGAAGACCGACAGCAACTTCATGTTCACTTATACCCGCTACATGGTCGAGGAAAACAAGTTGCCGGTGGAATTCATGACCGAGGACTTGTATCATTCGGGCCTGGTAGACGACATCCTGGGCATCCGCACCTATTACGAACAGCAATGGCTGGACCGGGGACTGAACATCCGCTACATGAAGTTCCGTCTGCCGCAGGAAGGCGAGTTGCACGAACCGGATGTGGAAATCGAACTGGACGAGTACCGCAGCTACAACCGCAGCAAGCGTAGCGGACTGCAGACCAGTAAATAAGAAAATCTTCAAACAAGCAGATTATGACTTTATATCCGAAATTGATTCTGGACGCACTGGCTACCGTGCGTTATCCCGGTACGGGAAAGAATTTGGTGGAGGCGGACATGGTAGCCGATAACCTCCGCATCAACGGCATGTCGGTCAGCTTTTCATTGGTATTCGAGAAACCGACCGATCCGTTCATGAAATCGATGATCAAGGCTGCTGAAACGGCCATCCATACTTATGTATCTCCCGAAGTGGAGGTGAGCATTGCTACGGAAAGCCGTCAGGCGGCTCGTCCCGAACCGGGCAAGATGTTGCCGCTGGTGAAGAACGTCATTGCGGTGTCATCGGGCAAGGGGGGTGTCGGCAAATCGACTGTAGCGGCCAACCTGGCGGTGGCTTTGGCCAAGCTGGGCTACAAGGTAGGCTTGCTCGATGCCGATATCTTCGGTCCGTCGGTGCCCAAGATGTTCCAGGTGGAAGATGCCCGTCCGTATGCCGAACACATCGACGGTCGCGACCTGATTATCCCTATCGAGAAGTATGGCATCAAACTGTTGTCGATCGGTTTCTTCGTTGACCCCGACCAGGCTACGCTGTGGCGCGGTGGAATGGCCAGCAATGCGCTGAAGCAGCTCATCGGCGATGCCAACTGGGGTGATTTGGACTACTTTGTCCTTGATACCCCTCCGGGTACCAGCGACATTCACCTGACTTTGGTGCAGACACTGGCCATTACCGGAGCCGTGATTGTCAGCACACCGCAGCAGGTGGCACTGGCCGATGCACGCAAGGGTATCAACATGTACACCAACGACAAGGTGAACGTGCCTATCCTGGGGCTGGTGGAAAACATGGCCTGGTTCACACCGGCCGAACTGCCCGAAAACAAGTACTACATCTTCGGCAAGGAAGGCTGCAAGCAGTTGGCCGAGGAGATGAACGTACCTTTGCTGGGACAGATTCCGATGGTGCAGAGCATCTGCGAAAACGGCGACAAGGGTACGCCGGCTGCGCTCGACAGCGACAGCATCACCGGTCAGGCTTTCCTGCAATTGGCCGAAAACGTGGTGGCTCAGACCGCCCGCCGCAATGCCGAACTGGAACCGACGCACATTGTCGAACTGAAGAAGGATTAAGGAACGGGAGCGAATGCCCCCGTTCCTTTCCATAACGAATTCGCCCCGCTACAGAACTCTGTGGCGGGGCGAATTTCGTTATGGAAAGGGGGAAGTGTCGTCCGTCATGACGACGCTTTCTCCGGTTTATTTCATCGTGAAGGCTTCCTGACCGATCAGAGTACCATCGGCGAAGATATATACGTGGTAAGTACCTGTGGGCAGGTATTCCTCTACGTCCCAATAGACGGTGACGCGCTGTTCTTCACCGGTATATTCGATGTACTTTTTGATAGAGTAGGCCAGGTTGCGGTTTTCATACGGGAAGGTGTTGGCCGAATTTTTGGTCAGCACTTCGTTGTCCGGCTTGGCGATGCGGATGTACAAGGTACGTTCACCGGTTTTGGCAGTGATGTTCTTGACAATGGTAAAGGATACCGCAATTTTCTTGACATCCTTCACGCGACGGGCAGTCTTACCCCGTTTGTTGCGCGGATCCACTTGGATGGCCGTAGCGTCCAGTTGGGCCGCCAAGGCCACTTTTTCGTTCAGGTTCTTCTTTTCTTGCGACAGGTTGCTGATCTGGCGGGTAGCCTGGCTGTATTTTTGTTTTACTTCCTGGTTTTCCACCGTCAAAGCCTGGTTGACCTTGTTCAGCGAGTCGATTTGGATGACGTAGCTACGCAGGACGGCACGCACCGTTTTCAGTTCCTTTTTCAGGCGCATGATTTCGGCTGCATTGCTGGTTTTTACCTGACGCAGTTCTTCCAGCAGACGTTGGGTTTTCAGCTTTTCGCTTTCCAGCTTTTCACGCAGTGAGTCGTTGTTGATTTGCACCTGAAGCTCGTCATACTGGGTAGCGAAATGGGTATACTCGTTCTCCATTTCTTCTTTTTCAATGGCGAACAGTTCGCTCATCTCCTGGTTCTTCTGGTTTTGTTGGAAGGCATAGAAAGACACGCCTCCACAGAGGAGAATCAGTCCGATGATGACAATAATCAGTTTTTTGCTCTTATCCATAGTGTTACATTGATTTTGAAGCAAAAGTACAACATTTTATGAAGAATAGCCGAAAAATATTACGGAAATTTTTCTTTAAATTCGGAATATCATTGTAACTTTGCAGTGCTTCATAGAGGCGAAATTATTATCAACTTTAAACAAATATAAGAGATTATGTCAAAAGTAACCGTAGTAGGCGCAGGTAACGTAGGTGCTACATGTGCCAATGTACTTGCATTTAACGAAGTAGCAGACGAAGTGGTAATGCTGGACGTTAAAGAAGGTGTTTCAGAAGGTAAGGCCATGGATATGATGCAGACAGCACAGCTGTTGGGCTTCGATTCAACACTGGTAGGCTGCACAAACGATTATGAAAAAACAGCTAACTCTGACGTTGTAGTGATTACTTCAGGTATTCCCCGTAAGCCGGGTATGACTCGCGAAGAACTGATTGGCGTGAACGCTGGTATCGTGAAGTCTGTAGCTCAGAACATCCTGAAGTTCTCTCCCAATGCTATCATCGTAGTGATCTCTAACCCGATGGATACGATGACTTACCTGGCGCTGAAGTCACTGGGCTTGCCGAAGAACCGTATCATCGGTATGGGTGGTGCTTTGGACAGCTCTCGTTTCAAATATTTCCTGTCACAGGCTTTGGGTTGCAATGCCAACGAAGTAGAAGGTATGGTAATCGGCGGTCACGGCGATACAACTATGATTCCTTTGACTCGTTTCGCTACTTACAAGGGTCTGCCGGTATCTAACTTCCTGTCGGAAGAAAAGCTGCAGGAAATTGCTGCTGCAACAATGGTAGGTGGTGCTACCCTGACTAAGTTGCTGGGTACTTCTGCATGGTACGCTCCGGGTGCAGCTGGTGCATTTGTTGTAGAAGCTATCCTGCACAACCAGGGCAAGATGGTTCCCTGTTCAGTCATGCTGGAAGGCGAATACGGTGAATCAGACATCTGCTGCGGTGTTCCCGTTATCCTGGGCAAGAACGGTATCGAACGCATCGTTGAACTGCCGTTGAACGAAGACGAAAAGGCTAAGTTCGCTGCCAGCGCTGCTGCTGTTCGCAAGACAAATGCTGCTCTGCACGAAGTAGGTGCTCTTTAATGAAGGATTTTTCCTTCTAAATATAAAGCCGCTTTCCCGGTAGGGAGGGCGGCTTTTTTTGTTAGCGGGAAGGATTCTTGCCGGGCAAGCTGTCAGGCAAGCAGTGACTCGTGAGTAGGTTGGGGGGCGTAGAAACTGTGGGTTCCAAGGCCAGGTGCTTGTCCGGCGAGGCTGTTGAACGAAACGGATGATGTGATTCATTCGGTGTGCACATGTGGAAGCTGAATCGGCAGACCGGCTGGGTGCGGATGGAAAGGGAAGCGTGTCTCTCAATGGGTCAATTCGGCAGGGAGTTGGCTGTCTCCTCTCTTCCATTGGCTAAAGGGGTCGGTAAGATGTTCAGCAGGGGCGATTTGCTCTATCCATAAATTCAGCAAGTCACAAATTGCCATAGAATTGGGGTTGATGAAATTCGGTTGATAGGTAGACGAATATTTGACTTTACTTTGGGTGTTCTTGCCTAAAAGTGGAATAGAGCCTGCTTCATAGTATACGTACTTGAATGTACTGTTGATTGCATTTCCAGCCAAGAATCCTTTCTTTTTGCTGAGTGTAATTTGATAGATGTAGCAGTTTTCCACCTTTGCACCATTCCCTTTTCCACAGATACCGCCCGTGTCGTTTTGCGGGTTGTTGAGGTTGATGCGGGCAGCATAGCAGTTGTATAAATTACCCTGTAACTGGCCTACTAATCCTCCGCAAGGGTGGTCGTTATCATTATGGGATTTGTAGTTGATGCGGATGCGGTGAGCCGAGCAATTGTAGATTTTGCCCGACGATTTTCCAACCAGACTTCCTGTGTAGGCTTTGTGCTCTTTGGTGGTGATATCCACCAGGATCTGGCAGTTGTCTACGGAGCAGTTGTGAATCACGCCATAGTTGGTTCCGGCCAGTAAGCCGATACCTTCGCTGCTGCTGTCGTCCTGGTCGCTTACAATGACCGAACAATCTTTCAGATGTAGATTTTTTAGACAGCCTTTGTAGTCGATGCCAGTCAGGATGCCGCTTCCTCCTCGATGGGGTTTGAGGGTGAGATGGGAGAGTGTATGACCTTGTCCGTCGAATACATAGGGGAAAAAATACTGGTCGTTGATATCCGAGGGTATGGTCTTGGTCAGTTCCGGGTCTATTCCTGTAAAGTCCAGGTCGTGGAGCAAATAGTAGGTAGTAACTCCCCCTTCTGTCTTTCGGAAGTCATCGAGTGTCTTACCTTGGTAGACTTTCATCCAAGGATTGCTCATGAGTTTGTTGAATGCAATCCAGTCTTCCACAGTGGCGATGCCGGGTGTGGTTTCCGGGGTCTTGATGGCATAAGTATAAGCGTACCCGCTTTCGAGTTGGGGAATGGTCAGGGAGGTCTGGTATGTCTGTTCATCCGTGGTCAGCCGTAGGGTAAAGGTAGCGTTTTCACACGGAGGTACCAAGGTGGAATACTGGACTTGGTCGGAGGAGGACAGCCAGGTGATGGTTTGTGGATGGGTGCGGGAAAGGTCGCATTGAGCGGTCCGGGGATCAATGCGGGTGACGGTGTAGGGACAGGTGAGTTCCAGCTTTTGAAGTCGTTTTTGCAGTGCGGCAGACACATGGAAGTGGATACGCGAGAACAGGTGTTTGAATTGCAGGTGCATGGAACTTCCTGCCGGATAGGTTTCGTGGACGTAGAGTACGTCGGCCAGGGTTTGGTTGGCGTAGAGATTTTCTGCTTCGTACTTGAGGTTCGGGTAAACCGGATAGAGAGCAGTCAACTGTGTGTTGGCTGTTGGGTCTGTCCAGCGCAGGGGCTGCTCGGGTTCCCAGCGGTAGCTTTGGTAGGTCAGAACTTCGTCTGTGAGCTGCAGTCCTCCCGTAGCATGTACCAGAATATGACTTCCGGCAGCCAATAAGGTTGGTGAGGCTGAAGCGGATGCAGTGGACGAGACGGTGTGCATGGCTTCACAGGTGTGGCCCGTCAGAAGGGTGTGTTCGGGGGCGGGCAAAGTGTCATTCAGATTGTCGGTACAGCTGGTCAGCAGGCTGGCCGACAGTCCTATAATGAATGCAAGGGCTTTCATTGATAGGTCGTTTAAAAGTTATTGTTTAGAGTGGATAGTTTGTTTTTGGGCGGTAAAGATACGGAATTTATTCATAGGTTGTTCTTCAAAGGACAAAAAAATACGCTGCCTTACCTTCCCAGGCGAGGCAGCGCAAGCTACAATACAAAATACAAATACAACTAAACGAGATATTTTTATGCTAATAGAATGTCATATTGAAACGACGGTATCTTTTTATACGATACCCTGAGCCATCATGGCATGAGCCACCTTCATGAAGCCGGCGATGTTGGCGCCCTTCACGTAGTTGATGTAGCCGTCAGGCTGTGTACCGTACTTCACGCACTGTTCGTGGATGCCGTACATGATCTGATGCAACTTGTCGTCCACTTCCTGGGCGCTCCAGCTGATGTGCATAGCGTTCTGGCTCATTTCCAAGCCTGAAGTAGCTACACCACCGGCATTGACAGCCTTGCCCGGTGCATACAGCATCTTGTGTTCGATGAAGGCATCGATGGCTTCGGGTGTACAACCCATGTTCGAGATTTCACCGACGCAAGTCACGTTGTTGGCAATCAGATGAGCAGCGTCTTCGCCGTTCAGTTCGTTCTGTGTAGCGCAAGGCAAAGCGATGTCTACCTTCACTTCCCACGGACGACGGCCCGGATAGAATGTTGCGTTCGGATATTTTTCGGCATACGGAGCCACGATGTCGTTGCCCGATGCACGGAGTTCCAACATATAGTCAATCTTGTCACCGCTGATGCCGTCGGGGTCGTATACATAACCGTCGGGACCCGAGATGGTCACTACCTTGGCACCCAACTGAGTGGCTTTGGTCACCGCACCCCAAGCTACGTTACCGAAGCCCGATACGGCCACAGTCTTGCCCTGGATGTCGATGCCCTTGTTCTTCAGCATCTGGTTCACGAAGTACAGACCGCCGAAGCCGGTAGCTTCCGGACGAACCAATGAACCGCCGAATTCCAGTCCCTTACCGGTAAATGTACCTGTAAATTCGCGGGTCAACTTCTTGTACATGCCAAACATGTAACCTACTTCGCGGCCACCTACGCCGATATCACCGGCGGGTACGTCCATATCCGGACCCAGGTGACGCCACAGTTCCAGCATGAACGATTGGCAGAAACGCATCACTTCGGCCGCGCTCTTGCCGCGCGGAGAGAAGTCGGAACCACCTTTGCCACCACCCATCGGCAGGGTAGTCAGCGCGTTCTTGAAGGTCTGTTCGAAACCTAAGAATTTCAGGATGGACAAGTTAACGGAAGCATGGAAACGGATACCGCCTTTGTACGGGCCAATGGCATTGTTGAACTGAACACGGTAGCCCAGGTTCACCTGTACCTTACCTTGGTCGTCTACCCAAGGCACCTTAAATGTAAAGATGCGGTCTGGTTCAACCAATCGCTCAATCAGCGAAGCTTTTTCGAACTCCGGATGCTGGTTGTAGATATCTTCGATAGAAAGCAGGACTTCCTTGACAGCCTGCAAATACTCTGATTCACCAGGGTGCTTTGCCTCCAAAGAGGACATGATTTGATTGATATTCATACTCGTTTTTACATTTAAGGTTTTGATAAAAGGATTCACATTTGTCGGGCAAATGCCTAACATTTGTTCTGCAAAGGTAGGCTTTCTATTGGATAAAGCAAATGTTTTGCAGAAAATTTTCGATTCTATTGAATAAAAAGTTAAGGTGCTGGATAACATACTTTTACCGAAAAGTTTATTTTTGTTGGCAATAAGTTGCATAAGAAAAGAATTATCGCGTATTTTGCTGATACAAATTGCGTGTAAACGAAAGAACCATGCTCAGCAAGTTAAAGTTAAATCAGCTCTATTTCAAGGACACTTCGTTTGTGAAACTCATGACCAAACGTATTTTCAATGTCCTTTTGGTGGCCAATCCCTACGATGCCTTCATGCTCGAGGACGACGGCCGTATTGACGAAAAGATATTTAATGAGTATATGAACCTCAGTCTGCGTTACCCGCCGCGTTTCACCCAGGTGTCTACCGAAGAGGCGGCGTGGCAGCAGCTCGAGAATACCACCTTCGACCTGGTCATCTGTATGCCGGCGGCCGACAACAGCGATACGTTCTGCATCGCCCGCAGCATCAAGGAGCATTATCCGCACATTCCGTTGGTGGTGCTCACACCTTTCTCGCACGGCATCCGGGCGCGCATGGAGCACGAGGACCTGAGCATCTTCGAGTATGTGTTCTGCTGGCTGGGCAATACCGACCTGCTGGTGTCCATCATCAAGCTGATTGAGGACAAGATGAACTTGGAACACGACATCCGGGCGGTGGGGGTGCAGATGATTCTCCTGGTCGAGGATTCGGTGCGCTTCTATTCGTCGGTGCTGCCCAACCTGTACAAGTTCGTCCTGCAGCAGAGCCAGGAGTTCGCTACCGAAGCGCTGAACGAGCACCAGCGGACGCTGCGCATGCGTGGCCGTCCCAAGATTGTCCTGGCGCGTTCGTACGAGGAGGCGCTCGAACTGTACGAGAAGTACCAGAACAACGTGCTGGGGGTGATTACCGATGCACGCTATCCCAAGGATGGGGTGGTCGACCCGGTGGCAGGCATCAAACTGATGGCCGAGATCCGTTCGCGCGATGCCTTTCTGCCCCTCATCCTGCAGTCGGCCGAGACCGACAACAAGGTGTATGCGGCGCGCTACGGGGCCAGCTTTGTCGACAAGAACTCGAAGAAGATGAACATCGACCTGCGCGAGATTGTGCGCGATGACTTCGGCTTCGGCGACTTCATCTTCCGCAATCCCGATACGATGGAGGAAGTGGCGCGGGTGCGCAACCTGAAGGAGCTGCAGAACATTATCTTTGCCATTCCCAAGGAGTCGCTCCTGTACCACGTCAGCCGTAACCACATCTCGCGCTGGCTCTACTCGCGGGCCATGTTTCCGCCCGCCGAGTTCCTGAAGCAGATTACCTGGGATTCGCTGCAGGACGTCGATGCCCACCGTCGCATCATCTTCGAGGCTATCGTGAAGTACCGCAAGATGAAGAACCAGGGGGTGGTGGCGGTGTTCCGGCGCGACCGCTTCGACCGTTATTCGAACTTTGCCCGCATCGGCGAGGGTTCGCTGGGCGGCAAGGGGCGTGGTCTGGCGTTCATCGACAACATGGTGAAGCACCACGCCGAGTTCGATGCGTTCGAGAATGCCACGGTGGTCATCCCCAAGACGCTGGTGCTGTGTACCGACATCTTCGACGAGTTCATGGATACGAACGGCCTCTACCAGGTGGCCTTGAGCGAGGCGTCCGACGAGGTCATCCTACAGGCTTTCCGCCGTGCCAAGTTGCCCGACCGCCTGGTCGAGGACTTCTTCGCCTTCTTCGATGTGGTGCGCTCGCCCATCGCCATCCGTTCGTCCAGTCTGCTTGAGGATTCGCACTACCAGCCTTTCGCGGGCATCTACTCCACCTATATGATACCTTATATAGAAGACAAGTACGAGATGCTGCGTATGCTGAGCGATGCCATCAAGGGGGTCTATGCCTCGGTGTTCTTCCGCGACAGCAAGGCGTACATGCAGGCCACAAGCAACGTCATCGACCAGGAGAAGATGGCGGTCATCCTGCAGCAGGTGGTGGGCACGCCTTATGGCGACCGCTTCTATCCGTCCATTTCGGGGGTGGCGCGTTCGCTCAACTACTATCCCATCGGCGACGAAAAGGCCGAGGAGGGTACGGTGAGTCTGGCGCTGGGGCTGGGCAAGTACATCGTGGACGGTGGCCTGACGCTACGCGTGTGTCCCTACCATCCGAACCAGGTGCTGCAGACCAGCGAGATGGAGATGGCCTTGCGCGAGACGCAGACGCAGTTCTATGCGCTCGACCTGCGCAACAAGGGCGAGAACTTCTCGATTGATGATGGTTTCAATCTGCTGAAGCTGCCGGTGAAGGAGGCCGAAAGCGACGGGGCGTTGCAGTTCATCGCTTCCACCTTCGATCCCTACGACCAGATTATCCGCGACGGCATCTATCCGGGCGGACGCAAGCTCATCACCTTTGCCAATGTGTTGCAGCACGATGTCTTTCCGCTGCCGCGCATCCTGCAGCTGGTGCAGGAATATGGCCAGGGCGAGATGCGCCGTCCCGTCGAGATTGAGTTTGCCGTGACGCTCAATCCGCAGCAGAAGACGGGCACGTTCTACCTGTTGCAGATCCGGCCGATGGTCGATGTCAAGGCGCACCTGGACGAGGACCTGAACGCCATTCCCGACGAGCAAGTGCTGCTCAAGAGCTACAACTCGTTGGGTCATGGCATCGTGGAGGACCTCTGCGACGTGGTGTATGTCAAGACCGAGGGCTATTCGGCTTCGAACAATCCGGCCATCGCCTACGAAATCGAGCAGGTGAACCGCCGTTTCCAGGAGGAAGGCAAGCACTATGTGCTGGTAGGTCCGGGCCGGTGGGGCAGCAGCGACTCGTGGCTCGGCATTCCGGTGAAGTGGCCCCACATCTCGGCTGCGCGGGTCATTGTGGAAGCCGGACTTACGAACTATCAGGTCGATCCCAGTCAGGGTACGCATTTCTTCCAGAACCTGACCTCGTTTGGCGTGGGCTACTTCACCATCAACGCCTATCGTGAGGACGGTCTCTACGACCAAGCCCTGCTCGATGCCCAGCCGGCTGTACACGAGACGAAGTTTATCCGTCACGTCCGCTTCCCGCAACCGCTGGTGGTCAAAATGGATGGGAAAAAGAAGATAGGGGTGGTTTTGAAGCCCGAAAAGTGTCCTATTTGAAAGAGAAAGTGTTCAAAAGGATGAATGCAAAGAGGGTAATAGGAACTTTTTAGCTATATTTGTCTGAATTTGATGCACAAAATAACCGAACTAAAATTATTTACCTAATAGTAAAGAAAGAGATATGAAGAAAAATTTTTTGTATGTGGCTTTTGCAGCCTTGTGTTTGATGGGTACTTCTACCTTTACTTCTTGTAGTGATGACGATGATCCCGCTCCGGTAGTTTGTCCAGTTGATGAAACAGAATTTACAGCGGCCAAGGGTTTGCAGTTGATGTACAACAACAATCCGATGTTGGGTCAGAAAGTGAAGTTTACGCCGAACGGTGACAAAGCTACTTTGAAGATTACCAGTGACCTGTCAGCCCTGCCGGGTATGCCAGCAGGTAAAGCGGATATGTCGGAACTGCAGGGTCCGGGCCTGTTGCCGGGTACGCCCGAACTGACCTTGAGTGTCGATTTGAAGGTAAATGGCGACCAGTGCTCGTTCGAAGGAATGGGTGAAACGGAATTCTGCACATACGAATACCAGGGAACAGTCAACAAGAGCAGTCTGAATTTGCAATTCAACAATGTGAAACTGAAGGATACGTCGTTTGCCGGCAAGATGGATTTGAACCAGTTTGAATACACGCTCTCTTCTTGGGGTAATTCCATTGATAAAGTAACGGATACTCCGATTCATATCGTTTGGGAATCCGAAAAGGGTATAGATTTGGGATTCGTGCAATTGCCTATGCAATCTGTTTTGGAAATGGTTTTGAACATGCCGTTAATTCCCGAAGGGGATGGAAAATACGTTCCTGAAAAGTTGAATGAAGTGCTGAAGGATGTGACTTTCCAGGAAGACGGTAACATCGTGGCTACTTATACAGACATAAAGAATCCGGCTGCCGGCTGGCAGACTTCTCCGGTGAATCTGGCCCAGTATGTGGTAGTGAATGCTACGACCATTCGGGTATTCCTGAATCCGATGGCCATCATGCTTCAGGCGATGAAGGGTGTCAAGGCTGTTTCTGATGAAGCAATCTGGGGGGCTATCAACCAACTGAAGCCGTTGCTGAAGGACGGTGTGCCTGTAGTTTGCAGTGCCGACAATGATAAGCGTACTTTGTTCTTGAACCAGGATTTGCTGCTGCCGTTGCTGAAGAGTACTGTAGTTCCGCTCTTCCAGGACAAAGACTTTAGAGATGATTTGTTAGAAGCCATGAAGAAGAATCCGAGCTTCGCAGGTTTGGCTCCGTTAGCTGGACCGGTGTTGGAGTTGGTTCCTTCTATCATTGAAACGACGACAAAACTTGAAATTGGTTTGAATTTCACAGTATCGAAGTAATCGTATCCACTTCGATTGATTATATAAAACGTATTGCAAGCGGGAACGGTGGTGAAACATCCATCGTTCCCGCTGCTTGTATGGAGGAATGGCTCCAATGTAAAAAGGCAATACGAAAGCAGAGGTTCTTCAAACTGCGATGCAGCTTGATGAATACGTCGTGTGGGAGGTCCTTTCCAGTCCGAAATCATCGGGAGAGTTTACATGACATCGGAGGGTTCATTGAATGAGTGGTGGGAATATCCGTATCGGGGCACATGAGGATGTGTCCTTGCCTAAGTGGAACTATCCATAAAAAGAGCTGTTCTTCGCCGGATGGGGAAGAACAGCTCTTGTCGTTTCGGAAGCAGTGGTGATGCCGCCTGCTGTCCTTATTTCGCTGCCATTTGTTGCCATTTATTGCAGTATGTTGCCATTTTCTGCTATGGGTTACAGTTCGCAATTATTCACTGTAATTTGCTGCAGTTCGCTGCCATTCGTTGCGTTGGCTTCTTTTGTCTTTTAGTTAGAACGCGTAGCCGAAGCCCAGGTTCAGGAAGATGGGGTACATCGAGAAGGTAATGGTCTCGAAATCATCCTGGAAGATATCGTTGACACCCCAGTTCAAGTCGGCATAGATTTTCAGGTGCTTGAAGGCTTTCCAGTCGATGCCCGCCTGGATGCCCCAGTGGAACTTACGCAGCTCGTCCGAGAAGTCGTAGTTGGCGATGGCTCCGTCCTTGAAGTTGATCTTGTCACCGGTAGGGTCGCCTTCGCGCAGATAACCTTCGTACACATAGCCGCTGAATTCCTTGTCGATCAGGTACGACAGGTAGGGACCGGCTTTCAGCACAACCCGGTCGCTGGCCTTGAAGGCAGCCAGGATGGGGAAGGTAAGGTATGAATTCTGCACCTTGGTGCGCACTCCGCCGGTCCAGTTACCTTTCAGTCGGTTACCGTCGCTTCCGATAATTTCCATGCCATAGTTCTTTACCGTGGCCTTGGTACGCATGCCTTTGTTTTCCAGTCGCAGACCGGTGGTTACGCCCCATCGTTTGCGGGCATCGAGCCATTTGGTCATGTTGCCTTCGATGGTGATTGAAAGGGTCGGGTTGTAGGAATCGATGCTGCGGATTTCTTCGGGGAAGGGCAGGGGAGCCGTTCCGCCGATGTTGAATCCGGCCTTGATTTCGTATTCCCAGCCGTGCAGGGCGGCATTGATCAAGGTCTGGTTGCGGTTGGTCTGGGCCGAGAGGCTGAGGCTGCAGCCCCACAATGCGAGGGCTAGCGTCAGGTATGAGAAGAGAGTTTGTTTCATCTTGTCAAAGCATTAATGGGATATAAAAATTATTCATACACAATTTCGAGATCATCCACGAGCAGGGTACTGCCGGGAGCCCCTTTGAACTGGTCGCCATCCTTGCTCGACGCCAACACGATGGCCAGGTTGTAGCCGCCAGCTCTCAGTTTGTCGAAGTCGATGGTTTTGCCATAACGTTCGTAGTCGAAGTGCAGGTCAAAGTGCACCCATTCGTCGCTTTCGTAAGCATTGTCAATGAGGGCCAGGGCTACCATGTTCGGGTGCTCAAACTGGTTCGCGGCTACGTGTCCGTCGAGTACCTTTATTTCGTTGGTCTTTTCGTAGAAAAGGGCATAGATGTTGAAGATGTCTTTCTTTTGGTCATTGTATTTCCCGTTCTCATAGAAACTCGGTCCAGACTGGTATTTGTAATAGCCGGTGAGGCGCAGCGGAAGGTGGTAGAAGGTAGTGCCGAATTTGGTGGCACCGAGGGCATTACCCAGGGCATTCGACAGGTCGAAATTGCCGATGAAGAGGTTGCCCGAGGCAATAGGCATGCCTACCAAACCGCCCAAACTGCCGGTTTCGCGAGTTACCAGACGAGCACAATGACCGGTACGTCCCAATCCCATGCCTAAGGTCGTAGGATAATCCTGTGTGGCAGCTCCCGAGTTGGCTAATTTATAGCCTGGGTTACCGCTAGCCCAGACGAGGGAGCGGTTGTTGGCATCCACTTCGTAGAGCACTTGATAGTTGTTCTCCAGACGGGCTTGTTCGAAATGGAAGGTCGTAGGAATCAACTCGGCCTTGGGATAGTCGATAAAGATGACATAGGTGCGATGCCACTGTCCGTCCTCTGAAGTCACGGTATAGCGCACGGGACGGTTGAAGTTCTGTGTACTGCCACTGGCCGGTTCGATGGTGGCCCCAGGAGTCAGTTCGAAGGTCGGTGCCAGGACGCTGCGGTCGGTTCCGCTCTTGACTTCGATATAGAGGGGATAGGCATTGTATTCCTTGTTGAAGGATGCGTTGTAGTTGGGCTCGGCATCGGTCCGTATGGATTCAGGAAGGATGCACTGCAGGATATCCGCTTCGGCATTGGGGGCTTCGTCCTCGATGCAAGAGGTGAAACCCAACAAGATACCTGTCAGTACGCAGGCTAGTAAGTTCTTCAGTTTCATGAATGTTTGTTTTAAGGGGTTAGTAAAGTGCATGCTGCAGATGCACTCTATAGTTAAAGGTACAAAGATACAGGTTTTAAGTGGAATAGGGCCTTTTGTTGCTGTTTTTTTGTGGGGTTAGGATAGCAAGAGGGGGTATTTGCCAAATTCGACTTTCAACGACAAGGCGGGAAATAGATGAATGTACGGGGTCAATTAGCTTTGTTGGGTGGATAAAAAATGCTGCTTTCCGAAAAGAAAGCAGCATTTTGAATGAGTATTTGTGTAGGTTACTTCGTCTGAACGCCGATTTCGCCTACGCTGGTAAGGCTCTTGCCGTTGATTTCACTCAGCGGTTCCAGTTGGAAGTAACGGGCCTTGACAGGAGCTTCGAAGCGAACGAAGTAGGGAACGGGGTTGTGCATGATGTTGCTGAATTCACCCGGTACCTTGCATTCGGTCCATTGCTGGCCATCGTTGCTTACCGAGAAGCGGTATTTGTAGATGGTTCCGCTCAGGTCTTCTCCCTTTACCGGTGCATAGCTGAAACCGGTCAGGGTCTGTTCTTGTCCCATGTCTACGATCAGCGGTTTCAGTCCGTCCACCTTCCAGGCAGTTTCCAGGTTGTTGTCGATGGCAGCTTCAGCCTTTGCAGTCACGACCTTCCAGTCTTTCACGGCCACGTCGCTCAGCTTCACCTGTACGCTGGCATCCTGCAGCGGCTGAGCATAGTACAGACCTACCTGGCTGATATGGGCTGTGCCACGGCTCTGTTCGATGGTCACGCGTACCTTTTCGGCCGGTGTATCCGAGAAGCGCAGCAGTCGCTTGTAGCCGACGGTGGTACCCTTTTCGGCCAGGTGCCAAGCGCCGTTGGCAAAGATTTCCACGCGGAAGGCTTCCACGCGCTGACCCTTGGTGATGTCTTCCTGAATCAGGAAGGTGTTCACCAGGCTGTTGGCTTTCACTTCGTATTCGCGTACGTCGCCTGCCGGAGCATCCCAAGTCTGGTCACCGGCCACTACGCGGTTGTCGGCAAAGGTAGCCTTCACATAGTCGGCCAGTTCCTTGATGCGGCGGGCATCGTTTTCATGCATCAAGCCGCGCTTGTCGGGCGGGATGTTCAGCAGCAGTACCGAGTTGCAGCCTACCGAGCGGTAGTAGATGTTCACCAGGTTGGCCAGTGAGCGCACCTGTTCGTCCTGGCTTTCGTGGTAGAACCATCCCGGACGGACAGATACGTCCACTTCCGAGGGATACCAGAACACTTCGTTGGCTTTTGCTACCAGTTCGCGGCTGCCCAGGTCCTTCGACATAGCTTCCACGCCCAGTGCCTTGTTCTGTTCCGTGCAGCGCGGATAGGTGCCCGGAGTCAGTACAGTGGCGCTCCATTCGGTGTCGCGTCCCAGACCACCTTCGTTGCCCACCCAGCGTACGTCGTCGCCCATGATGGCTGTCACGGCATTGGGTTGCAGGGTGCGGATGGTCTTCAGGATAGCATCCCAGTCGTATTCCTGCTTTTTGCCGTTGGGGCCTTCGCCGTTGGCGCCGTCGAACCACACTTCGTGTACTTCGCCGTAGTTGGTGAGCAGTTCGGTGAGCTGTTCGATGAAGAATTTATTGTAAGCCTCTCCCTGTCCGTAGCATTCTGCGTTGCGGTCCCACGGCGACAGGTAAACGCCGAATTTCAGTCCATGTTTGGTACAAGCGTCGCGCAGTTCGCGTACCACGTCGCCCTTGCCGTCCTTCCACGGTGACGAAGCGACCGAGTGCTTGGTGGTTTTGGTCGGCCACAGACAGAAGCCGTCGTGGTGCTTGGCGGTGAGGATGGCCATCTTGAAGCCGGCGGCTTTCAGGTTCTGTACCCACTGGTCGCACGACAGTTCGGTGGGGTTGAACAAGGCAGGGTCTTCCTTTCCGTCTCCCCATTCGCGTCCGGTGAAGGTGTTGATACCGAAGTGGAGGAAGCAGGTGAATTCCATCTGCTGCCATTCCAGCTGCTGCGGGGTGGGGACCAGGCGCGAGGCCATGTCTACTTTCTGTTCCACGGTAGCTCCGGCGGGGAAGGCTACGTGCTTTTCATAATACTGTTCCTGGGTTTTCTGTCCTGTGCAGGCAGCGAGACCACCACACAGGGCTAGAGCTAAAATCCATTGTTTCATAGGTTTGTTTTTTAATGTATAAAGTTTGAATAGGTTGTCTGATTTCAGGTTTGTCGACAGAATGCGTTTGCGATTTTTATCAGCTGGGCATATCCTCGAACTTTTCGATACGGGTGACGGTCTTGATTTCGTCAATTTTCCGCAGGTTCGCATTGATGATGCGCACATCTTCCACGTCGTGTACATTCAGTTGGAACCGTCCCTCAAAGATGCCGTCGTTGCTTTCGATGTGCAATTTACGGATGTTCACGTTCAGTTGCTGGGAAATGACTTGCGTCACCTTGTTCAGCAGTCCGATATGATCGATTCCCTTGATGTAGATGTTCACCGGGAAATACAAAGTTTTCCCGGTTTCCCACTGCACAGCCAGCAGGCGATTGCCGTAGCTGCTTTTCAGTTTCGTAGCCAATGGGCATTGGCGTTTGTGGATGATGATGCGGTTGTCGTTATCGATATAACCTAAGACATCGTCGCCCGGGATGGGTTTGCAGCATTCCGCCAGGATGTAGTTCTTCTGAATGGCCTCTGGGGTCAGTTTCAGAATTTCTTTGCTGTTGATGGGAGCGGAAGGCTTTTTTTCTTCCGGTGTTTTTTCCTTATTCAGTTTGCTGCCTCCGAAGGCAAATGAAATGTATTTTTTCCAGTTGCTGGGTGTCGGCTTGTCCTTCAACTCGTTTTTGTCGGCTTCTCCCAAAACAAGGGTTTGCATGCCTACAGCTGCATAGAGTTGGTCGGTGGAAGGCAACTGATGCAGCCGACAGAGTTTTTGCAGGTTTTCGGGGTTCAGTTCCAGCTTCTCTTGGGCAAAAAAGTCCTTGACTTTTTCTTCACCGGCTTGCTGCATGCTTCGTTGTTCACGTTTCAGGATAGCCTGAATCTTGGCTTTGGCTTTGGCTGTGGTGGCAAAGTTGATCCATGAGGGCTGCACATGCTGCGACTTCGAGGTAAGGATTTCCACTTGGTCACCGCTTTGCAGTTTGTGGCTCAGGGGCACCAGTTTGTGGTTTACCTTGGCGCCAATGCAGTGGCTGCCCAGGAAGGTATGGATGGAGAAGGCAAAATCCAAGGCGGTGCTGTTTTGGGGCATCGTCTTGATATCGCCTTTGGGGGTGAATACAAAGATTTCCGAAGCAAAGAGGTTCAGTTTGATGGTGTCGAGGAAGTCCATGGCATCGGGTTGCGGGTCGTCCAGGATTTCCTTGATGGTCCGGAGCCACTTCTCCAGTTCACCATCGTCCTCACTGCCGCCTTCCTTGTATTTCCAGTGGGCGGCAAAGCCCTGTTCGGCCACTTCGTTCATACGTTCGCTACGGATCTGCACCTCGATCCATTGGCCTTTGTTGCTCATCAGCGTGACGTGCAGGGCCTGGTAGCCATTGGCTTTGGGATGGCTCACCCAGTCGCGCAGGCGGTCGGGGTGCGGTTTGTAGATTTTCGAGATGGACACATAGATGTTGAAGCAGTCGTTCAGCTCGGTTTCCGGATTTTTGGGAGTAAAGATGATGCGCACCGCCAGGATATCGTAGATTTCCTCGAAGGTGATGTGCTTGGTTTGCATCTTGTTCCAGATGGAGTAGGGCGACTTCACGCGGGCCAGGATCTGGTAGTTCAGTCCCATCTGGTCCAGTTGGGCGCGGATGGGTGCGGTGAATTCGCGGAACACCTCGTCGCGTTCGGCTTGGGTCTCCTTCAGTTTGGCCTCGATTTGGGCATATTCTTCGGGATGCTCGTAGCGGAAACTCAGGTCTTCGAGCTCGGTCTTGATTTTGTTCAGTCCCAGTCGGTTGGCCAGAGGCGCATAGATATAGAGCGTTTCGCCGGCAATCTTGTATTGCTTGTTGGGTAACATCGAGCCCAATGTACGCATGTTGTGCAGGCGGTCGGCAATCTTGATGAGGATGACACGGATGTCATCGTTCATCGTGAGCAGCAGCTTCTTGAAGTTTTCGGCCTGTGCCGAGGCACGGTCGCCAAAGATACCGCCCGAAATTTTGGTCAATCCGTCGACAATCTGGGCAATCTTCGGACCAAACAGGTTCTCGATGTCCTCGACGGTATAATCGGTATCTTCCACCACGTCGTGCAGCAATGCCGCACAGATGGAGGTGGAGCCCAGGCCGATTTCGGTACAGACGATTTGGGCCACTGCCAGGGGGTGCATGATGTAAGGTTCACCCGAACGGCGTTTCACCCCTTTGTGTGCCTGCTTGGCAAAGTTGAACGCCTTGCTGATGATTTCCACTTTCTTGCGGTGCTTGGACGCCAGGTAACACTCCAGCAGGTGCTGGAACGCCTCGTTAATCATCGCTTCGTTGGCTTGTTCTTGATTCATCTTTTCCTCCATCATTTCTTTTCCCTCCTTCCAATCTACTATTTGAGTGTAGGTTATGCAAAAATAAACAAAAAACGATACATGGCAAACGTTTGGCTGCCATGTATCGTAGGAAAACTCGTTTTTTTTCGAGATTTGGATTTTCTTTGTTCTTTTTGACCTCTTGCAGGAGTTCCACTTCCAACCTTCGTAGGTGAAGGTTGTCGGGGAGTTACCGCACGCGGATACGTTTACCGGCCCGGATGTTGTTTCCCTTGATGCCGTTCAGTCGCCGGAGCTGATTGACCGACACATGGTATTTGGCGGCAATGCCTCCCAGGGTTTCTCCGCTACGTATCTTATGGTATTGGGCACGGCCACTGCTCCGGTCGACGTCCTGGATAGCCACGGTGCGTCGTTTCTTCAGAAACTCCTGTGGCTTGTGGGCAAAGATACTGTCTTGACGTTCCAGGAAGGTGCTCACGTAGTTCTGAGGCAGGCGCAGGGCACAGGTTTCGCTGGTTCCGGGCACGATGTCGCGCTTGTATTGCGGGTTGAGGCTGCGCAGTTGTTCGAGGTCAATCTGGCACACTTCGGCCACCTGTTTCAAGTGCAGGTCCTGATGGATATGCAACGTATCAGTTGCCTGGGGAAGTTGAGTCTCCATGGGACTGATGTTGTGTTCGCAGTAGTAGGTCATGATGTAGTTGGCCGCAATGAAGGCCGGCACATAGCCACGGGTTTCGCGGGGCAGGTAGTTGTAGATGACCCAGTAGTCGGTAGCTCCTCCGGCTCGTCGGATAGCCTTGTTGATGGTACCCGGTCCGCAGTTGTAGGCTGCCAGCACCAGGTTCCAGTCCTGGTAGATGTTGTAGAGGTCTTTCAGGTAACGGGCTGCGGCCCAGGTCGACTGGATCGGGTCGCGGCGTTCATCCACCAAACTGTTCTGTTTCAATCCGTAGGCCTTTCCGGTCCGGAGCATGAACTGCCACAGACCGGTGGCTCCCTGACGGGAAACGGCAGTCGGATTCAGGGCCGATTCGATGACGGGCAGGTACTTCAGCTCCATCGGCAGGTCGTACAGGTCGAGGGCCTCTTCGAAGATGGGCATATAGAAGTTGTTGGCCGCCAGCATGAAGGCCACCTTCTTGCGCAGGCGCACTGCATACAGGTCGATGAACTTGCGCACCGCTTCGTTGTAGGGCATTTCGATGACCGAAGGAATGCGCGACAATCGGTCGATGTAGAGCGAATCGCTCACTACCGGATTGGCGCTGCTCATGACGCAGTCGCTACCTACACTCAAATAATTTTTCGATTGCCAGTCCCAATACAGGCTGTCCATTTCCGACTGCATGCTTTCGGGAATATCGATGATTTCTTCCTTACCGGTGGTGGATGAATGAACCGTAATGCTTTGGTTTTGAGCCTGCAGAGAGACGGTTCCGAACCAGGAAAGGGTCAATAAGCCAAGGATAAGTTGTTTCATGTGTTTAAAATTTAAAGGCGCATTGCAGGCCGATGGTGTTGGGCAGGCGGCTGCGTCCGTCATTAAAAATAACAGGTTGAATATGTAGACCCAAATCTTTGGTGATATCAAAGTCAGACAATTCGGCATCCACATAAGCGTCGATAATGGAGAGGACGTACACCCCAATAAAGCAGAAGATACTCAAGTCGCGGTTGCGTCGATAAAAGTCCTTTCGTTTCTTGAACGTATCGGCCATTCCTTCCGCGCTTACGCCAGGGGGCAGGAAATCTTCGTAGCTGTTGGTGTTGGGGTCATCGTCCATGATGTCCAAATAGGCTTGTGAATAATCCTGGTACATCCGGTTGTTCCACGCCAGTGCATAGGCACAGCCCACGAATCCGCCGTAGACAATAGGCAGCTTCCAATATTTCCGGTTGTAAATCTGTCCACCGCCCGGGAATACAATGGCCAGCCAGATGGCTTTGTTGGCATTGGGGATGAAGCGGGGTTTCATGGTACTCGGCAGCGGGCCTTGGATGGAATCGTTGGCCCGGATCAAGGCTGCCGTGTCGACCGGAGCTTCCAATTGAGCCAGTTGCTTTTGTTCATCCATTTGCAGCAGACTGTCGGTCGGCAGGTCCTTTTTCACTTGAGTCAGTGTATCAGTCTGGAGACCCAATCGGCGTTTGCGTGCTTTTTGGGCATAAGCGTCCATGCTTCCTGCCAGCAAGAGACCCAGCAGCAGAAGCAGGAACAGGCGGTATGTAGGTTGTCTTCTTTTCAAGGTTGTTACGCTTTATTCGTTCTTTTTCAGCGAATCAAAGATTTCCATGATGCGCTCCAAATCTTCTTCGTTGTTGAAGGGGATACTGATTTTCCCTTTTCCTTTGGCTGTGCAGGACAACTGCACTTTCGAGCCAAAGAAACCGCACAGGTGGTTCTGCAACAAGGTATATTCTTCGGAGAGTTTGGTTCCTTTGGGCTTGATTTTCTGGCCGCCGCTTTCTACGGCCTCGCCGCTGCTCAATGCTTTGACGATTTCTTCCACCTTCCGCACCGAGTAACCTTGGGTGACGATTTCGTTGTAGAGGCGGATTTGGGTCTTGGGATCGTCCAGCGCCAGCAAGGCGCGGGCGTGTCCCATATCGATTTCCCGGTTTTTCAGGGCTACCTGAATCTGGGCTGGCAATTTCAGCAGGCGCAGGTAGTTGGCGATGGTGGTTCGTTTCTTGCCCACCCGTTCGCTCAGTCGTTCCTGGGTCAGTTCATATTGTTCCAGCAGGTGCTGGTAGGCCAAGGCTATTTCCAAGGCATTTAAATCCTCACGCTGGATGTTCTCGATGAGAGCCATTTCCATGACATGCTCGTCGTTGGCGGTGCGGATATAGGCGGGGATGGTATGCAGACCGGCTTGGATGGAGGCGCGGTAGCGGCGTTCACCCGCAATGATTTGATAGGAATCTTCACTCAGCTGGCGCAGGGTAATGGGTTGGATGATACCGATTTCAGCAATGGAGTCGGCCAGTTCCTGAAGCGCGATGGGGTCGAATTCACGACGCGGCTGGTTGGGGTTGACCGAAATCTTGTCCAGTTCAATCTCGTTGATTGAGGAAGAACCGGAAGTTTTGACTTCATCGGTCGAAATCAGCGCATCGAGTCCGCGTCCTAAAGCAAATTTCTTTTGTACTGCCATTGTCTGTTTCTTAATTGTTACGTGTAATAATTTCTCGGGCTAAAGCCAAGTGGTTTTTTGCTCCGGTCGAGTCGGCATCGTACAGGATAGCCGGGATGCCGTGACTGGGTGCTTCGCTCAACTTGACGTTGCGCTGGATGATGGTCTTGAAGACCAGTTCCTGGAAATGGCGTTTCACTTCGTCGTAAATCTGGTTGGCCAGACGTAGGCGTGAGTCAAACATCGTGAGCAGGAACCCTTCGATTTCCAACGCAGGGTTCAACTTTGATTTGATGATTTTGATGGTGTTCAGCAGTTTGCTGATTCCCTCCAGGGCAAAGTATTCACATTGCACGGGAATGATTACGGAATCGGCAGCGGTCAGGGCGTTGATGGTAATCAGTCCCAACGACGGCGAACAATCAATCAAAATGTAGTCGTACTCTTCGCGCATGGGCGCCAGTACGCGTTTCATTATCTTTTCCCGGTCGTCCAGGTTCAACATCTCGATTTCAGCGCCGACCAGGTCGATGTGCGAAGGAACAATGTCGAGTCCGTCAATGTCGGTGGTGTAAATTGCTTCCCGAATATCGGCTGCGTTGATGATACATTCGTAGATAGAACATTCTACCTCCTTGATGTTTACACCCAATCCGGAAGAGGCGTTGGCCTGAGGGTCGGCATCGATGACCAGCACTTTCTTTTCCAGTGTAGCCAGCGAAGCGGCCAGGTTAATCGTTGTCGTGGTTTTTCCTACGCCACCTTTCTGATTGGCTAAAGCAATAATTTTTCCCATATTTGTCTCATTTTTCACAGTGCGAAGTAACGAATAATAGCCGACCGGACCTATAAAAAACGATAGACATTCGCAAAACTGTTGATAACTCACGGGTTTTGTTAATAACTTGACGCCCGCAAAGATAGGAAATTCTCGGCAATTTGGGCGCTTTTTCAGCGGGGGTTGTAGAACATTAAGATAATTTTCCTTTCTGCTACCCTTCCTTTCCTTAAAGAATTGTATCTTTACACTTTGACTTAAAAAAACGATTGAGAAAATGAGTAGAAATGACAAGCCATTGATTTTGTTGTCGAACGACGACGGTGTAAATGCCAAGGGAATAAACGAACTGATTCGCGTCTTGCGCGGGTGGGCCGACTTGTGGGTGATGGCTCCCGACGGTCCTCGCTCGGGCAATTCAGGGGCCATTACTTCCGAACGACCGGTGCGTTGCTATCCGGTGCGCGAAGAGGAGGGACTCACAGTCTACCGTTGTACGGGTACACCGGTCGATTGTGTCAAACTGGCTTTGCACAGTGGGATGCCGCGTCGGCCCGATTTGGTCATCGGAGGCATCAACCATGGCGACAACTCGTCGGTCAATGTACATTATTCCGGTACGATGGGGGTGGTCATCGAGGGATGCCTCAAAGGAATTCCTTCTATCGGCTATTCGTTGTGCAATCATGCTGCCGATGCTGATTTTACTCCGTTGTTTCCTTACATCCGACGCATTACCGAAGAGGTGTGGGAGCATGGCTTGCCCGAGGGTATCTGCCTGAATGTGAACTTCCCCGATACATCCGACTTGAAAGGAGTACGCATCTGTCGCCAGACAAAGGGGGAGTGGGTAAATGAATGGAAGGAGTGTGAACATCCGCATGGCGGTCGTTATTATTGGTTGACCGGCAACTACGACAATTTCGAACCGGAGGCCGAGGACAGTGATCATTGGGCCTTGAACCAGGGTTATGTGGCCATTACTCCGACACAGATTGACGTGACGGCTTATCGGATGATCGACGAACTGAAGCGATGGAACTGGCAAGTGTAACCCAGCAAAAGAAGAACGTATGAAATATTATCTGATAGCAGGCGAGGCTTCGGGCGATTTGCATGCCTCGAACCTGATGAAGGCTTTGAAACAACAGGATGCCGAGGCCGAATTCCGCTTCTTTGGCGGCGATTTGATGGCAGCTGTCGGCGGTACGCGGGTGAAGCATTACAAGGAAATGGCCTATATGGGCTTCATTCCGGTGCTGTTGCACTTGCGCACCATCTTCCGTAACCTAAAGGATTGTAAGGAGGACATCTTGCGGTGGCAACCCAATGTAGTGATCCTGATTGACTATCCCGGCTTTAACCTGAAGATTGCCGAGTTTGTCAAGGCGAAGACTTCAATTCCGGTGTACTACTACATTTCGCCCAAAATTTGGGCATGGAAGGAGTATCGCATCCGGAATATCCGCCGCGATGTGGACGAACTGTTTTCCATTCTGCCGTTTGAAGTGGAATTCTTTGCAGGTCATCAGTATCCTATCCATTATGTGGGCAATCCCTGCGTTGATGCGGTGGAGGCCTATCGACGCAGTCATCCCGAGGCTCGGGAGGCATTTTTAGCCGACTTGGGTTTGGAAGAAAAGCCTATCGTGGCACTGCTGGCCGGTAGTCGCAAGCAGGAAATCAAGGACAATCTGCCGTTGATGTTGCAGGCTGCCGCTCCGTTCATCGGCGATTGTCAGCTGGTACTGGCGGGGGCTCCGGGATTGGATTCCGATTACTATGCACGCTATTTGAACCCTCGGGTACCGGTGAAGATTGTCTTTGGGCAGACCTACCGCTTGTTGCAGCAGGCCGAGGCTGCCTTGGTCACTTCGGGTACAGCGACCCTCGAAACGGCTTTGTTCCGGGTGCCGCAGGCAGTGTGCTATTATACGCCGGTGGGTAAGTTCATTGCCTTCCTGCGCCGGCACATCCTGAAGGTAAAGTATATCTCGCTGGTCAACCTGATAGCCGGGCGGGAAGTGGTCAAGGAATTGGTGGCCGATACAATGACGGTCGAACAGGTACACGATGAACTGAAGAACCTGCTATATAATAAGGAATACAGGAAAGCGATGGAACAGGAGTACGATCGGCTGATTCGTATCTTGGGTCCGTCTGGCGCTTCCGAACAGGCGGCTGAGCAAATGGTGAAACTGTTGCGTTTACGCAAGGAGTGAGGCCGTCTTCTTGGGGGCTGGGGTGTGTCGGAAACCGCACTGCTGAAAAAAGCCGAAGAGGTGCCGAGACCTGTATTTGAAACGAATGAACCCTTGTTACAGTTGGAAGCTGTAGCAGGGGTTCATTCGTTGGAAAGGGGTATAGTACTATCCCCCCCCTAGATAGGTATGTTTTTTAGAACAGAGACACGAGATAGAGGTATACCACCGCTGCCGGTGTAGCCAGAATGGTACTGTCGAAACGGTCGAGCATACCACCGTGTCCCGGCAGCACGTTACCCGAGTCCTTGATGCCCAGGTGACGTTTCAGCAGCGATTCGGTCAAGTCACCCCAAGTGCCGAAGAAGACAACGGTGAGGGCCAAACCCACCCATACGCCGATGGACAGGAAAGGGAAGAAGTGTGCCAGCACCAAAGACGCGCCGATGCAAAATACGCCGCCGCCGATAGAACCTTCCCAGGTCTTTTTGGGTGAGATACGTTCGAACAGCTTATGTTTGCCCAGCAGCATGCCCGAGCAGTAGGCGCCCGTATCATTCACCCAATTGAAGATGAAGATGGACAGCGGAAGGATAGGGTTGTATTGGGCTACGCTGGTACTGTCGTCGGTATGGAAAGCCAAGACGTTGAGCAAGGCAAAAGGTAAGGCGATATACAGCTGGCTCAGCATGGCATAGGCCCAGTTGTGCAGCGGGTTCTGTTTCTTTAAATACAGTTCGCTCACCATCAGGTAGAGGAAGAGGGCCAGGTAAGGGATAAAGATACCCGTCTGGATGGGATTGATCCCATAATAGAAGAAACAAAGGAACAGGAACAAGGCTGCCAGGATGCAGATGAGCTTGTTCACCTGAACACCCGGTTCGCGATTGACCAGGTTGCAGAATTCATTGACAGACAAAGCGCTGATCAAGGCAAAAAGAATGCCGAATGAGAGGGGACCTCCCAGGATGCAGCCCACCAGGACAGCCACAAAGACCACTCCAGTAAGGGCACGTTGTATGAAATTGCTTTTCACGGTTGTTCGTTTTAAGTGAGTAAACTAGGGTTTGAAAAGTCGCCGAACCGATGGTTGGGAAGTACCGGTTCGGCGGCCTGTATATAGGACAAATTAGGCTTCCGCCTCTTTGTCTTCGGTTTCTATGTCAGTGGAATCCGGTTTCGTTTCGTCCACGGGCTGGCTTTCAACTGTCGTTTCAGCTTTTTCTGCAGCCGAACCGGCCGCTTCTACCGCCATGATTTCTTCCGAGCGTGAAGCCCAGGGGCGTTTGCCAAAGATGCGTTCCACGTCTTCGGCAAAGATGACTTCTTTTTCCATCAGCAGACGGGCCAGTTCGTTGTGGCCTTCCTGGTGTTCCATCAGCAAAGCTTTGGCGCGGTCGTACTGTTCGTTGACCATACGTTTCACTTCCTCGTCAATCAGTTCGGCCGTCCGTTCACTATAGGGTTTGCTGAAAGCATATTCCTCGTTGCTGTAGTAGCACAGGTTGGGCAGGCGGTCGCTCATGCCAGCATAAGCAATCATGCCATATGATTGTTTCGTGACACGTTCCAGGTCGTTCATGGCACCTGTCGAGATGTGGCCGGTGAAGAGCTCTTCGGCGGCACGTCCTCCCAAGGTAGCGCACATTTCGTCCAGCATCTGTTCCTTGGTCGTAATCTGTCGTTCTTCAGGCAAGTACCAGGCTGCTCCCAGTGCCCGTCCACGCGGCACGATGGTCACCTTGATCAGCGGGTTGGCATGTTCCAGGAACCACGACAGGGTAGCATGGCCCGCTTCGTGCAGGGCGATGGTCCGTTTTTCGTTGGCCGTCATGATTTTGGTCTTCTTTTCCAAACCGCCGATGATACGGTCTACCGCATCCAGGAAGTCCTGCTTGTCGACGGCATCTTTGCCATGGCGGGCTGCAATCAGTGCTGCCTCGTTGCAGACATTGGCAATGTCGGCTCCGCTGAATCCCGGGGTTTGGCGGGCCAGCAGGTCCAGGTCTACGCTTGAATCCAGCTTCAAAGGACGCAGGTGTACGCCGAACACTTCCTTGCGTTCGTTCAGGTCGGGCAAGTCCACATGAATTTGTCGGTCGAAGCGTCCGGCACGCAGCAGAGCTTTGTCCAGGATATCCGCCCGGTTGGTGGCTGCCAGAATGATGACACCGCTGTTCGAGCCGAAGCCGTCCATTTCGGTCAGCAACTGGTTCAGCGTGTTTTCGCGTTCGTCGTTGCCGCCCATGTTGGGGTTCTTGCCACGGGCACGTCCCACGGCATCGATTTCATCGATAAAGATGATGCAAGGCGACTTTTCTTTGGCCTGGCGGAAGAGGTCGCGTACGCGGGAAGCCCCCACGCCCACAAACATTTCCACGAAGTCGGAGCCCGACAATGAGAAGAACGGAACGTCGGCTTCTCCGGCTACGGCTTTGGCCAGCAGGGTCTTACCGGTTCCCGGAGGACCTACCAGCAGGGCACCCTTGGGAATCTTTCCTCCCAGTTCGGTATATTTCTGCGGCTGTTTCAGGAAGTCCACAATTTCGCGCACCTCCTGTTTGGCTTCTGCCTGTCCTGCCACGTCCTTGAACGTGATGCGGTTGGCCGAGTCCCCTTTTTCATAGATGCGCGCCTTGCTCTTGCCCACGTTGAACGGGTTGGCACCGCTGGGACCCGAACCGCCGCTCATGCGGCGCATCAGGAACATCCAGATACCCACCAGCAGCAGGATGGGAGCAATGTTCCAGAAGATGGCTCCCAGGTAGTCGCGCTTCTTTTCATAACTTACGTCCCCGGTGAAGTGACCTTCTTCCTGGGCTTTTTCCAGGAACTTGTCCAGCGATTCCATCGAGCCCACCTCCACGTTCAGGGCCGGGTTGCGGCCTACGCGCTGGTAGTCTTCCTTGAATACATCCTTCACATGTTCGGGTTTCACAAACATTTCCACCGTATTGTCATCGTAAGCGATGATTTTGTTGGCATAGCCCTTGTTGAGCATGTCCTTGAATTCGGTGTAAGTGATTTTCTTGTCTACGCTGCCTCCCTCGTCCGAGAAGTAGAGGATGGCAAAGCTCAGACCGATGATCATGTACAGCCAGTTCAGGTTGAAACGTGGCATGTTCAGTTTCGGTTTGTTGTTGGTATTTTCACTCATATTGTTTTTCTCTCCTAATGTATTTTCACTCAGTTGGATTCTAGGCGATTTCTTGATGACAGTTAGGCCCGATTGGAGGGCCTGTTTCCTTGCCTTCGGCTTAGTCCAGGTCAGGAATTTCCGTCAGTTTGGCATCCGCCCACAGGTGTTCCAGATCGTAGAAGTCGCGCACTTCGGGCAGGAAGACGTGCACCAGGATGTCGCTGTAGTCCATGGCCACCCATTCCGCATTGCGCAGGCCGTCGATGGCGATGGGTTTGATTCCCGTTTCTTCGCGTACGTAATCACGGATGGAATCTACGATGGCCGCCACTTGGCTAGGCGAGTTTCCTTGGCAAATGACAAAATACTGGCAGATGGTGTCGTCGATGCCGGTCAGATCGGCGATGACGATTTGCTTACCTTTCTTCTCTTGGATACCTTCGGTTATCTTTTGTACTACGTTTTTTGCTTCGTTTACTTCGTTCATGCGATAGTGTTTTACAACTTAAAATGATTAGATACTATTTTCTACTTATTTATTATTAAGAAGCTACAAAGATAGGGCGATTTCTGATACAAGCGAAATAAAGCTTCCGAAATATCCTTTCTTTTTTATTTTTTAATGCGATTTAGGGGGATTGACAGGGGAAAGTCTTCCCCGCTTTCGAGTCAGGGAACCCAGGGTAGGTAGGGAACTTTCCAAGGAAAAAACATTTTTCTTGAAAAAAAGTCGGGAAAAGTATTGCAGGTTTCAAAAAAAGCCGTACCTTTGCAGCGTCAAAACAAAAACAATGGTTTGACAACGGAAAATTGGGATATGGTGTAATGGTAACACAACAGATTCTGGTCCTGTTTTTCCAGGTTCGAGTCCTGGTATCCCAACCCTTTCCAAGCGCAGGTCTGCACGGAGCGGATCGGCTGACATAATTAGATTGGGATATGGTGTAATGGTAACACAACAGATTCTGGTCCTGTTTTTCCAGGTTCGAGTCCTGGTATCCCAACAGAAGGTTCGCTAAAAGCGAACCTTTTTTGTTTGCTTTAGTTGCTCTTTCCCACATTCATTTCTTTGGTGGAGGCATTGCAGGTTTCCGAAAAAAGCCCTTTCTTTGTACAGGGAATGCAACAATGAATTGTCCATCTGTTGATATTCGTCTATTAACCATCCATCTACAAAATCTGTGTATAATACATTCATTCATCATAAATCTACTAACAAAAAACCTATTTACAATAACCCTCTTATTTAAGATTCATCTATGAGAAAAAACATTTTACGCCTGTTGGCCTCTGTTTGCTTGCTGATGGGTTTGGCGCTGAATGCCATGGCCCAGTCTGTGGGACCGACTTCCGCTTTGATGCCCTTGCCGAATGACATTCAGTTGCAGGCCTCCCAACCCGATTTTCAATGGACGCCCCAAACTGTGCTCCGGACCTCCCTGCCGGCCGATGCCTTCTGCGTGGGCGAACTGCAGCGCATTTGGAACGAACGCATGGGTGTGGCTCTGCCGCTGGCCGATGCGGCGGCGAAGAAAGCAAAGTCGGTGGTCGAACTGCAGATTGATCCGGCTGTTGAAGGTCCCGAACACTACCGTTTGGAGGTGTCGAAGCAGGTCATCCGGCTGACGGCTGCTACCGAAGCCGGTTTGTTCTATGCCCTGCAGACTCTCGACCAGGTGTTGCTCGGCGATGTCTGTCGTACGGCCCGTCGTCAGGTGGCCGCCTTGCGCATCGACGATGCCCCTCGTTTTGCCCGCCGAGCCTTGATGATAGACCCTTCGCGTCATTTCCTGCCTGTCGATGACGTGAAGTTCTATATCGACCAGATGGCGCGCTACAAATACAACGTGTTGCAGTTGCACCTCACTGACGACCAGGGCTGGCGTATTGAAATCAAACAGCATCCCAACCTGACGCGTATTGGAGCGTTCCGTAATCCGAAAGGCGGCGACCAGGGACCCGACAACGGTTTCTATACGCAGGAGCAGCTGAAGGATCTCATTGCCTATGCGGCCCAGCGTCACATCGAAATTGTCCCCGAACTCGATATTCCCGGTCACACCGTAGCCGTTCTGGCGGCTTATCCCGAATTGGGCTGCTCGCATACGCAGGGCGAACCCAAGGAGATGGGGAAGACGGTCAACCAGATGCTCTGTGCTCACAATCCGCAAGTCTATGCCTTGTATGAAGATATCATCCGAGAAGTGGCTGCCCTCTTCCCGTCTTCGCAGATTCATCTGGGCGGCGATGAAGCCGTCATCGAGCAGAACTGGGGTAAGTGTACCCATTGCCAGGCTTTGATGAAGGAACTGGGTTACCAGCAGGAAGCGCAACTGATGAACTATTTCTTCGAACGTATGCTGGCCTCGGTGCGCAAGTACGGCAAGCAGCCCATCCTGTGGTGCGAGCTCGACAAGGTTTATCCGCCCGCCAACAGTTACCTGTTCGACTATCCGCAAGATGTTACACTCGTTACCTGGCGTAACGGACTGACCCCCAAGTGCATTGAACTTACCCGTCAGCACGGCAACAAACTCTTGATGGCACCTGGCGAATATGCCTACTTGGACTATCCGCAGCTCAAGGGCGACTTGCCCGAGTTCAACAACTGGGGCATGCCTGTCACTACCCTCGAGAAATGCTACGAATTCGATCCGGGTTACGGACTGCCGGCAACCGACCAGGCTCACATTGTTGGGGTGATGGGGACGCTGTGGGGAGAAGCCATGAAGGATATCCATCGCGTGACTTACATGACTTATCCGCGAGGATTCGCTTTGGCCGAAGCAGCCTGGACCCAGATGGAGCATCGCAGTTGGCCGTCGTTCTGCAAACGCATGTATCCCAATCTGCTGAACCTGATGAAGCACGGCGTGTCGGTACGCGTACCCTTCGAGGTGGTGAAACGACAGCCAGCGGAAAAATAAGTATCCTTATTCGGGAATAATCCGGATTTTCCGAAAGGGAATCGGATGAAAGAAGAAGAGACATCTCGTAAACACAGGGACTTTTCCAGAGAAAAGTCGGATTTTTTACGAGATGTCTCTTTCTGAAAAGGAAAGTAAAGTGACATTAATATGCTTGAGTAGTTTGGCCAAATCTTCGGTCAGCATCACGGGCAGCGCCGTCGATACCGTTGAATACAAAGACCGACGAGGCCGGCAGGGTCAGCGTGAGCGGCTGGTCGATATCGACCGGCTCGTTCATCATCAGTCCCGGCAAGACAGCCTGTTCAAATCCGTTTGTCCAGGTCACCGCTGTCTTCACATACGCCGGAATGTCCAGTGCTTCGCGCAGCGTCAGGGTGATTGTCTGCTCATAGGCTGCCGGGTTGCGGAGGGTCAGCACCGCCTTTTTCGCATTCCAGGCTGCCCATCCGTAGACATTGGCTTTCTTGCCGTCCCAAGGATGACCGCCTACCCAGTGGATATCAGGCAGCACGTCGGCATTGGCTTCCTGCCAGTCGATGCATTCGGCCAGGTCCTTCCACAGGGCACCCTTGTTGATCTGGTTCATCAACTCGTAATCGTTGTAGAGTTCCACCATGCCCGAACCGCAGGCAAAGGCACAGCGCAGTTCGCGTACGATGCCGTCGTAATCCATATCTTTCGATACGGCACCCCATTTCGACAGGATGAAGCCGTGGGTCATCAGGGTGTTGATGGGGCAGAGCGGCGAGTTCTGTACGAAGTTCTGGTACACCAAGTGGTCGCGGTAGGTGATCCAGCGTTCGCGGTCGGAACCCTGGTCGCCGATTTCGGCATAGTCGGCTACCTGGCGCCATACGGCATCGGTAAACTGGAACCAGAACGGTGAGGCCCAAGTTCCCACGGTCGTATTCAGGAAGATGTCCGGCTTGATCTTGCGCACCTCGCGTTCGATGTTGAGGATGGCTTCGGCATTTTCGTCGCCCCGGGCACCGGCATCCGGTCCCACGGCAGAAGCCTGCGCACTGATGCCGTCGAACTTGAAGAAGCGGAAGTCGTACGACTGGATCATGTTTGTACACGCATCGAGGAACACCTTGTAGTAGGCCGGATTGCTCAGCTGCATGCCGCCCTTGTCCTTCCAGTAGTTGCGGCGGTACGTACCCGACTGACCATAGCCGCCTACCGGACCCAGCCAGGCACCGATGCCCGATCCCATCTTGCGGGCCAGGTGGTCGATTTCCTGGAATCCGTTGGGGAAGTTTTTGCTGAAGGTCCACAAGCCATATTCATCCCATCCGTCGTCGAAGACGAACGCCTTGACGCCCTTCTTGTACTTTTTGAAGAAGTCCTTGTTCCAATGCTTCACCACATCCACACACTGGCCGATGTTCATGTTGCCCGAATAGTCCTCCGAGTTGTTTCGGTCGATGTTCAGTTCGTACCATGAGATGTACACCGGCATCGGACGCCAGGGCACCGCCCGTTCGCGTTCGCTGTAGGCCAGGAATGAGCGCCGGGCCTGGTCGGGTGCCACGATGCCCACCACCGCCCCGACACTCCAGGTCTTGCCTGCCTGCAGGGTAGTCTGACGGCTCCAGAATCCCTGGAGCAGCGAAGTATCGACCGTGGGAGCCGAAGCTACCGTGTTGATGCCCATCGGAGTCTCCAGACCGGCAAAGATCTTGTCGCTGGCGATGACCGCTCCCCGGGTATTGCCCACCACCTGCGGCAGTTCCTTGCCGAAGCGGTTGTCGAACGAATAGTTCATGGCCAGGATGCCACGCATGTCCAGGTCCTTTTGGGCAGTCAGTTCCAGTTCGGTACGCAGGTAATGCGAGCCGTCACGCAGCACAGCGCGCCATACCAAGGTAAAATCGGCATGGGCGAAGGTCGCTTCCACCGCTTTTCCATTCAGCTTCAGTGCCCCTTTGGCAGCCCCTTCCACCGGTGTCAGGTCCACCTGACGCACCTCTTTCAGAGTAAGGGCGGAAGCCGGGATATCCCGGCCATCGGCCAGGCGGATAGTGAAGAGCTCCGTGCCGGGCAGCAGGCCCAGCTGTTCGCAACCTTCGAAGCGAAGGTGCCGGTTTTGGACACTGAACTGCGCCTTCAGCAGTTCGTTCTGCAGTGTGTAGGTGCCTTGTCCCACCGTCAAAGCAGCCAGTCCGGCCTGCTTCTCCTGCGGGAAGATGACACTTTGAGCCCGTACGGCCGAGCCCGACAACAGACAGGCAGCCACTATCGAGGCGCCCATCCAATTTCTGATAGGTAATTTCATAAAATTGTTTTTTTACCACGCTTTCTTTTCAGGGGAAGCATGGGTAGGTTAAATCATAGAGTTTGTTATCTTACCATGAAACAAGCGATGGCCACCTTTCACAAGGCAGCCATCCTCATTGTCGGTGAATACCTCCCTTTCGCAAGGTCTGCA
>AMCI01000005.1_pt1 | contig 57701 bp, 43 predicted proteins | sample 419838 | NCBI WGS metagenome assembly AMCI01 (sample SAMN01090643, study PRJNA158313) | gut metagenome
TTTTTTATAGTTTGTCGATCGGGACAAGGAGTGATTACAGCTGAGGACCAGCAGCAACCAAAGCCTTACCAGCTTCGTTACCTGTGAACTTAGCGAAGTTCTTGATGAAGCGGCCAGCCAAATCCTTAGCCTTTTCTTCCCACTGACAAGCGCATTCGTAAGTGTCGCGCGGGTCAAGGATCTTCGGATCAACGCCCGGCAATTCTGTCGGAACCACGAAGTCGAAGAACGGGATAGTCTTAGTCGGAGCCTTGTCGATAGAACCGTCCAGGATAGCGTCGATGATACCACGAGTGTCGCGGATAGAGATACGCTTGCCAGTACCGTTCCAACCTGTATTTACCAAGTAAGCCTTAGCACCTACCTTTTCCATCTTCTTCACCAGTTCTTCAGCATACTTAGTCGGGTGCAAGCTCAAGAATGCAGCACCGAAGCAAGCTGAGAATGTCGGAGTCGGTTCAGTGATACCACGTTCTGTACCAGCCAACTTAGCAGTAAAGCCTGACAGGAAGTAGTACTGAGCCTGTTCCGGAGACAGGATAGATACCGGAGGCAATACACCGAATGCGTCAGCAGACAGGAAGATTACCTGGTGAGCGTGAGGACCCTTAGAGATAGGCTTCACGATGTTTTCGATGTGGTAGATCGGGTAAGAAACACGAGTGTTTTCAGTTACGCTCTTGTCAGCGAAGTCGATCTTACCGTCAGCAGCTACTGTAACGTTTTCCAGCAGTGCGTCGCGCTTGATAGCAGCGTAGATATCGGGTTCGCTTTCCTTATCCAGGTTGATAACCTTAGCGTAGCAACCACCTTCGTAGTTGAATACACCTTCGTCATCCCATCCGTGTTCGTCGTCACCGATCAGCTTACGCTTCGGGTCAGTAGACAATGTAGTCTTACCTGTACCAGACAGACCGAAGAAGATAGCAGAGTCAGTACCTTCCATATTTGTGTTAGCTGAACAGTGCATAGAAGCGATACCACGCAGCGGGTTCAGGTAGTTCATGATAGAGAAGATACCCTTCTTCATTTCACCACCGTACCAAGTGTTCAGGATTACCTGTTCGTTAGTCTTCAGGTTGAATACAGTAGCTGTTTCAGAGTTCAGACCCAGTTCCTTGTAGTTGTCAACCTTAGCCTTGGCAGCGTTGAATGATACGAAATCAGGTTCACCGTAGTTAGCCAGTTCTTCTTCTGTCGGACGGATGAACATGTTCTTAACGAAGTGTGCCTGCCATGCCACTTCCATGATGAAACGCACTTTCAGACGAGTAGCAGCGTTAGCACCGCAGAAAGTATCCATCACGAACAGACGCTTGCCGCTCAATTCCTTTACAGCCTTAGCCTTCAGGTCAGCCCAAGCTTCTTCTGAACACGGCTTGTTGTCGTTCTTGTATTCTTCAGAAGTCCACCATACAGTGTCCTTGCTAGCTTCGTTCATCACGAAGAACTTATCCTTAGGAGAACGGCCTGTGTAGATACCAGTCATTACGTTTACAGCGCCCAGTTCAGTTTCCTGACCTTTTTCGTAACCTTCCAAGCTCTGCTTAGTTTCTTCTGCGAACAATACTTCGTAAGAAGGGTTGTGGAGCACTTCCTTCACGTCTACGATACCGTACTTGCTTAAATCTAAATTTGCCATTTTCAAATGATTTAATTGGTTATTGTAAATAATGTTTTTATTCGATGGATAGTGACAAGGGAAATACCGGTCGTGAATCGCCATTCCCTTGTTCAAGACGCTACAAAATTAACATTTTATTCTGAAACAAAGAAGGGAATATTGAAAATTTTCCGTAATAGTGAAAGATTTATACTTGTGTAACAAAAATGCAATTTACACTTTACAAATCTAGAAATTATTCGTTCCTTTGCAGGTTGAAGAGAACCCCTAAAAACAAGAGAACGATATGAGAATCATCAACCTCAGTGAAGGCCATTCACTCATTAACCAGTATGTGGCCGAGTTGCGCGACATCCACGTTCAGACGGACCGTATGCGCTTCCGCAGGAACATTGAACGAATCGGCGAATTGATTGCTTACGAAATGAGCAAGGAACTGACTTATTCGCCCAAACAGGTGCAAACCCCGCTGGGAGTGGCAACGGCCCATACGCACGATGACCAACTGGTCATTGCGACGGTATTCCGGGCGGGACTCCCGATGCATACGGGCTTCCTGAACATGTTCGACCATGCCGGAAACGCCTTTGTATCGGCTTTCCGCTCATACAAGGACGAGGCTCACAGCCTGGTGGATGTGCACATCGAATACATCGCCACCCCGCCGTTGAACGGCAAGACGGTGCTGCTGGTCGATCCGATGCTGGCCACCGGTGAGAGCATGGACCTCGCTTGGAAGGCCCTGCTGACCAAAGGTACACCGAAACGTCTGATGATGGCGTGTGTCATTGCCAGCCAACAGGGTGTAGACCACCTGGCAGCTCAATTCCCGGGAGATGACGTGACCCTGTGGTGTGGAGCCATCGACCCGATTCTGGACGACCACAAGTACATTGTGCCTGGCTTGGGCGATGCCGGCGACCTGGCCTTCGGCGAGAAACTGTAAGAGCTGCCGAAAGGGAAAACCGATCCGGACAGCCCCTGACAACAATCCCCCGTAACCTTCCTTTTCGGACGTTACGGGGGATTGTGTTTGTTACAGGTAAGGAGTCCAACGGACCTCCTGTCACACCCGTAGACGGAAGTTTATTCCTTCACTTCCCAAATATCGTTGGTCATCAACAGTTCCTGGAAGTTGTGGTACTTCTTCTTGCTGGCCACTTCATCCAACTGTTCATGAACAGCCTCGTCGTAGGTAGGCGCGTCGACGTCACGGATTACACCGAGTGCCACGGGGAAATCGGGACCTTCCATCAACGCCAGCTTCAACTGCAAGGTATTGTCCTGACAATGGGCATCGTGCACCAGAATATCCTTTTCTGTAATGCCGTTTTCACCCAGCTTCACCACCTTCAGGCCGAAACCTTCCTGCATCAGACCATACTCGCGGTTGGCACCGAAAATCATCGGTTGGCCGTGTTCCAGGTAAATGGCATTCTTAGCGCGGCCGTCCTTGGTATATACCGACTCATGCGTTCCATCATTGAAAATCACGCAGTTCTGCAGGATTTCGCACACAGCAGCACCCTTGTGGTTGGCAGCTGCCTTCAGAATTTCTACGGTACCGGGACCATCGGTCGCTACCGCACGGGCAAAGAAACGACCACGGGCTCCGAAACAGAGTTCAGCAGGATGGAAGGGGTCTTCTACCGTACCATAGGGAGAAGACTTGCTGACAAAACCACGCGGAGAAGTCGGCGAGTACTGACCCTTGGTCAAACCGTAAATGCGGTTGTTCAGCAGAATCATATTCAGGTTGATGTTACGACGCACGGCGTGGATAAAGTGGTTACCCCCGATGGCCAATCCGTCACCGTCGCCCGAAATCTGCCAAACGGTCAGGTTCGGATTAGCAACCTTGCAACCGGTCGAGATGGCAGCCGCACGACCGTGAATGGTCTGCATGGCATAGGTATTCATATAATAAGGTAAACGGCTGGAACATCCGATACCTGAGATGACGGCTGTATCGTGGGGAGCAACACCCAGTTCAGCCATAGCCTTGTGCAGCGAAGCCAAGAAGAAATGGTCACCGCAACCCGGACACCAGCGAGGTTGTCCTTTCTTAAAATCTTTTGCTGTATATTCGCTCATGTCTGTACTTCTTTACGGTTATTACTTAGTTAAAATTGCATTGAAAGCGTCTACCAGTTCGCTGACGACGAACGGCTGACCCTTGACTTCGTTGTATTGGTAAGGCACAAATCCATCGACCTTCATGCGCAGATAGCCTGCAAACTGGCCCATGTTCTGTTCGGCCACTACGACCTTCTTGTACTTTTTCAGCACCTCGGCCGTGTTCTTGGGCAACGGATTGAGGTGGGTAAAGTGCGCCAAAGCCACTTTCTTGCCTGCCTTGTTCATTTCTTCCATGGCTGAATACAGGTGACCATAGGTACCGCCGAAACCGACAATCAGCAGGTCGGCGTCATCGGCACAGCCCTGTACCTTTACATCGGGTACGGGAATCTTGGCTACCTTTTCGGCACGCAGACGACACATCAGGTCGTGATTTTCGGGGGCAGTTGAAATCGCTCCCGTATTACTGTCTTTTTCCAGACCACCCAGGATGTGCATGAAGCCTTCCTGACCCGGCAATGCCCAATAGCGGACACCTGTTTCCGGATTGCGGTGATAAGGTGCATAGTTTTCTTTCATCTCCGGAGTTACATACGGAGGTTGGATAGCCGGATAGGCATTCAGATCGGGCAAACGCCAAGCACCCGAACCGTTGGCCACGAATCCGTCGGTCAACAGCACCACCGGAGTCATGTGTTCCAGCGCGATGCGACAAGCATCGTAGGCAGCGTCAAAACAATGAGTAGGCGAAGCAGCGGCCACCACCGGCATGGGTGATTCACCGTTACGGCCAAACAGCGCCTGCAACAGGTCGGTCTGTTCCGACTTGGTAGGCAGACCTGTAGAAGGACCTCCACGCTGAACATTGACAACCACCAGCGGCAGTTCGGTAATGACAGCCAGGTTCATGGCTTCCGATTTCAAGCAAACGCCCGGGCCCGAAGTAGAAGTCACCGCCAAAGCACCGGCAAAGGATGCACCGATGGCAGTGGCACAGCCCGAAATTTCATCTTCACATTGCACGGTGGTGACACCCAACGATTTGTGCTTGGCCAGTTCGTGCAGGATATCGGTAGCCGGAGTAATGGGGTAAGAACCCAGGAAGAGACGCAGACCGGCCTTTTCAGCAGCAGCAATCAATCCATAGGCTGTCGCCTTGTTGCCGCTGATGTCCATATACTTGCCTGGCACCTTCACCTTCGTTTCTACTTTATAGGTATGAGCTACTGAAGCATGGGTATTGTGACCGTAGTCGTAGCCGGCATGGATGACCTTGATATTGGCTTCGGCGATGGCCGGCTTCTTGGCAAATTTTTCGCGCAGGAAACCTTCGGCAATCGACAGGTCGCGGTTGAACAACCAGCACACCAAGCCCAAAGCGAACATATTGCGGCATTTCAGCATGGATTTGTTGTCCATGCCACTGTCGGCCAAGCAATCCTTCACCATCTGCGAGATAGGAGCGGCGATGACGTCCTGATGGATATCCATCTCGACAATCGGATTGTCGGTCTTGAAAGCCGCTTTCTCCAAGTCGGATTTCTGGAAGCAATCTGTATCGATGATGATACAAGCGGTCGATTTTGCAAATTTATACTGTGTTTTCAAAGCAGCGGCATTCATGGCAACCAACACATCACACTGGTCGCCCGGAGTAAACACCTTGCCTGCGCCGATATGCACCTGGAAACCGGAAACGCCGGTCAATGAGCCTTGCGGAGCACGGATGTCTGCCGGGTAATCGGGAAATGTACTGATATCATTACCCACTGTAGCCGAAACATTCGAGAAGATGTTTCCCGCCAACTGCATACCATCGCCTGAGTCGCCTGAGAAACGGACCACCACCTGGTCCAGTTCCTTGACAATCAATTCTTCTGCCATAACTGATATTTAGATTTAATGTAATAATTCTATATTTCGCAGGAACCGGCGAGTACTAAAGCCGATGTTGCACGGCCACTTCCTTATCGCTCTGCCCTACGAGGATAACAAATTGTACAAATTTAAACGATTATTTATGGATAAACCAAGAAAAAGCAGAAATAAATCTCCTACACCGCCATTTATTGACTTTCACCCTGTAAACAAGCGCAAACAGCCGCTTTTCCACCGGCATGGAAACCCGTAAAGCGCTTGAACAAAACTATTCTTTTTTAACATAGCTTATTGCCATTTGGAGAAAAAGGTGTACCTTTGCTTCCTCGTAGAATGGCCTGTTATGTCCCAACAGCTCGCATAGGAGGTTCCTACAGGTTTGCCTTGGTAGTTCAACGGATAGAATAGAAGTTTCCTAAACTTTAGATAGGGGTTCGATTCCCCTCCGAGGTACTCATGGATAAAAAAAGCCATCGTCCGATTGTTGGACGATGGCTTTTTTATTGAGGAATGTAAAGTGTCTATTTCTTATTGGATAACATTCAGTTCCTTGCCCACCTTGATGAAAGCTGCAATCGCCTTGTCCAGGTGTTCACGTTCGTGACCGGCCGACAGCTGTACACGAATACGAGCCTGACCCTTCGGAACTACCGGGTAATAGAAACCGGTTACGTAAATGCCTTCTTCCTGCATCTTGGCTGCAAAGTCCTGAGACAGTTTTGCATCATACAGCATCACGGCGCAGATGGCGCTCTGAGTCGGCTTGATGTCGAAACCGGCTGCCAACATCTTGTCGCGGAAGTAAGTCACGTTGTCCATCAACTTGGTGTGCAGGGCATCGCTTTCCTTCAGCATCTTGAACATTTCCAAGCTAGCGCCTACAATACCCGGAGCTACTGAGTTAGAGAACAGGTAAGGACGTGAACGCTGACGCAGCATGTCGATGATTTCCTTGCGACCGGTTGTGAAACCGCCCATAGCACCACCGAAGGCCTTACCCAGTGTACCGGTGAAGATATCTACGCGACCGTATACATCGAACTGTTCAGCCACGCCATGACCTGTAGCACCTACTACACCGGCCGAGTGCGATTCATCGACCATCACCAGGGCATCGTACTTTTCTGCCAGTTCACAGATTTTGTCCATCGGAGCTACATTACCGTCCATCGAGAACACACCGTCGGTAGCGATGATGCGGTGACGCTGAGCCTGGGCTTCCTGCAAGCAGCGTTCCAGGTCAGCCATATCAGCATTGGCATAACGGTAGCGTTTTGCCTTACACAGGCGTACACCGTCGATGATGGATGCGTGGTTCAGAGAGTCTGAGATGATAGCGTCTTCGTCAGTGAACAAGGGTTCGAACAGACCGCCGTTGGCGTCGAAGCAAGCAGCGTACAGAATAGTGTCTTCTGTGTGGAAGTAGTCAGAAATGGCAGCTTCCAGCTGTTTGTGCAAATCCTGCGTACCGCAGATGAAACGTACAGACGACATACCGTATCCGTGTGTATCCATCGCAGCCTTGGAAGCGGCAATCAGGCGTTCGTTATTCGACAGGCCCAGGTAGTTGTTGGCACAGAAGTTCAACACTTCCTGACCGGCATTCACGCGGATGTCAGCCTTCTGCGGAGTGGTAATGATACGTTCGTTCTTATACAAGCCAGCGGCTTTGATATTGTCCAGTTCCTGTGTCAGGAACTCTTTCATTTTACCGTACATAGTAATATAAGGTTGTTTTTTTAGTGATTAGATAATACTTTCGTTGGTTAGAAGATCCCGGCAAGCAATTATTCCCAATCCAGGATAACCTTACCGCACTGTCCTGATTCCATCACGTCGAAGCCCTTCTGGAAGTCATCGATCGAGAAGTGGTGCGTAATGACAGGCGACAGGTCGAGACCAGAAATCAGCATCTGCTGCATCTTGTACCAAGTTTCCCACATTTCACGGCCATAGATACCCTTGATGGTCAAAGCCTTGAAAATGATTTCGCTCCAATCGACAGTGGTAGTCGGAGGCAGGATACCCAACTGAGCAATCTTTGAGCCGTTGTACATGTGAGCTACCATGTCGCGGAAAGCTACGGGTGAACCCGACATTTCCAGACCTACGTCGAAACCACGCATGCCCAGCTGTTCCATCGCACCTTGAACGGTTTCACCCTTCGATGCATTCACCGTGCAGGTAGCACCCATCTTGCGGGCGATTTCCAGACGGTATTCGCTCAAGTCGGTTACCACCACGTTCTTGGCACCGGCAAAGCGGGCAATGGCAGTGGCCATGGTACCAATCAGACCGGCACCGGTAATCAGCACGTCTTCACCCAGCAGCGGGAAGGACAAAGCGGTGTGCGTTGCATTACCGAACGGGTCCATGATGGCAGCCATATCGTCCGAGATACGGTCGTCCAACTTCACAACGTTCGATTCAGGGATACAAAGGTATTCAGCAAATGCACCGTCACGGTTGACCCCTACACCAATGCTGTTTTCACAGATGTGCTGCAAGCCACGACGGCAGTTACGGCAATGACCGCAAGCGATGTGACCTTCACCGGTTACACGGTCGCCCACCTTGATGTTGCGTACACCCGGGCCTACTTCCGCAACGATACCTACGTATTCGTGACCGATGGTCATCGGGGTCTTGATGGTTTTCTGACTCCATTCGTCCCACTTGTAAATGTGCAAGTCGGTACCACAAATGGCTGTCTTCTTGATCTTGATGAGGACATCGTTTACTCCCACTTCAGGAACGGGAACATCCTCCATCCAAATGCCCTTCTGGGCCAATTTCTTAACTAAAGCTTTCATGTTATATTATTTAAGAGTTAGACACTTAACATCTTCTCCCTTGAAAGAGCAAATATACGAAATTATATAGATTCACTCCTCGATTCCAGCATAAAAAAAGGGACTTCCAAGCGGAAGTCCCCGTTTTTTCTTATTTCTGTTTATTTTGCTTCTTCAGGCATCTTGTTACCCATGGTCAGGTAAGCAATCGGAGCCGCAATGAACAGTGAAGTCAGCGTACCGATAACCACACCCAAAATCATGGCGAAGGCAAAACTGCGGATGCTGTCGCCACCCAACACGAAGATACACAGCAAGACAATCAACGTACTCAGTGAGGTGTTGATGGTACGAGCCAAAGTCGTGTTCAGTGAGTCGTTGAACAGCTGCATGCGGTCACGCTTCGGATACAGACCGAAGAATTCACGGATACGGTCAAAGATAACCACCTTATCGTTGATAGAGTAACCGATAGCTGTCAGGATAGCACCGATGAAAGTCTGGTCGATTTCCAGTGAGAAGGGCACCCAACCGTAGCACAGTGAGTAAGCACCGATAATCAAAGTGGTATCGACAGCCAGAGCAACCGTAGCACCCACACTATATGCAATGTTACGGAAACGCAACAGGATATACAGACCGATAGCAATCAAAGCCAACAAGACAGACCATACGGCAGAAGTCTTGATGTCATCAGCAATACTCGGACCTACTTTCTGCGAACTGATAATAGAGCCACCGGCACGGTTATCACGGTCGATAAAGATTTCCAGGGTTGTTCCTTCACCCAACAGATTACCGTCCTTCAGTGACTGATACAGGAAAGCTTCAATTTCTGAGTCAATCGTAGGTGAATCTTCGTTGATACGGTAGTTGGTTGTGATACGGATGGTCTTCTTATCTGTACCCAAAGCAATCGCCTGTACATTGTCTTCCGTAATCTTCTGCTTCAACAGATCACGCACCGTTTCGGGTTCTACCTGCTTTTCGAACTGAACTACAAAGTTACGTCCACCGGTAAAGTCGATGCTCTGAGCCAAACCACGAACAAAGAATGAAGCGATACAAGCTACCAGAATAATACCAAATACTGTAAACGAGCGCTTCATCATACCCATGAAATGGTAGTTGGCATTCTGCATCAGATTCTTGGAGACGCTGGTAGTAAAGGTCAGGTTCAACCACTTGTCCTTGTTCATATAGTGTTCATACACGATACGAGTCAAGAAGACAGCCGTAAAGAACGAGCAGAGAATACCGATAATCAACGTTGTCGCAAAACCACGGATCGGACCGGTACCGAAGTTGAACAGGATAATACCTGTGATAATAGAAGTCAAGTTAGAGTCAAAGATGGCCGAGAAGGCGTTGGAATAACCGTCAGCCAACGCCGCCTTGACAGTCTTGCCCGCTCTCAGTTCTTCCTTCGTACGTTCGTAAATCAACACGTTAGCATCGACGGCCATACCCAGTGACAACACCATACCGGCAATACCCGACATAGTCAAGGCTGCCTGGAACGAAGTCAGAATACCCAGTGTGAAGAAGAAGTTCACGAACAGGGCACCGTTGGCTACCATACCGGGGATGAAACCATACATCGAGCACATGTATACCATCAGCAACACCAAAGCAACCACAAATGACAGGATACCCTGGTTAATAGATTCCTGACCCAGTGACGGACCTACGATGTCTTCCTGTACGATACGGGCCGGAGCCGGCATCTTACCAGACTTCAACACGTTAGCCAAGTCCTTGGTGACTTCCGGAGTAAAGTTACCGGTAATCTGCGAGTTACCACCGGCAATTTCACCGTTCACATTCGGAGCACTGTATACATAACCGTCCAATACGATAGCGATGGCCTTGCCTACGTTGTTCTTGGTCATTACCGCCCAGCGACGAGCACCATCGGTATTCATCGACATGCTCACACAAGGCTTGTTGAACTGGTCATATTCATCTTTGGCGTCTGTAATCACATCACCTTCCAGCGGAGCACGACCGTTACGTTCAGTCGACTTGATGGCATACAGTTCGAAGATACGGCCCTGCTTGTCGAAGTCAGCAGCCTTCACGCCCCACTTCAAACGCAAGTCCTTGGGCAGCATTTCCTTCACCTGCTTCATCGCCAGATACTTGTTGACTTCTACAGTATCCTTGTAATCAGCATAACCTACCACACAGCCATAACCATTCGGATTCAGTTGCAGGATCGATGCCAAGGGATGTTCTTTCTTGAACTGTTCCATAGCAGCCGAGTTGGAAGCGGCATCACCCTTCAGGGCAGCAGCTAAACTATCCGCAGCCGACACAGCCGGCTTTTCAGCAGTTTCTTCCTTGGTTTCTGTGCTTTCTACAGCCATGATGTCACGCAGACGGTTGTCTACTGAAGTCAGGAAGGGAACAATTTCTGTAGCATTGTAAGTTTCCCAAAATTCCAGGTTTGCTGAACCCTGCAGCAACTTTCTCACACGTTCCGGTTCCTTGATACCCGGCAGTTCCACCATGATACGACCCATCTTGCCTTCCAATGTCTGGATGTTCGGCTGAGCCACACCAAAGCGGTCGATACGTGTACGTAATACATTATAAGAGTTGTCGATAGCAGCCTTTACTTCTTCGCGGAGCACCTTTTCCACGTCAGCATCGCTGCTGCGGGTGTTCACTTTGTCCTTCAACTGCTGAGTAGCGAACAGTTCAGCCAGCTTACCGTTGGGGGCCTGCTTCTTGTATTCGTTTACGAACAGCGTGATAAAGTCGTCCTGGCTAGTAATCGATTGCTTCGCAGCTTCGGCTACGGCCTTGTTGAAAGCTTCATCAGTCTTGTTGTCTGCCAACGCCTTCACTACATCGGGAATAGAGACTTCCAGGATCACATTCATACCACCCTTCAGGTCCAAGCCCAGACCGATTTCCATTTCGCGACACTGTTTCAGCGTATAACTTCCCAACCACACCTTTTCATTCTGCATTGAATCAAGGTAGTGTGCTTCCCCCTTCGGGTCCTGTGCTGCCAAACTCATGTGATGGCGAGTCACAAACGAGAAAGAAAGGTAGAACACACATACAAGGGCCAGTAATACCGCAAAAACCTTTACAAATCCTTTGTTTTGCATGTTACTTTTAAATTTACTATTTGTACTTTTTAATGAATTCCATTTTATACAAGGTTGCAAATATAGGTTTTTTTTCACATTCCAACGGCATGAAACCTAAATATTTAGCTGACAGGCCTAAAAAAAGGCTGCAAAAACAAGTTTTGCAGCCTTCCTTTTCTTCTTTCTACGGAGGATTCAATACGTTCATTTCAGCCCACGGTTCTTCAACAAAGCTTCCAGGCTGGGTTCTGCACCGCGGAAATTGCGATAAAGCGTCATCGGATCTTCCGAGCCACCCTTTTCCAATACATTTTGGCGGAACAGTTTAGCTGTCTGTTGGTCAAAAATGCCTTTTTCCTTGAAAGCTTCAAACGCATCGGCATCGAGCACTTCGGCCCACAGGTAGCTGTAATAGCCGGCGGCGTAACCGCCCAGAATATGGCTGAAGTAGGTAGCACGATAGCGCGGGGCGATTTCCGGAATCAAGCCCAACTTATCCATGGCTTGCTTTTCAAATTCCACGACATTCAACTGATCGATTTGGGTCAGGTTATGCAACTCCATATCCAGCAGAGCAGCCGCCAGCAGCTCGGTTGTCATGAATCCCTGGTTGAAAGTACCTTGGTTTTGAATCTTGGCAATCAGTTCATCAGAAATCGGTTCGCGGGTCTGATAGTGCTTGGCATACACCTTCAGCACTTCCGGCTCTACAGCCCAATGTTCCATAATCTGCGAAGGAAGTTCCACAAAGTCCTGAGCTACGGCTGTTCCCGAGACACCTTGATAGTTACACTGGGTAAGCATGCCGTGCAGGGCGTGACCAAATTCGTGGAACATCGTTTCCACTTCGTCCAATGTCAGCAGCGAAGGCAAGTCGCCTGCCGGCTTGGTAAAGCTAGCCACATTGTAAATCAACGGACGAACCTCGCCTACCTGTTCGCGGAAATTGCTCATCCAAGCGCCGCCACGCTTACCGGCACGGGGGAAATAATCGGCATAGAACAGACCCAGGAAAGAGCCATCGGCATCTTTCACTTCGTACACCTTCACATCAGGTTCATAGACAGACACATTGTTGATTTCAGTCAATGTGATGCCATACAACTGATTGGCCACATAATACAAACCCTGACGCACATCTTCCAAACTGAAATAAGGCTTGATTTCATCTTCGTTCAGGTTATACTTCACCTGGCGCAGCTTTTCAGCATAATACCACCAGTCCCAAGCAGCCAGTTTCTCGCCTTTTCCTTCCTTATCCATCAACTTCTGCAGTTCGGCTGCTTCCGCCTTGGCATTCTTCAGCGAGTAGCCCCACAAATTGTGCAGGAAGTCCATAACCGCCTTCGAGTTCTTGGCCATATTTTCATCAAGCACAAAGTTCGCATAGCTGTCGAAACCCAGCAATTGCGCCTTTTCCAAACGCAGCGTGATGACCTTGCGCAGCACTTCCTTGTTGTCGTTGGCATCGTCGTGATTGCCCCGGTTGATGTAAGCTTCATAAATCTGCTTTCTCAGTTCCCGGTTATCAGCATACTGCAGGAACGGCAGACGACTGGAATTCTGCAACGTAAACAGCCACTTGCCTTCCTTGCCGGCAGCCTTGGCCTCATCAGCAGCACCTGCCTTTACCCAATCGGGCAATCCGGCCAAGTCGGCTTCGTTGTCAATGACCAGTTCGTACGCATTGTTCTCGTTCAGGATATGATTGTCGAAGGTAATGCCCAATGCCGACAATTCCTTGTTGATTTCGCGCAAACGGGCTTGCTTGTCGGCATCCAGTGCCGCTCCCGAACGCACGAACGATTGGTAATACTTGTCCAACAGGCGATGCTGTTCGGTAGTCAGCTGCAGTTTACCTTCCTTTTCCTGTTGATGGACAGCGGCCACACGCCGATACAGTTGCTCATTCAGATAGATATTGTCGCCATGACCGGCCAAGACCGGAGCCATTTTTTCGTTCAAAGCGGTCAATCCCTCGTTGGTGTCGGCTTCCGTCAATGCAAAAAATACACCACTGACTCGGTCGAGCATCTGACCACTCTTGTCGAGTGCCACAATGGTATTCTCGAAAGTCGGAGCTTCGGGGTTATCGACAATGGCCTGGATTTCGGCATTCTGTTCTTCCATACCTTTCAGGAAGGCCGGTTCATAATGCTCCAGCTTGATTTGGTTGAAATCGGGAGCACCATACGGAGTCTGGAACTCCGTATAGAACGGATTCGTCTCCGTGGACTGATTACATGCACTCAGTGCACAACAAGTTGCTAACATACATACTAATTTCTTCATATCGTCTTCAATTAAAGGTTGAACTTCCTTTTCACTTAGGCTGAGGATTGCTGCTTTCTCGCGTTTCATTCCGCCCTATCCCCTTTCATCTTCAGATAGCACCACACCGGATAATGGTCGGAAGCGGAAATGGTATGATCCACGACGCAATGAATTGGTTCCAGCGCCGAGCTCACCAACAGATGATCGATTCGGAAATAGAAATAATTCCGGTTATAGGAGATACCCAAACCATTGCCGGCCTCCACAAATGCATCCTTCAATCCCTCACCGATGACCCGATGGGCATACGAGATGGGCGAATCGTTGAAATCTCCACATACCAGCATGTATTTCCGTGCGTGCCGACGCAGAAAACCCGCCACCGAATCGGCCTGCACACTGCGAATTGAAGAGGCTTCCGCCAATTTCTTTCCCAAGCGACGAGCCCCCCGTTTCACTTTCTGCTGATTGGATGGATCGTGAACAATGTCCAAATAAGCTTCCTTATCCCCTTCGGTCAGTTTGTTTGATTCCAGGTGATTGTTGACTACCAGTAAGGTATCCGAACCGACTTTCAACTCGTAAGCCACCGATCCGTTGTACATACTCTCGTAACACAACGGATATACCTTCAGGATCGGGAAACGGGAGTAAAGTCCCAAGCCATTTCCTGCGCCCACACGTTGGAAATGTCGGTAACGGTATTTCCGCAACGCATAGTCCACGTCCTTCTTCTTCAGCCGTCCACCTACAATATACTCCTGCAAGCAGATAATATCTGCGTTACTTTCGGCCAGATAGGCCAGAACCGGATTGGCTTTTTCCTGCGTATGCGATTTTCTGCCGCTGAACGCTTCGGTATTGTAGGAAAGTACTTTGATGGCTCCTTCAGGTATGTCGGAAGAAAAAAGAGTGAAACTAGCATACGACCGTACGGCTCCCCAAGCAATCGCAAAGCCCAAGAGAGGAAGCACCACATAGCGACGACGGACCACGAGCCAAAACACCGCAAAACAAAGATTCAAGACCGCAAAGACGGGAAAGGCCAAGCCGACACACGACAGTACCGGAGAGGCTACAGGATCCACATACGGACTGTAAGCACACAGCCATAGCAATCCGACAACCCCCGCATTGATGCCCAATCCCAGGCGTCCCACCATCCGTCCTACACTCATCATATATAATAAGGTGAATTCTATCGTTTGCTGGCATCAAAGAGACTCTTTTTCTCTTCGGTAGTCAGACTGTTATAACCCGATTTCTTCAATTTATCCAAAATGCGGTCAATCTCTTCACTCTGCTGTTTCTTGCGGGCATTGTAAGCATAATCTTGTTCGCGACCACCTTTATGGATATTCATTCGGGGCTTGCGAGGCGACTGTGCCCGATGAAGCCAGGCGCAGCAACGGTCGAAGACAAGGTTGATCCACGCAGTGGCATCCTGACCGCGTTGCAGTCCGGATGCAAACCACCAACCTGCCAATGCACCTCCCAAGTGGGCGATATGTCCTCCGGCATTGCCCGAAGTCATGAACAGCAAATCAGTGACCACCATCATCAAAGCCACATATTTCAAACGGATGGAACCCAGGAACAGGAAAGTTACCGGATATTCGGGTGCACGTACCGCCGTAGCCACAACAATGGCCAACACGGAGGCCGAAGCCCCCAGCAGATACGAAAACGGCAGTGAGGCCTGGAAGAACGGAAAGACATTGTACGACAGCATGTACAGCACGCCGCCACACAAGCCCCCCAGGAAATAGAGTCCCCGCAAATGCTTGGCCGAATAGATGGACAAGAACAACTGTCCAAACCAGTAGAGCCACAACATATTGAACAGCAGGTGAAACACCCCCGCATGCATGAACATATAGGTAAGCAGCGACCAAGGCTGGCACAGAAACCGCAACGGCTCGGCCGGCAACTCCAGGTACTGCATCAACCAGGCACCGTCCCGATTGAACAGCATCCACAACACCCCCAGAAAAGAGGTGACCACAAATACTCCTACATTGATGTAAATGAACTGCAGCGCAATCGTTCCCCGCTGAAAATTCTGTTTCAAATCAGTAATAAAACCGGCCATGATTCTTGTTGTTTTTTCTCCAATAAGTCAGTAACAGGAAACCGAAAACCATGCCTCCCAAGTGAGCAAAGTGGGCTACTCCATCACCCGAAGCGCCCAAACCGAGGAACAGCTCCAAAGCTGCATAACCGATGACGAAGAACTTGGCCTTGATCGGGAACGGCAACGGAAAGACAAACATCTCGCTGTTGGGAAACAACATCCCGAAAGCCAACAGGATACCGTAGATGGCACCCGAAGCCCCTACCGTTGTCATCAGATTGAGGTATTCGGCCATGGGGATGATGCCCATACCGGTATTCACACTGTCGTAGTGCGCCAGCTGCGTAACATACTGAATGTATTGTACCCCTTCCTGAATCAGACCTGCGCCAATACCGCACACCAGATAATAGGTCAGAAAGCGCTTCGGTCCGAACACCTGTTCCAGGGTACGGCCAAACATCCACAAAGCAAACATATTGAAGAAAATATGCTCAAAATTGCCGTGCATGAACATGTACGTAATCAGTTGGGCTACATTAAAATCGGAAGCCATAAAGAAGTGCAACCCCAGCAGGTCATTCAAGCGGATACCATATTTGGTAGCCACCACCCCACCAAAGAAGCACAGCACATTTATAATCAAGAGGTTCTTGGTGATCGTAGGTAAATTGTTCATAACTTTTTATCTGTTCTAAAACTTAGCATGGAATGCAAATTTACAACTTTATTCCATATCCGCGCAGAAAACGAACACACTCTTACATTTTTTTGAGGATTGCAACGACAGTTTTCCCAACATCTGTTTGATTGCTACTGCGGAAAAGCGTATATTTGTCCAACTTTTGTACGAACGAGCCGAACTCAATCTACGAACCTATTATAATCTACAAATGACAAATTTAGTTAAGTACCTCGTCGGCGCAGCGTTCTGCGCATCGACCACACAAGCGCTTCACGCGGAAGAAGCGAAACTGCCGTACTGGAAAGACATCCAGACGGTAGCCGTGAACAAGGAGTACCCGCGTACTTCGTTCATGACGTATGACAACCGGACACAAGCCCTCACTGGCCAGTATGCAAACAGCCCCTACTACCAATTGCTGAACGGCACTTGGAACTTCTACTATGTAGATGCCTACAAGGACCTGCCCGCAGGTATCGAACAGCCGGGCACCTCCATCGACTGGAAAAAAATCACCGTACCCGGCAACTGGGAAGTACAGGGTTTCGGTACGGCTATCTATACCAACCACGGCTACGAATTCAAACCACGCAACCCGAAACCGCCGCAGTTGCCCGAAGCCACTCCGGTAGGCGTATACCAACGCGACATCGAAATCCCGGCCAACTGGGACGGACGCGACATCTTCCTGCACCTGGAAGGTGCCAAGTCGGGTGTCTATGTGTACGTCAACGGTCAGGAAGTAGGTTATAGCGAAGACTCGAAGAACCCGGCCGAATTCCTGCTGAACAAGTACCTGAAGGCAGGCAAGAACTCGCTGGTAGTGAAAATCTTCCGCTGGAGCACCGGCTCTTTCCTGGAATGTCAGGACTTCTGGCGCATCAGCGGGATCGAACGCGATGTGTTCCTGTTCTCGCAGCCGAAGACGCATGTGCGCGACTTCCGCGTGTTGTCAACACTGGACGACACCTACCGCAACGGTATCTTCCAACTGGATGTCGATGTCACCAACCATACCGCAGCCGACAAGAACGTGACGGTAGCCTACGAACTGCTGGACGCTTCACAGAAGGTGGTAGCTCAGGCCGAAGTGGCCCAGGCAGTGAAAGACAACCGCACCTTCACGTTTGAAGCCAACCTGCCGGAAGTGCAGACCTGGACCTCGGAACATCCCAACCTGTACAAACTGCTCCTCTCGCTGAAGGAAAACGGACAGGTGACGGAAATCATCCCGTTCAACGTCGGTTTCCGCCGTTTCGAAATCAAGCCCATCGACCAACTGGCTGAAAACGGCAAGCCGTACGTCTGCCTGTTTGTCAACGGACAGCCCATCAAGCTGAAAGGAGTGAACATCCACGAGCACAACCCCGAAACGGGTCACTACGTCACCGAAGAGCTGATGCGCAAGGACTTCGAACTGATGAAGCAGAACAACATCAACAGTGTGCGTCTGTGCCACTATCCGCAGGACCGCAAGTTCTACGAACTCTGCGACGAATACGGTCTGTATGTGTACGACGAAGCCAACATCGAAAGCCACGGTATGTACTACAACCTGAGCCGCGGCGGTTCGCTGGGCAACAACCCCGAATGGCTGAAACCGCACATGGACCGCACCATCAACATGTACGAACGCAACAAAAACTTCCCCTCGGTAGCCATCTGGTCCTTGGGTAACGAAGCCGGCAACGGATACAACTTCTACCAGACTTACCTGTGGCTGAAGGAACGCGAAGTGAAGGGCATGAACCGCCCCGTGAACTACGAACGGGCCCTGTGGGAATGGAACACCGATATGTATGTGCCGCAGTACCCCAGCGCTGCCTGGTTGGAAGAAATCGGACGCAAGGGCAGCGACCGCCCCATCGCTCCGTCGGAATATTCACACGCCATGGGTAACTCGAACGGTAACCTGGCCCGCCAGTGGAAGGCCATCAATACCTACCCCAACCTGCAGGGTGGTTACATCTGGGACTGGGTGGACCAAGGTATCCTGGAAACCGACGAGAACGGACGCAACTACTGGACCTACGGTGGCGACTACGGCGTGAACTCACCGAGCGACGGTAACTTCCTGTGCAACGGTATCGTAGCTCCCGACCGCACCCCGCATCCGGCCATGGCCGAAGTGAAGTATGCCCACCAGAACGTAGGCTTCGAAGCCGCCGACCTGGAAGCCGGCAAGTTCCTCGTCAAGAACCGCTTCTACTTCACCAACCTGAAGAAATACCGCATCAGTTATGCAGTGAAAGCCAACGGCAAGACCGTACGCAGCGGCAAGACCCAGCTGGACATCGAACCGCAGGGTACCGCCGAACTGAACATCAACCTGAAGGGCTTGAAGGCTCGTCCGGGTACTGAATATTTCGTGACTTTCGACGTCACTACCACTGAAGCCGAACCCTTGATCCCGGTAGGACACTCCATCGCCGGCGAACAGTTCCGCCTGCCCATCGAACCTTTGGCCGTCGCCGAACACAAGGCCAGCGGAAAGACCACCGTACGCACCGAAGGAACCCAGACCATCGTTTCTTCTCCGCGCATGCAATTCGTCTTCGACAAAGCCAGCGGACTGGTGACTTCGTACAAGGTCAACGGTACCGAATACTTCGCCGACGGCTTCGGCATCCAGCCGAACTTCTGGCGTGCACCGAACGACAACGACTACGGTAACGGCCAGCCCAAACGCGAACAAATCTGGAAACAGTCGAGCAAGAACTTTCAGGTAGCCGATGTCACCACTCAAGAAGAAGGCAACCGTACCATCCTGACTGCCAACTACCTGCTGGCTGCCGGCAACCTGTACATTGCAAAATACACCATCTATCCCGATGGGGTAGTCCATGCCGACTTCACCTTCACTTCGACCGACATGAAGGCCGCTACGACCGAAGTATCGGAAGCCACGCTGATGGCAACCTTTACCCCGGGACAGGATGCCCAGCGCCGCGCTTCTTCCAAGCTGAACGTGCCGCGTATCGGCGTTCGCTTCCGTCTGCCTGCCGACATGAACCAAGTGGAATACTTCGGTCGCGGACCGGGTGAAAACTACATCGACCGCCAGGCTGCCAGCTTCGTCGACCTGTACCGCACGACAGCCGACCAGATGTACACCAACAACTATGTCCGTCCGCAGGAAAACGGTCACCGCACCGACACCCGTTGGGTAGAACTGAGCCGCAAGAACGGCAAGGGCCTGCTCATCCGTGCAGACCAGACCATCGGCTTCAACGCCCTGCGCAACTCGGTGGAAGACTTTGACTCGGAAGAAACCGTGAACCGTCCGCGCCAGTGGACCAACTTCACCCCCGAAGAAGTGGCCAACCACGATGAAGCCAAAGCCAAGGACGTGCTGCGCCGCATGACCCACATCAACGACATTACCCCGCGCGATTTCGTGGAAGTGTGCATCGACATGAAGCAACAAGGTGTAGCCGGTTACGACAGCTGGGGCGACCGTCCGCTGCCGGAACACACCCTGCCGGCCAACCAGGAATACCGTTGGGGCTGCACCTTCATCCCGGTAAAATAAACCCATGAAAGAAAAAAGACAAGTATTGTTAGGCATGAGCGGCGGAACCGACAGTTCCGCCGCCGCCTTGCTCCTACAGGACGCCGGTTACGATGTGACCGGCGTTACTTTTCGCTTCTATGAAAAGGACGGCGACACGGAATACCTGGACGACGCCCGCCACCTGTGCCAAGCCTTGGGCATCCCCCACCTGGTGCACGACGTGCGCGACCTCTTCCGCCGCACCATCATCGACTATTTCATCCGCGAATACCTGGCCGGACACACACCCGTGCCCTGCATCCTGTGCAACAACCGCCTGAAATGGCCCCTGCTGAAGCAACTGGCCGACGAACGAGGCATCGAATACCTGGCCACCGGACACTACGTCCGCCGCGTGGAACACGAAGGACGCTACTACATCGCCCCCGGTGCCGATGCCGACAAGGACCAGTCGTTCTTCCTTTGGGGACTGAACCAGGACATCCTGCGCCGCATGGTCCTTCCCTTGGGCGAACTCACCAAGCCCCACATCCGGGCCCTGGCCGAAGCCCGAGGCTTCACGAAGGCCGCCCGCAAGCGCGACAGCCTGGGCGTATGCTTCTGTCCCATGGACTACCGCTCCTTCCTGCGCCGCGAACTGCCCGAAGACCGTATCGAACCCGGCAAATTCTTCGATGAGTCGGGCCGTTTCATTGCCCACAACGAGGGCTACCCCTTCTATACCATCGGCCAGCGCCGCGGCTTGGGCATCGACCTCAACCGGGCCGTCTTCGTCAAGGACATCGACCCGGCCACCAACCGCATCGTGCTGAGCGACCTGAAAGGACTCGAGAAAACCGAGATGCGCCTGAAGGAATGGAACCTCATCTGGCCCGACGAAGTGTGGGAACGCGACGACGTCATCGTGAAAATCCGCTACCGTAAGCAGGCCAACCGTTGTACGGTGACCCGACTGCCCGACGATACCTTGCACGTCCAGCTGCACGAACCCCTCACCGCCATCGCTCCCGGTCAAGCTGCCGCCTTCTACCGCGACGGCCGTGTCCTGGGCGGAGGCATCATTCTCTAAACACAAACAGCACTGCTCCCTACCGACGAGAAAATTCGTCCGTAGGGAGCAGTGCTGTTTTACGACCGGAAGAAAATCGGTCCGTCTCCGTATAAATTCATCAGTTCACAGCGTGGTTTCATCAAACCATAGCGTGAACTCATAAAACCACGACGTGAACTGACGGAACCACGACGTGAACTGAGCTATATTTCCCCCCAAATGGCAGAAGTACCCAGCTAGTCGGAAAGAAAGCGAAGCGCTCCTTACTTCAACTGCAGGAAAGGCAACGTATTGCCACTGGTCGAGAGCGGCAACTTTCCGTCCCATTTTTCGACCGCCTTCAGTTGGATCAGCTCGGGCGTAATGCTCTGCTGCAGGATGCTGTTGGCATCGGCCTTACCCTTGGCAGCTGCCACCACCTTTTCAGCCTCCGCAATGGCCGCCTTCTTTTCGTTTTCCACCTTCAGCGCATTCTGCACGGCGGTATTCTTGGCATCGATAGCCGCCTGCAACACTTCGTTGGGCTTCACCGACGACTGGATGTTGCTGAACGTGAAACCGCGCTGGCTCAACCGTTCCTTGAGCAGGGTTTCCACTTCCTTTTCGAAAGCAGGACGGTTGTTGATGAGCGAGTCAGTCTCGTACAGACCCGCTACATCCTTGTAGGCATTCTTCACCTCGGTCAGGATGACCGACTTTTCCAGTTCGGCCGTGGTCTTGCGGTAACGCAGGAAAACCACCTTGGCATTTTCCCGTTCAATATAGTATTCAATGGTGGGGTCGGTCTGGAAGATAGTACCCTTCTTGTCCTGGATGTCGAACGGGTCGTAGTCGACAATCTGGGCAAAGGCCGGATATTCGAACAGTTGCTTGGTGAAACGGTTGTACACCACCCAACCGGTTTCCACCTTGGCATCGTCCACCCCGCGTTCACTGCCCGCCAGGTTGACAATGATACCCGTCTGGCCCGAATCAATGCGGTCAATGGCAAACATCATGCCGAACAAGACGCAGAGACCGATGACGACGGCTCCGCCAATTCCCACTTTCCATCCGTGGTTTTTTGCTGTAGTGCTCATAGTTCCTTTTGTTTTAGAGGTTGTAGTAAGCAACAAAAATAGAGAGAAAACGACAAAAAGTCAACAAAAAGCCTGCTTTTTTTATCGGTTTTCGCCATTCAGTAAGAGGGAAGGCCCGTACAAGCCTTTTCGTGGCCGAGACCTCCTCCCTTAGCCCAAGAGCCGGACTGCCGCCCGATACTTGTTCAGCGAAGTAGCCTTGTGAATGGCCTTCTTCGCCTTGCGGTCGGCTTCAGGCAACAGATACTCCCAGAAAGGCTTCAGTTTGGCCAGCAATTGGGCATCCCCCTGCAGACAGGCTTCGTAGTGCTGCAGCAGGCGGTCGTGCAGTTGCAGCACACGCTGCAAGCGTTCTTCGGATGTCCAGGCCCTACCTTCCTGAAACTCAATGGCCAAGGACGGTTGTGCCAACAACCCCCGTCCCAGCATCAGTCCTTCCAAGCGAGGGAAACGTGCGGCCATGCGTTCCATGTCCTCCAACGTCCGCAAGTCGCCGTTGTAGACCAGCGGATGCTGACACTGTTCGTAAAACGCCGCAAAAGCATCGAGATGGACCTCCCCTTTGTATTGCTGCTTACCGATGCGCGGATGCAAGGTGATGCGCTGCAAGGGAGCCTCATTCAACAGTGGCAAAAGCGCCTTCCATTCATCCTCTTCGGCCAGTCCCAAACGCAGTTTCACCGAAAAGCGCAAGTCCGGATGCCGCTTCATTTCGGCAAGCAAAGCCCCCACTTCGTCGGGATAAGGCAGGATACCCGCCCCCTTGTGCTTGCCGGTGAGCAACGGAAACGGACAACCCAGGTTCAGGTCGGCTTCGGTATATCCCTGCTCGACAAACAAGCCTGCCACGGCATCGAGTTCGGCCGGTGTCGCGGCGATGAGCTGAGGTACCAGATGCGGCACCGTATTTTGAGCCGGTTCAAGGTCGCGCACATCACGGCGACGGAATTCCCCCCGTTCCAGTCGGACAAAGGGGGTGTAGTACGTATCGATTCCACCGAAAAGTTCGTGGTGGAGATTGCGCCAGGGAGCCTCGGTGAATCCCTGCAGCGGAGCAGCCAATAGTTTCATGAGATAGTCATCATTCGTTTTTCAATCTACATTTTTCTCGTTTCGACGACAAAGTTAGAATTTCCGGAACAATATCACACATTTTCTCTTACCTTTGCTACGTGTAAACATGTAAAAAAAGCATTTCCCCAACGATGGAAAAGTATATCTATGAACTGAAAATGAAGGTACGCGACTATGAATGCGACCTGCAGGGCATTGTGAACAATGCCAACTACCAGCATTACCTGGAACATACCCGTCACGAGTTCCTCTCGGCTACCGGCGTCAGCTTCGCCCGGCTTCACGAAGAAGGTGTCGACCCGGTGGTCGCCCGGCTCACGATGGCATTCAAGACGCCCTTGCGCAGCGGCGATGAATTTGTGTCGAAACTCTACCTGAAAAAGGAAGGCATCAAATATGTGTTCTACCAGGACATCTTCCGCCTGCCCGACGAGAAAGTGGTCATCAAGGCCTCGGTGGAAACCGTCTGCGTGGTCCACGGCCGACTGAGTGACAGTGCCCTGTTCGACGAAGTCTTCGCCCCCTATTTGAAATAACCCGCTACCTGCATCCCCTGGCAACCGAAAACAACCATGAACGAAGAGGAACAACTTTGCAGCCTGGCCCTGACCCGCATCCCGGGATTGGGACTGACAGGCGCCCACAAGCTGGTCAGCACGGTGGGCTGTGCCGCCGACGTGTTCCGCCGACGCAACGAACTGCCGCAACTGGCTCCCGGCATCCATGAAAAGGTGGTCCAAGCCCTGGACTGCCCCGAAGCCTTCCGGCGGGCCGAAGCCGAACTGAACTACTGCCGGCAGAAACACATCGACTGCCTGCCGCTGAACGACGAGCGCTACCCCAGCCGCCTGCGCGACTGCGACGATGCCCCGCTCGCCCTCTTCTTCCGTGGCCGGGCCGACCTGAATGCCTTGCGCGTCATCAACCTGGTGGGTACCCGCCACGCAACCCCCTACGGACAGGACCTGTGCCAACGCTTCCTGGGCGAACTGGCCGAACGCTGTCCCGACGTCCTGGTGGTCAGCGGACTGGCCTACGGCATCGACATCCATGCCCACCGCGCCGCCCTGCAGCACGGACTGTCCACAATCGGTGTCCTGGCCCATGGACTCGACCGCATCTATCCGCCCGCCCATCGGCATACCGCCATCGAGATGCTCGAGCACGGAGGACTCCTCACCGAGTTCATGAGCGGCACCAACCCCGACCGGCAGAACTTCGTGAAACGCAACCGCATCGTAGCCGGTATGTGCGACGCCACCCTCGTAGTGGAATCGGCCGCCAAAGGAGGCGCCCTCATCACCGCCGAACTGGCCGAGAGCTACCAACGCGACTGCTTCGCCTTTCCCGGACGCTGGAACGACGAGTATTCCGTGGGATGCAACAACCTCATCCGCCAGAACCGGGCTGCCTTGGTCACCTCGACCGACGACTTTCTGCAAGCCATGGGCTGGGATGCCGTACCCCACCGACCGCAGGCCGTGCAGCGCCAGCTCTTCCCCGAGCTGACCGACGACGAAGCCCGTGTGGTCGCCCTGCTGCAACGGGAACCCGACGGACTACAAATCAACACGCTGGTCGTAGAAAGCAACCTCCCCGTCAACCGCATGAGCGCCCTGCTCTTCGAACTCGAGATGAAGGGTGTGGTCCGAGCCCTGGCCGGAGGCGTCTATCGCCTGCTCGGGTGAGCGAAGCCACTCGCCGTGTTCCACCCCCGAAGTGAATCCATTTTTGTCTAACCCATTCTCAAACCCTATCCAATTAAAAACAACATTATGGGACGTTCCATCAAACTAGTCATCTATTATTTCGGTTATCAGATGCTTTGCAGTCTGCTGATATCCATCCCGGTAACCATCAGTGTCTTCACCAGCGGCATCACCGCTCCCGACGAACTGGCCTATGAAATCGGCCGTGCCACCAGCAGCTATACCGGTGTCACCATGCTCCTGGCCGGTGCCCTCATGGTGTGGCACCTGCTGCATTTCAACTATCTGACATTCAACCGTTCCAGCTGGAGTGAAGTACCCGTCCGCACCCTGCTGCTCAGCATTCCCCTACTGGTCGGTGCCAGCACCGCCTCGAACATCCTGGTCGAACTGCTGCACCTGCCCAATCCCTCGCAGGACCTGTTCATTGCCCTGAGCCGGACCGTCAGCGGCTTCCTGTCCATCGCCGTCATGGCCCCCATCATCGAAGAATTCCTGTTCCGCGGTGCCATCGAAGGCCACCTGTTGCGCCAGGGCAAGTCGCCCCGCAACGCCATCCTGCTCTCGGCCCTCATCTTCGGCCTCATCCACCTGAATCCGGTACAGATACCCTTTGCCTTCTGTCTCGGCCTCGTCTTCGGTTGGCTGTACTACCGCACCGGCAGCGTGGTACCCGGCATTCTGGGCCACTTCCTCAACAACAGCTTTGCGGCCGCTACCATGGCCTTCCTGCCCGAAGAAGAAGCCAAGAAGACCATTGTAGAAAGCCTCGGCAGCACCCCTACCTACCTGCTCTTCGCCCTGTCGGTGGCCGTCACCGTGGGAATGCTGATTTACCTGAACAAGCAGCTGCCCCACCCTGCCCCGGTGGTTCCTGAAGAAGAAAACCCTTTTGCAGGGGTGGAATGAGGTTGGTCATTTTAGCCAATAATCCACAAAAAACAACAATTCTCCCACAAAAAGGAGGGGGCACCTCCCGATAATCCGTCGATTATCCGTATCTTTGCAGCTCAATTTGATATTTGACACATAAATGAAGACATTTGAAGAGTTAGGCGTTTCCCCGGAAATACGTAAAGCAATCGAAGAAATGGGATACGAGAATCCCATGCCCGTACAAGAAGAAGTCATACCGTATTTGTTGGGGAACGGTAACGACGTTGTAGCCCTGGCACAGACAGGCACTGGAAAAACAGCCGCATTTGGTCTGCCGCTGATCCAGAAAATCGTAGTCAAGAACCGCGTGCCCCAGGCATTGGTTCTTTGTCCTACCCGTGAACTCTGCCTGCAGATTGCCGGCGACTTGAACGATTATTCCCAATACATCGACGGACTGAAGGTGCTCCCCGTCTACGGAGGCTCCTCCATCGACAGCCAGATACGCATGCTGAAAGCCGGCGTACACATCATCGTGGCTACCCCCGGACGCCTCATCGACCTGATGGAGCGCAAGGTGGCGAAACTCGACACCGTGAGCAACGTGGTGATGGACGAAGCCGACGAAATGCTGAACATGGGCTTTACCGACAGCATCAATGCCATCCTCGAGCAAGTACCCGAGGACCGCAACACCCTGATGTTCTCGGCCACCATGAGCCCCGAAATCGCCCGCATCTCGAAACAGTACCTGCGCGATGCGAAGGAAATCACCATCGGTACCAAGAACGAAGGCAGCAAGAACGTACACCATGTGGCGTACATCGTCCATGCCAAAGACAAATACGCAGCCCTGAAGCGCGTAGCCGACTACTATCCGCAAATCTACGGCATCATCTTCTGCCGCACCCGTAAGGAGACGCAGGAAATTGCCGACAAGCTGATTCAGGACGGCTACAATGCCGACTCGCTGCACGGCGAACTGAGCCAGGCACAGCGCGACCTGGTGATGCAGAAATTCCGCCAGCGTCACCTGCAGCTGCTGGTGGCTACCGACGTGGCAGCCCGCGGACTCGACGTCAACGACCTGACCCATGTCATCAACTACGGGTTGCCCGATGACACCGAAAGCTATACCCACCGCAGTGGCCGTACCGGCCGTGCCGGCAAGACAGGTATCTCCATCGCCATCATGAACCTGCGTGAAAAAGGCAAGATGCGCGAAATCGAACGCATCATCAACAAGAAATTCACCTTGGGTGCCCTGCCTTCGGGCGAGGAAATCTGCGAACAGCAGCTCATCAAACTGATGGACGACATCGAAAAGGTGAAGGTGAACGAGGACGAAATCGAAGCCTTCCTGCCGGGCATCTACCGCAAACTGGAATGGCTGTCGAAGGAAGATATCATCAAACGCGTGGTATCGATGGAGTTCAACCGCTTCCTGGAATACTACCGAAACGCCCCCGAAATTGAAACACCCAGCGCCAAGGACCGCGAACGCGAACCGAAGGACCGCAAGGACCACGGTACCGACCGCGAAAAGACCAGCCGCAAGGCAGAAAAGGGCTATACCCGCCTGTTCCTGAACCTGGGCAAGACCGACGGCTTCTATGCCAACCAGATCATCGAACTCATCAACCGCAACCTGAAGAAGCAGCGCACCATCATCGGCCGTATCGACCTGATGCAGAACTTCTCGTTCTTCGAGGTAGCCGAACACCAGGCCGACGAGGTGGTGAGAGCCTTGAACAAGGTGGTGCTGAACGGCGGACGCCGCGTGGTGGTAGAAGTAGCCGGCGAAAACAACGGCAAAAGCGACAAGAGCGGACGCAAGACCGACAAGAAGGGACGCAGCCGCCAAGGAGAACCGTCCGGCGAAGCTGCTGAAAAGCCCATGAACCGCGCCGAACGCCGCGCCGCCGAACGGGCAGCCAGCGGAAAGCCGGAAAAGAAGAACAAGCTGAGCCGCGCCGAACGAGGCTATACCGAACCACGCGGACCCAAGAAAAAAGACGACTGGAAACAGTTCTTCACCCCGGAAAACAGCAAACTGCTGAAGGGAGAAGAACCGGATTTCAGTGAAGAAGGCTGGGCTCGCCGCAAGCCGAAGAAGTAAGCGGAAAGCAAAAGCCCCAACAAGCGCAAGCCTGCAATCAGGAATCAGTCCTAGCTTTTAGATAAGAACATCGGGTAAGTTCAAATGTCATTCATTGACTTTAGAACTTACCCGATTCTTTTTTCTTTCGTTTGATTCTTATTCTTCAATTATCAGCTTCAGACGCTTCGCTCCTACGCGGGCCTTTAGCCATTCGCTGATCTGAGTCTGTTCCTCCCGATGGGGACGTTTGCTGAACTTCATCAGCACCAGCGTCAACGTATCGCTCTTCGTGGTATCCACCTGCAACTGGATGGTCTTGGCCATGGCAATGGCCTCTGCTGCCGGATACAACACCTTCAGTTCGGGAATGATCTTCTTGTCCACGGTATTGTAGGCCGCAAACACCTTCAGCTCGTCTTCCAGCTCCTTGATCTTTTCCTGCTGTTCCACCAGCCGCTTTTCACTGTTCTTGTAGAAGTCTTCCATGACTTGCGCCTTGATGGAGCCGATATCCATGGCATCGCTGTTCATGCCCTGCAGTACCACCAGTTTCGTACCACCCAGCTTGAAGCGTTCCAGGTTATCCTTGGCCGTAGCAATCTCGGACTGCGGCACCTCGTTTCCAATCAACACCACCCGGATTTCCTTCTGGTCGTAGGAAACCTTGCGGTCGATGACCTGCGTACCGTCGAAGTCGAGTTCGGTATTGATGAAGTTGTTGGCGGCCGATTCGTAGATGGTCGTCTTGACAATGCCATAGGTCAGGTAGATGGCCGGACACATGGTGGCCAAGGTGATGAAAACGATGTATTTCTTCACCAGCTTCTCGCGTTCCTTGTCGACAAACTCCTTCCGCTGGAAGTGCATCACCCGCACACCGATGAAGGTAGCCAGACTGATGAACACCGAATTGATAAAATACAGGTAGAAGGCACCCAAGAAATACAACAGGTTACCGGTAGCCAACCCGAAGCCTGCCGTACACAACGGCGGCATCAAGGCCGTGGCAATGGCCACCCCCGGAATCACATTCCCTTTTTCCTTCGTCGACAAGGCAATGATACCGGCCAAACCACCACAGAGTGCAATGAGCACGTCGTAAATGGTCGGCTGCGTACGGGCCAGCAGTTCCGACTGCACCTCGTCGAGCGGCGTCAGCGAAAAATAGAAGGTGGCCGTAATCACACTGAAGACCGTGGCCACCAGATAACTCTTCAGTGAGCGCTTCATCAGTTCAAAATCGTTCAGACCAATGGATAAGCCCACCCCCATAATCGGTCCCATGAGCGGAGAAATCAACATCGCACCGATGATGACGGCGGTCGAATTCACGTTCAAACCCAGAGAGGCGATGAAGATGGCAAAAATCAAAATCCACAGGTTGGTTCCCTTGAACTCCACCCCATTGCGGATACTTTCCACCGTCAACGCTTCGTTGTCCTTGTCCTTGCGCAAGTCAAGGTATTCACTAAAAAAATGCCGGATAAAAGGCACTTCCTTTAAATTGTTCTTCACTTGATTCATGGTGATTGAGGTTATGTTCGTTTGATAGTTGACTCACAGTTTACTTCTTGAAAAAACGGTTGACCACTGGAATCTGGTGCAGTGGAAAGTCCCGGCGGATAACATAGGCCAAAAAGACCAACAGCAACAGCGTCCGGACCGTCAGACGCAGCACCAACGAATCCAAGGGTAAGTACAGCGACACCGCATACAAGCCACCGGCCAGCACCACATAACTGCAGATACCCTTCAGATCGTAGGGAATGGGATATTTCCGCTGACCCACAAAGTACGACAGCAGCATGGCCACGCCATAACCGGCCAGTCCGGCCCAAGCACAGGCCATATATCCATACACCGGAATGAGCCAAAGGTTCACGCCAATGAGCACGGTACACCCGATCAGAGAGAAATAGGCTCCCCATTTCGTCTCGTCAATCAGCTTATACCAGAACGACAGATTGAAGTAGATACCCATGCACATTTCCGCTGCCATGACGATGGGCACCACCTTCAGGCCGACCCAATAGTCCCGTCCCAGGATATGCTTCAGCAGGTCCATGTAGAACATCACAGCCAGGAACGCCAGCAGCGTGAAGATGATGAAGAACTTCATGGCCTGGGCATACATCTCGCGATTGTCGCGCTCGCGGCTCTTGCTGAACACAAAGGGCTCGTAAGCAAACCGGAAGGCCTGGGTCAGCATGGCCATGATCATGGCTATCTTGCTCGCGGCCCCGTAAATGCCCAATTGCACCGGCGCTTCGACCGGATCGGGATAGACAAAGGGAAACAGAATCTTGTCGGCTACCTGGTTCAGGATACCGGCGATGCCCAGAATCAGGATGGGGAACGAATAACGCAGCATGCGATTCAGCAGCGCACGGTCGAGCACATACCGGAATCCGGTCAGTTCCTTCCACAGACACAGCATGACCAAGGAGGTACAAGCCAGGTTAATGGCAAAAGTCAGCCCGACATCCTGTCCCTTCATGCCCACAAAGTAAATCAGGTTGAGCGTGATGCTGGCAAAGATGAACAGCAGTTTCAGACCGGCAAACTTCAAGGCTTTCTTCTGATAACGCAAAAAGGCGAAAGGAATGGCCTGAAAGGCATCCATGGCCACCACCATCATCATCATGCCCAGGTACCAGGGATGTTCTCCATACCCCAGGAAGCCTGCAATCGGCCCCAGGAAGGTCAATCCCAGGCCCAGAAAGAGCGCAGCGACCGAACCTACGGCCAGCAAGGTGGTGGAATACACCCGCATCGGGTCGTCCTCTCCCTTGTTGGCAAAACGGAAGAAACCGGTCTCCATGCCGAAGGTGAGGAACACCAGCAGCAAAGCGACTAGTGCATAGACATTGGTAATGACACCATAACCGCCCGATTCCACGGGCAAGGCGTTGGTGTAGATGGGCACGAGCAAATAATTCAGGAAGCGGCCTACGATGCTGCTCATGCCATAAATGGCCGTTTCCTTGGCTAATGATTTCAATCCTGCCATGGTATCCTAGTAGCGTTTAACGTCCGGTCACGACCGTTCTCCCGAAGCGGGAACGGTCAATCGCCGAACAGGGTGTTTTGTACGGGAAAGCGGTTTCGTCCCAAGTGGGTATAGGCCAAATCGGTCACCTCACGCCCCCGCGGGGTGCGTTTGATGAAGCCTTCCTTGATGAGGAAAGGCTCATACACCTCTTCGATGGTACCCGGGTCTTCGCCCAAGGCCGTGGCAATGGTGGTCAGTCCCACCGGTCCGCCCTTGAACTTGTCGATCATCGTACTTAAAATCTTGTTGTCAATCTCATCCAACCCATAGCGGTCGATGTTGAGTGCCTCGAGTGCGAAACGGGCGATTTCCACATCAATCTTGCCCGATCCCTTCACCTGGGCAAAGTCGCGCACACGACGCAGCAAGGCATTGGCGATACGGGGCGTACCACGGCTGCGCGAAGCAATCTCACCGGCGGCCTCGTGTTCGCAAGGCACGTTCAGGATGTGGGCCGAGCGCAGGATGATGCGGGTCAGAATCTCGTTGTCGTAGTACTCCAGGTGGAGGTTGATGCCGAAACGGGCCCGTAACGGAGCAGTCAGCAGACCGCTGCGGGTGGTGGCACCCACCAGGGTAAAGGGATTCAGGTCGAGCTGGATGCTGCGGGCCGAAGGACCCTTGTCGATCATGATATCGATGCGATAGTCTTCCATGGCCGAATAGAGGTATTCCTCGACCACGGGACTGAGTCGGTGGATTTCGTCAATGAAAAGCACGTCGTTGGGCTCCAAACTGGTAAGCACCCCGGCCAGGTCGCCCGGCTTGTCGAGTACCGGACCGGAAGTCACCTTGAATCCCACGCCCAGTTCATTGGCAATGATGTTACTCAACGTGGTCTTTCCCAATCCGGGAGGTCCGTGCAGCAAGACATGGTCCAAGGCTTCGGCACGGAGTCGGGCCGCCTTGACGAAAATGCGCAGATTGTCCACCACCTTGTCCTGTCCGCTGAAATCCTCGAAGGCCAAGGGACGCAAGGCGTTTTCAAAATCGCGCTCTCTGGGAGTGAGCTGAGGCTCGTGTATATCAAAATTCTCTTTCATAGGTTTTCGTTATTTTTGGATGCTGTCGCGCAGCACCAACAGGCTCTCGGGCCCCATGTTGAAGAGGAGGTCGACGATGCTCAGGTTGGGCTGGAAGCCGTACTTGGCCTGAAACACCTGGTAATAGGGCTTGGGAACGAAAGTCGGGTCATCGCTGCTGCGATCACGCTTGGCGTTCACCAAGGCACGGAGGTCGAGTTCCTGGTCGGTGAACTCGGTGCGGTACTCGTCCGTCGCTTCAAACTGCGGATGGAGATCGATGAGGCTGCATACGAGTTCACATAATTCCTGATTATAGTCCCACAGGAAGGGATATTTCTTTTCATAAAAAACCCGGAAGTCGTCGGCATAATACTCGAAAAACGGGCTGTGCCGGTAGGACGACACCAGCGCATTCCAGTGCATGTGACGCCAGTTGCCGTGATCCGAGATGCGGACATCCTTCAGGAAGCACTTGGGCGTTTCGCTCTTTTCGGTGGGAATGGTCAGGGCCAGCGGACCGTCGGCTGCGGCAATGACACAGCGGTTGCGGTAGGTCTGCTTCACATAATGGTCGTAACGTTCGATACAGGCCTTCTCGCAGGCAAACAATTTCACGTAGAATTCCACAGGGGCCAGATAGGCCGAACTCAAGTAAACGATGGGGGCTTCCATATTTGATTCTTCTCTTTCTTGCACTTCTTGTCTCTTTCTTGTTCTTGCGATTCTTCTCTTCTCACCGACAGCAGGCAACGCTCGGTGGGCACTTCCCTACTGCACGGCCTGAAAAATACGTCCCTTGCGCGACGAGAACCAGATGAGCCAGGCTTTCCCGATGAGGTGGTTGGCCGGTACCAGACCGAACAGGCGCGAATCGCACAGGTTGACGGGATTGTTCGACACCATCCAGTAGTAGTTCTGCCGGAAGGTGTACGCATCGACCGGCTTCCCCTCCACGAACAGGGTGTCGTGTTGGATATGGGCTGACTGGCCCTCGTGACGAACGATGGTGTTGCACAGCAGGGTGATGTTCCAGGGATAGACCTTGACCGCCTGTCCCTTTGCCGGGATGACGAACGGATGACTCCGACGGTCGGGATGCTGCCAGGCAGCCAGATCGACCGTACCGGCCAAGCGCTGCTGCAACAGGTAGTACTCGTAATGGCTGAACGAACGGATGTACTTGCCATCGGCATAGCCCACCAACTGGTTGTCGCGAATGTGCAGGCTCTGCAATGCCTGTTGCAAGGTATCTTCGGCCGTATGCGGATAGACATACAGCGACTTGCTGTCGGGACTGAGCACCTGTTCGTCGGTCACCAGCAATTCATCGTTCAGCATCAGCGTATCGCCCGGGACACCCGCCACCCGACTGATGAACAGTTCGCGACGGCTTATCGCCGTATGGGGCGACTGAGGATTCGGGTTGTTGAACAACACAATATCGCCTTTCGCAGCCCTCCGCTCCCGGCAGCGCCAGGTAGAAAACGGCATACGCAACCCGTAGCTCCACTTGTTGACCAGCACCCGCTCGCCGGGATAGAGACTGTTCTCCATGCCGGTAGAGGGGATGGTACACGAAGTGAAGGCAAAAGTCTTGACCAGCAGCACCAGGACAAGGGCGGTGGCCAAAGCTTTGAGCCAAAGGGGCATACGGGGCATGTGCATACGTTGCTGCGTTTATTCGCCGGTCCTATTTAATGTTGTCCACCCAGGTGAACAGGCGGTTCCAGCGGATGCGTCCGTCGAACCAGCCACGGTCATTGTCGAGCGACAGCCAGATGAAAATCGGTTTGCCGACGATATGGTCCTCGGGCACAAAGCCCCAGAAGCGGGAGTCGGCCGAATTGTGGCGGTTGTCGCCCATCATCCAATAGTAATCCATCTGGAAGGTATAGGTATCGGTTTCCTGTCCGTTGATGTAAATCTTGCCATCCTTCACCGCCAGGCGATTGCCTTCGTAGGCTTGGATGGGACGTTCATAGATCGGCAGGTTCTCGAGGGTCAACTTCACCGACTCGCCTTTCTTCGGAATCCAGATGGGACCGTAGTTGTCGGTGGTCCAGTCCTTGTACAGGTTCATCGGATACAGGCCACCGGCATTGTCGGCCGGTGCATAGTCGATGCGTTCCACGATATCCTTACGGGCCAGCAAGCCGGCTTTCGCCCGGGCAGTGAGCGGCATGTTATAGACCTTGGCGTCGGTATAATACATCATGCGGTCCTCCTGACTGATGCCCAGTTCGTGAGCCAGATCGTCGGGAATACGGTTCTTGACCTTCACCAGGTACCGGTACTGCACTTCCTCGGGTTCTTTGTTGGGCTGACCGTCGAGGTAGATGATGCGGTCCTTGATCTCCAACGTCTGTCCGGGCAAGCCCACACAACGCTTCACATAGTTCTCGCGGCGGTCGACGGGACGGCTCACCACTTCACCGTATTGTTCGGGATGCTCGTTGATGTAACGCGTACCCAACTGATAATACGTATCGTAAGCCACGCGACGTTCGGCCGGGGTCAGTTGGGACAAGTCAACCGGCTGTGCCAGTTCCTGACCTGCCAGGTAACGCAAGCGATAGATATCCACCGCCTGTTCGCCCAAAGCCACCGTATCGCCTGCCGGGAAGTTGAACACCACAATGTCGTTCAGCTGCACCGGACCGAAGCCCTTCACGCGCTTGTAGTCCCACTTCGGGAACTCCAGGTACGACTTGCCACCGAAAACCGGCATGGTATGCTGCGTCAGCGGCATGTGCAACGGCGTCTGCGGTACCCGCGGACCGTAACTCATCTTGCTCACGAACAAGTAATCGCCCGTCAGCAACGACTTCTCAAGCGACGACGAAGGAATCACGTAGTTCTGGAAAAAATACAGGTTGACGAAATACACCGCCACCAGGGCAAAGACGATGGCATCGACCCAACCCATGACGGTGACCACCGTCGGACTCTTCGACTGCTTCCACCATGTCCAAGGAATTTTCTTGGTGATGTACGCATCGAAGATGAACGGTACGACCAACAGTCCCAGTCCGCTTCTCAGCCAGACCAGGAAAAGCAGATAAAGCCCCAGCACTACGGCCAGCTTGATCCACTGTGTACGTGTAGCCTTTACCATCGCTTAGAACTGAAACAGGTCACTCATGCCCAGGAAACCTTCGTGTTGGGCGGTATATTCCGCTGCCAGAACAGCACCCAAGGCAAAGCCCTTGCGGTTCTTGGCATCGTGTGTAATCGTGATGCTGTCGGCTTCCGAGTCGTAACGGATGGCGTGGATACCCGGCACTTCGCCTTCGCGGATGGCACTCACCGGCAGTTCGTTGGGCGCACAGGCGGTCGTACCGCTCACCGTACCGTCGGGAGCCGTCAACGTACCCATCACCCACTTGTCCTTGCGGTCGAGGTTCTCCAGGATGCCTTCGGCCAGCGTAATGGCTGTACCGCTCGGTGCATCCAACTTATGGATGTGATGCGTTTCCACCATCGACACATCGTAAGCCGGGAAGTTGTTCATAATCTTGGCCAGGTACTTGTTCACCGCCGAGAAGATAGCCACGCCCAAGCTGAAGTTGGACGACCAGAACAAGGTCTTGCCGCCTTCGCTGCACAAGCGCTTCACCTCTTCGCCGTGCTGGTCCATCCAGCCCGTACTGCCCGATACCAGCTTCACGCCGGCCGCAAAGGTCTTCATGTAATTACCGTAGGCAGCCATCGGGTTCGTAAATTCAATCGCCACGTCGGCCGAACGGAAGGCAGCCGACTCAAAGTCAGCCTGGTTATCTACGTCGATAATGCTTACAATCTCATGTCCACGGGCCACGGCGATCTTTTCAATCTCCTTACCCATCTTTCCATATCCAATCAATGCTATTTTCATATCTTCGAATGTTATTTTTGCCACAAAGATAGTGTTTTTCAGCGTAAACCCTTACATTTGTCCGACATTTACACCACATTAACATGGAACAACTCTTGCACTATGTGTGGAAACACAAGCTATTTCCACTCACCGAGCTGCGGACCACCGCCGGCCAACCCGTGGAAGTGATTGACCCCGGACTGGGCAACCCCAACGCAGGCCCCGACTTCCTCAACGCCAAGCTCAAGCTGAACGGCATGCTTTGGGTAGGCAACGTCGAAATTCACGAGAAGTCTTCCGACTGGTACCGCCATGGACATGACACCAACCCGGTCTACGATTCCGTGATCCTGCACATCACCCAACACATCGACTGCGAGGTCTGCCGCACCAACGGCGAACCCATCCCCCAACTCCTCCTCACCTGTCCCGACTCGGTCCGTGCCAACTACCGCGAACTGCTGGAAACCGATCAATACCCTCCCTGCTACCGCCTTATCCCCACCCTGCCGCGCCTCACCCTCCACGCCTGGATGGCCGCCCTGCAACTGGAACGGTTCGAAGAAAAGACCGAAGCCGTCCGCGAACGGTTGCAGCACGCCGACGGCAACTGGGAAGATGCCTTCTTCGTCACCCTGGCCCGCAACTTCGGGTTCGGACTGAACGGCGACGCCTTCGAGACCTGGGCCCGGCACATCCCCCTGCGGGCCGTAGACAAACACCGCAACGACCTGTTTCAGATAGAAGCCATCTTCTTCGGTCAGGCCGGCCTCCTGCAGGAACCGCAAGCCGACCCGTATTACCAGCGCCTGCAGAAAGAATACGCCTACCTGCAACACAAGTTCGAGCTGACCCCCATCGACCCCCACCGTTGGCGTTTCCTCCGCCTGCGACCCAACAACTTTCCCCACGTGCGCATCGCCCAACTGGCCTGTCTATACCACCGCAGCTACGGTCTCCTGTCGCAAGTGCTCGAAGCCGAGACATTGGCCGAAGTCCGTACGCACCTGAAAGGCGGTACCTCCACCTATTGGCTCACCCACTACACCTTTGCCGAAGCCGCTCCGTCGCGTCCCAAGACGCTGAGTACCACTACGCTCGACCTGCTTCTCATCAATACCGTCGTCCCCTTCCTCTATGCCTACGGCAAGCACAAGGACAACGAAGCACTCTGTGCCCGAGCCAGCCGCTTCCTCGAGGAACTGAAGCCCGAGAACAACCACATCATCCGCCTCTGGTCCGAGTGCGGGCTCACCGCGGCCCACGCCGGCGACAGTCAAGCCCTCATCCAGCTGAAGAAGAACTACTGCGACCGCAAGAAGTGCCTGTATTGCCGCATCGGATACGAATACCTGAAGCGGAAAAAGTAAATGCCCGGAAAAGAAAAACCTGCAGTCTCCCACTACCCCATAAAAAAAGATGCTCCACCAACAGGCAGAGCATCTTTTTCATATCAAGTAAACTAATGACTATTAGTCTTTCAGTTTCGCAGCAATAAATTCACGGTTCAAACGAGCGATGTTGCTGATAGAAATGCACTTCGGGCATTCTGCTTCACAAGCACGAGTGTTGGTACAGTTACCGAAGCCCAGTTCATCCATCTTGCTCAGCATCGCCTTGGCACGACGAGCCGCTTCTACCTTACCCTGAGGCAACAGCGCCAGCTGGCTAACCTTGGCCGAAACGAACAGCATAGCTGAACCGTTCTTACAAGCAGCTACACAAGCACCACAACCGATACAAGCAGCAGCGTCCATAGCTTCGTCAGCAATGGTCTTGGCGATAGGAATTGCATTGGCATCGGGGATACCGCCTGTGTTTACTGAAACGTAACCACCAGCCTGCATAATCTTATCGTAAGCACCACGGTCCACCATCAAGTCGCGGATAACCGGGAAACCAGCCGAACGCCACGGTTCAACGGTGATGGTATCACCATCCTTGAAACGACGCATGTAGATCTGGCAAGTAGTAGCACCGGTAGCAGGACCGTGCGGATGACCATTGATGTAGAGCGAACACATACCGCAGATACCTTCGCGGCAGTCGTGGTCGAATACGATGGGTTCCTTACCTTCGTTGATCAGTTGTTCGTTCAAGATGTCCAACATTTCCAGGAATGAAGTATCGCCCGGAATATCTTTCATTTGGAAGGTATCAAAATGTCCTTTTTCCTTCGGACCTTTCTGACGCCAAACTTTCAGTGTGAAACTTATATTTTTATCCATGATTTCTAAACAATTAAAGATTATGACTTATAGTTACGAGTTTGAACCTTCACGAACTGGTAGTTCAGGTCTTCCTTGATCAGTTCGGGTTCTACACCTTCGCCCTTGTACTTCCAGCAAGCTACGTACGAGAACTTGTCGTCGTGACGCAATGCTTCACCTTCCGGAGTCTGGTGTTCTTCACGGAAGTGACCACCGCAAGATTCTTCACGGTTCAGTGCGTCGTAAGCCATCAATTCGCCGATTTCGATAAAGTCAGCCAGACGGATTGCCTTTTCCAGTTCGACGTTCAGTGAGTTCGCTTCACCCGGGATACGCAGGTCGCTCCAGAATGTCTTTCTCACTTCCTTCAACTTAGCCAAAGCAGTAGTCAACGATTCCTTGGTACGTCCCATACCTACGAAGTCCCACATGATGTGACCCAATTCCTTGTGGATAGAATCTACTGAACGGTGACCCTTGATGTTCATCAGCTTCTGGATTTTGTCGTTCACAGCCTTTTCAGCCGCTTCGAATTCCGGCAGGTCAGTTGAGAAGCGCGGAACCTGAATCTGGTCGGCCAGGTAGTTCTGGATAGTGTAAGGCAATACGAAGTAACCATCAGCCAGACCCTGCATCAATGCCGATGCACCCAAACGGTTAGCACCGTGGTCAGAGAAGTTAGCTTCACCAATCGCATACAGACCCTTGATAGAAGTCATCAATTCGTAGTCTACCCAAATACCACCCATTGTATAGTGGATAGCCGGGAAGATCATCATCGGAGTCTTGTACGGGTTTTCGTCGGTGATTTCTTCGTACATGTCGAACAGGTTACCGTAACGAGCACGAACCACGTCTTCACCCAGACGAGCGATAGCGTACTTGAAGTCCAGGAATACAGCCAGACCGGTGTTGTTTACACCGAAGCCAGCGTCGCAACGTTCCTTGGCAGCACGTGAAGCAACGTCACGCGGAACCAGGTTACCGAAGGCCGGATAACGGCGTTCCAGGTAGAAGTCACGGTCTTCGTCAGGAATATCGGTCGGTTTCTTCTTTCCAGCCTGCAATGCCTTGGCATCTTCCAGCTTCTTGGGAACCCAAATACGACCGTCGTTACGCAGTGATTCCGACATCAAAGTCAGCTTAGACTGCTTGTCACCGTGAACGGGGATACAAGTCGGGTGGATCTGTGCGAAACAGGGGTTAGCGAAGTAAGCACCCTTACGGTAGATCTGCATAGCAGCCGAGCCGTTCGAAGCCATCGCGTTTGTAGACAGGAAGTAAGCGTTACCGTAACCACCGGTACCGATTACTACGGCGTGAGCAGCGAAGCGTTCAATCTTACCAGTAACCAGGTTACGGGCGATGATACCGCGCGCACGTTCTACACCTTCTTTATCTTTAATCAGGACTACGTCCAACATTTCATAGCGAGTGTACAGCTTCACGTTGCCACGCTGAACTTCACGGCTCAATGCAGAGTAAGCACCCAGCAACAGCTGCTGTCCGGTTTGACCGCGGGCATAGAATGTACGGGATACCTGAGCACCACCGAATGAACGGTTATCCAGCAAACCACCGTATTCACGAGCGAAAGGAACACCCTGTGCTACGCACTGGTCGATGATAGCGTTTGATACTTCAGCCAGACGGTAAACGTTTGCTTCACGAGCACGGTAGTCACCACCCTTGATCGTATCGTAGAACAGACGGTAAACCGAGTCACCATCGTTCTGATAGTTCTTCGCAGCGTTGATACCACCCTGTGCAGCGATAGAGTGAGCACGACGGGGAGAGTCCTGGATACAGAAGTTCAACACTTTGAAACCCAGCGCACCCAGAGAAGCAGCTGCAGAAGCACCTGCCAAACCAGTACCTACCACGATGATGTCGAGACGACGTTTGTTGGCGGGGTTAACCAATTTCTGGTGAGCTTTATAATTGGTCCATTTCTCGGCTAATGCGCCTTCAGGAATTTTAGAATCTATAGTAGCCATAATTTATTGACGATTTAATCATTTACAAAATTAGATTAGCAAGCACCGCAAGCCATTGACTTTACGAAGTAGATAACCACTACGGCAGCAAAGCCCAACACTACCAGTGTAGAGTAAACGTTACCGATGGTTTTCCAACGTTCAAACCATACCTTGTTGCTCCATCCCAGTGTCTGCAGTGCACTCCAGAAACCGTGAGTCAGGTGGAACCACAAAGCTACCAACCAGATGATGTACAGGCCGGCAAACAGCGGACAAGCAAAAGTTTCGCGAATGTAAGCCGCACCGTCAGTCGGTCCGAAAGCGCCCAGATCATGTACACCGATGATTTCAGCGAACTGCATCTTGTACCAGAAGTTAGCGAAGTGCAGTGCCAAACCGGCAATCACTACGATACCCAGTACCAGCATGTTCTGAGAAGCCCATTCTACCGTTTTCGGAGTTTCGCTTACCGCATAGCGTTCGCTACCGCGAGCCGCACGGTTCTGCATCGTCAGCCAGAAAGCGTAGATGATGTGAATCACGAACAAGGCAGCCAAACCGGCAGTTGCCACCAGCGCATACCAGTTTGCGCCCAGGAACTCACAGATCATGTTGTAAGCTTCTTCTGAGAACAAAGCCACCAGGTTCATCGCCATGTGAAATGTCAGAAACAGGATAAGGGCGATACCAGTGACACTCATCACCACTTTCCTTCCAATAGATGAATTACTTAACCACATAAATGATTTACTTTAAATTATTTAATTGTTAGAACTAAAAATTCCGTTAAAAGCCACGAATTTATGCATGCAAAAATAAATGAAATCTAGCGATAAACCAAGGAATTATAGAAATAATTCTTTAATTCCCCGACAATCACCTCAGGAAAGAAATAACGCTCAATAATTAAACTTTACTAATTCTACAATAGGCCTTCCCTTTTCTTGCATCAAAAGAGATAATTTTGCATCTTCTATTTCAATTTTATCCCTAAAATCGTATGAGAAAAAGCTTTTTTCTGCATTTGTTCGTCAGCCTGATAGCCTTGACGACCTCGAGCCTGAGTGCCCAAAACATCGACATCAACACCGTGGAGAAAGTCAACCGCTGGCATGTCCACGGACTGAGCCGCTGCTTGTCGGCCAGTGGTGTCCTACTGCCGGTAGGTATCCCGACTGCCATGGGAATCTACGCCTTGATCCGAAAAGACAAGCCGCTGTTGAAGGATGCTATATATATAGGTACAAGTGTCATCGAAGCGGTAGGCATCACGTATGCCACCAAGTACCTGGTAGACCGTGACCGTCCGTTTGTAAAATACCCGGATCAAGTTCAACCGTATTGGGCTCCCTCGGCCGACAGTCCTTCCTTTCCTTCAGGACATACAGCAGCGGCTTTTTCACTTGCTACTTCCTTGTCGTTGAAATATCCTAAATGGTACGTCATTGCCCCCTCGGCATTATGGGCATGCGGTGTAGGGTTTGCCCGCATCAATCAAGGGGTACATTATCCCAGTGACGTATTGGCCGGTGCTGCCATTGGGGTGGGCTGTTCCTTTGTCAACCTCTACGTCAACCGGTGGCTGAACCGATGGTTGTTTCAGGAAAAGAAAAGTCGCTGAAAACATCTTTTCCCGATGAAATGAACCTTTTTTTGCAGCTTTCACACTATTAATCCTAGGTATCTCATTGTCCCAACACCTGCTTCAACCAAGGCAACACCAGTTCATGCTTGAAATAATGGGCAGCAGGATCTACATTGGCAGCCTGCAAAAACGTAGGTCCATCCAACCCCTCGGATAACGCTTTGACCTCTTTCCGCCGGGCAGGATCGGCAAATTTAGGATAATGGTAGCAGGCTGCATGAGAAGGTTTACCACTGACCCGATAAGCCGACTGAACCAACTGAAAATCACGGTCAAGTCCTCCTTCGGTAAAAATGATGGGCCGGGGAGCCAACGAAGCTGCGACATCCGGAAAATTGAAATACTGCCAATAGCGGGGAATTAAGTGACGGATGGAGTTCGGGAACGGACGGCGCATCTGTGCATTCGGTTTCGTCATTACCAGGGCCCGCTCTTGGGTCTGACACAAAAAGTCATTGTAGACAAAAGCATAGATGTCCGGGTCCAACACGCCCAACACCATCATGGGCTCCGTACCCAACGAAAAGCCACTGACGACAATACGGTCTTTCTGAATGTAGGGTTGCTGCTTCATCCACTGCAGCACCTGCATGTCCAGAAAAGAAGTATACCCCAGCCAATGCCACCCCATTTCGAGCAGGAAACGCGATACTACATCGTAATCATAACGGCTGCCCTGTCGGTAGCCTTCCAAATCCGACGTTTCACCAGCTGCAGCATTGTCTACCGCAACCGCCACATAACCAGCCTTTACCATATCAAGTGCCATACAAACCTTCGGATTCGTATAATCTTCGGTGAAAGAAGGATGGATACCCGGTTCACCAGCCAACCCTTCCTTGGTTCGTCCAGACCCCGGGATACACAATACCGCAGGCACGGCCTTGCGAAGACTGTCGGGTTTCAATACCAGGAAAGTTCCTACCGCCTTTGAAAAAGGATAGAACTCCCATTTCTCCAACGTATAGCCTTCCCGTTGCTCCGTACGAATACAGCGAGGATGGGGTTGCCCCTTCACTTCCGGAAAGTTCATCAAATCCGCCATAGCTCGCCTCAACTGTTGCTGCCATTGCTTAAATTCCTTTTTCGACAGTCCCTCCCGATAAGCATAACGGGGAGTTGTCTGCTTCAACATTTCGTGGACAATGGCATACGTGCTGATTTCACGTCCATCTGTCCGCTGCGCTTGTTTCACCGGATAATCCTGCGACACGACCTGCTGGGCACAGCCCAGCACCATACAAGCACAAAAGCCCAATAAACATCCGAACCGTTTCATTCCCGTCTTTTTTTCTTTAACATCCATTCTTCCCAATCTTTCTCCTTCAGCAATTCCTGAGCCCGACGAACACTTTCGTTCGCTTCGTTGATGACGTGATAATACTCGTTCATATCCCACAAATCACGTGCAATCAAGGCTTTCAACTGCAACTTCAACAACGGTAATGAACGTTGGTATGCCGTTTCGTCGAAAGCTATACCTTGTTCCTGGCCTGCAGCCACCAAATCGGCCAACTGCTGTTCGCTGACTTCAAAATGTTGCAGAAAATCCGAGAACTGCCGATACCGGTCGGCCCATTCCCGACGGTGTGCCTCCAATTGGCGGTAATGCACCTTCAACAGCACCCCCCGGTCGCGCAGTTGGCGATGATAAGGGGTATACAATGTCGTGTCGATGGGCACAAAATAATCGGGCATGATGCCTCCGCCACCATATACCGTCCGCCCCAAGCGATGAGTACGATATTTCAGCGAATCCGGGAAATGGATACTGTCGGCACTCATCATTTCACCATGGTTATAACGGTCGATGAGGTCCTGGTTGTATTGTTCAATGCTTTCATAGGGTTTCTGGATACAACGACCGGCAGGCGTATAGTAGCGCGATACCGTCAAACGAATCATCGAGCCGTCGGGCAAATCAATCGGGCGCTGAACCAGTCCCTTACCAAATGTGCGACGTCCTACCACGAGCCCACGGTCCCAATCCTGGATGGCTCCCGTCACGATTTCACTGGCCGAAGCCGAGAACTCGTCAACCAGCACAATCAACCGTCCCTCGCGAAAAGCGCCATTCCCCTTGGCAAAGAACTCATTACGTGGATTTCGTCGACCCTCCGTATACACAATCAGTTGCTGTTTGTCCAGGAATTCGTTGGCGATGTCGATGGCTGCATTCAAGTAGCCCCCACCGTTGCCTTGCAAATCGAGCACCAAGTCCTTCATGCCTTGTCGCTGCAATTCGGCCAATGCTTTGCGAAACTCTTCGTGCGTGGTAGCAGCAAAGCGGTTGATACGGATATAGCCTACCCGGTCTTTCATCAGATAGGCAGCATCCAAACTGAACACGGGAATCTTCGCTCGTTTCAACGTAAAAGGAAGGGGATCCTTCACACCCCGACGCAGCACCCTCAGGTTGACTTTCGTGTCTTTCGGTCCCCGCAACCGGCGCATGATATCCTCGGTACTCATTTTGACCCCGGCAATGACCGTATCTTCCACCGATACGATGCGGTCGCCTGCCAAAATACCCGCCTTTTCTGCCGGTCCACCCGACACCGGCTGGATAACCAACAAGGTATCTTCAGCCATATTGAACTGAATCCCGATGCCTTCGAAATTGCCTTGCAACGGTTCATTCATACGCTTCACCTCTTCGGGTGTGGAATATGTGGAATGAGGATCAAGCTGTACAAGCATTTCACGGATAGCAGCTTCCACCAACCGATGCTCATCAACCGAGTCAACATACAGCTTAGAAATAGCAAATTCTGCCAACTGCAGTTTGCGGGCTGGCGATTGAAGGAACTTCGGTTGTTGGGCCGCCAGGTTCAGGCTACCCAACGTGAGAAAAAGGCAGGTCCATAGAAGGCCTGCCTGCAATAGGATTGTTTTCTTTATGGTTTTCATATAATAGACAATATAGGTGACGGATGACCCATCCGCCGAAATATGCATCTTGATATGTTCCGTTTTTTCGTCTGCAAGGAAATCTCGCGGCTTAATCCAGTTTCAGGCCTTGCGGCAAAAAGGGAGTCACGTCCTTGCCAAACTGCAGCAGTTCGCGAACAACGGTCGAACTGATGGAAGTCAATTCGGGTTCGGTAAAGAGCAGCAGGGTTTCAATTCCGGCCAACTTACGGTTGATGTCGGCAATCGTTTCCTCGTACTCAAAGTCGCGCACTGTACGGATACCGCGCACAATGAACTGTGCACCATGTTCTTTGGCAAAATCGACAGTCAATCCGTCGTAGGCAGCAACCGTCACACGGGGTTCATCGGCATACAGCTGACGAACCATTTCCACCCGCCGCTCGGTCGAAAACCAAGTACGCTTGCTATCATTGATACCGATACCGATAATCACCTCATCCATAAAGGTCAAGGCCCGTTGTACGACCGAATAATGTCCGATGGTAAAGGGGTCGAACGTCCCCGGAAATATCGCTTTTCTCATGTTGCTTGATTTAATCTACAATATCTTCTTCCACCACCAAATTGTCGATGATAAAGTTCTGACGTTCCATGGTATTCTTACCCATATAGAACTCCAGCATCTCTTTTACCAAGTCGGTCTTGCGCAGTGTCACCTGTTCCAACCGCATATCCTTGCCGATGAAGTGCTTGAATTCATCGGGCGAGATTTCTCCCAGCCCTTTGAATCGAGTGATTTCAGGGTTGGGACTGAGTTTCTCGATGGCAGCCAACCGTTCTTCTTCCGAATAACAATAAATGGTTTCATACACTCCTTTCTTGCGGTTGCGCACACGGAACAACGGAGTCTGAAGAATATACACATGACCTTTCTTGATGAGATCGGGAAAGAACTGCAGAAAAAAGGTAATCATCAGCAGACGGATGTGCATTCCGTCGACATCGGCATCGGTTGCCACAATCACCTTATTATATCGCAAACCTTCCATGCCGTCCTCGATATTGAGCGCAGCTTGCAAGAGGTTGAATTCCTCATTCTCGTACACAACCTTCTTGGTCAGGCCAAAGGAATTGAGAGGCTTACCCCGCAGGCTAAAGACAGCCTGCGTATTCACATCGCGGCTTTTGGTAATGGAGCCGCTGGCCGAATCACCCTCAGTGATGAAAATACAGCTTTCTTCCTGTTTGTCACCCTTGGTGTCGTTCAAGTGGAAACGGCAATCGCGTAACTTACGGTTGTGCAGATTGGCTTTCTTGGCACGTTCACGGGCCAGTTTGGTAACACCGGCAATCGCCTTGCGTTCCTTCTCGGATTCCTGGATTTTCTGGAGCATCACTTCGGCTACATCCGTATACTTGTGCAGGTAGTTATCCACTTCTGTTTTTACAAAATCGCCCACGAATTTGTTCACCGTAGGGCCGCCGGGAGCCATGTTGGTCGATCCCAACTTGATTTTCGTCTGGCTCTCGAACATCGGTTCCTCCACGTTTACGGCAATGGCTGCCACCAGTCCATTGCGGATGTCGGCATAATCCAGGTTCTTATTGAAATATTCCTTGATGGTTCGGGCAATGTGTTCCTTGAAGGCACTCTGATGCGTACCACCCTGCGTGGTGTGCTGACCGTTGACAAAGGAATAGTATTCCTCGCCATATTGTCCTGTATGGGTAAAAGCGATCTCGATATCCTCACCCTTCAGGTGAATGATGGGATAAAGACCATTAGCCGTCATGTTGTCGTTCAGCAGGTCCTCCAATCCATTGCGCGACAGGATACGCTGTCCGTTGTATACAATGGCCAATCCCGTATTCAGATAGGTATAGTTACGGAGCATCGTTTCCACAAACTCCGGACGGAAGCTGTAGTGCTCGAACAACGAAGCATCGGGTTCGAAGAAGATATATGTACCGTTTTCTTCCGGGCTGTCGACTGTTTCGTCGGTCTGCAGCAAGCCCTTGGCAAAGGTAGCCCGACGCATCTTACCCTCGCGATAGCTGCGTACTTCGAAGCTCGCGCTCAAAGCATTGACCGCCTTCACACCGACCCCGTTCAGTCCGACGCTCTTCTTGAACGCCTTACTGTCGTACTTACCGCCGGTATTGAGCACACTCACTGCCTCGATGAGCTTTCCCTGCGGAATGCCACGACCGTAGTCGCGTACACTCACCCGTAGGTTATCCTCGATGGTAATCTCTATTTTTTTGCCCGCATGCATCTTGAACTCGTCAATACTATTGTCGATGACTTCCTTCAGCAGGACATAAATACCATCCTCGGCATGGGAACCGTCGCCCAATTTTCCGATATACATACCAGGACGGGTACGCACATGCTCCATATCGCTCAAGTGGCGGATATTATCGTCGGTATAGGCTACGGTAGCCTCATTCTGATGTTGTTCAATGTTTTCTTCCATGGTTTTTTCCCTCTCCGTTGAAGTTGTCCGATGTTTTTTCCGAAAGTTCCGGTTCGAATTGCTATATTGGGAACAGAATTTCCTTACTCTATGTTCTTCTTGAAGGCCCGGCGACGCTTATGCTGCACGGTTTCCAAGTAATCCCACTGGGCTTGTACCTTCTTGTTTTCTTCCAACTCGGGATTACTTTCCCCGTATTCAAAACCCATCTGCTGATAGATAGGAATCAAGTCATAGAAAAGTAACGAATTGACTCCCTTGCTTTGGTATTCCGGCTTCACGGCCACCAAGAGCAAATCGAGTACCTTCGGACGTTTGATGAACAATGTCTTGAGCAAATAGAACCACCCAAAGGGGAAGAGTTTTCCCTTGGCCTGCTGCAATGCACGCGACAATGAGGCCATTGAAATGCCTACAGCGACCAGATTTTCCTGTTCATCTTCCACCAAAGTCACCATACGCAGGTCGAGCACAGCCAAGTACATCTTCACGTACTGGTCAATCTGCCCTTGCGTCATTTGGGAATATCCATAGAGCGGAGCATACGCTTCGTTGATCAAATCGAAAATCTTCTGTCCGTAATTGCCTTCCTTGATTTCCTTACGGCTCTTCAACTTTTTGATTTTCAGATTATATTTGCGCAGAATAATTTCAGCGACCCGCTGATACTTTGGCGGCATCTGCTCGGGCACCATCAGCTTGAATTCCACCCAATCGGCTTCCTTTTCAAAGCCCAGTTTCTCCAGATGTTGGGGATAATAAGGATAGTTATAGATGGTAGCCATCGTACTCAATTGGTCGAAACCCTCAATGAGCATCCCTTCGGCATCCATATCCGTGAAGCCCAATGGCCCCACCATGGTTTCCATACCACGCTCCTTACCCCACTGTTCCACCGTCTTCAGCAAAGCAGCCGATACTTCGGGGTCATCGATGAAGTCAATCCAACCAAAACGGACATCCTTCTTGTTCCACGTTTCGTTGGCCCGATGATTGATGATGGCCGCTACACGGCCTACCAGTTGGCCCTCCTTGTAAGCCAGAAAATAATCTGCTTCACAAAATTCAAAAGCCGCATTCTTGTCCGGGCTGAACGTATGCAGCATATCATCGTACAAATCGGGTACTGAATAGGGATTGTTTTTATATAACTCATAGTTGAAGCGGATAAACTGCTTCAACTCTTTCTTCGTAGTGACTTTATGAATGGTAATCGCCATGTTGTCTCTTTTAGATAAATTTGGGCGTAAAGATAACCTTTTTTAAGGAAAGAACGATGCACTTTATTCATTTTATGCCTGTTGGGCAATTAAATACGCCGTATAGACTACGTATCCGGCTACCATCAAGGCGCCTTCGGGGCGGGTGATGGTGCGTTTGCGGAAGAACCAGCCTACCAATCCAAACAAGAGAGCAGAGGCTATCAGCACTGTCAAGTCGAGGTTTGTGATGCCCCCCAACGGCAAAGGAGAAACTGTAGCACTGCAACCCAGCACGAAGAAGATATTGAACAAATTACTGCCGATGACATTGCCTACGGCGATGCCGGGATTCTTCTTGAGGGCTGCAGTAATAGATGTTGCCAATTCGGGCAGGGAAGTTCCACCGGCTACCAACGTCAGACCAATGATGGATTCACTGACTCCCAACGAACGGGCAATGCCACTGGCACCATCGACAAAGCACTGTCCGCCGACAATCAGCCCAACCAAGCCTCCCAGAATGAATAGCGTAGACTTCCAGACAGGCATCTCCTTGATTTTCTGTTCTTCACTACCCGATTCTTCGGCCTGTCCACTCCGGGCAATTGAAAAGGTATAACGCATAAATATCAAGAAGAAGCACAACAGAAGCAAACCGTCGATGCGACTGACTACGTTCTGTGAACCGCCATCCAGCCAAACATCATTGCCGAGAAAGAAAAGAGCGGCTGAAGCTAAAATGACCAAAGGGATTTCTTTACTCATCGTACCTTTACCCACCTGAATGGGAAGCACCAATGACGTACAGCCAACAATCATCAGAACATTAAATATATTACTACCCACGACATTGCCGATAGCCATCTCAGCACTGCCATTCAAGGCCGAAAGCACACTGATGACCAGTTCTGGCGCTGATGTACCGAAGGCCACAATGGTCAAACCTATCACTAAATCGGAAATACGGAAACGCTTGGCTACGGCAGCCGAGCCGTCGGTCAGGGCATTGGCCCCTAACAGAATGAGTGCCAACCCTCCTACTAAAAATACGGTGTCTATCATCTTCTGAATCGTTTTTCGAACTTTCTTTCAATTTTTGGGAACAAAGATAGAAACTTTTTGCGAGCCAAGAACGTCAGCAAGAATTAAAATCGAAAGCGGTCCTCTTGTCATCACGACAAAAGGACCGCTGGATAGGCACCGAAAAACATCATGTCGTTCGGACTGCCTTTCCTCCTTACCGTAAGTTATTGTAGAGGTTTCGTGCGTTTAACCGTATAAATTACGTTACCTTCTTTATCAATGAAATGAAAATCCAATTCGTTCTTGTCGACCGAGATGACCGAGAAGCCGGCGGCATCGCTGCAGAACTGCGTGCCTTCAATGGGACGGACCTTGCGGCTCAGCGAGGCCGATGAGTTCACCACATAGTCGATGTCGCTGCCCGGCTGACGCAGGTGCTGGAAGTTGTGGATGTGACCACAGGCATACACGTCGACGGCATGACGACGAAGTACGGGGTCGAGGCGCTGCTGCATGTCGCTGCGCTCGCTGGCCGACTTCGGAGTTTCGGCATAGATGGGATGGTGACCGATGACCACTACCCAATCTTCCTTGGCAACGGTCAGCACCGAATCGGTCCATGCCAACTGGCGGTCGAGGTCCTGACGGCAGGCATCGGGATAGGTTTCCGTATCCTGACGGTACTTGTCCATCATCGGGGTCGTATCGAGCAACACAAAACGGATGCTTACTCCTTTCTTTTCATATACCTTTGTATAATAGCGGGCCGGCATTTCCCAACGGCGGCTCACCTGACTATAATCCATCACAGCTTGTGTATTGCCTCGGTATTCATGGTTACCCAATACGGGATGCCAGGGAAGCATCAGGTCGGGATGGGAGTAGATCAGTTCGTAGTTAGTCATCCACAACGGGTCGTTGACACTGCGCACGCCTTCGAAATGATGGACATCGCCGGCTGCAAACACACATTCGGGATCGACCGCTTCGGCCATCCGGCCCATCTGTTCGGCTATCGGCTTCTGGTCGTAGTAGCCGTTCCGGCCCAGGTCATTGGCCAGGTAAAAGTTCAACGTGCGCTCCAACGAGGCCGCAGGAGTGGAAACGGCCGGGGTAACTGCATGGGCAGTACCGACAATAGACTGGGCATTCAACTGGCAGCAAATGCCTCCACCGACAAAGACTAACCATAGCCATAAAAGTATCTCCTTTACCTTATTTATTATCGTAATTGTTCTCATATGCTTTTCCTTTCTTTAATAGGGTTCAACAATCCATCAAAAACTGACTTTCACGCCGGCATTTACCCGTACGCCGTAGTATTCCACCTGCATGGTACGGTCCTTCGTGCCTTGGTAATAGCGCAAGGGCTGGTTCAGCAGGTTGCCGGCTTCGGCATAGACGGTGGTCTTGAACTGCTTGCCCCAGGTGTAGCTGGCATTCAGGTCCATGTAGTGCACGGCATCGTAGTAGCGGTCGAGCTCGCGGCTGCCGGTGTTCATCTGGTCGATGAAGCTGGAGGCGGTGTTGTACGACAGGCGTACATTCAGCCCGTTGTGTTCATAGAACAGGGAGGCATTGGCGGTGTGCTCGGGCGAACCGGCCATCTTCACTTCGTCGCCCGGCTGGATGCCCAACATGGGGTGGTAGTTGCGGGTCGAAGAGTGGGTATAGGTGTAGTTGCCATAGAAGCCCAGGCATTTCAGCCACGGAGCGATGAAACCAAAGTCACGCTGCAGGGCGAACTCGGCTCCCCAGATGCGGGCATCGTAGGCGTTCAGGTTCTGGGTCACTTCAAAGCGGGTATCGGCATGCGAACTCAATCCCAGTTCGGCGCCGGTCAGATAACCCAAGGCTTCTACATTGACGTGACTGACATCCTTGTAGAACAGACCGGCACTCACCAAACCGATGCTACGGAAGTAGTAGTCGGCCGAGAGGTCGAAATTGTGCGACGTAGCCGGTTTCGTGTTCGGATCGCCGATGGTGGCTTCCTCGTCGGCCAGGTTGAAGCTCTTGTTGGCAATGAGAGCAGCGTATTTCGGACGCGACAGGGTCTGGGTGTACGAAGCACGCACGTTGCCGTCTTCACCGAGCTTGTAGCGCAACAGCACACTGGGCAACCAGTTGGTATAATGGTTCTTGTGTTTGCCGGTAGGGGTCAGGCTCTCGACCGTTTCGTCATCCACTTCATCGGCCTGATAAAGGAAACCGGATGTATTCAGACGGGTGTGTTCCACACGGAGTCCCAGGGTCAGGTCGAAGCGTTCGCCCAACTGCTGGTCGAGACGCAAGTAGGTGGCCCAGATATCCTCGCGGGCCTGGTAGTTGCCTGCTTCTTCTTCAAGGACTTCCTTGCCTGGATAACGGCTGAAATCAATGTCGCCCAAGTAGTGCTTGTCGATGAACGAAGTACCGATGGGGTATTGGTCGCCCGGCATAAATCCCGAACGAATCTGTGCACAGGTATGGTCGCGCCAACCGTCAATGACATCGTCCTCATAGGCAAAGAAGGCAGTCTCTCGCTCTTTATCCTTCCGGGTGAACTTACCACCAAAGCGCAGGGTATTGGCATACAATCCCTTCACCAGCGGCAGTTCGGCATTGAGGCGGAACTTGTATTCATTCTCGACAATCGATTGGTCGGAGTTGGTGAGTTCGTCCACTTTCCAACGGGCATCCGAAAGCGAAGGAAGGGCCAGCGTGGAGTACGGCTGACGATCACCGACATCGGCAAAATGCGAACCGTAATCTTCGCCGCTCAACTTCACCGCTGCATAGCGTTCGTTGGGGCGGTCTTCCGTCGCCCGTGAATAACTGGCTACCCAGTCCAGTTTGACCGGTCCCAACAGATGTTCGCCATCCAAGGCAAAGTCCATGGTCTGCTGACGTTCCAGTCGGGCATTCTTCTGATCGCCGGCACCGGCCTTGGTCTGCACAACCACACTCTGTTTCGAAGCTTTCGAGTTCAACTTCTTGTAACTGATGCGATAGCGGTTTTCCCAGTCGTTGCGGCGGTTATAAAGTCCCTTGAAAGAAAGATGATGGTTTTCATTGAATCGGTAGTCGAGGGCTGCCGAATAGCTCTGGCGTTCGCGGGTGACGTAGTACTGGCGCACTTGGGCTTCCTTCAGTTCCACACCCCCTTCGTCGTTCACCTCGTATTCAAATTCGGTATTGTCCGAGCCGCCCGGTGCATACTGGTACGAGCCCGACAGCATCACGCCCAAGCGGTCGTCGAAGAAGCGCTTGCCACCGGTCAACCCCAGGTTGAGCTGCGGCTTTTCGCTGATCCAGGTATAGCCCGATCCGGCCGTAGCCTGGAAGGTAGACCGATAAGGAGTATTCTTGGTCACCAGGTTGATGGCACCGCCAATGGCATCGCCATCCATATCCGAGGTCACCACCTTATTCACTTCGATGGTCTGAACCATATCGGCAGGAATCAAGTCGAGCTGAACGTTGCGGGTATCGCCTTCGGCCGAGGGCAGTCGATTGCCGTTGACCGTCACCGAGGTGAGGTCGGCACTCGTGCCACGTACCTGTCCGAAACGGGCTTCCCCCTGGTCGTACTGCACGTTGATACCGTTGATACGCTTCAAGGCATCACCGATGTTCGAATCGGGAAACTTGCCCACCTGGTCGGCCGAAACCACGTTTGTCACCCCCATGGCATTCTTCTGCAAGCTGAGTGCCTTGCGCTGGCCGGAGAAGACGCCCTTTACCTGGACTTCCTCCATCTCGACACCTTCCTTCAGGACGATGTCCTGTTCCAGCGTCTTGCCCGCAGGAACGGTGAGTTGCATTTCGATGGGATTGTAGCCCACATACGTCACCTTCACGGTATAGGTACCCGGTTGCAAGTTGGCTAAGGTATAGAAACCGTCGATGTCGCTGATGACACCCGTCTGCAAATTCTCGATAAAGACCGAAGCACCCGGCAGGACCTGCTGGCCATTGTCGACCACACGTCCGCGGATGCTTCCTTGTTTGACAAGGGGGTCGTCGTCGGCAGCCCACAACGGACTGCACAGACTGGCTCCCAACAGCATTCCTGATACTAACCCTATTACCTTTTTACTATTCATGTTCTGTTCGTATGATTTTGTGCCGCAAAGATAGAGGTAAGATGTGTCATCCTTTTGACGGAACAGAAAAGGAGTCGTGACAAAGCTGTTGCAATCCAATGACAACCTCCGAAGGGAATCGTTCTTCCCCGATTTCCGTTTCCGCCAACTGCCTATACAATTCGTTGCAACCATCAAATTTTCCACAAAAAAGCGCACGAAGATTTCAAAGTTGAATAGTGCTTTTATCGACAAAAAAAGTTACATTTGTAATCGGAACCCTTAACCTGAATCCCTCATGAAAAAAAACCGATATCTTTACATATTGACCGGATGCGGTTTCCTACTTTCCTGTACCCCCCAAAGCCAAGGCGAAGTCCGCGAAATAATCGCCGAGGTGCAGCAAACCGTCACAGAAACCGTGACCGATTTGGTCGTACCCGACCTTACGACCGATGACATCCGACTGGAAAAAGAATTGCTGTACGACCGCTACACCCTGGCCGACACCTATCCTTATAAAGACACGACCCGATGCTTTCAATGGGAGAAAATCCGAGAACGACTGGCCCTGCTCGAGAACCTGCAGAAGACATCGGCCTCCTGGTGTATTCTGCGCAACTACAAAAACCGGAACGGCGAAGCCCCACTGGTAAAAAACTTCCGCCGCAATGCTTACCGTCGAGTAGCCGACACCTGCGGCGTAGAACGCTATCAGGGAATACCTCTTTACCTACCTGCCGATACCCTGTCACCTGAACGCTACGGACGCGATGGCTTCCTCACCCGTTACCAGGGCGAAACGGGTAGCTTTGCCCGCGTAGCCCCCGTCGACCTGGGCGAAGACGAATGGTATACCCCTACCCGCTATGTCCAAGTCCTGCCCGACACGACCTGGTTCGACAAAGCCATCTTTGTGGACCGGCACAACCAAAACATCGCTACCCTGGAACGGAAGGCCAAAGGCCACTGGCTCATCCGCAGCATGAACCCAGCCACTACCGGACAACATCGTCCCCCCTATGCTCAGGAAACACCCCTTGGCATGTTCGTCCTGCAAGAGAAAAAGAAACGGATGATTTTCCTGAAGGACGGATCGAAAGCTACCGGAGGCTTCGCCCCTTATGCCAACCGCTTCAACAACGGAGGCTATATCCACGGCGTGCCGACCAATGCACCTGCCACCGGTGTCCTCGAATTCAGTCCCACATTGGGAACCATTCCCCGTTCGCACATGTGCGTGCGGAATGCTACCTCACATTCGAAGTTTATTTTCGATTGGGCATCTGTTAATGAGACGATTATATTTGTTTTGGAATAGAAATGTCTGTACCTTTGCACCCGTTTTAGAAATCCACCGATCCGTATGCAAAAATTAGGTCTGCTTCTATTCCTCTCCATCCTTTTCTATCCCTTGACAGCCTCCCAGTCGATAGCATCGGCCGAGGAAGAACGGGTGAACCCAACGCCGTCGACTTCCGTCAAGAACGACAAGGAAGCGTGGCTCCATCCTACCATCCACTCCACTACGGAACCTCGTTGGACTTCTACCCACCTATGGGGAGAAGCATCGGAAGCAATGGAAGTAATGGAAGCAACCGCAGCCAAACAACTCTACGATGAAATGCAGTTGGAAGGCGAAGTGGACCAAACCGCCTTTCTCCAGGCATGGACCGGCTACCAACGTATTACCGAGAAGAAGAAACCCATCCTGACGTTGATTGACTTTACCAAGCCATCGACCGAGGAACGACTGTTTGTCTTCGACCTTGAACAAAAAAAACTGCTCTTCACTTCGGTTGTCGCACACGGCAAGAACAGCGGCGGCAACTATGCAACTTCCTTTTCCAATAAGGTTGGTTCTTACCAAAGTTCCCTAGGCTTCTATCTCACCGGTCATACCTACCAGGGACGCAATGGTTATTCGCTCCTGCTCGACGGACTGGAGAAAGGTATCAACGACCGCGCCCGCGAACGCGCCATCGTAGTCCATGGTGCCGCCTATGCCAATCCGTCGGTGTGCCGTTCGGGCCGACTCGGACGAAGCTTCGGTTGCCCGGCGCTGCCGCAAGCCTTAACCCGCCCCATCATCAATGCCATCAAGGACGGCAGTGTGCTGTTTATCTATGCCAACCAACCGGAATACAACCAACACAGCACCATCCTCTGACTTTTCCCACCAAAATCAGGCTCCACACCCCCTCCCGACGCCCTTTTATATAGATAAAGGTGATTACCGGACGAACAGATACAAACATATAGAAAGCTATTTGCGATTATTCCTATCAATAGGAAATTTGTTTTAAGAATAAATATCACTAAAGGAAATCTAAACCAAATAAGGCATTACATTTCAACTTTCTCCCAACGCACGAGAATCGCTTAAAACATTCCCGCCTGCATCCTTGCCCGATTTAGCGGATTTATTCGTACTTTTGCCGGCAGACCTTTGGTCGTTCATTCTTAAAAACACATTCATTTTTCAAAAAGCGCTTTATGGTACTCAACTACATCTGGATTGCCTTTTTTCTCATCGCCTTTGCCGTGGCTACCTTTCGCCTCGTCTTTTTGGGCGACACCCAAGTATTCCCCGACATCATCCAATCTACCTTCAGTTCGTCGAAGACCGCCTTCGAGATTTCGCTGGGACTGACTGGCGTGCTGTCGCTTTGGCTCGGCATCATGAAGATTGGCGAACAAGGCGGCGTCATCCAATGGTTCGCCCGGCTGCTCAGTCCCGTCTTCTGCCGGCTCTTCCCCGACATCCCCAAAGGACACCCAGTGACGGGAAGCATTTTCATGAATCTCGCCGCCAACATGCTCGGCCTGGACAATGCCGCCACTCCACTCGGCCTGAAAGCCATGGAGGGATTGCAGGAACTGAATCCGAAGAAAGATACCGCCAGCAATCCGATGATCATGTTTCTGGTGCTGAACACCTCGGGACTCACCTTGATTCCCATCAGCATCATGGTGTACCGCGCCCAGCTGGGAGCCGTCCAACCCACCGATGTATTCGTGCCCATTCTGCTTGCCACCTTCTTCTCGACTTTGGCAGGTATCTTGGCCGTCAGCTTCTACCAACGCATCAACCTGTTCAACCGCGTACTTCTGTCGTTCCTGGGCGGAATGAGCCTGTTCATCGCTGCCATCATCTATTTCTTCCAGACCTTGTCGCGCACCCAGATCGATACCTACTCCACGACATTCGCCAACGTGTTCCTGTTCGTCCTCATCATCGGTTTCATCGTAGCCGGCCTACGCAAGCGGGTAAATGTGTACGACGCTTTCGTCGAAGGTGCCAAGGAAGGCTTCACCACCGCCGTACGCATCATCCCTTACCTGGTAGCCATCCTGGCCGGCATCGGTGTGTTCCGGGCCTCGGGAGCCATGGACTACCTCATCGATGGAATCGCCGGAACGGTGCAATGGGCCGGCATCAACAGCGACTTTGTAGGCGGACTTCCTACCGCCTTGATGAAACCCCTGAGCGGAAGCGGTGCCCGCGGCCTGATGGTGGATGCCATGACTACCTATGGAGCCGACTCGTTTGTGGGCCGGTTGAGCAGCATCTTCCAAGGTTCCACCGATACCACCTTCTATATCCTGGCCGTGTACTTCGGCAGTGTGGGAGTCGTCCGCACCCGCCATGCAGTACCCTGCGGACTGCTGGCCGATTTCGTCGGAATCATCGCCGCCATTCTTATCTGCTATCTCTTCTTCGGCTAAAATAGAATCCGTATCTTTGCACCCGACATTAAAACCCAAACAACCATGATCAGTTATCAAACCGACGGGGTATCCATGCCCGACATCAAAAAGAGAGAAACCACCGAATGGGTGAAACAGGTAGCGGCCACCTACGGCAAGAAGGTAGGCGAAATCGCCTACATCTTCTGCTCGGATGAAAAAATCCTGGAGGTGAATCGACAGTACCTGCAGCACGATTACTACACCGATATCATCACCTTCGATTATTGCGAAGGAAACCGCATCGCAGGCGACCTGTTCATCAGCCTGGACACCGTGCGCACCAACGCCGAGCAATTCGACCAACCTTACGAACGCGAACTGCACCGCGTCATTATCCACGGCATCCTGCACCTGTGCGGCATCAACGACAAGGGACCCGGCGAACGCGAAATCATGGAAGCGGCCGAGAATCGCGCCCTTGCCTTGATCGGGCAGTAACCCTTATCTACTCCCTATCCGAACCAGTCGTCCCTTTCGGTATCATCGATGAACCTACCTGATGAAGCCGAAAGGGACGACTGGTTTTATTTCGCTTCCTACATCACACGCAACATGACAACCAGCAAGTGAAGTAAAGCAAGAAAAGGTGCAATAATGAATGAAGTAAAACAAGAAGAGTTTTAT